>Ga0307511_10002055_pt1 | contig 21076 bp, 19 predicted proteins | sample 13_EM_MG_FD_200266 | JGI IMG/M metagenome (GOLD analysis project Ga0307511, IMG submission 200266) | Populus trichocarpa ectomycorrhiza microbial communities from riparian zone in the Pacific Northwest, United States - 13_EM | ecosystem: Host-associated > Plants > Roots > Unclassified | place...
GGGTTATAGCGGGTATTGAGGTATTGGGCGCTATAGAGGGTTCAGGGTAAATTTGGGTGCATTAACGATATTAGATTTAGATTTTAGTTATCTTAGCCTATATTCATTATTCTTATTGTTTGGATGCCGCAAAGGTTGGTTGATCGTCACGTGAGCGCCGATCTTTATGCAGTTGGGTACTCTACACTACCTTTACTTTTCTCGTCCCCCGATGCTGTTCTGGAATTAATCCTCCTGCACTTTACAGTGACTTTTACTAACTGCTAAATTTATTAAATCTAGCTTCTTGGAAATTGGCGGCAGCTGTTGGAATGGAGCGGGTTGATGCATTAAGTGGCCGCTGTTTCATCTACGCATCGAAACCTGACGTTGGAACCAAACAAACCAATCATAGTATTGTATCTAGTTGGACTGTGTGCACTCGCTTAATTTGGACTTTGATATTTTTTGGTTTTATTTTGAAAGTTCCTTACTCATATTCGGCCCCGATAGAGGGGGGCCACAATGATCCACCCGGAACCCGGGTATTGACCTTTGCTAAGTGTAGCGACCTCTAAGTCAGTTGGAGGATTCTCTCGAAATCATTTCAGAATACCTATATTTAATAACAAAATTCACACTCCTTCACTTTGATACATACGAAATACTGTTGATTGATTAACCCCCTTATTGAGCTGGTGGCAAAACCATTTGGCAAGGTCCGCCTGTGAAGCTCTCGGATGTGACTGAGCATAAAGAAATAACTGATACCGTTGACGATAGGCCGCTCTTTCATCTTTAAATTCTCTGGTATGCGCTGCATTCACTCTGAAGTGCTGCCTCTAACACCAATAGCGCTGTGTAAATTAAACCTTTCATGGCTTCCAACTCGCTCAAGCTAGCTTTTTCTGTAATATCTAATCCACCATGGGTTGCTAGAACAACCTTCCGTGGCTTGCGACATTTGATTGCGGCTTTGGCCTTGCGTATTCCCATTGTTGCTGTGACTGTCGCGGGGTATAGTACAGTAGGCAGGGGTTTTTTTTTTTTTTTTTGGAGTCTATACACCTGATCAGCCTAAGGCTATGCGGTGCCCCCGTTCCCTCCCCTTTAAAGGTTTGGTACACCCACGGGAAAACGGGCTACATAAACGTCCTGCCTTCCAAACCAAGGAAATGTCCAAAGAAATGCCCCTCATCCGCCACCACACCCTCTACCGGTCCACCCCCAAACAAAAGTATACCTCCTCCGCCACGCCCCTTCCGGCCCTTCCCAATACAAATATGCGTCACCACCACACCTCTTTCAGCCTAATTGGTCATGTGACTAGGAATCAACGTAGGTCAATCTTAGAGAAAAACGTCTCCACCAGATCTACCATGTAAAAACCCTCCTCATCCTTCTCCTTCCTAACCCATCTCGCCCTATCATCCATGTCTTCCCATGTCCCCCACCTCCGTCCTATCTCTTCTCCATGCGTACAGACCAAGGCTACGTGCTTACCTGTCTCCACATATCTTCCGCACTTCCGGCATTCAGGGTCGTCTGACTTCCCAATTTTGTGTCGCCAGGCCTGTAGGTTACCCTTGCCAGTGCGGCATTGGACATACATGACCCTCGCCTTCCTATTCCACTTCACTACCCTTCCCATTCCCGCTCCCTTTACTCTCCGCTCTTCCTCTCTTTTCCTCTTCCACGCCTGCTTACTAGGCAGGGCTGCGGTTGTGCGCGCGCTGGTAGTGTTGTGGCAACACAGTTGACTTTTGTCGCTTTTGTTCACCCAGTCCACCGTTCCCGCCGCAATATTGCCTGCACCGTATGTTCCTTGTCTAGCCTCAACTAGCAGTGGAAGAAAACACCCTTTCTAAGTCGTCAAAAATGAGAATCTTGTGGTCCGATTCTCCTTTGCCATGTGCTTTCTGTAGCGGAGAAAACAAGCCAACATCCAAAGTTGAAGCAAGTGAGTGCTGTGCGGTGGTAAACAATATGTCTTGTTGTTCACCTCATCACAATACCCTCATCACATACTTAACAATCTTCAGGGTGATATGTGAATCATGTCCTTTAATTATGAGAAGGCGGTAGGGAGATGTTGATGTAACTTGCGGTTTCGTGATGTTGTCGAAATGCCTGAGCCATTCCATTCCAAGCTTGGGATTCGTCCACCCTTTCGGAGAAACAGCAAATCAGTAATCTCCTGCTTGTGAGTCTACATCCAAATGTTGAAACCACCCCATATATTGCTTTGCTCCCTTATATACCACCTATGGTGGCAATACACTCATATCCCAAAAAATCATCTCGATCACTGTAATACGCTCTCTGTTTCCATCTTGTACCAGCTTGCTGTCATTCCTCTTCCTCACCTTCCACACATAACCTTCCACTGATGCGACTTCCCCATCATGACTCCTTTCTCATCCACTGGTAGTCTCGGGATGTCGCCTCAACCATTAGGTAATATTGTGTTATACTAATGTGTGCCTTTCGTGTGTTTTCTAATCATCTAGGCGCATCATCAAGTAGAGAACTCTGTATCAGTCCAGATTCATCCAAATCTCCACCAAATTTCCCCTTTGATCGCCCACTATTTCCTTTCTCATCCTTCAACCCAGGGCCGTGTTCTTCTATTCACCAGGTTCTTTATTCTACTGATCCCCCCCTGGCTGTCCACAATTTCCCCCTCTTTCTATCTCTGTAATATCTCGGTTATTTCTTCATCCGCTGCCGTAGTCTACCATCCTGATATAAACCTTCTTCCCTTGATAAACGTTGTGCTCTGCTTCTATCCGTATCGTGCTACACTTCGTCTGTGATGAAGGCCACAAACGTGATTGTCATCCATTGGTATCTCCATTCGTGCACCTAGCGTAACTGGCCCTAATGCATTTCTCAACATATCCCGCGCTGCCAACCGCAGTAGTGGCATTGGTCTCCTATATATACCCATGCTGCGCACCCTAACCTCCTCTGCTACATAGACTGCTCAAGTTCGTCGATCCCTGACCCCGGCGAGGCCATCTCACCCCCTACTTGAATATCCCACTATCTCTTTCTCATGCTAACCCGTGGTGCTCCTCTGGCGGCTTGCAGTACAACTCAATGTCGTGCATCCCCAGCAGCTACATGTATATCCTTCTGATTTATTTTCGGAAGTTATTGATGGGGATCACACGGTCTATCGCACCATACACACCTGTTTCCTCCAGCGGGCGTTTGGTGTCTCATCCCATAAACTTTCCCTCTCTTGTAGGTCTTCTACTATTATCCTTTATGCTATCTTCCTTATGGGAGGGGGACTTCAGCTGGCAGAGGCCCTTCTCTTCCCGGGCTTTATGACCACTGGGTCCAATCCCTGCCATTGGCATGGCCATAGGGCCATATTCTGCCACCCCACGCGTCAAGCTACGTTTTTCCACAATTGCTCTACCCAATTCGGTATTTTTGGTCGCATCTAATAGCTTCCGGCATCTAGACAAGGTGGGCCAGTGTTCCTGGATCGCTCCAGGTTTCTCAGAGGGCGGTAGTACATAGGTGTCGTCTTGTGGTCTTCCCCTCTGGATCCAGGGATATCCGGCCAAAAGGTTTCACAACCGGCTGACATTCTTTCTTAGGGCTAGCACTGCCCGCATAAACCTGTTTAGAGGTATCAAAGGTGTCCTGGCAGATTTGATGCATTTGGATAGGTTTTTCCTTTTTAAAACAAAACTCATTACTCATATTCGGCCCCTATGGGGGGGCCACGATAAGCCTCTCGGAAATTTGGATAGGTTTGACTGTTATGTGGTCTTGCTAACTGTCGCTTACGACATTTCCCTCCTCTTGGGACAACTGTGGACTAGTCGCTTCTAACGGCAATCAATAAGGTGGCTACCAGAGAAAGGGATCCCTTCGCTGGGCTACATACCTCTCACTATCTGTGCTAGGGGCCTCCTTGGCTTCCGGTTTAGTCACAAACCGTGTATTCTTAATGTTGGGAGATTTGCTTGTTTATTACATGCAGCGGCTAGCCTTCGCTAGATAGTTACTCTCTGTAGGCGCGGGTTTTTTTTTTTTAATCTTCCTTTACATACTATACTCATTATTCATATTCGGCCCTGATAGGGGCCCCAAGATGAACCACCCAGAAGCCTGGTGGATTCAAGGAGGGCCAAGTTAATTAGGCCGCCCGTGTTTCTATGTATAGGAAGACCAAACGTAGGAGAAATGACCTGAAACTGGAACGATAATGAATCTTGTGATGCGGTTAGGAAATCTGGCGGTATAAATAAGAGAAATACGCTTCCATTGCATCATAAGGGTCGTCCTCTCCCTCTTTCCCCCAATCTGGAGCATCAAGCTCCTCCCACGTCTTCCCCCCCCCAAGGAGATCCCTTCTCTTGGTCAGATGCCTCTGGCTTTCGAACCTGATGTGGAAGCCGTTTTGCGTGTGGTGACTGCATTCGCATGCTGTTGGCTCCGTCTTGCCTATGTGTCGCAGCTACCTCTATTGTGGGCCCCGGCCTGTTCGGAGCCATGTGTAGGCTGATAGGGCCTGTCTGTGCCAGCCCGTCCTTCTCTGTCCGAACCCTTGCATGGATCTGGCTTCCTTTCTGACGGCCCTCGAGGTGCCCCCTCGAGGCGGCCCTGGTCCCTTCTTCCGTTGCCTTGCCTGGGGTACCTGCGATTTCGCCTAAGATTGATTCAAAGGTGGCTCGCTTGTCTGCTTACTCGTTGCCGGGGGTGCCTATATAGCTCCGTATCCATCCGATGGCTGTGTCCAAATTCGCTGTGTCGTAGTGCCCTTTTCAGGCCCTTTCCTACTCCGGACCGTGGGAGTTGCCCTCAGCTTAGGTTGCGTGCTGCCTGTGATGCTGCTTGGGAGTTTTTGAGGAGGAAGATCATAGCTAATGTGTCGCTGCTGGCTGCTGTAGCTAGCCCCTGACGTTCCTCGTCTGCTACTGATGCTAGGTGGCCTAGGTACGTTCCGGATATCCTTTCTGCTAAGGCTTCCCTATCCTCGCTGTAGATTGCTGCAGCTGTGCCTGACTTGTCTTCTGTAGGCGCGGGGGTGGTTGCACACTTGACATAGATAGCATGCTGCATTTCTTCCGCATGGTAAGCTTCACGTTACAAGAACTATTCATCGATCGGATGTACTCACTTCTAGAAACCCTTAGTTACATCTCTGCATCCCTCTTCCTTGGAGGTCTCCCTATAGCCGTTGGGTATGAAATTTAATAGTTGCATGGAGCTATAGTTGGGACACCTGGCCGTCGTCGGATTGAAGAGCCACTGCCCGAGTATATTTGGGGTCACCAGGTAAAATAAAAACAACGCACGTACATAAAGCAAAAAGGTTGTCAAGAGCGAATAGGGTTGCAGCAAAAGCGCAAGGGCGGTGTTTTAAGGGATCACTGTGCACACTTGAAAAAGCGAATTTAGCTCAATCTCTTCTTCCCTGTCCTGCAAGAGTTTTGAAAGGAAGTTGTCCACTTGTGACATGGCGGAGTCTGTTTGGGTGGTTGTCATGGTCATAACTGCCCTGCCCTCCTCATCCTGTGTTTCGTTGTCTTCTCCTCGCCCATCCTGTACATCAACCTCATTTTCATCCCTAACCTGAACGCCCTTGAACTCTGCATCAGGTTTTGCTCTATTATTATCAACGAGTCCAATACCTATGCCTTCGCTGGTTTCGCTGGACGGTTCAAGTATTGCGAGATTGTCGACTTGCAGTGTCATGGTTAGGTCTTGGGACGCTAGAAGGCAAGGACCTGGTACGGAATTGAGTATGGAGGTTGAACATTGTACTGTTTTAACCATTTCCACAATAGATTCTTGGTATAGAGCAGTGGAGGTCATGACAGGTACTGGGATAATGCCTGGCCCAATGGCGTCCCGTTTGGTTTGATCATGGTCTAGTCGAAGAGGTCCCGGAATAGCTTCCCGCTGCTCCGGGCTTCCTCCCTGGGCTTGGGTGTTCCAGACCCTAAACTCCTGAAGGTTGGCTAGTTTCCTGGTACTGTAATTTTTCTCTCCTTTCTTAGATACCTTCAGGTCCCTACCGCGTGGATTGCTGGTCACAAATGATTGACATGGTGGGGGCACATCTAATGATTTCCTAGCATCTGTCTCTTTATTTTCCGCGTCTTGGAGAATCCCTATAGGCTTGGTAGAGGCGAGTTTAAGGTTACCCATGCAGAAATCTTGGTTGGTGTGGCGGTCTTCCGGCGCCGAGGGTGGGGTAATCATAGCGATATCCTCAGCAGGTCCCCGAGCGGTGCCACCCGTAGGAGCAATCATAATGTCCTCCGAGGCGTCCCTCTTCACGGTGCGTGCAGCTATCCAGGTTTCCCACTTCTCAATCTTGGTAATATTTTGGAGCCGGCATCTGGCTTGCTGATGCCTTTTTTCGTTCCTCGTATCTCTATCGCGACTGGTCTTCATCGACCCACCTCTGCCCTTGCCATACGTGACACGTGTATTCATGACTTGTCCCGTGATATCATCTCGGCGCTTCCAAATGCGGCAGACTGGGTTTTCGGGCTGTGTCGTGACGGAAGGTACAGAGTTGGCACACACAGAGATAGGGCTAATCACATCACCCTCCTGGGCTTGTCCCTCTAGTGTGTCTGGAATTATCCAACCTTCCCAATTCTCAATCCGAGTCACCTTTTGGAGGCCGCATTTGACCTGCCGATTGTTTTGTTTGTTCCTCAGTTCTCTGTTGCCACTCCTCTTCATCAGGCCACCCCCGCCATGGCCATAAGTGGCCCGTGTATTCATGACTTGTGCCTTGACTTCACTTCGGCGATTCCAAACGCGATAGAGTGGAATATCGGGCTGGGTCGTGATAGAAGCTGCTGGGCCGACCCACCTGTAGTTTGCAAAATTATACATCCGCCACTTGAACCCCCGCGGTAGGTCGGACAGGCGGTTGTGATATTTATGCACGTTCGACCCTTTAACGGCTCTTTTCCGGCGAGCACGTTGTTTCCGTTTAAATGCAACAGCAGAATTGCTCAATACCCCGTGGTTCTTCTGCAACACACTTGCCTCCACCTCGCCGTACCAGTAGAGTTGTGGGTATTCTATCCTCTGCCTCTTTCGCGCTTTTTTCTTACTGGCCTTGTGCACTGACGAACTAGGGTGATAGGCTCCCACCGCTGCATTAACTGTAGCGCAAGTCCGATCTCGGTCGTGAAGCTTGTTGATGTGCAGCGCCTTTCGGTCACAGGCCTGGCGCCGCATGTAGTTGTAGTGGTAGAAACTCTCGCTAGGGTACTTAATCGCCCCATGTCGGCGATGATAAGACTGTTTATGCTTCGCACAATTTTTCTGGCTATGAAAGTACGCAAACAGCAGCTGCTGAAGTCCTTCTAAGGTTGTCGGTGCTTTAGCGAATATGTTGGCAGAGGGAGTGGAGGGAGAGGCTCTGATGCCGGCGGCATGCTTAGAAACCGAGTGCCCCATGGCTGTGTTGGGTACCGAAGGTCGAGTGGTTTGTAGGCCAGGTAGCGTGATGAAGAATTGCTCTGTTGGCACGCAAAGTGGAGGTGCTGATCGACAGGTTAGCGAGAGGAGGGGCTGGTATAGCTGAGGAATTGCTTTGTGTTGACACGCAAGGGGAAGGGAATGATGGAATCGGCCACGAGGTGAGGAATTGCTGTAAGTTGGGTGCGAATGGTGGAGGAGCGGTTCTAGGCGAGGAATTGATCTGTGTTGGGCACGAACGGTCCAGGTGCTGATGGGCCAAAAAGAGGCGAGTGAGGAAATGCTAGTTTTTGGTGTTCTACTCATTACTCAGCGAATTCACCCTCCTGTCATGGTTGGCACACTCTGCAGTACATGACTACCCTGGCTCCTCTCGTTTGAAGAAAGTTATCGCTGCTATGCAACCATTTCCGGCCTATTACCAGAAACCCGTCCGAGGCCTGCTGGGTGAGGCTTCCGCTCCATCCCGCCTGACTCCGGCGCACCACTCCAGTCTTCCCATGCCTTCCCTATCGTGCTCCCTGTCTCACCCCCACCGATGGGCCCTTTAACTGATGTGCCACAACCGAGCTGTCAATGGGCAGCTCGGGCCTCTTCTCCTTCTCATCTTGTAGACCTGTTGAGTATCTCGAGTTATGACTATCCACGTTAGCCCCCTGAGCGCTTGTCTGCTCCGCCTCAATTATGCCACGGTAGAGTTGATTTGAAAAAAATGTCCGATGTCGACCTGTTTACAATACCTATACTGCAAACGACAACACGCCGGAGATATGTAACAAAACAAGCTGTAGGGTAGAACCCTATTAATTTTGCGTAGAATGGGACGGTAGGGGGCCCAAAGGCTGCATACCAGTTCGGAGGATAATTTATGAACTGCATAAGAGCCCTGGATCGTGGAGTCAAGCGGGGTATCCTGATATATGGCTAATATATGAATTGCATGATGCGGACATATGGGTATTAAATCGGAATGATGTGATTGAGCAGAGCCCGGGTGCATTTCGTACCTCTCCCTCATAGTTTTAAAACCATGAAGTCCAGTCCACACCCCGCAAGGTGATGGATCATACATAAGCATGCACCCAAAATAAGGGTGGGGGGATGGTATCCGGGGAAGGCTCAGGAGCAAGTCCATCCAAAACGGTCTAGGTTTAGAGTGTAATGTGTCAATCCAATTGCCAGAATAAGTGCATGAAATCCAGGTATTAGGCGCTTGATTTGAGCTATATTCTATATACTTAGGCCCGGATTTCCGCTTTCTCCGAAATAGGACCCCAAGAGTCTACAGGCATCGACTCTCTCAATCCTAGTCTGGTTGGCACAAGCCGCTCTCCTATCCTTGCCCAACCAAGGGCCAAATCAGCTAGACAAGATTCTCACTCTTTCCCAGATTCACTGAAGTTACTGAACTCTTAGTGCTTCCTTAACTGTATGAAGTTGTACGAATATTTATTTAACCTGATTTAGGGGGGCTAGAGCGACCACACCTAGTTCTTATGAATTACTGTATATAAGACTTAGAATACAATACGTTAAATTGGGAGACTCCTTTGAGCACCTACGTACTGGTCCTGGGCTATTTGATACGTTTGTTCTAGAAAATTGTGCAACCCCCCCTCCCGAGATTATTTAGATTCAAGTCGTGGGTTCTATGTGCTCTTGGGAGACCGTAAGTTTTTCCCTTTATTATTCGACCGCCATCCAGTGTTGCAATGCTGAGCTTGTACATCAAACCCTCATATCCCATCACTCCTCAGCTGCCCTCCAGACGCACCAGTGGTTGCACAGCAGCATGTGATGGTCCTCCTTCACTCCCCCCTCGTTCTGGGTATTCGATGGGGTGGGGCGGGGAATCAATATCTGGTGAAGACTACAACGAAGTGAGAGAGAGAATAGCACTGTATTGGCCTGCCTGATGTGTAGGGATCTGAATTGAAGTATTCTGAGTTGATGTATAAAAGAAGTAGGAAATATAGGAGCTATATATACATGAAAGGAGCCTTCAGATGAATGTTGATACTGTATGAGCACACATGAGATAATGTGGCGTTGGAGTCGCACACAAGTTTGCGTTCTCACTAGGGCGGGTTCATTGCTTGTCGGGGATGCATGGTCTGAGGCTACCAACAGGTTAGTGTGAAGTCCTACAGGGGATTACATTGATGAGGATAATTCGATTTGGTGACAGCCGTACCTCTCGTGTGAAGAATGCCCAACGTAAATCCAACCCTTTCTGTAGGTTAGTTGGAGGGTATTTCAGTAAATTCATCGCCTGCAAGCTAAGATATTTCTCTTGCACCAGCCCACCAATTTAGTCTCTCCTATGAGCTGCGACGGAGGGAAATAGGGCCGCTGGAGTTTGACATGAGGTGTTTGTCACTGTGAATATCCACATAGGTAGTAGTTGATCCGTGTCACATCAGGAGGCGTAAATCTGGGAGCAGTGAATCTGGGAGGTGTCAATGTTGTCGTTCATGCGGCAGGTCATTAACTAGGGTGTTCTGCAGTCTGGTTGGTGTTATGGTGCTTGTGCATATGCTAAGTAATAAAGCGGCCACCATTTGGCATATGCAGTTGATCCTAATTCGGGAGATGTCCAGCCCAAATTCATCCGCGGGATCTAGGGTAGTCTGTTAAGGATCTATGGATCCACCGATGAATCAATTTGGCGCAGATGCTCTAGTGAAGGTGGTGTTTTTCATCACTATGCATGTAGATGAGCGGACAAGGGATACATATCCAGATTGATGCAAGGGGTCGTGATTTCCTATTTTCTTGCGCCTTTTCATAGTATATATACACGAGAGCGCCAACAAGAGGCCGAAGGCGGCAATCACCATAAGCAACGCGATGCACAAGCCCAGCATAGCAACACCGGCTGGCATCAGCCACGCCTACAAGTGCCACAAACGCACGCAACACGTGACGCAGTGGGACAGAGAAGCCATCCGGGGGTAAACGTACCTATACACGGACAAGGCTCCCCCAACCAGACAGGGGAGATCGGTTGAAGGGATGTGGGGAGGCCGGGAGTGGTGCGCGGACGTGACGGCGTTTCCTAAGTAAATTACCCGTGCGAGGAAATTGATCCGATTTGTTTTGTTTTGTTTTTATTCACCGGCAGTCGTCACACGGCATATACAGAGGAGAGGGCTAGGGAATTTTGTTTTTGTATTCCCGTGCAGGCCTATATTCATGCGCAGGCTAGCCCTCCCAAGAATCGTGTGGCTTCCCGCGCAGGCCAGCCAATTCGCGAATCAGTAAAGTTCGCGGACAGGCCGGAACACTAAGCTGCTAAAGGGGCCCGAAATCCTAATTGACGTGGGTTATAATATGTATACATACATATTTGCAAACAGAATACTAGAAGAATGCAAGGAAGTGAAAATACAAGAGAGATGAATTGAAGCAAATTGCATGTGAAAGAGGGTTATCTCAAGCTTAGAAGATAGCAGAGAGGGCTAAATACAGCAAAGAAATCCTGTTAGAAACAAACTACAACACCGCCATCACTAATTATAAGGGAAAGTTTAGCCATAGCCCCAACAGATAGACAACTTGCTTAAGTTCAGGGTAACTGCCACAACCAGCACAGCAGCTTCTCGCCGAGTTCTGGGCCAGCAATCTCACCACCCGCAGTCCCCTTATGCGACCGGAGTTGCCCAGCAGTTGACGGCACCCCACATTTCCCTCGCACTCCGATATCACTCGCCTTGCCCTTCCCAGGTGCTCCTCCAGCCCCACCTACCGAACTATACCTTGGACCACTCTTATCCTCCCCGTAAGGTCTTTTCGCTGACGGCTCTCCATTCTTCTCCACTAGAGGGTCCGGGTGGCTCCACATATTTACCAATTGGGTAATTTTGTTGTGGACTTCTTCCGAAACCCCCATCCCAATCTCTCCCCATCCTCGTCACTACTACCCTTCACTAGCATGGACGGACTAGTCCACCTGTTGCTTGTATTATAGCAGCAATGTGTTGACCAAGCCATTGCTTTGGCCATGTGGAGGCTGATAGGTACATCAACTCGGCAAAGTTTGGATTGACCGATACGCTAGCCTTTCCACCTCCAAATGTGGCTAGGAACGCTGCTGGGTGATCCCCTCCCACCCAGGAGCTGATTATAGATTTATTACGCTACGATAACTTTGTGGTAAGCTTCACAGAGTCCTATCCGCAGCGGATTACATGAGCTGGCAGGGCCCAGTGGTTGGACAATCTAACCGAGTATATACCCAGGAATGCGTGCCCTCATCATATACGTAGTATCAATATGAGTACTGATTCACAAAAAAAAAAAACTCTCGAGTATCACCTGCAGCCATTTTGCCTGATATCCCACGCTCCTGTCGCACACAAATAACCTTTTCCTTGTCCGATATTGCTTGCCGAAATCTCTTCTCATCCATATTGTACATGTTGGGATCGGTGATATTGTATTTCATTAGAGCTTGCTGAACACGGGAGAATTGGGTACGGATAGTCTCTCTGTCACATGCTTTCATGCGCCGCTTATTAAATGCACTGCCCAGCCTCGCCACAAGGTCCGGGTAAGATAATTTCTGCCAATCTCCTCATTATAACCCCTGGTGCCACCTTTGAGTCAATATAATTGCTTCCTTAACCTGCGAAACCCTTGGAGGAACCCAAACCCTTCCATCCGCACAATCCACCGGACCATTGCCTTTGGCGATAGAAGTTGTTGCTTAATACATATGTGCTGCCTTTCTGGAAGTGCCCCCTTTGAGGCTTCTGGCCAGGGCCGAATAATGCACCCCATGTGCTTCTGCAGCTCGCCTCATAGAAGTATAGCGCCCATCATGCATTGCCTTAACCGCCTGTTGCAAGCTGTCTTCCCGGAGACCCCCCTCCAGGGCCTTTTGTGCGCACTTCTATAACTTCCCACTTGGTAGACTACGGCTTGATCAGCTAACAATTACCATCCACAGAACTCATCACATACCTCTAAAGACTGATAGTTGCTACTTTCGTGCCTGTAGTCTTACCTGCAAAACGAACCGTCGAAGCCTGGTGGTTGTGCGTCGAGACATGGCCCCACTTACCCCACTTGGAGGTATTACATCGGGGCTGAAGCAGAAGCCCCTGATGATGCATTACCCCGTGATGGTGCATTATCCCGTGATATACTGTACCCGCTGGGTGGCCCAAGTCTGTATATACCCGAGAGGTGACCTGTCAGCCTAGCTAGCACTTGCTCTGAACCAATGTATTCACTTTGTTACCCTACTGATAGCTAGGTTGTCGGTTGATTATCAGACGTTTGACCCGCAGCCCTTGGTTTCTCTTCTGATTGCGAGTTATCCCTCAATCAGCTGGCTACCAGGAGGGACGACGCGACCCGCCCACGTCGTTAGTGTCCCCGAGACTTTTGTCGAGATTGTTGCCGCTGCCGAGGGTATGTTGTGGTGCTGTGTGCTTGTCTGTAGCTGCTCTAGTTGTTCAGTTCTGACTAAGCGCTCGTTCGTCAAAGTGGTTGTCGGATGGCACGATGCAATTAGGGAGTATTTGGCATCCGGTAGGTGGGGTTGAGCTTGTGGCGGCTGGTATTGTGTTGCTGAGCGACTGTGGTAATAGATAGATACCCAAGGATATCGGTACCACCTGATATTTCTCGGGTTTATGTGCTTTGTGGTAACCAGCCAGTGGTCACCAGACTGGCCTTGTCCTTATCTCTTCCGATTAGATCTTTAGATCGCGCGAAAGGTTTTTGGAAAAAGGTTTACCACGACATTGGTCTCCACAGGAGCGGTCGTGCCAACCAGACTAGACATTGGCTGTATTTCCCTGTGCCCGATCGGTAATGCCCTGTAACTAGCTTCTGATTCCGCCTTTCCACGTACCTGCTTGTCCTACTATATACAATTTCAGAAGGTCTTTGCCACTTCACCTGTTGTCACCCCTTAAACCAGATTAACTTAGGCCTCCTTAAATCTTCTCGGGTTTCCGTGAGGCTCGTGGTGGCCCTCCTATCAGGGCTACATACAAGTACTGTACATACGAGTACGCAGTATCAAAAAATAAACCAAAAAAAAAAACATATAGGCCGTTCATGTATATATGTTCTGGGCCGCTCATGGGCAATATAAATAATTCCTCGATTTGGTGTATTAAAGTCATTACTCGTATTCAGCCTTAGGTTATGACGAGCCCCTGGGAGGATTCAGAGCGCACCCCTACTCCACCACTACCAAGACTTTAACTCCGTAGAGTGTCTGACTAAATGTACTTGAATTGATAATGCTTTATGAGTACTGATTTACAAAATATAAAAACGAATTATAAGGGTATACCTAGCTGGAGCTCTGCAATAGATGAATATATTTCCAAGGCAATTTCTCCTCTACCAGTCCAATTTGTGTTCACTCAGCTAGAACTAAGAGGTTACCACCGACATGATCCGTTGACGCTTTCGCATTCAATAAATTAATCATTCTTATAGCTTCGGCAGAAACACGAGTAGTTGTAGATACCTGGCGAGCAGCATTGGCTAATGTAAAAAAAAAAGAATTAACAACAGTATACCTATCCCAGCGACTGCAATAGGTTCATCTATTTACAATTCGATCGGATTCTGCGCTAGCAGTCCAATTTGTATTCGCTCACCTAGAGCTGAGAGGTTAACACAGTCATAGTCTATTGATACTTTCATATATAAATAAATTTAGCATCGGCAGCAGCAATTAGTGTAGAACTCTTTCAACCGGAAACTCGAGTATTTGTAAATACAGCATTGGCTAATCTAATTTTAGGTTACCAAGTTGTCAAAACATCTAGAATATTATTCTCTAGGCACATAAGGTTGGTAGCTGGTTAGGAGCTTTTAGTTAGGTAAAGGTTAGCAAATTTGCCATACTTGGTTAACAATTGATGGCGTTCAGGCTGTAATTTGCACTAGATTTGTTATCGGGTTTGGCTATACCACAACTGCAAAAATATGACGTCTGTTGTAGCATTGTGACATTCCACCTGTTGACAACTCTGTAAAACAATGTCTACCTATTGTATAGGTCTAGGGCCTGCTTTAATTTAGTTTAAAATCGAGGAAATGAGGGTATAGCAGATATTTGCATATAAGAAAGTACCTGCGATTAAGAAACCACCGCCTTGAGGCTTACCCAGGTCCGTGATTACAGTAAAAAACAATGAGGATATTCTAGTGTAAGAAGAAATCGTGCGACAAAGTATAGACAAAAGAGGCTATGATTGTTACAGTGCATTAAGATTCAGTACATGATGGTCCGACCTGGTTGTGTATAGCCCAAGCCATAAGGCCCCTGTGTATAAGAACCGGTGGATAAGAACCTCTGGTGGAAAAGAAACTAATTTTCCAATGCCTCGAGCCCCCCTCCGCTATACATGGGAACGGCTTCTGAAACATGGAGTTCTACGGTAGCAATAGACCCAGCACCATCCTCCTGATTCCATTCATTATCGAAGATGGAGATAGTGAGTTGTTAATATTACCAGCATGTTCATAATTCTCTTTTTGTCCAATCCCTGCTGTCTCCCACTGATCAAAAGGAAGGGTACGTGATGGGGATAGGGTTGGTCAAAAACAATTTCATAGGGAATTTTGAGTGTAGCAGAACATTTACTAAAATGAGTAATTTATATTAATTGCTTACTTCTCCTACTCCACGTCATCACATCAGTCCAGTCCATCATAGCAGCTAGATTAGGCCTGGGCACGAGCTTATTAGACTCGAACCAGCTCGTGCCCAGGCCTAGATGTAGGCTTAGTACTGATCGACTCTTGGGAATATACATATATTGAGGGTTAAAAGGCATATTCTAGGTTCAATAGTTGTGTTAAAAGATACTTAAAAACACCCTTCTGCCATACACTTATGCAAACAAGTATAAATCAGAGGCCATGGTGTATTTAAATTAAACCTGTAAAGATTACGAGGTTATAAGCGGAGTGTAATGGGCGATGCCAATAGTAGCACCGCGGGCCATTAACAGAGTCTATACTATCAGCGGAGTGATAGTGTATGTCTGTTGTTGGTTCCGCTAGGTTCAGGACTCAGAGGGTTTTTGAGATCATACAGATTTCCCAAGCGGGAAGAGAATTAACAGGTGTAATCTCTCTGTATTGAAGCTATCTAAGGCTTGTCTGAACTCTGTCTGAAGTGATCTGATCTGAGAATCCTCCTTCAGAAGGGCGGAACAGCTCAGTACTTATACTAGCCGCCAAGCCTTCTGAAGTCTGAAAAACCTGCTTTCTAGCCGTTCCAGAAAGCACTCCTCCATGACCATAAATACAAGTGTGGGAGCTCAGGCCTCCAGTACTCAGAAATACAGGTAGATGCGTATTGCATCACGAATTAAAGACATACATACGTACTGGATATGCCAAGGGTGGTAGTACTTAAGGTACTGAGCAGATATCTGGTATACTGGATATGTGCTAGGAAATGCGTACTAAGACAAATACGAAATGGTCAACCATTACACAGAGGAATCTTGAGAGAGAAGTATAGATATATTCGTCAAAGCTATGTAGAGATCGCTATAGTATGAATGCTATGGTTCTACTGCCTTATGTTCTTATTTTCGCTTGCGGATTCCAGCCCTTTTTATCCTTCCCGACCTATCCAAATTGTCTCTATCTGGTTGTCCTTTTTAGTATGACATACGAAATTGTCTCCATTTCTACCATGATCATCACTGCTTATCCCCGTGACCCTGTGTCACAGCGAGAGTATTTTCCCACAAGATCATCACCAAGTAGTTTAGTATCTTAATAGAATATAACTCCTTAACTAGACCCCTTTTGCCAGCTATGGTACCACCGCATGGAGTTGGATTAGGGTTGGATTCATAGACAACTTTCCATAACCTCTGCGAATGAGGGGAAAATCCGGGGATTATTGGGAGGGCACGTTGGGTTTATGGTATGGTAGATATGCAGAGGTTATGGAAAGTCACTACCTATGGCAAGTTGTGTTGATCTTTTGAGACGAAGTTGGTATTTGGTGGCGCCCCATGCGAAGGTGATTGGCTACTCGCTGCCTACTGGAGGCTTATGGCTGTGAGAACCAGGAATAGAGGAAAGACCCCGGATTGGTGCTATATATTATATTAGGTGGATTTTCATCTGTCCGTCATTTCCATGGCGGGATTTCGTACAGAAGTGAGCCTATCCAGTTTGTACGTACATGGTTGAGCGATATCCAGTGCCACCGCCAGTGTCACAGACTCGCTGGACCGCTTCTCCTCATGCCGGTTCCGTCAAAAGGTTCCAGGCCTCGCCATAGGCAAGGGGTGAATGCGAAGTACAGACTTTCAAAGAGAAAAATTAAAAGGACGTGTGTGGCAGGGGAACTAGCTTGAGGGCAGAAACAAGACTATATATAACATGAATACCCTTTGTATCCCCGAATCTTGTGGCGGCGAGGAAAATTGGTAAGACTTCCCCGTTGTATTTCTCCATATCATTGTATCTAGCGCTGGGTGGAAGATTAAGTTGCTCATTCCGTGAATCTGGCCTGTCATGGTTCCCCCCTTTTGGGGGGCGTGCGAGTACTAAGCATTTAGCAACAAACTATGCAGGCGTCTTCAGTTACTCCACCAAACTGGATCTATGTCTGATTGTCAACTGTGGTGATAGTAGTGGTTTTGGGATAGTGGGGTGATTGTGTAGTAGTGGTGTAGAATACTAGAATATTGTGTCCAGTGCTTTCCAGTACTGGTGCTACCTACACCACCCTGGAACATGTGCTTGAGGCTGATGAAGTATACTAGACAAAGCTCCATTAGATCCCCTGATAGAGTTCCGGGAATCTAGCGTAAGAATGTTGAGCAATTCGCAAGAAATATCTATGTGAAGTAGACGTAAAAGTAAACAATGGAGCCAGGATAACATTTACAATAATTTGTAATAATAGGAAAACAGCAACAGCACCAACAAAATAATCAAATATTGTGTATGCAAACAGTTAAAAGTAGCAGTACGCCGACCTTGTTATTTTACTCCGTATTCTCCCCTTCCTCCGCAATCGTTACCAACGTAGGTTGTTTCGCAATCTAAGAGCCAACCCGAGGCATGGTCAGTTCATAAATGTAGTAGCAATCCTTTTGTTTTCTACACACCTTGTATGCCTTTCGGGGTCCTGAGGTCTCCTTTCTGAGGGTAGACGTTTGGCCCTTCTTCGGCTCTGCTAGGGGGTGGCGATTCTGTCCTGGAGGTTCTGCCTGGTAACATGCTGTTAGGTAAGAATATCTATGGATTCGTTAGCAGGCAAACCACTCACCGAGATCATCGTCCATAAGAGCCCAGCTCCTCTTGCCTGCCACCCGCTCAGGCTGGCAAAACCCAAAATTAGGTGGTAGTTTGTATACGCCGCGAGAGTCGAAGTTAGTTCGGACTGCCTGCCTCAACTGCAGATGGTTTGTATCTTGTTCCTCCATTATAGCCCAGATCCTGCTGCCTTCCACCCGCTCAGGTTGGCAAAGCCCAAAATTGGGAGGTAGCTTGTACATGCCGCAGTCAGTTGGAGCTTCCTGCCTCAACTGCAGAATCCGATGATTGTTTGCTCCCTGTTTCTTGTTCTGGGCCATTGAGGAGACAGTATGGTAGCAAACTTTGAGGAAAAAGAGATGTAGTCTACAGGTATTATCGATGCTATAATAGTCTTGCCGCTTTGGGTTCTTTCGAGGGTTCCATACCGCTAGAAATTGCATGGAAAAATAGGTTTCTGAAGCTTTTCCTTAGCAGTACATATAGTTTCTTATATCGAGCTTGTGGTAAGTTGCTAGATCCGCCCCTGCATCATGCGAATTGTGTATCAGGCAAACAGGGGCTTCTTCTATAACCATGTAATCCGAACATGTCCGGCATGGACCGAAAAAGAACATGACGGTGTCCGCTCCAAGCATTCCCGGAGTATGACTATCAGGAGTTCAAAAGATTTCCCCCCGTTGTTTTTTTACATACTCAGTACTCGTATGCGGCACCTGTGAGGGAACGATGACGACCCAGCCAGAGTTCAGGGCAGATTCAAGGGGCGGGCAAGTTAGCCTTCCGGTCCCGCGCGGGGATAAATACATGTATATGGAGAGAGAGAGAAAGAGAAAAAAATACGGGAAATTAGAATTTCCGTGTTGCAAAAGGAGCGAGTGGGCGAGTCCGCTTTCTTGATGTGGTGGGCCCAGGTCCCTTGGCCTACTGTTTTGTGTGTAACTAGGTGTAGGCCGGGAGGGCTTGTTTGTGCTATAAACGCTGCTTAATTCGAGCCGGCGGAGGACCTCGCGCCTGACCACACGACTTTAGAAGTCGCTATGACCCCTCCGCTGTTGGTATGCGTAAATGTTCAAATGTTGCTCTTGCATGAGCTTTGCCGCTTCCTGGGTGGGATACCGATGTGGCTTCAGACCCACCAGATGCTAGTATCTTTATTGCAGCTGCAGCGTTGTCCTAGGGCATATTTTACTCTCTCTTCAATAGTGGAGCCGGGAGGTGGATATGCCTGGGCACGAGCCGAGCCCAGTAGCTGGAAAGGCTCGAGCCCTAAATATATAGTAAAAGCCTGTGCCCAGGCATAGAGGTGGATCGCCTAGGGTGTGGTTCAACGTTGTCTGCAGGCCACCACTCAATGTATCAGAATCGCTAACCATATCTCAGTGCACCAACTAGTCGTTCCCTATCTGAGGTGGTGCCTTTGTATCTTGCAAAGTCTCCATGTGTCGTCTCTATTCGAAGGGGGATGTAGCGAAGAACCGATACAGGGGTGTCGCGTTATAAGAAACGGTGCCTCAGTCCCGTAAAAGTTTGTATGGGAAAATAATAAACTTGCGTTATAGGCAGTTTTCTTAAGTCTTAGCTTAGAATACACAGAGTTTCCTATAACGAAGTTGTGGTTGGTCGATGTAGCATGAGCCGCAGCAGTTACCCCGCATAGTGAATAACCTCTTATCCCGCTTACCCAAGCCCCCTTGTCTTCACATAAATTATGGGCTTCTACCTAGTCACCCTTCACCATGTCATCCAAGCCAGTTCAAACTCGGCAAGCGTAGACTTAAAATTCCCCTCGAGCTAGCCTTCCTGAGTTTATTAATTCTGTGAATGAAGTGGTAGAGAATTCGGTGGAGGTGGAGGAGCAACAAATTTTGAATTCCTATGAGCCTACCCGCGTCTATTAGTCTAACTCTAATCCTGACAACTTCGCAGATCTATCTGTTGTTTCTAATATATCTACAGTGGAAGGCCTTGAATTCCTTCGTCTCTTTCATCTTCAAAACTTTGATGTAAATTTATAGAAAGGCGAGCAGCTGGAGGGTGTTTTGTATCGAGAAAAGGGGCAGACTAAGGGTCTGCAAGATATGGCTCACCGGAGACAACATCAGCCAGCCATCACGATATATTTTACCCCCAACGCGGATGTTTGAGTTCAAGTTGGAATGGGACGGAAGGGTGAGAGGGAATAGGAAGACTAATATTGGGGCTCCTTAAGGATCACCACTATCACCAGCATCAACAACCAAAAAATCTGCGTCAGTTACTTCTGAAACACCTGATGCTCTTTGACATAACTGCGGATCCTGGGGCAACTATTGCAGCCAACTGGTTCCGAAGCAAACTATGGTATTGGCTTTGTTGGGATGAAAATTATGCTAGCCAGTGTGCCCCGACGCAAGACCATTTGAGCTTGCGTTCCGAACCCGAATTTTGTAAAGACCGTGTCCACAAGAAGCCTACTACAGTATTCTCGTTAATTACGAAATACCTGACATAAGTGCGTACTAGTGCACTAGAATTAAATAGTAGAACTTTTAAGTTCAATGTAGAAAATTAATCTTTTTGAGATCTAGATAAAGAGAGCCTCTATTATATATCTTGTGAGAAGAGTAACTGTAACTTATTATTATAGCTGTGCCACTATAGTAAGTTATATATAATATGAAATATATATCTAAGTCATTAAGTTATAAGCTTAAAGTTATAAACTAAGTTCTAAGAAATCTAAAGTTATAATCCCATATATATATAATCAACTTTATTTATTTTCTTCTACTACACTTATTGCCTCTACTAAGGCTTCTATCTTATAACCTCTAGCAATTTTCTTAGTCAATATACTTATACCTATAACTGTATAAGTACTAAACTATAAGTAAAAGCTTATATATAAGTAATAATTCTATATAATTATCTTAGCTAGTAGATATTATGAATACTAGATTATATATAGGTTTATCAAAACATATAACTCCATATAATACATATTTAGTATATTCTCTCTTGACATGCATTCTATATAAAGTCCTTCCAATATTCCATGCTATCAGCCATAGTTAGCTATAAAGTGACAGGCAATATGAATATATGGTAAAAGAACCAAAATTTATTATAGCAATATATGAAGCCATATAGTACTTACTTACATTGTAGGATTACTTCTCTTCTTACTGCTAGTTAACTCCATGCTTGATACTATGGAGCTATAAGATGGCTGCAACATTGAGAAAAAAAGAATCCACTTTCTAGAGGTAGAGCAGAGGCGTCAGCATATTTAGTGCAGGGTTACCAATTATTTGGGCTCTTCTGGCATGTCTTCATCTCTCTTCTGATATATCTTTTCAGTAGTGGCCTCCCAACT
>Ga0307511_10002056_pt1 | contig 21074 bp, 14 predicted proteins | sample 13_EM_MG_FD_200266 | JGI IMG/M metagenome (GOLD analysis project Ga0307511, IMG submission 200266) | Populus trichocarpa ectomycorrhiza microbial communities from riparian zone in the Pacific Northwest, United States - 13_EM | ecosystem: Host-associated > Plants > Roots > Unclassified | place...
CGCCAATCGCCTCTTCGGATGTGGATGCAGCGAAAAGCGCGCGACGCGTCAGCCTTACCAGCGGGTGCGCGCGTGCTTCAGCGTCAATTCGAAGAGGGTGTCGAGCGGATGAGTCAACTCGACTCAAACGCTTCCGGATTCATGGGTTCAGAGCCTAAGCACGTGGCCAGGCTCAGACGAACCTTCCGGTGTATGTTGAGTAGGCTGCCTCGGACCAGATTCGGTCGCGGGGAACTAGTGTGGCCTGCGCCGCTGGTCTTTGCCGCTGGAGTGGGCACATGGCACCAGCAGCCGCAAGGACCGACCATGCCCGCTAATCCCAGAACAATGAGAGCGCGAGCGGCGAGGGATGTCTTTGCGGCTGCTAGTGTCCATGGATCTGAGCCTACTCCCAGGTCACTTGCCTGACAGGTGTCAAAAGTCATGCGCGCAAGGGGTGAGTGCGCGCGGTTGCAATCGGCTGCCGACTGGCGTAAAGACCGTGTTCCACGCATTCAGTCGTCGCCGGCCGATAATCCATGAGTCCGGGAACCGACACGCTCATTCAAAATGCGGTAGACGGCCACAACATGCCTGCGCTGTTTGCGGCCTTGCCTCTGCTGCGTGATCTGGCGGGCGACCTTCTCGGTGAGATTACCAGGGAGATCGAATGGTTCTCGCTTCCGGGCGGCACCACTCTCTTCAGTGTTGGCCAGGCATCCGATGGGCTCTATGTAATCATCAACGGCGCGCTCGGTGTCTATGTCCCCCGCGTGAACGGTGGCTCACAGCTGGTCACGCGGCTCTCCGGCGGGCAGGTGGTCGGGGAGTCAGAACTGGTGTCAGGCAATACGCGGGCGGCCACGGTGGTGGCCCTGCGCGATACCGAAGTCGCGCGCCTGCCAACGGCCAGTTTCGAACAGCTCGTCGCCCGCAATCCGCTCGCGATGCGCGAGATCGCAAAAGTCCTGGTCCGACGCTTGGAATCGGCGCCCGCCGGCTATCAGCAGCCCAGGACTTTGCCGAAGACGTTCGCACTGGTGCCGCAGGAGGAGGGCGTGGATGCAGTGGGGTTCGGTCGCCAGCTGCTGGGTCATCTAAAGGGGTTTGGCCGGGCAGAGCTCGTTATGCACTCCACGGCCGGCGATCGCACCAGTCATTGGTTTCACCGGCTGGAGCGAGCGAATGAGTACGTTATCTACATCACCGACGGCCACCTGACCAACTGGAGCAAGCTGTGTCTGCGCCAGGCGGACTCAGTCGTGCTCGTCGCTTACGCCGATAGCAGCGCCCGCCCCTGGACCGTCCCGCTCGGCGAGGTGGGGCAACCCGGCAGGCTGCAAGTCTCTGAGCTCGTGTTGCTGCACAGGAGTGGTACGCAACAGAGCGCAACGCGTCAATGGATGAAGTTGTATGGATGTCGGCACCACCACGTCATCTCCGCTCGGGACGTCGCGCGAGTCGCGCGGCTGCTGACCGGAAGAGCAGTGGGGCTGGTGCTGTCGGGCGGGGGGGCGCGCGGATTCGCCCACATCGGGGTGATTCGTGCCCTGCGGGAAGCGAACATTCCCATTGACGCGGTGGGCGCGACCAGCATCGGGTCCATCATCGGTGCGGGGCTGGCTGTTGGTTGGGACCATCAGGAGATGGTCGAGCGAATCCGGCGCTCATTCGTGGACACCAACCCGACGAGCGACTACACCTTCCCGCTGGTGTCACTGGTCAGCGGACGCAAAGTCGGCCGGCTGCTGCGCAGGGAATTCGGGGCAGCGTGCATCGAGGACCTGCGGCTGCCGTATTTCTGTGTCTCCACCAACTTGACGCGGGGACAGGCGGCGGTGCACCGGCAGGGCGAGCTGTGGCTGTGGCTGCGCGCTTCAGTAGCAATCCCCGGCGTGCTCCCACCGGTGATTGCTGACAATCAGGTCTATGTCGACGGAGCCACAATCAACAACTTGCCCGTCGATGTCATGCGAGAGGTTCTGGACGGAACCATCGTGGCGGTTGATGCGGGCGCTGACCGGACCTTCGAGCCGGATATCGAGCTCACGGAAATGCCGCCAGCTTGGCGGTTGGGGAAGTGGCGCCGAATACGCAAGTCCCGCATGAACATCATGCAGATCCTCTGGCGCGCCGGCATGGTCAATAGCGAGGCGAGCACCATCGGGCAGCGGGAACTGGCCGACCTGCTGCTCAAACCGCCCACGGACAGCATCAACATGCTGGATTGGAAGGCGTTTGAGCAGGCGATCGATCTTGGCTATCGGCACGCCTGCGAGGTTCTCGAGACCTGGGAGCGCTCGCGCGCCGCCGCGTCGCGACGCAACAGGTCCCACGGTGTCACTCCCTGACGGGCACGCGGTTGGGTTTGGACAGACAGTTGCGATTACAACGATGTTGTGCGGCGTTGACCGTGCGCACTTTTGTCACCCGCACGGAAATGACTTTGGTAATGACACACTGTTTGAGAGGGTGCGCGGGAATCAAGTTCGCTTTACACTGCGGCCATCACAGATTTCAACAGGGTCAGCAGATCCGTGACGGTTGGTATGAAAAACTGGCAAAAGATCGGGCTCGCAGTGTGGGCCGGTGCTCTGTGCGTGCTCTCGGTACAGGCCGCATCGAAGGAAACTGCCGAGACGGCCGCACGTGCGCGGATCGCCGCAAGCACCCTCGCGGATGCTGTTGTAGTGGACTGTCAGCTGCCCGGACGTTTGGTGGCTTTGGGAGGCATGCGCAACTATCTGACCCCTGGAGTGTTGAGCCGGCTCGCCGCCATTGACTGTCGGACGCGTGGCGGCGAATACACCGTAGGCGACCTCGCCAGTGGCACGCTGTCGTTGTCGCGCTGGCTGCCCCTTGCCGAAAAGGGTGATGTCGAAGCGGAGTATTACGTAGCCCGAATCTATGCCAACGGCATGGATAACGTGCCGATGGACTACTCCAAGGCCGCCGATTGGTATCAACGTGCGGCGCACAAGAAGTATTCACCCGCGATGCAGGAGCTCGGTTACCTTTATGAGCAGGGGCTCGGCGTCCAACAGGACCCGCTCGCCGGTCTGAACCTGCAACGCGAGGCATCCGGACTCGGAGAAGACCTCGATTACGCGTCGAAGATCGCCGCAACCCGCGAGCAGGCCGACAAGCAGATTGCAGCGTTGACCGAGCAGCTCGCTGGAACGAACGGCGAGGTTCGCGACCTGCGCACGCAGCTGCAAGTCAGAGATGCCAGGCTCCTGCAGGGCCGTGCAAAGCTTGCGCAGGACCGCCAGCAGCTCGCCCAGCTGCGCGTCGAGTTGGAGCAGGCACGGAGCGTGAGCGGGGACTCCGGCGCGAGCGCCGCACGCATCCAGGAACTGCGGCAGAAGCTGGCCACAAACGAGAGCGCTCTCGCCGACAAGCAGCGGGAGATTGACGAGTTCTCGGCGAGCCTCTCGACACAACAGGCACAGCTGGCCGGTCAACTCGCGAAGTCGCAGGCGACCAACTCCAAGCTCAATGAGCTGTTGGCCAGTGGAGGCGCCGCGAACGAGGGATTGCGCGCAAATGCGGCCCAGATGGAGCTGCGGCTGAACCAGGCGCAAGTCGAGCTGAGCGCGCTGCGCACGAACTATGTGCAGCAAACGAATGAGCTCGAGGCCCGCAGTGCGGAGCTGCAAAAGCTCCGGGAGCACGGTGGCGATGCGGCGCAGGCGCTGCTGGCGGCCAAGCAGAACGAGCTGGATCAGCAGCGCTCGCGGATCAAATCCCTCGAAGGCCAGCTGGCCGCCGCCAGCACGCAGGGCGCTGCGGCCGGTTCGAGCTCGAAGCAAGCCTTGGCACACAACCAGGAGCTCGAGCAGTCGTTGGCTGATCTGCGTGCGCAATATAACCAACAGCAGCAGGATCTCGAGGCGCAGCGCGCGCAGATGCAGCGTCTGCAATCACAGGCGCGTGACGATAAGCAGCTCCTCGATGAGAAGTCGCCGCTGGTCGCGCAACTGAGCGCCAAGCTGGCAGCCAGGACGCAGGAACTCGAGGAGCAGCAGCGGCGAGTTGCGACGATGCGGGCGGAGGCTGATCGGCTACGGGACGAGTACGCACGCACACGTCAAGCGAGTGAGAAGCAGACGGCCACGATCAGCGGCCAGGAGCAACAGGTGCGCGAAGCACTGCGTGTGGCACAGGAAAAGATCGCCAGGCAGAACGACCGGATGGAACATCTGGAAGTTGAGGTAGCCGGGCGCAAGCTGGAGCTGGTGAAGCTGCGCGAAAACCTTACGCGGGAGGCGGCTGGGAACGAGCTCGCCAATCGCAAACGAACTGCCACCCTCGAGGCCGAGGTACGCGAGAAGGACAAGGAGCTGTCCGCCCTGCGCGTCGAGATAGCCAAGTCAGATGAGCCCAAAGCGCTCCCTCCCGTGGCCGTGGCGGCGAATCTCAACACGCGCGGACCGCGCGATACCGTTAGGACCCCGGATCCTGATGGGCTTCTGCGCATGGTCCGTCGCCTCGGCCCGGCTAACTACCATGCCCTCGTCATCGGCAACAGCCACTATCAGCTCATGCCTGGGTTGAAAACCCCTGTCAGTGATGCGCGCGACGTGGCCGATGTGCTCGGGTCGCGCTACGGATTCGAGGTCAAGCTTCTGACGGATGCCACCCGCGATCAAATCATGGCGGCTATGAACGAATACGCGCGGACGCTGACGGATGCGGACCGCCTTCTGATCTACTATGCCGGTCACGGCGGCACGAAGATATTTCCTCCCGAGCGCGCCTTCTGGCTGGGCGTCGATGCAGATCCGGAGCTGCCCTCAAGTTGGCTGTCGGCGCAGACGGTAGCCGATGCGATTTGGCAGATTCACGCTCGCCACATCCTGCTGGTCGCGGACTCCTGTTTCTCCAGTGTCATCACCCATCCCACCTCGACGACTCTCGTGCGGACGGACGACGAGCACGGCACGGCGATCCGCTGGAATAAAGCCGCGCGCATGGTGTTGACCTCTGGGCAGAACGAACCCGTGGTGGACGGTACGTCGGCCGATGCGACTCACTCGCTGTTTGCCGACCTTTTCATAACCGTGCTGCGCCAGAACAGCATCCTTCTGTCTGGCAATGTTCTGGCACATGAGCTGACCAGCCGGATACAGGAGAACGCGCGCCGCACGGGGCTGAAGCAGACACCCACCTATTCCAATTTGCAGGATCCGCAACACAAGTTCGGCGATTTCTTCTTTGTGCCGCTGGCCACTCCCGTCCAGGTGGCGTCGCGGCAGTGACGGACTCGGGTGGCAGCGGCGCCCGGTGCGGTCGGTTTACGTTTTAGAACTACAGCCATTTGCGAAAACCAAGAACAGGAGAGGACACGTGTTCAAGATGTCGTATCGAACGATCGGATCGGCAGGAGCCCTCGTTCTGCTGTACCTGTCCCTGGCGGGTCCCGCGTGGGCACAATTGCCGCCGCCCCCCACCAATGCAACAGGTCTGCAGCAGATCATGTTCTCCGCCGTGGCGAACATGTGCGTCAACGCTCTGGACAGCCGCTCGCCGGCCCAACGCCAGTCCGCGAGCGCTCAGGAAAACGATCTTCATGAGCAGTGCCATGCAATTGCGGGGGCGAGTCTCTTCAACGGTGTCGGCAGTGCCGCCCCGGATACAGCGCTCGGTGCGTTGCAGCAGGTCTCCGGCAACGAGATCACGACGCAGGGCTCGCTGACAACTCGAGTCAGTGCCGGCCAATTCGGCAACATCACGGGACGGTTGAATGCACTGCGGTTCGGCGCGAGCGGTGCGCTTTCGCAAGGCGTCATCGCGCAGAACACGGGCTTCGGGGGCTCGTTCGGGTCAGACGCTCAGGTGTTCTCCTTCGATCGGGCCTCCCTTGAATCCGCGCGCGAGGGCTATTTGCAGCCGGTCACGTTGCAGTCCGCCAGCTCACTGTACGGTGGAAGTCTCATCAAGACCCGCTATGGCGGCGACGGGTCCTACGCGGTAGCTCAGGCCGATAGTCCGTCACGGACGAGCGGCGGAGGCGGTGAGCCCGGTGGCGTGCAGAATCCCTGGGGAGTGTTCCTGCAGGGCAGTTACAACTCCGGGCGGCACGACCAGACCGACAACGAAGACCCGTTCGACTTTCATGCCGTCAGCGTGACCGCTGGAGTCGACTACAACTTCGGGAACGCCGTGCTCGGCGTGTCCATAGGGCATGACAACTTTGACGCGGGCATCAACTCCTCCGGAACCGCTGTGTCGGGCGGCAGCACGCACCTCAAGGGTACGAGCGGGTCCCTGTACGGAGCGTGGTTCGGTCCGGACTGGTATTTCAATGGCATCATCAACTACGGCAATCTCAAGAGCGATTTATCGCGCGAGGTCAAATACACAGCGACCTATCCCGGCGGATTCGACCCGCAGGACATTCCCGGCGGAGCCCCGTGCCCCATCACCGCCATCACCTGCTCAGCGACTGTCGACCGTACACTGGTGGCAAATCCGGGCGGCAACGCGCTTGCCGTGGGCGCGACCGCGGGATATCAGTACGCGGCGTTTGGTTGGGACTTGACTCCCTCCTTGAGTGTCAACTACAGAAGGTCGAAGTTTGATGCCTTCTCCGAGACCGATCCGAATCTGGCCAATGACGGCCTGGGGCTCTCGTTCGACGAGCGAACGATCGAGTCGCTGCGATCCATCCTGGGCTTGCAGGTATCGAAGCCCATCAGTGTGTCGTTCGGCGTGGTATCACCGGTCGTGCGCGTTGAATGGAATCACGAGTTCAAGACCGGTACCCGGTCGATATCGGCGCACTATTCGTTCGACCCGAGCTGCGTCCCCGGGCCTTGTGACAGCAATTTCGCGCTGCCAACCGACACGCCCGCATCGAACTACGGGGTAGCCGGCGCGGGCTTGGTCGTGACGCTGGCGCAACGAGTGCAGGTGTTCGTGTTCGATGAAGCGCAGTTCGGTTACTCGAAGTACCACAGCAACTCGGTCACGCTGGGCGTGCGCGGCCAGTTGTAGCGCCGGTTGCAGGGACAACAGTTGGTCGTGACGCAGGTCAGCCGGTTGGCGTAGCCTGCGCCCGACACAGCTCGGCGTTGCGGCGGCAGACAGTCCGCTTGAGTCGGAAGAGCTCGTGGGTATGGGCAAAGCTCTGCCCTTCGATCACCAGCTTGAGAGCGTCGGCGGGCCGCTCGGCGCTCAGCAGTGCCTGGGCGCGATCCTCGAACAGGCTCGCCGCAGCGCTCGTCAACTGCAATGCCTGAGCATTGGACGGGTCGAGCTCGCGGACCCTCTTCAACAGCTCGAGCAGATTGTTGTCTCCTTTTGAGAGGAGGGCGGTGAGCTCCTCGGCTGAGCGTGCGTTGCCGGCTTGCCGGAGGGCTGCCTGGCCGAGATACAGGTAGTCGTCGATATCGCGACGCTGTTCCGGTGTCAGCGTTTTCGCGGGTGCGTCGGTATTCGGCCACAGTTGCGAGTTGAGGGCCTGGTCGGCCGCGAAGTCCTGATAGTAGCGGACCCCAAAGTACAGCAGCGCGAGAGCGGCCGCGGCGGTTCCTGCCACAATGGCGGTGCGGTATCGCCTGAACCAGTGGCGGGGCGCGAACGCGAGCAGGAACTCCTGTGCGTTTGCGATCCGGTCGCGGCGCCGCAGGGCCAGGCCGCGGCGCAGCGTATTCCATTGCAGGTGCGTCAGTGAGCGGATCCGCCGCGGCGGAGGGGAGTTTTCCAGCTCTTCGCGCGCGAGGATCGATCCGCGCGGATGTTTGCCGGCGTAGATGTAATACACGAGGCACGCGAAGGCGTAGATATCATCCCGTGTGTCGGGCGCTTCCTGATTCCACTGCTCCAGTGATGCGTACCCGGGTGTCAGGCCGCGCAGACGCTTGCCCGGATCAAACAATGTGACGTTGCTTTCGCTACCGATTGCCCGCAGGGGTCGCGCAATGCCGAAGTCCATTACCTTCACGGTTCCGCTGCTGCAGACGAAGATGTTTGCAGGTTTCAGGTCCGAATGGACCACGCCGTGTTTGTGCGCACAGACCAGCGCTTCGCCGATCTGCTCGACGATCTTCCATTTGCGTTCGGGGGTGGCCCGTTCGAAATCCGGACCCCGCAGCCACGCCTCGAGCGGCTCGCCCTCGAGCAACTCCATGGTCATGTAGGCGTGCGGGCCGTCGTAGTCGAAGTCGAACACCTTCACGATGTTTTCGTGGGCCAGGCTCTGCGCCCGCTCCGTTTCCCGCTGCAAGGAGAGCGTGGCGTCCGGATGTTGCCGGAATGCGTCGCTCAGCAGTTTCAGCGCGATGTAGGGATTGCGGGCGCGGAAATCTTCCCTGTTGCGGTCAAGAGCTTTGAATACGGTTCCCATCCCTCCACGGCCGAGCTCCATCACGAGCGTGTAACGGCCGTCGAGGACGTCTCCCACCTTGGCCGCCGCCTCTGCGTCAGCTGCCATTGCTTCGGCGGTCGGCCCAATGTTGGTGAGCTCGACCAGGCTGATCTGCGTCGCAGTGGGAGGATCGATGGGTCGATGCGTCGCGAGCGGCGGCAAGCTGGGGGGTCGCGAATCCCCACTTTGGTTTTGTGCTCCACCCCGATGCCCTTCGTTTTGGGGCCGCCTAGGGGATTCGGAAAGCGATAGCAGCGGGTCGAGGCTGGATTCTTCGGCAGGATCAGGGTTTTCGGAGGGTGCTGGCGGAGCCGGGGGAGCCGCAGAGCGGGCGACGGAGTAAGGATAGACGGTCCGATCGAAGTCCGATGTGCCAGCGACGGCCATGCTGCCGCCCACAGCCGAAGTGGATCCCTTGCTGGCGGGTTTGGGGCTGGCCTTTGGCCCGCCTTTCGGGGGAGCCAACAGGTCGCCAATGGTCAGCATCAGGGCGGGCGATACACGGCCAATGCGAATGCTCTCGGCGAGCCACGCCGCCACGGCGTCACGCTTTTCAGGATGCTCCCGGAGGTAGTTGCGAAATTCCCGGCGTAGCTCATCCACATTGCTCAGACCGCTCGTAAACCGGCCCAACGCAGTTCGCAGCTTTTCCATCACCGTCTCTGCGGCTTTACCTTGAAGCTGCCGGCCCTGGGTCCTGTGAGATCGCCAGCTGTATCGAGATTGCGCACCTGTGCCTCGTAAGCCTCTCGAAATACCTCTCCAAAAAAGCGTTGGAAGTTGTCTTCGGCCTCCTCCCGCAAGGACCGATACTGACCCAGGTAAGTGTCCCACAGGCGGGCGCGTCTGGCAGGCCAGAGGAAATGGAACATTGACCGCCGGCCCTGCAGGGTCGCGAGCTTTTCCGGATCCAGACGGTCCAGTACGGCCTGCAGTACCGCCCGCATCCCCGCTGTCATTCCAACTTGGTGGGCTTGCAGATCAGTCAGGGCATCGCGCAACGCCGCCGGGCCATCCAGGAAGCCGCGCCCGGGCGGTTGCAGCAGCATTTGCAGGGCCATCTGTTCGTCGGGCGAGAATTTCAGCGGATTGTTGTCGCGCGGCGCGATCATCGTCATCTGCGCCTGCATTTCGTTTTTGGCACGGGCGCGCATCGTGACCAGGCCCTGCAGGCCGCCGACCGCTATCCTCAGCATTTCGCCGATCGAGCTCATAAGCTGGGGTGTTGGGGCGCCGGGGAGGGAAGAGCCCTCGACTCCCGTGCCCTCCAGGAAACTTCGCCACAGTAACCCGGGGCCATCCGGTCCTGCGGTGGTGCGCACGGCTGAAGTCGAGGGCGGTTCCGCTAGCGTCTCGCCAACCTCAGGCACCGGTGCCGGCACCGGTGCCGTGGACGGTGTCTTCGACGCGTTGACAGGAGGCGATGGAGTGTTGTGCACAGGCGGCACCACGGTGCGCCCGCGCAGAATCGTTGCGCTGGTTGCCTCATCTTCGAACGCGGCTTGGAGGGCATATCCTCCTATTCTGAGCTCGTCTCCGTCGCTCAGGATGACTCTCATGCCGGCACTCAGCGGTCTCCCATTGTGCAGTACCGCGCTCGCGGCGCTGATATTCTCGAGCCAGTACTGCTCGTCGCGGTGCAGCACCTGTGCCTGCAGCCGCGAAATCAGGCGCTCGGGATCGGGCAGGGTGAGAGTAGCCTCGTCGGAGCGACCGAGCGTGCCCCCGCGCTTGTCGAATCGGCCAATCAGGGGCTGGCTCATCGGCTCTTCGTCCAGCGTGATGCCTCTCAGGATGAGGGTCATGTGCGACCCCCTCCTTTCGTCTCGACTGCCCCACCATTCATCCCGCTAGCTGACCGCGCCGGGTGGGCACCCTGCAATTCACTAAAGTCACATTGACTTGTCGCCGTCATCGCCGCAGATGCTTGATCAGCCGGATCAGCTGTCTCGGTTGCAAAGGCTTGTGCAGGACCACCAGACCTGCTTCGTGGGCCTGCTTGAGCAGCTCCGATGACGTTTCGCCCGTGATGAGTACGGCCGGAGTGCCCTCACCCGAGACGACACGTACGGCACGAACCGCTTCGAACCCGTTTTCGTGCCCGCGCAGTCGCCAGTCCGACAGGATCATGTCGATCTGCTCAGTGGATTTTTCGGCAAACTCCACGGCCTCTGCAATGGTAGCTGCCACAATTACATTGACCTGCATGGGACGTAGCAGCTCGCGTGTGGCTTCCCGGATTGCGCGCTCATCTTCGATCAACAGTACGGTAATAGTTCCTGTCTTGCGTGGGGGTAAGGTCTCGGCTTCCTTCGCTATGGCGAGCGCGTTGACATCGCCTTCAGGCACCACGAGCCGAAACACGGTGCCCCGACCCTCTCTGGAGCGGACCTCCAATGGATGCCGGAGGAGGTGGCAGAGCCGCTGGACGATGGCAAGTCCCATGCCCAGCCCACGGCCGCGATCCCGCTCGGGGTTTTCGATTTGATAGAACTCCCGGAAGATCATTTCCAGCTTGTCGGCCGGAATACCGAACCCCGTGTCCCACACCTCCAGGGCAACCCCCGCAGCGTGACGCCGCGCGGCCACCAACACCCCGCCGCGCCGCGTGTAGCGCAGGGCGTTCTGAACCAGGTTGGCGAGTATCCGCTCGAGGAGGAGGGGGTCGCTCTGGACGATGCGCCGAGTTGCCCGAAACCGGAACGCCAGATCCCGGGCCTCTGCATCGCCACCAAACTGTTGGTACAGCCGGCGAAACACATCGCGGATCGGAAACGTCTGCGGAGCCGTTTGTACGATACCCGCATCCAACCTCGAGATATCCAACATCGCGCCGAACGACTCCTCCAGCGACTCGATGGCGTCCATCATGTTACGGACGAGGGGCCGGTCGGGAGTATTCTGCAGACGCTGCTCCAGTGTCGCGCAGAACATGCCCAGCGCATGCAACGGCTGCCGCAGATCGTGGGCCGCCGATGCTACGAAGCGCGTCTTTTCCTCGTTGGCCCGCGCCACCACATCGATCTGCGAACGCAACTGCTGCACCAAGTCCTCGTTGTGAAAGCGCACGGCCAGCAAGAGAGTCAGGGAGTTGTTCTGGGCGATCGTGAGCCGCTCCAGCAGCAGCATGAAGGCCGCTGTCACCGAGGTCAGCAGCAGCGCGTTTGTTGAGATCTGGGAAGCGCTGACCGTGTGTACCGCGAGCGTCACGAGTAGTGGGACGAGCGCGGGCAATAGTGACGCATAGACCGCCGGGCGCCAGGCGGAGAGTAACGGTGCTGACAGGCCCGCCGCCGCAAGAAAGACTCCTGTCAGCAAGGTATCGGCTGCCGGATCCTCGAGCAGGAACAGCGGCGGACCGACCCCCCAGCTGGCTGCCGCCAAGAAAAGCAGGGCCAGCCAGCGATCCTTCAGTGCAGCCTGGTAGGCCCCCCCGAGTCGGCGCGGTCGATTCAGCAGCAGACGCCCGCCGGACAGTACGACGCTGGCTCCGCACCAGAGCCACGCCAAGCGTGACCTACCTTGCTGCTGAACCAGAGAGGCGACGATGAAGGAGCCAAGGATCATGATGACCGCAACCCGGCGATCGCCCGCCAGCGCGGTTTCATAGAGAGCTTCGGCGATCCTGGGATCTGAACGCGCGACTCGCGCCTCGGGCGCCTCGGCGGATGGCAGCGGGTCGCTCAATGGAACAGGCTGATCAAGTGCGATCGCGAATCAACATCGAGTGCCAGAAGGATGGCGGACACGTAGTTCTTCACGGTGCCCAGCGAGAGCTCGGTGATCTTGCTGATCTCCTGATTGCTGCAGCCCTCGAGGATCAACTCCAGGATCTGCAGGTGGCGCGGTCCGAGCTCGGCGACGCGATCATAGTGGGAGGAGCCGGCCAGGCGGGGGAAGCGTTCCGCGAACATCGCAGCCTCAGACTTGGGCGAGGGCTGAAGCAGCGAGCGCAGCGCCTCCTTGAGCCGTTCCGGGGTCCAGGATTTCAGCAGATAGCCGATCGCACCCATGGCCTGTGCCTGGCGGACGACGAATTCGTCCTGTGTGCCGGTGAGCATTGCGAACGGGGTCTTCGGATACTCATCGATCAGCGTGCGCAAACCTTGCAGCCCTTTCGCGTCGGGGAGGTTCAGGTCGAGTAGAACCAGATCGAAAGGGCCACTGTCACGGCAGGCCGTGCGCGCTTCGTCGAGGGACCTGCAGGGTGTGATCTGGCACTGCACACAGCCAAGTGATTCCAGCAGGAGGCTCGTCCCGAAGCGCACCAGATCGTGATCATCGACCAGGAGGACCTTCTTCTTGGTATCCATCGGCACCCCGCGGGCTTCAAGTCGTTAAGTTGGTCAAGTGGTGGCCACGGCCCAATACCGCTTCACGAAACTCCGCTGCGGAGGAGTATCGCTCCTCCGGTCGCTTGGCCAAGGATCGCAGGACTAGGGCATCATAGCTTCGCAAGGCGGGCAGACCGCTTGCCATGGAAGGAGGCAGAGGCTTCTCATAGCAGGCCTGAAGCATGATCTGCTCTGCCGTGCCTACAAACGCCGGCATGCCCGCAAATAGCTGATACAGGACGGCCCCGGCAGCAAACACATCGACGCGGTTGTCGAATGTGTCGCTCAAGTAGGTCTCCGGCGCAATATAACCGGGGGTGCCCATGATATCTTCCGCCCCGTCCGGCGTAGACGGTTCCGTTCTCGCGATGCCGAAGTCCGCAACCTTGATCTGTCCGCTGTGGGTGATCAGGACGTTGGCCGGTTTGATATCCCGGTGCCATACGCCGTGCTCGTGCGCGTATTGCAGGGCTTCAAGAAGTTGCGACATGATGCCGACCGAATCCCCGATGCTGAAAGCGACTTTACGCTCAAAGCAGTCCCGTAGACTGCGTCCTTCTACGTACTCCATCGCGATGTAGGCATAACCTGCCTCTTCCCCGTAGTCGTACACAGAGACTATCCCCGCGTGGTCCAGATCGGCGGCTATCAGGGCTTCCCCGCGAAACTTCGCAAGGAAACCCTCGGCATCCGCGCCCTTCAGCAGATCCCGACGTAGCACTTTGAGAGCAGTTTGCCGCCGGGTCTGCAGATCGATCGACTCGTAGAGGATGCCCATCGCTCCTGAGGCGATCACCCGCAGCAACGCGTAGTTTCCAATCGTTTCGGGTGCAACTGTTCCTGCGGTTGCGAGCGTCCTTCCAGGTGCGGGCCTCGGTGTCATGTCGCGGCAGGTTGATGCCCTACGAACAGGGCTGTGTTGTGATGCGGGCGACTACCTTGAGCCGTAGCGTCGCCTTCGCTGAAGTACTGACCGGGTCAGACTATAGCGCACCCGCAGGATCACTACGACTTTGGGCGCCTGCCGGCCAGGCGATAGGCGAGTAGGGTGAGGCCGATGTCCCGTTGGTGTTTGTTGCCGGAGCGCTACTCAGACGCGCTTCTAGTGTCGCGTGGTTGTGGATGTGCCCACCCGATCGTCTATGGGATCGACGACTCCGGCACAGAGGGCAAACTGGCGATCGGCGTCTGGGCGATTCCAGCGGCCCTGCGGATACGACTCGGAAACAACCTGCCGTAACTGCAGTTGGTAATGCTCATCGAGGGTCGGAAACTTACGGTCTTTCGGATTCATTGCTCGATTCCCCTTGGGTTCGTGCTGGTGTAATACGATATTGCGAAAACAGACGCTGAGTGAGTAGTGCCGAAGGTCATGGGTGTACGGCTCTTGCCTGTGACTTTTGACACCTGTTGGGCAGGCGCTCCGAGAGTACGGTCAGACCCATGAATACCAGCAGCCGCAAGCACATTTCTCACCGCTCGCGCTCTCACTGCTCTGAGAGTTGCTGGTATGGTCGGTTGGTACGGTCGCTGGTGCCATGCGCGTACTCGAGCAGTCGAGATCAGAGGCGCCAGCCACATTAGTTTCCCGCGCGAAACAGCCGGGCCCGATTCCTGCTGCACTCAGGTGTGTTGTGCTGCCGGAGGTCGCCATGGCGCGATACGGAAAGAAAGCGGGTCAGAAAGTGAAGCGGGCGATGCACGAGCGCAAGTCGGGAAAGCTGCGCAGCGGCCGCTCGGGGAAAAAGGTCAAGAGCCGCAAGCAGGCAATCGCCATCGGATTGTCCGAGGCGCGCAAGGCCGGGGCCAAAGTTCCGCCTAAGCGTACCACTCGGAAAAAATAGCCGACCTCGCGCAGCGCGAACAAAATACCCAACACCACCAGGCTGCGCTGTTTGCGGTCCAATCCTTCGCGCCTCCGCGTTCCTGGCACGCTATTGCTCGCAAGGCGCGGGTTTCAGGCGCCACGCCTGCTTTTGTGTATCCATCCGCACACGCGTTCAAGGACCGCGTCCGGGCGATCCTTGTGTGGGGAGTGACCACAATTCGCCAGTTTGAGAAGCTCGACATCCGCAGCTGCACGGGCGATCCGCTCGATTTGCTCCATCGAACCGTATTGGTCGTCCTCACCCTGGATCGCGAGCACGCCGCATTCGATGCGAGGTAGATATTGTTCGATGTTCCAGGCGCGGAAGGCAGGATCGAGCCAAATGTCGTTCCAGCCCCGGAAGGCTCCGTCCACATCATCATGATATCGAGCCAGGCGCTCGCGCAGGGAAGTTGTCTCGTAAGCGGTCTTTGCGGCAGATATGCTGGTTACCGAGATCTCCTCCACGAATATGTGCGGCGCCAGAGCGACGATACCCGCGACCTTGCGGCCGCTCGCGCCGGCGTGAATGAGGGCGATCGAGCCGCCATCGCTGTGGCCGAAGAGAATGGGGTTTACTATCCCGAGCGCATCGAGGAACTGCGGTAGCACGTTGAGAGCTTCGTCGTGCATGTACCGAACCGACCGCGCCGCTTTCAGGGGAACCGAACGTCCGTAGCCGTGCCTGGAGTAGACGACCACACTGCTTCGGGTGGCGCCTGCCAGTTGCTCGGGGAAGTCTTTCCACATCGCTACCGAACCGAGTCCCTCGTGCAGCATCACGATGGCCGGGCGGTGGGAATCGCCAGCGATATGTTCGTACTCGATGCGACCCGGACCGATAGTCGTAAAAGCCATCTGTGACCGTCAATGCGATGCAGAGGAAGGACTGGCCCTGCACCGGTGTGCGTACAGCTCCCGCAGTTTGAAGCGCTGAATTTTTCCGGTTGCGGTTTTCGGCAATTCCGGAAGATATTCGATCCAACGTGGATACTTATGCGGCGCCAGCAGCGCCTTGACATGCTGCTTCAGCTGCTCGTCCAAACTGGAGCTCGCAGTTGCTGTCTGCTTGAGCACGACACACGCGAGTGGCTTGGTCAAGCCGTCACGGTCCTCCTCCCCAACCACCGCTGCCTCCAGCACGGCTGGATGAGAGATGAGGGCGGACTCAACTTCAGCGGGCGACACGTACATGCCGCTGACCTTCAACATGTCATCGCTTCGGCCGGCATAGACATAGTGGCCGCTTTCATCGACGTGATACTTATCTCCGCTGCGCACCCATGGGCCGTGAAACGTCTGTCGCGTCTTTTGACGGTTGTTCCAGTAACCCATCGCACACGTCGGACCTGCGATTTGCAGCTCGCCGATCTGACCGGCCGGCACCGGCTGTCCTTGATCGTCGACCAGCCGCAGCTCGTATCCGGGTACGGCGGAACCTGTGGTGCCGTAGTGCACGGTGCCCGGACGGTTGGATAGGAAAATGTGCAGCATTTCGGTCGATCCGATGCCATCGAGGATATCAATGCCAAAATGACGTGCCCAACGCTCGCCGACGTCGCGAGGTAGTGACTCACCCGCCGAGATGCACGCGCGCAAGCTCAGTTCATCGCGTGAGGGCAGCGTCGCCGCGAGCATTGCGGCGTACAACGTGGGCACGCCGGCGAAAATGGTGGGTCGATGAACGCGAAGGCGGGTGAAAATGGCATCGACTGTAGGGCGTTCGGCCATCAGCAGCGCGGTTGCTCCGGCCGCCAACGGAAAGGTGAGTGCATTGCCGAGCCCGTAGGCAAAGAAGAGCTTGGGCGCCGAGAACACCAGATCGTCTTCGCGCAACCCAAGAATTGGCCGCGCGTAAAGCTCAGCCGTTTGGATCAGGCTGGCGTGCGCGTGAATCGTGCCTTTGGGGGCGCCTGTCGAACCGGACGAATAGAGCCAGAAGCACACGTCATCACACGAGGTCGCGGCCGGCTCGAGCGTGCGACTTGCGCGCGCGAGAAGTGCCTCGAATGAATGGTGCCCGCGGTTGTCGCCCTGAGAAACGATCACATGTTTCAAACCCGGATTCTCAGCCAACAGCGCTTCGAATTGGGGGAGCAGTTGCGCCGATACGATCAGTGCACAGGCGCGACTGTCCTGAAGCATGTATCGATAGTCCGCGCTCTTGAGCAATGTGTTGACCGGAATGGGGACAATCCCCGCCTTGATCGCTCCGAGGAAGGCAGTTGGAAAGTCAACGGTATCCTGCAGGCATAGCAAGATCCTCTGTTCCGCCTGCAGTCCCAACTCAAACAGGGCATTCGCACATCGGTTGACCCGTTCGGCGAGCTCTGCGTAAGAGTAGTGGCCATGATCGTCAATGTAAGCGATCTTCGCGCCCCGGCCCGCCCGAAGGTTGCGCTCAATGAGATCGTGTGCCGCATTGTAATCGCGCGGTATGTCGATGATTGGCGGGCTCGTGCTGTGAACCGCAGAACTCAAGCCAGGCATTGCTTAGGTCCCCCTTCCCGAGTGAGCCTCGATGGCAATTTATAGCAACTAGATGGGCATCACAACGATCTATAGTACAGGTAGTGCACCAAAATGCACCATTGACGGGTTATGGGATGCAATTTAATTCATTGCGAATTTAATGGAGGGGCGATATAAATCATCTCATGAGTAAGGCCTCTGATCGACCGCCCGAGATCCAGCCGGTGACTGTGTCCGATGCCGCAAGGGAAGGGCCCATTGGGCTCGACGAGTCCGATCCGGACTTTCTGGCGAACCTCGGCCGACGGGTGAGGCAAGCGCGGGTGGGACGCGGAATGGCGCGCACCGTGCTTTCGCGCGCAGCGGATGTCTCCGAGCGCTATCTGGCTCAGTTGGAATCGGGCGAGGGAAACGCATCGGTGGTGTTGCTGCGAAGAATTGCAGCTGCCCTCGGCATGCGGATCGTGGACCTCCTGGAGTCTGGGGAGCCCGTCACTGAGCAGCGTCTGATACAGCGGTTTCTGAGTAGTTTGCCGCCGAAGCGTCTCGAAGAGGTTTTACGGCATCTGACAGAGCAGTTCGGGCAGGAGGAGGCCGTCCGCAGAAAGCGAATAACCTTGATTGGCTTGCGCGGAGCAGGCAAGACGACCCTCGGTGGCGCTCTCGCCAGAACAATGCGCAGACCGCTGGTGGAACTCGACAAGGAGATTGAACGGGAAGCCGGTATCAGCCTGTCGGAGGTGTTTCTGCTTTATGGCCAGACGGGCTATCGCCGTATCGAGAGACGGTGTCTCGAGCGTGTGATCAACAGCCAGGAAGACATCGTCCTCACCGTCGGTGGCGGAATCGTCTCGGAGCCGGAGACCTACAATCTGCTGCTGCTGAACTGCTTCACGGTGTGGATCAGGGCGGCACCGGAAGAGCACATGGCCCGCGTAGTGGCGCAAGGTGACATGCGGCCCATGGCAGGCCACGCTGAAGCCATGCAGGATTTGCACAACATTCTGGCGGAGCGGGAGCTTCTATACAGGAAGGCAGATGCGGTCGTGGATACTGCCGGAGCCACCGTCGCGGCGAGCTTCACGGCCTTGCAGCAGGTCGCTACGGGCTCCAGTGGCATGTTGGTTTGATTTTACGACTCATGAGGAAGCTGTCCATGGCGCAAACCGCTGCACCCGTACCGTCACCAAACCGGCAACTGGTCACGTTCGACGCCCATCCCGACCACTACAAGCACTGGCGGCTTGGCTTCGATGGACCGGTCGCGACGCTCGCCATGGACGTCGACGAAAACGCGGGGCTGCGGCCCGGATACAAGCTCAAGCTCAACTCCTATGATCTGGGTGTGGACATCGAGTTGCACGATGCAGTCCAACGCATCCGCTTCGAGCATCCCGAAGTACGCGCTGTCGTGCTGACGAGCGCCAAGGACAGAATCTTCTGCTCAGGCGCCAACATCTTCATGTTGGGCCTGTCTTCGCATGCCTGGAAGGTGAATTTCTGCAAATTCACCAACGAGACACGCAACGGACTCGAAGACTCGAGCCGTCATTCCGGGCTCAAGTTTCTCGCCGCGTGTAATGGCACGACCGCCGGAGGCGGGTATGAGCTGGCCCTGGCGTGTGATGAGGTTCTGCTCATCGACGATCGGTCGGCGGCTGTCAGCTTGCCGGAAATCCCACTGCTGGGGGTGCTCCCGGGTACGGGTGGCCTGACACGTGTCACTGACAAGCGCAAGGTACGGCGCGACCATGCCGATATTTTCTGTACGCTCGCTGAGGGCGTCCGTGCACCGCGAGCTAAGGAGTGGCGGCTGATCGACGGCTTCGTCAAACCTCAGCAATTCGCTGCAGCCGTCCGACAGCGTGCTTTGGAGCTCGCGCAGTTGAGCGATCGGCCGGCAAACGCCCAAGGCGTAAAGCTCACTTCTCTCACGCGCGAGATCGATGAACGCGGGTATCACTACTCCACCGTTGACGTGCAGATCGATTCGGCTGCGCGCACAGCGACACTGACTGTGCACGCTCCTGCTGCCGCGCAACCCAGTGCCCTTGAGGACATCCTTGCCGCGGGCGCCGGCTGGTGGCCGCTGAAAATGGCCCGGGAACTCGATGACGCGATTCTCATGCTCCGGACCAACGACCTTGAGATCGGCACATGGATATTGAAAACGCGCGGTGAGGCCGCGCGCGTGCTCGAAGTTGACGACGTGCTTGCCGCGCACAAGGACCATTGGTTCGTTCGCGAGACGCTCGGGATGTTGCGCCGGACGCTCGCGCGGCTCGAAGTCAGCTCTCGTACGCTGTTTGCCGTCATCGACGGGGGTTCCTGCTTCTCAGGAACTCTACTGGAGCTGGCGCTCGCAGCCGACCGAAGTTATATGGTGGCTGTGGCCGATGGCGCGGATTCCCCACGGGTCGCGCTGTCTGGACTGAACTTTGGGGCATATCCGACAGTTGCGCAAACCAGTCGCATCGACTCGCGCTTCTACGGCGAGACACAGGCGATAGCAAAGGTTCGTGATGCCGTGGGCCGCCCGCTGGGCAGCGAGCAAGCGCAGGCTCTTGGCTTGATTACAGCGGCGCCCGATGCGCTCGACTGGAACGATGAGATCCGTCTGGCCATCGAGGAGCGCACCAGCCTGTCTCCGGATGCCCTGACCGCAATGGAGGCGAACCTGCGATTCACTGCGCGCGAGACGCTTGAAACGCGAATCTTCGGCCGGCTTTCCGCATGGCAGAACTGGATCTTCATCCGACCTAACGCGGTGGGAGAGGCTGGCGCGCTCAAGATCTTCGGAACCGGCAACAAAGCCCGATTCAACTGGGAGCGCGTCTAGGCGCGCGCAGGGGTTCGATGATGAACATCGATTACGATCAGAAGATTCCCAACAACGTAGCCCTGTCCGGCGACAAGACTCTGCAACGGGCGCTCGAGCACTGGCAGCCGCAGTTCCTGCAGTGGTGGGCGGAAATGGGACCGGAAGGCTCCAACAAGTACGACGTGTACCTGCGGACGGCCACGAGTGTTGATCAGGCGGGGTGGGCGCAATTCGGGTACGTGAAGATGCCCGACTATCGCTGGGGAATCTTCCTCAACCCGGCCGAGCCGGATCGCGAGATCGGCTTCGGTGCGCATCTGGGTGAGCCGGTCTGGCAGGAGGTGCCGGGGGAATATCGCAGCAACCTTCGCCGTATCATAGTCACTCAGGGCGATACCGAGCCTGCCTCCGTCGAGCAACAACGGCATCTCGGTCTGACATGTCCGTCAATGTACGACCTGCGGAACCTGTTCCAGGTCAATGTCGAGGAGGGCCGGCACCTCTGGGCGATGGTGTACCTGCTGCACCGCTATTTCGGCCGGGACGGACGCGAGGAAGCTGAAGCCTTGCTCGGGCGCCGCTCCGGCGATGCGGATAATCCACGCATTCTTGGGGCATTCAATGAACGCACGCCGGACTGGCTGTCCTTCTTCATGTTCACGTTCTTCACCGATCGGGACGGGAAGTTCCAGCTGTCGGCGTTGACGGAGTCTGCTTTTGATCCTCTGGCACGTACTACACGGTTCATGCTGACGGAAGAGGGGCACCACATGTTTGTCGGCCGCAACGGAATCCGCCGGATCATCGAACGCACGGCCGAAGTTATGGTGCAAGAGCGAACCGATGATCCAGCGCGTCTGCGGGCATCGGGTGTGATCGATCTGCCGACGATTCAGCGCTACCTGAATTTCCATTCCAGTGTCACGGTCGATCTGTTTGGATCAGATCTGTCGTCGAACGCGGCCACCTTCTACACGACCGGGCTGAAGGGACGCTTCCGCGAAGACCGCCTCAAAGACGACCATATTCTGCAGGAGGCGACCTATCCCATTTTCGAGGTCGATACTGGGAAACTCGTCCAGCGTGACGCGCCGGCGCTGAACGCGCTCAATGAACGGTTGCGCGATGACTTCGTCGAAGATTCGATAGCCGGAGTCGAGGGCTGGAATGTGGGTCTGAAGAAGCGCGGCATCGATTTTCGCTTCACGGTGCCGCACAAGGCTTTCAACC
>Ga0307511_10002058_pt1 | contig 21066 bp, 27 predicted proteins | sample 13_EM_MG_FD_200266 | JGI IMG/M metagenome (GOLD analysis project Ga0307511, IMG submission 200266) | Populus trichocarpa ectomycorrhiza microbial communities from riparian zone in the Pacific Northwest, United States - 13_EM | ecosystem: Host-associated > Plants > Roots > Unclassified | place...
CATTCAATTATAATCGCCGCCCATGGAACGGAAAACGGGTTATAATTTGTTATATGCCCTGGTCGGGGAAGCGGTCCGATCGTCTATGCTGGAAGGCCCTACCGGACTTTCCACGATTTGCTGATGATCGGATTCGGTCTGGTCCGTTCACTGACGGCTGGGTAGGAGCCTGGGGGATGACGGGAAACTGGAGTAAAGCTGAACACCACACGGGGCAGCCGAAAGCAACAAGGACGAAAGTGGGGGATGTAGAGTCGCGGGGAAACAAAGAGATACTTACCAAGACTAAATTATTCCTTTGGTCGGTGGTCAAGAGCGGATGATAATCCTTGTGTGTCGGCATCTTCTCCAGGATGATGCTCGCCGCCCTGGCGAGCTGGACGAAGCTCCTCTCATAGTCCATGTTCTCCGCATACCGTTTCCCGGACTCCCTTGCCAGTTCTGCGGTGCGTAGCCAATACTCGAAGCTCTTGTTGGGATCCCAAAGGTCTTCGCGAGACTTCTCGGCAAGCTCAGCGATGGTCGCCGGGCGGGTTTTTCTCCCGAACGCCTCCTGGCTCGCCCAACTGATATAATGATCCGTTCCATCTCTATTCGGAATTGGTTGGACGGTTGGGGCGGAATCTCTGGGACTGGGGCGACCGATCTGTCGGGGGGAACGATCACCAACATCGGTGATGGGATGGTCACCTTGGTGCGGTGGTGGTGGCGGTAGTGGCTTCTCGGGCTGGGACGCAGTATAGACATTTGGTGGATGAGTTGTTCTCATGCCGCGGGGAGCATCAACCGCAAGTCTCGACACCCGAGGTTCGAGGGATGGCCCTTGCCGCCACAACCCTACCTTACGTATACTATCATCGTGGTTGTTCTCCCTTATTCCCACCATATGATCACTGCGCCCATACCCTCAGAGTTCCTTGCTAGGTTTCACACCTACTTATGAAGAGAGCCTCCATGAACAATATTCCTAAACACACAGCCAGCCCTCCGCCAGCTTCAAACCACGAGTGCTGAGGTGCAGCTTCATCACACGACGGCACAAACAGGCGCCTGCCTTTAAATCCTCACTCCATCCCCACAAAAACCTAGACGGCCATGATCATTCGCGGGTTGCCACAATACTTATCCTCGGCGTTCGGCTGGCAAGTACGCAAATCCATTTATGTGTATCTACGGAATTCGATCCGGCATGTGCCCCGTTCTCGGATTAATCGATTACCAGAGTCGGCGGTCATCTCGTGAGCCTTACCACAGTACTCGTCGGCCCCTCGCGTGAGCAAGAAGTCAGTGAACCATGCTGTGTCCTGATATTGTGCAAGTCCGATAACCACATTCGCGGATGAACAACTGCTGCACGACATTCAAGTCAATGTCGCTCCCCCATTTGGACCGTTCCGACCGAGCAGTCCACGGCTCACTAGCACTACTGAGGATCACAGCCTGTGATTTGTCGACAATAAGTAGCGCCGGGCTGTAGTTGGAAAAACGCGCCCGTCAAGATAGGACATGGCCACCAACCGAACCCGCAACCACCATGAAGAAACTTTTTGGGAGACGTAAGGAACCCAAGCCGGTACGGGCGGTCCAATTTCCGGAGGGCGGATTCGACCACCCCTTCTGGGATTCAGAAGACCGCCATACGCAATACCAAGCAACGGGACACCCGAGGACGGTAAGTGTGGATTACTCTGGAACTGCCACCAGTTTTCAACATCGTTCCACCAGGTTGTCGAGCTGCGAATGTGCGCACTCTCGAATCATATCAGAGAAAGGCCCAACTGGTGGGAGGAAGTGAAAGATAAGGTCACTCTTGGGAGGTGGAGAGAAGAATTTTTGCGGCAACAGACAGCAAGTGAAGAGACCCCCTCAAATAGGCTAACCCCCGCCATGGTAAAAGCCTTGTTATATTTGAACCTCTCCCCCGTCCTCAGTTCGATATCTAGGTCAACTACGTACTCAAGGAACTCCAAGGATACGCGTCTCTGCGTGATCCGGTGACCGGGGTAGAGGTATGGTTCACCCTTTCTGACACCATCCGCCGAAACTGATGGGTATTATCCGATTCTAGGTCGGTCCTGCTGAGCGTGTCTGGAAGTCGGACAAGCTCATCCCAGCCTCTTTGCGAGAGAGGTTGCTTGCAGCCGTTGCTCCTCTGGAGGCTGTTCCAGAATCAGGGAGGGACTGGCACCCTGGTTCCGATGGTCTCGTCCACAGCCTCGCACATCCATCCTTGTATCCGATCGTCTACGGTCGCACAATAGGCAAGGCCCTCGGCTCAGAGACTATTGGGGTTTTGTCCCCCCCGGAGCTTGGATACATCAATCCCAAGTTCCTTTCCCAGCGCTTTCAGTGGATACCTTCCGACTTCTCTGTGGACGGCGATGGGAAAGTTACGCTCACGTCCCCATATATCAACAACATCCACCCAACTCGTCACAAGGACCTCTACTCGGTCATTCCGGAGATCCTACAGCACGCCCTCCCGATGTTTGAATGGGTCTTATCTGACTTGCTCCGGCCACTTCTTCCAGTGAGAGTCGCAACGCCAGGTGTTCGAACTTTCGGGGGTGAGGAGGGTATCGGTTGTATCAAGCCAATGGCTTTTTATATTCAAGCCATTCAAGTGAAGAAGACAACACAAACTGCAACTTCAGACTTCCAGACGCTAGGGGAAAGTACGACGGGAATCTCCAGGCCATGAACAGCCGAATCTCCTTGAAGGGCAGAACGCTCCAGGTTTTCGCCAAACTAGCGAACATCTTACTCACCCCAGAGAGGCCCGAGTATCCTGGCGGGAAGTGGCACGTTGAAGGTTTGCAGCTGTGTTTCGCACCGAATGGCTGGTACTGATTTCGTCAAACTTAAAGGCATGCGGAACGAGCGGATCGTTTCCAGTTTCATATACGTGAGTTTCTACTAAGCCACAAGCACTCAAGGTCCTGATGATGTCCCAGTACTACGATTCGGAGAACATTACCGAATCCAGGCTATCGTTCAGGAGGGCCACCTCTGAACCACAAACCCACAGTCGTGACGACGCCACGTGCACGAGAGTTCTTTATGACATGAACAGGTGTGTTATCCAGCATCGGCTCCTCCCCAGCCCAGGGAACTGAGAGACCTGTGTATCAGGGACTCCCCGTGTGTGCAGGGTATCGGCGACGTGATCACCAAGACCCACAGATGCGTCGCGTTCCCGAACTTGTACCAGCACCAGGTGCAACCATTCCGTTTGGAGGATGCCACCAAGCCAGGTCACCGCAAGACCCTCGTCTTGTTCTTGGTCGATCCGACACAGAAGGTCCTTTCCGCCACGAATGTGCCGCCCCAGCAGCGTGAATGGACCATCGACGCCATGTATGATGCAGGTCAGAATTCCGCTATCGCGAAGCTTCCCATCGAACTCCTCACGATGATCTCGAACGAGAACAAGGGTGCGATGACTCGTTTGGAAGCCGAGGAATACCGGGAGGAATTGATGTTCGAGAGGGAAATGGCCGCAGAGGAGAGTGACAGGGCTTACTTTGGGAAGGCTCCCCCTCGCCCCCTTTCCATTCGTCGTGGGTTCGTCTGCCATGATTAGGCAAATATTGGGTGGTGATGAACGAGTCACCGAATGCGTGTATTACCATACGAGCCCTCGTCAGAGATCCTGAATATTGTGACCAGCCGGCCACCCGCGAACTTCCCGGGCGACACCTACCCTCATTGCGCCCAGCACCCGCCAGGAACGCTCGTCATCGAAGCTGAAGCACTGACCCTCCGATCACCGTCACTCGGTCAAGGACACCGGAACCTCGATCGCTTTTCACTTTTTCAATCTTCAGAGCCCCAGAAAGTGTCCTCGGTTTCTATAATGTAATAACAAAGCAGTCCCGGTGAAAGAGATCGGATGCAGTGATTTGAGAGCAGCTCCTGTCCGTATTTTCCACCGATTCACGGTCATTTCAGGGTGACTTGTCATTCGTCTCTATCTCGAAAGACGGTATGCAAACTTCTGCTATTTATTCGACGAAATAGTTCACCGTTGCCCGCGGTGTCAGGAGTGTATATGTAATCGGAGAACAGAGGTGAGGGGTACCGCGGGTGTATATCTACGCACAACATTTTTGTTGGAAAGAGTCCCGACGCCTCTGGCGGTGAATCTTCAACTCCCGAACCATTCCTTTGATACCCCCCACCACCTCCGGACACATATGGGGGGAACGGATGATCACGAGTGTGTCCAGTCGGTTTCCGGAGGACACGCGGTGGGCCAGGAAGGTCACGAGTGGACTCCAGTCAGCACCATCCACAACTACGTCTTCCAATAAAATATGTTCCAGAGAAGGGAAGATACTCCCTTCTCTAATCAGATTTGGGTTTGGAAACGCTGTGGGCAGAGACATCCGGTCAAACTCCAGTGCCCTTAGGTTTGGAAATCTGGTGTACGTGCCCACCATGGTGGTGGGATCATTGTGCATCCGGAAACGGACAACCTCTTGCCGTGAGGCGTAGGTGATAAGATCGAGGGCCGCTCTCTCTAGCACGTCCCTGTGGGGTTCCCCATTTAGCAGGATGGTAATTGCGATGGTCGTGTTCACTTGTACCCGTGATGGGGCAGAGAAGTTGATTTCGCTTGCGTCACCTGCGTGGAACGTGATGTGAGGCTCACGATAGGCGGGGTTCCCAGAGGAGATGAAAAGGTTCAATCCGTTTTGAGACCTGTCGCAACACTGAAGGTGGTCTCGAAGATGCGGCCCAATTATTTGTGAAATGTCTGCGACGTTGCAGCCACGGAAATCAAGAGAGAGAAGGTTCATATTTCTGGGATGATCCAACCGATCCAGGAGCTTGAGGACACATCGCAAATCTCCACCCAAACGAAGTTCCTTCAAGTGACGGAGTTGCACTCGGGAGGATTCGCCGCCACTATCATTCGGGATTGCACGCCTGAGAAGTGCAACCCTCCGAAGGGCAGGGTTGGAGGAAAGTATTGAGAGTAATTGGGATGTGGTTGGAGTGGGTGTTGGGATGGGTGAGGGATGGGTGAAATCGAGTTTCAGGGTTGTCAGGACGGAGGTTCGTGATATCAAGTGGTCCCATGATGAAATCTTGCAGTTGGTGAGGTCGAGGCGTTGCAATTTCGGGAAACGGTAGCGGGCGAAGAAATTCGAGACTTCCACTGGTCCAACATCATCCCTGTTCCACAGAACGAGCGACTCGATACCGTTGGATTGAATTCCCTTGCAGTTGGCAGCAAGTGGGTGGAGTATGGAGTTGATGAGCATCGAATCGCCAGCTTGGAGATGAACACATCGGATGGCGTCCTTCGTTGCACGATCCCTGAGTACGTCGTACAGCTCGTCGTAGCAATAATCGTCGCCGTGATCATGCCCACCGAGCACCAGGTCGAGTGGAGCAGGTTCGGGACGACGGTACCATCGAGCCCAGTCCCTCGGGGTGTTGCCCCAGAGACTCCAGAGCTCCTGAGTCCGTGAGGCGACCTCAAACCAGTGATGGCAAACGAGGAGGAAGTTGTGCGATCTCTTATCCAACCCGCCAAAGTCACCCTTGCGGGTAACGTTCCAACGGAAGATATCGCCAAGTACTTCGGGTGGGAGGTTGGAAACTTTCAACAACGAGTTCCGAGCGCGTTTGAGCTTGATTACGACCTCCTCGTGCTTTCTGATCTGTTCCTCCAAAGCGGGTATGGAATCGATGTTGATCTCCCAATCCATCCTGTTTCCTGGCCGCGTTAGGACGAGCGGAAGAACTAGGACACATTTCCTTACATCGACTGTGATGCTTGCTTATTGAACCTTGTGTGGCGTCGTTTGGGGGAGTCGCGTTACGATGGGTGTGTAAGAGAAGATCGTAGAGAGCCGAGCGCTACAGTCAGTCGCCCTCTCTTCGGATCGAGAACTACGTCTCACCGCTTTCTCGGAGACTCATCATCAATAATCGATCGCCAGTCGGGAGCCTTACCACAGTACTCAGGTTTGTCGGCCCTTTGCGCGAGGCAAGGACTTGAACCGTACCGCATTCTGATGCTGTGCGGCCCGATAACAACGTTCGCAGATCGACATCTACCACAAAACGTTGAGGTCTATTTGTGCGCCCGTTTGGACCGTACTACCCAAGCAGTCCACGTCTCACCACTGACAATCGCCGGCCAGGAACGCGGTGATGATAAGCAGTAGCGCCACAACTACTACTAGTACTGGTGGAAAAAACGCGCCCGTCATAAACAAATAACCAAAACCTCCACTGCCATGAAGAAACTGTTTGGGAGGCGCAAGGGACCCGAGCGGGAGTGGGTGGTCCAACTCCCGGAGGGTGGATTTGAACACCCCTTCTGGGATTCAGCGGACTGCCGTATGAAATGTCAAGCAAAGGAACATCCGAGGACGGTAGGTGTATGTGCCTCTAGAGCTGCCATGAGTTTCCGACATCGCTCTACCAGATCGCCGAGTTGCGGATGTGCGCGCTCTCTAGCTACATTAGAGAAAGGCCCAACTGGTGGGAGGAGGTGAAAGATAAGGTCACTCTTAAGAACTGGAGAGAAGAATTTTTACAGCAACAGGAAGCGAGCGAGGAGGCCTCCGACTCGATGAGTTTAACCCCCGCCATGGTAAAGCCTGGCTATCTCCAAACCGCTCCCCCATCCTCATTTTTCGGGTATCCAGGTCAATTACGTACTCAATGAGCTCCATGGATACGCATCTCTGCGTGATCCAACAACCGGGGTAGAGGTATGGTTCACCCCTGCCGATATCATCCGCCAAAACCAACCTACTGCATACCCGATTCTAGGTTGGTCCTGGTGAACGCGTCTGGAAGTCGGACAAGCTCATCCCAGCCTCTTTGCGAGAGAGGTTGCTTGCGGCCGTGGCTCCTCTGGAGGCTGTTCCAGATTCCGGAATGGACTGGCACCCCGGTTCCGACGGTCTCGTCCTAACTCGACTCAGAGACTACTATGGTTCTGCTGCCCCCGGCACTTAAGGGCGCCAACCCCAAGCTCATTTCCCGGCGCTTCCAGTGGATACCTTCCGACTTCTCCGTGGGTAGCGATGGAAATGTCATCCTCACGTCTCCATATATCAACAACATCCACCCGACTCGTCACAAGGACCTGTATTCGGTCATTCCGGAGATCCTACAGCACGCCCTCCCGATGTTTGAAAGGGTCTTATCTGACTTACTCCGGCCACTTCTCCCGATGAGGGTCGCAACGCCAGGTGCTCACGGGGTCGGGAGTGAGGAGGCTATCCGTTGTATCTGCACAAATACGAGTCCAATTACTTCAAGTGAAGAATATTTTGCAAACAGCGGCTTCAGAACTCCGGACGCTAGGGGAAAGTACGACGGGAATCTCCAGGTCATGAACAGCCGAATCTCCTTGAAGGGCAGAACGCTCCAGGTTTTCGTCAAACTAGCGAACATCTTACTCACCCCAGAGAGGCCCGAGTATCCTGGGGGGAGGTGGCACATTGAAGGTTTGCAGCTGTGTTTCGCACCGAATGGCTGGTACTGATTTCGTCAAACTTAAAGGCATGCGGAACGAGCGGATCGTTTCCAGTTTCGTATACGTGAGTTTCTAGCAAGCCACAAGCACTCAAGGACCTGATAATGTCCCAGTACTACGATTCAGAGAACATCACAGAATCCAGGCTATCGTTCAGGAGGGCCACCTCCGAACCACAAACCCACGGCCGTGACGACGCCATGTGTACGAGAGTCCTTTATGACATGAACAGGTGTGTTATTCAGCATCAGCGCCTCCCTAGCCCAGGGAACTGAGAGACCTGCGTATCAGGGACTCCCCGTGTGTGCAGGGTATCGGCGACGTGGTCACCAAGACCCACAGATGCGTCGCGTTCCCGAACTTGTACCAGCACCAGGTGCAACCATTCCGTTTGGAGGATGCCACCAAGCCAGGTCACCACAAGATCCTCGTCTTGTTCTTGGTCGATCCGACACAGAAGGTCCTTTCCGCCACGAATGTGCCGCCCCAGCAGCGCGAATGGGTAACTGGTGAGATGTATCACGCAGATCAGAATTCCGCTTTCGCGAAACTTCCCATTGAACTCCTCACGATGATCTTGGACCAGACCAAGGGTGGGATGACTCGTTCGGAAGCTGAGAAATACCGGGAGGAATTGATGTCTGAGAGGAAAATAGCCGTGGAGGAATGTGACAGGGGTTACTTCGGGGCTCCCTTGCGTTTTCCCACATTTCGTCTGCCATGGTTTGACAAATATTGAATAGTAATGAACGAGCCACCAAATGTATGTTTTATCATGAGCCTTCGTCGGAGATCCTGGATATTTTATTTTATCACGACCAGCTGGCCACTCGCGAACTTCCCGGGTGAAGCTCGAGCTCACTGGTATTGCACCACGGCACTCAGGAAAACGCTCGTCACTGACCCTCCGTCAGCAATCGCTCTGGGAGTTTCCGGACCCGCTTCCAGTTCGTCCCATTGATGGTGTAGACCGCGAGTAGGATTGATACTCACCTGCACCCTTCATACGCGGGTGCAGACACATAAGGTACATGGAGGGTTTCCGAGGGGGAGTTTTAACTTCTTCATCTTATTTCCCTCGTTTTATTATACAGTCCCGGAAATGCCGTTATAGACTCCACGAACAGTACGAAACCTCAGTTCCTTCTCACTTCCCCGAACTTCAGAGTCCCGGAAGGTGACTCCATTTTCTATGACGAGGGTGGTCGGGGGCCCAGTCAGTTCTAGAGAAGATCGGAGACGTGATCAACACGCAATCAGGTCGAAACTAGGAACCATACGGGAGGGATCGCTTACCGTCAGTGTGAGGTGCCAATTGTCCTCGTCTGACTCTTCTGCATCTTCCTCCATCTGTGGGTAGGGTGGCTTCCAAGTCTTTGATCCGTGCTCCAAATACTCGAACACAATTGCAGTTGAGGGCCGGCTTTCTGGTTGGGTTTGCCAGCACAATTTCATCGTCTCCCACAAACCATCAGTGAACAACACCCCCTTCGCCCCTTCCGGTCTCGCTGGACGTTCACCATCGACAACCTTCCGAATGACGACAAAGTCCTTCAACGACGTAAAGGGAACTTGACCACTCAGCACTTCATAAATAACCATCCCCAGCGCGTAGCAGTCCGATTCCTTCGTCGGTCGGCTGTCCTCTAGACCGAACTGGTCTGGGTGGAGGAGTTCTGGACTCATCCACCGTGTCGTGCCGCCTATCACCAAGGAGCTTGAAGCTGTACAATTCGTGGGATCTGAGACGATGGTGGGCAGCCCGAAGTCCGCCAGGCGTGCGCAACCATTTTGGTCGATCAGGATGTTGGCCTTGGTGAAGAAGGCGTTGGAAGGCGAGACGGCGACTGGTATTGAGAATCATACCCCTTTCAGATCTCCATGTATCATTGCCTGATCATGCATGTATATCAACCCCTTTGTGACGTCTTTGAGCTATCGGAAAGGATTATCAGCGGCGGCCGCGGTTTGCAGAGTAAAATCTTACAAGCTCGAACCGATTCGCACCCCTATGTGTCTTGATAAATTCGTTGATGTTCCCATTTGCCATCCACTCCGACACCATTGCGAACTGGGAATTACTCATCGTAACCCCCAACAGTGACAGTACATTTGGATGGCGGAGGGTGTTCCATGTCACGACTTCCTTGCAGAACCTCTAATACATGGTTACATCATCAGCTGGCTAATTCACACTTTCGGAAACGCTGTGGGAACTCACAGTTGTGACTTTATCGAAGTTGCTCGTCGAGTAAATCCTCAGCACCTTGACTGCAACGTGGCAGCCTTGATGTTCACCCCTCCACACATCGGCGTACCCGCCGCGATATAGTGGGGTATCCGATCGATTGTAGCTGAGTGGGATTTGCAACGACTTCGGGAGTAAACCCCGGCGACCGCATATCCGACATAAAACGCGTAGACACTTCCTCCGGAGTTGCGGTTGGAGGTCTGGGTGATCCAAAGCCTGATCAATGGAAGGCGAAAATTCGAAAGCGGGGGAGCCAAAACAGACGTGACTAGTCAGACTGTGCCTCGGAAACGAAGGAGAGGAGAGGATACCTCGTGTATCACATCAATAAAGTTCTGGGCGTCATCCCCACAGAGGTTTCCGATTACCTTGACCTCATCCTCGCTCATCAGAATTGCCTCAATCAGGGAGATGACTTCGTGCGGGAGGAAGGCACGACTGGCCAAGCATTTCCAGGCCGACTCGCTAAGGCCGGTAAGAATGGATGAATCTGAGGCCGAGTAGATCGCGGTATTGAGGGGTGCACGTATTGTCGCGCGAAAGTGATGGCCGAGAGGAATAGTCAGCGTTCCGCACTGTGTTCATACGTTTTAACTCACCGGGTGTGGGCGCGGGGTCATTTGTATCCCGAGCAACATCCTGTTCAAGCTCATTGTTACGGTCGGTCACCTCGAGCAACTGCATTCCGCCCATCTGGGTAGTTATATCCCGTTGTGGGGCTGAGGATAAATCCCCCGTAGTGGCACCCCCCTCCTCCCTTATCTCTTTTCTCCGAGCCCGGAGGCTGCCTGCGTCCACCGTGGTAGGAATGTGATCTCGGGTCCCGCTGGCGGAGGGGTCAAGGTCGCGAGTTTCCAACTCGGTGGGGCTCCTATACTGGCGGTTTTCCCGATCCTTGTCCCTGTCCTCTCTCTTGTGCTCCCTTCTCGAGGCCATTCCCCCATCTCGCTTTACGTGTTGGGAACCTCCGTGGTTAGGGCACTCCCTGTTATAGAAGGTAAATCGCGTGAAAGTCTCGAGCAACCAGAACCGCCAAACCTCTCGCAGTGGTCCTGCTGCTCGCACTCGGGGCAGGAACCAAATCCGTCGTGGCTGGTGGTCCACCTGTCACCACGAGAGAGTTCGACCAGAGTCCCTGTACCAGCCCGCTCCCCAACGATGGTCGAGGGGGAAAAAACGTCGGTAAGGGCAACGGTGGTCCCTGGCAGGGGCTGAGGTAAGGGGATGGGCGGTTTTTCTGGGGCGTTTTTGGAACCGGTGCGTTGAGATAAGGTTGACTTGCCCTTCCGCCGTGAGTTCGATAAACGGGCGTCGCTGATGGAACGCGGGGACCACAGTAGAGTTTCGTTGTCCCCAGCGCCGTATCCGTGGAAATTCTTTGAATTACTGCCCCCAAAGTTAATGTCACTGGAGTAATCATAACGACCGCCGGAACAGTTGCCGCCATCATCGCCGTACGCTCCTTGTGGGATGCTGGTTGAGGGGTGTCCCCAGCCCCCATCGCTAACGTCGGCATGCTTAGATCTGTTCGCCTGGACTGTTCTTCGCGCAGCGCGGATTTTGTCGACATCTGACTCCAGGAGTTCAACGATTTCCTTGGAACGGCTCCGAACTGAATAGAGACCATCAGGAGGTGTTTGGCGAGCACCAGAGCTACCAACCGTTGATGCCCTGATCCTTGTATTTGTCGTCAACGTAGTAGAAGTTTCTCAACAGCTTCACGGTAGAGATGTGGGAGCGAGCGTCATCGACGACATGCTCGCTCCCATTCTTGACCAGGTACTCCAAGAGTTGCAGAGCCTGGCGCGACGTCCTGTGAACTTGGAGGAGGAAGGGAAACGTGGAAATCTGCGCACTTTGTGTATTTGCCTCCACCGGCGGGGCTCCTCCACAAGGCGCGAGTAGACAACGGGCATGATCTCGCTTAACTGCTTACTGGGAACATCATCGAAGGGGTCGTGGATATGGGCGGTACGGAACTCACGAGTTGAAGGTTCTGGACAGTCGGGATTTGAGGTTACGGGTTGGACTTGAACGCGGAGAGACGGCACCCTGACATACCCTTGGGCGATCTCCTGCATCAGGGTCGAACTCGCTCCCCTTTCGGAGCATTTAAGCCGTTTTGGGATGAAGTCAGTTCTTGGGTTGCTCACCGTGGTCCATCACTGGTAGCCTCTCGAACTTTGGCTGTAATTTCACTGATGTGGAGTATAGCCTTTTCGGCCGGCGCCCACTTCAATAAAGTTGTGATTGAGTGGGAAGTTTGGTTCCCGTACCTGATCCAGCGAAAGGGTGTTTCCGAGGTCTCCCATGCGACCCGTGGCTGGCTGTTGGGGAGCCAGTTGGCGAGGCTGGGATACGGTGTGGATGAGCTGTGGTTGTGGGGGTGTCGCATGACCGTTCTGGTGAGAAGAGCGCTCGGCCGCCCAATGTTCTTCAGCGATGGAACGGAGAGCGGTGACATCGATGTTACGATCTTCATCAATGGGCATCTTGGTGAGTTGCCTGGCGAATGAGATCATGCCGACAAGAGGGAAAGAAGGGCGGGTCGGAAGGATCTTCCTCGCGTCTTCGAGAAATGCCACCTCATCAATCTTGTGTGGGCTGGTGAGGAAGAGGGCTAACTGAAAGCTGGTTGAAGAATGGACGAGCTTGATGCAGGTGAGAGAGTGAGAAGCGAGGGCGGTAATGAAGGTAGATTCAGCGCTGGTCAAGTCGAGCTGCACGGGATCGTCGGAGAGAGACATGTGGCGTGGTTAAATTAATGAGTCTCCGAGTCTATGGTCCAAGCGCCGAGTTCAGGCCTGAACCGTACCATATTCGATGGCCCCCACCACAGGTGGTTTATATGTCAGAGCCCTTTAACGAGCCCATGCCAACTCACGACGCCTGTCAACGTATTCCACGTACCTACTATTGGGTTTGGTCGCGGGCCAACTTTCCCCCACCACCACGCAAAGCGAGGGAACAAGGAGCTGAAATCTGAGACCCGTGAGATGACGGGAGAATTAGAGGCCGTGGAAGTTTCTCGGGAAGTATTCTGCTCCTGACAGGTCTCAAATTTCAAGGCGGCCAGTGCGTCCGACAAGAAGGCGTCGAGTCCTTACGGACGGAACAGGAATTGTTTGTCGGAAGGGATTGGCTCTCCGTAGATTCGGACATCCAGACGACCACTCTTTAGATCCATGTCGTGGATCTTGAAGTGGTTTGGGACGGTATATAAACGTGGCTGTTGACAAAACACGTGGGCGGGTATGACGGGAAAGGATGAGGAGAACTGGACCGTTGTTGAGATCGGGAAGGCGAAACTCGAGCCCGACGATTCTCGGCCGGGTTCGCCGCTACTACGACCTGGTGCTTCAAAAACCAAGGCAGCCGTCATTCCCAGAATCCCACAAGATATTATCGATGATCTCCGACGGGTGTTTCCCGGATCGAACATGAATTCAAGGGAGCGGTGAACCTGATCGCTCTTCGTGATACATTGTTTCGGGTGGCGGTTGATACACTCGATGTGAGGTTCCTTCTCCGACGAGTGGACGGCTCCTCCGAGGTGACCCTGTTGGTTCGTTCCCATTCACCCCTTGCAGGTCCTTCAACATCTAGACCACTGAAACGGGGTCTGTAGCCACTCATCGAGAACTACTTGTGTAGCGAAAATCCGAAATCCAGTGAACCTATGGGATGTGAATACGGTCGCCAAAACCCTTCGCAAAGCGTCCCAAACCCTCCCCCGAAACCTGTACAGAATTGATGGCTAAGAACCTCCAGCTTGGCATTGAAACCTTTGCTACCGAACACAATCAAGTAATACCAAAGTCGCGTCTGTGAACGGGCTCGAAAGGCATACCTATCAAGATGCAGTCTTATAAGAAGTGTACGCTCGGAGGAAAATCGAGGTGAGACATTTCATAGGGTATACACTCTACGCACACTTCGTCGGGCCATGCCTTCTATCCTCAACTCCCGAACCATACCCCTGATACCTTCCACTACCTCCGGACACATATGAGGGGAGCGGAGTATCACGAGTGTATCCAGTCGGTTCCCGGAGGACACGTGGTGGGCCAGGAAAGTCACGAGTGGGTTCCAATCAGCGTCGTCCACGACCATGTTTTTTAGAAAGATGTGTTCCAGAGAAGGGAAGATCTTCTCCTCTCCAATCGGGTTTTGGTTGTGAAACGCGGCAGGGAGGGACGTCCGGTCAAGCGATAGCGCCCTTAGGTTTGGAAATTGAGTGTACGTGTCCACCTCTGTGGCGAGATTGTTGTACATCCGGAAGTGGACAACATCTTCACGTGGGGTGTAAGTGATAAGTTCGAGGGCCGCTCTCTCCAACACGCCCCTGTGAAATCCGCCACTTAGCACAGCATCAACCTCGATAAACGTGTTAATCTCTGCCTGTGATAGAGTAGAGAAATCAATTCCGCGTGCATTGCCTGCACGGAGTGTAATGTGGGGTATACGGCGGGCATCCTCGTAGGAGACGAAAAGGTCCAGTCCATCTTGAGACCTGTCGCGGCGCTGGAGGTGGTCTCGAAGGTATGGCCCAATTGTTTGCGAAATGTCCACAACGTTGCAGCGATGGAGAGTGAGAGTGAGAGAGTCCATATTACTGGGATGGTCCAGTTGGTTGAGGAGTTTGAGGACACATTGCAAATTTCCACCCAAGTGAAGTTCCTTCAAATGACGAAGTTGCACTCGGGTGGTGGGCTCACCACCGCCATCGTTAGGGATCGCGGGACCGAGAAGCGCAACCCTCCGGAGGGTAGGGTTAGAGGAGAGAATTGAGAGTAATTGGGGCGTGGTTGGAATGGGTACTGGGGTGTGTAAGTAATCGGCGAGGTCGAGTTTTAGAGTTGTGAGGGTGGATGCTCGCGATATTAGGTGGTCCCAGGATGAGATCATGCAGTTGGTGAGTTCGAGGCGTTGTAATTTTGGGAAACGGTAGCGAGCGAAGAAACTGGAGACATTCGCTGGGAGAGTCCTGTCCAGGTTCCACAAAACAAACGACTCCATACCGTTGGATCGAAGCCCCTCGCCCTTGGCAGTTAACCCGATGATTATGTCCTCGATGAGCCTTGAACCTTCGGCTTTGATGTGAACGCATCGGATGGTGTCCTTAGTCGCGCGATCATTGATTGCATCGCGCAGGTCATTGTCTAGACCGTCTCGGTCGCCATAATAACTCCCGCTCAACACCAGGTCGAGTGGAGCGGTTCCGGAATGACAGTACAACCAAGCCCAGTCCTTTGGGGTATTGCCCCAGAAACTCCAGAGCTCCGGAGTCCGCGAAGCCACCCCGAACCAGTGGTGACAAACGGCGAGGAAGTTGTGTGATCTTATCCAACCCGCCAAAGTCTCCCTGGAGGGTAACGTTCCAACGGAAGATGTTGCCAAGTATTTCAGGTGGGAGTTTGGAAACGTTCAGCAGTGAATTCCGAGTGCGTTTGAGATTGATGACGATCCTCTCGTACTCTCCGATCTGCCGCTCCAGAGCGCGGATGGGATCGATATTGGTCTCGCAGTCCATTCTGTTCTCCAGCCGCGTTAGGACTCACGTGAAAGGTGGAACACATATACTAACTTTGACTGCGGTGGTTGCTTGTCGGATTCAGTGAGCACTCGTTGGGGGGCAGGTGGTGGGCCGTGTCGTGGTGGTCGCGTTACGGGACGGAGTTTGTGGCCGAACAGATGTCGCGTTTTTAGATCGATCGTTCATCCCGCCCACTTCAAGTCCGGAACCTGTTCTCGGTGGATCTTCCACCGTAGTCTGGGTTTTGGCTGGAATCAGGTTTCAAGGTCGAGTCGTCGTTCGTCCCGTTCCCAGTTCAGTGCCAATTCACGGTCAGACCTACCGCCTTCTTGCCCCCGCCCTCACTGTTCGACCTCGCGCGCCAAGTACTAAATTCACCTACACATTCCATGGACATCGTCGATTAGAATTGACCTTTTCTCCGCCGCAATTTCACTAAAAGGCGCGACCCCATCGTGATCGTATGAACTCCCCACTCCGTCCCGTTTTCTCACCCTGATCAACTCATTACTGTTGCTCTCCAGGGTACGCACAGTTGGACGTTCTTCAGGCCCGGGTCTTGATCTTAGGGTAGGATTGGAATTGCCTCTGGACACGTCTAGTGACACAGTGTTTGGGCAGACACGGCGGGAAGAATTGGAGGAGACCGTCGTTGAACAGCAGATGAAGATATCGAAACTTGAGTGCCGGATCCTTGATAGTGACCCGCCGACTCGCCAGCCGCGTTCGCCGACATTGGATAGACCCATACGCGCTCCATACATCTCAAGTTGCTCAAGCAGTTCCCGACCTATTCCTCAAGTCGCTCCTCACGTCGTCCCCTTAACCTTTCCCATAGTCTTTCACCCTGCCGGCCCCAGCGACTAGCCGCACTCCTTTCCCCAAGTCCTGTGCGAGATCCTAATCCCCAGCCCGCGCCACCAGTGAAACACAAGCCCAGTCCCCGCAACCCACCAAGGCCTCTTCAGCCGACTCTCTCATAACAATCGCTCGTTGCGAAGCCAAACAATGCTTCTCCCGGATCGTCAGACTGACGAACCTACGATTCCGAGAGCACAATCCAGTACGAGGAAACGAGAAGCTCAGTAGTGTGTCCCACCTGTATTCTAAAATCTATTCGAGAAGAGAAAGTGCGATATCCGGGCGGATTTGGGCTTCGGCGCTAGTTGGGTCATTCAACGAGCGCCAACTTTACTTGAGCGGCAAATAAACAACGCCCCTTCATCCCCACCCACGACGTGCCGCTCGAATGGGTTCGAAACCCTCGAAAGGGAGACGCGTCACCCGAGTGAAAACCGAGGCAGTCATCCCCGCGAATACCGAGACGGTCACCGCTCCCAGACTCCCACAAGAGATCATCGACGAGATCCTGGACCACATCGCCGCCAATTCCGACCTCATATCCCTCCGGTCATGCTCTCTCGTATCGAAGTCATGGGTCCCATCATGCCGGTGGCACCTCTTCCGCACCGTCCACTTCACCCCAGCTACCACTTCCAGGTGGTTGAAGATGTTCCGGGTACCGGAGGAGAGTCCTGCTCACTTCACCAAGGATCTACACGTGTCGACTGGGAACTCTGACCGCTTGTTTTCCAAATACACTCCGTGGTTTACCAACGTGGAGAGGATAACTTTATTGGGGGACGGGGGGTGGTCGCCTACGTGTCGGAGTCTGCCACGGTCGATAACCTCCTTGACTATGAAGACAAATACATCCAACCTCGTGCAGGTCAGGAATATTATGTCGCTGCTGCCGAACTTGGACAATTTGACATTATCGGGGGATCTTGTTCCTGTGGACAGGAAGAGGCTGGTCCGGATTGGAACGACACTGAAGGGGAGATTCGGCGGTCGATTGCAACTCACCGGGGGATACGCCGGCCGCGATGCCTTAAACATGCTGCTGGAGATTCCAACTGGGTTACGTTTTACCGAGGTGGATATTTGCGATATGTACGCGTGTCTCCTCTCCACAGTGAGGGTCGCAGAAGCTTGTCGCACTACACTCGTCAAGCTTACATATGAGGCCTCCTCCCTATGTAAGTCACATCCCCTCTCTCAGTCCTAGCACACGAAGGACTGACGCTGATACCACTCCTTCCGTAGATAACCGCGGGGATTTTGAGCAGCACTTCGACTTTTCCAAACTCCCAAACCTCAAAGATGTGGAGCTTCTTGCCGGTTGGATGGGTGGAAGTCTGCTCTGGATACCTAAGGCTCTCTCAACAATCAAACCTGCCACCTCTCCACGCTTATCCCTCATCAAACTCAGTTTTGTCCGCCCACCTTTCGCCAACCGGTCCATCGAAGATTTGATCAAAGATGCGGGCGACGACATTCGGTGGGTCGTGGACGAAATCGCCAGAATCGAAAGAGAGTTCGGGGCAGCGGTGGATTTGACTGTGGATTGGGACCGATCGTTCCGGGTGGCATTGGTGGACTTGATGTAAGTACGGTTCCTTTCCTTACGGACGGCATCTCGCGACCTTGTTAATCCACCCCTCGCAGAGCCTTTGATATCTAGAACGGTGAAGTGGAACCCGTGGATATCCCTCGATAGCTGTCGTCGTCCTGCTTGAAGCGTTCCCCTCAGAACCGTGCCCTGGGTGGTGGGCTCGATTACGTGAAGATCCACGACATCCTGAACCCCACCACCCGCAGCGTTCCTCCGATACCAATAGAGACGTTTGGGACTGCATTAGTACGTCGGGTGAAGAGATGGACGAGGGGATCTCGGATTCGCGACTACTGATGGAGCGATGGGCCGGCGCGACGGGGAGAGTCGAAGGGGACCAGTGAGGGTGCAGATATTGAAACTCGAGCGTCGGCATTGGCGGAATCCTTCCTTCCCAAGGACAATTTAGTAATAGTAAAGTCGCGTCGGTGAAAGGTCTCGAAAGGCACATATTGAGATGCTGTCTTAACCCGGGCCTGTTGATCCACTGCGTCCGGAGTGTATGCTTGGACACCGGAGGATTGAGGGGAGAAGTCCTGTAGTGTACAGACTCTACGCATCCCCCGCTGAAGGTAATGTGTCTCCGCCAACACCAGAGAGTGAGCAGGGGGCGAAAAGGTCACAGTTGGTGGTATAGAATGTGCCGCTGATTGATGAAAATACAGGATAGTTACGAATGCCAACGTGTGATGATGCTGCGGCAATCGCAGTTACATAGTAGGATTGCGCTCTTCTGTAATCCTGAAGGTTACAGCGACGCAGACTTCACGCTTCGACTTCGCGATATCCCTTCACGGAGTCTTGACAACACTTTCACACAGCCTCGATCAGGTGTCATTGGTTGGGGTGAGCAGAAATCTGCAGATGGTTGAGATATCACGCTCAACCACAATCAGGTTCGATAAATGGACAGTTAAACAGCCCAAAGTGTTGTCCTTTCTCCTGTCCAACTTCCTGTCTTCGTGTCTACCCACTGGGTAGCTTCTATCCCACACACTCTGTTTAATCCACGAAAAAAGACCGTGAGACACGCGGGACCGACCAAAAGGGAAAACGAAAAACCTACCCCTAATAATCGCTGTCAGATAAAGACTCCTCGCTGTCAGACCTCGACACCACATCGATCGGACGGCCGTTGGGTCTCCGGTCTTCTATCCTCAGCTCCCGGACCATACCCCTGATACCCTCCATCACCGCCGGACGCATATAGTCGGGGGGCACAATCACGAGTGTGTCCAGTCGGTTTCCAGAGGACATGCGGTGGGCCAGGAAGGTCACGAGTGGGCTCCAATCGGCGTCATCCACATCCATGTCTTCTAGAAAGATGTGTTCTAGAGAAGGGGAGATCTTCCCCTCCCCAGCCAAGTTCGGGTTGGGAAACGCCGCGGAGAGAGATATATTGTAAAACGACAGCGCCCTTAGGTTTGGAAATTGTGTGCATGTGTCAACCCCGATGGTAAACTTGTTGTACATCCGGAAGTGGACGATATCATCCCGTGGAGCGTACGTGGTAAATTCGAGAGCTGCTCTCTCCAATATCTCCCGGCGGGGCGTCCTACATAGCACAACATTAACCCTGACAAACGGGTTTAGCTCCACCCGTGCTGGGGCAGAGAAATCAATTCCGCGTGCGCCGCCTGTGTGGAATGTGATGCGAGGCACAGGGTAGATACCCGCACAGGATACGAGAAGGTTCAGTCCATCTTGAGACCTGTCACGACGCTGGAGATAATCTCGAATGTACGGCCCGATGGTTCGCGAAACGTCCACAATGTCGCAGCCATGGAGAGCGAGAGTGAGAGAGTCCATATTTCGGGGATGGTCCAGTTGGTTAAGGAGGTTGAAGACACGTTGCAAATTTCCATCCAAATGAAGTTCCTTCAAGTGATGGAGCTGCACTCGAGAGGACTCGCCGCCACCATCGTCGGGGATTGCGCTCCCGAGAAGGGCAACTCTCTGGAGGGTAGGGTTGGAGGCAAGTATTAAGAGTAATTGGAATGTGGTTGGAGTGGATTCCAGGATGTACGAGCGATCAGCGAGGTTGAGTTTCAGAGTTGTGAGGATCGATGTTCGTGATGTCAGGTGGTCCCACAATGAGATTATGCAGTTGGTGAGCTCGAGGCGTTGTAGTTTTGGGAAACGGTAGCAGGCGAAGAAATCGGAGACGTCCATTAGGGTAGTACTGTGCAGGTTCCACAAAACCAACGACTCCATACTGTTGGATCGAAGCTCCTCGCCCTTGACAGTCAACTCGGTGATGATGTCGTTGATGAGCAGTGACCCGTTGGTTTTGAGGTGAACGCTTCGGATGGTGTCCTCAGTCGCACGACCATTGATCGCGCCGCGCAGGTTTTTGTCTATGTCGTCTTCTTCGTCGCTGTCTTTGTCCGGATAATCCGTACTCAGGATCAGGTCGAGTGGAGCGGTTCTGTGGTGGTGGCACCACCGAGCCCAGTCCTTTGTGGTATTGCCCCAGGAACTCCAGAGCTCCGAAGTCCGTGAAGCGACCTCGAACCAGTAATGACAAACGGTGAGGAAGTTGTGTGATCTCTTATTCAACCCTCCAAAGTCTCCCTCGCGGATAACGTTCCAACGGAAAACCTCGCCAAGCATTTCGGGTGGGAGTTTGGAAACATTCAACAGCGAGTTCCGAGCGCGTTTGAGCTTGATGACGGTCCTCTCGTACTCCATGATCTGCTCTTCCAAAGCGCGGATGGAATCAATGTTGGTTTCGCAATCCATTCTGTTCTCCAGCCGCGTTAGGATTCGCATAAAAGGTAGAACATATTTGCTTACGTCGGCTGTGGGGCTCGTTCGTGAGATTTAGTGCGTTGTTGTTGGGAAGAGCTGGCAAGGATCACGGTGATCGTGGGACAGGACGGAGTTTGTAGAACACACGTCGCCTTTTTGAGTCCGACGATTACGTCTCCAGCGTTCTGCCACAACCCTGGCAAGGACATACGGACCCATACCTCTCAGTGAAGGGACGAGAATGAGGGGGAAAGACCTGCAGCTCAGATATTACATGGGATCAGCCCCACTCAAATATCGTCGATTGTTTCCAACCGCGTTCGCTGTCCTTCTAAGCTGCCCCTCTGAACTTGAGGTCGGATTTCAGCTATCGCTGTCGCACTAACCAATTGACGCGCGGTAAGCATTGCTGGTCGTATTCCTTGCCACTCTCGTGCCACGGAACCTGACCTTGGTAACGGCAGACCTTCCGGTGCAGCCTGGATCTTGATTGGCGGCGTCAAGCGAGATGCGGGTTGTTCGTCTGTTGACTTGGCCATCGTTTCCCACACTCGTTCGCCCCGTTC
>Ga0307511_10002059_pt1 | contig 21066 bp, 18 predicted proteins | sample 13_EM_MG_FD_200266 | JGI IMG/M metagenome (GOLD analysis project Ga0307511, IMG submission 200266) | Populus trichocarpa ectomycorrhiza microbial communities from riparian zone in the Pacific Northwest, United States - 13_EM | ecosystem: Host-associated > Plants > Roots > Unclassified | place...
ACGACGACCGGGGTTCGGATCACGGAGCCTACGAGGGTCGTCGACGGATCCAGCCCCTTGGCCAGGACCTCAACTACGATATCCCGGTCGGTAATGATTCCGAGCGGTGCCTGCCGTTCTTCGTCATCTTCGACGACGACGAGGTCGCCTGTATGCTTGCGGCGCATCAGGTGGGCGGCTTCCAGAACCGTGGTCCGCGGCGTGCAGCACGCGACGTCCAGAATGCAGAAAGTATTGAGTAACATGTGGGTTCTCCGTGTCACTTTGCGAGAATTTGAGCGAGATTGATGAGCTCCGCGTTGAGCGGCTTTTTGTTGGCTTGCAGCAGATCCGACAGCAGCGTTGCAGTGACCTTGCCGTTCAGGATGCCTAAGCTGAGTCCGGATTCGCCCGCGGCCAGGTGATCGACCGCAGCCGCGCCCAACTGGCTGGCGATGAGGCGGTCGTACACGCCCGGAGCGCCGCCGCGTTGAATGTGTCCGAGCTTCGTCACCCGCAGCTCGAATCCGAGGCGATCCCGGTGCGCGTGGAAGTGGTTTGCGAGCGAATCGGCGTTATAGCGTGCTCCCTCGGCGACGACGACGATCGCATGGCTTTTGCCACGCTGATAAGCCGACAGGATCTGTGCCGCGACGGTCTCCGCGTCAACATCGATCTCAGGAACCACGATTGATTCAGCTCCTCCGGCTATACCGGCGGCGAGAGCGAGATGGCCGCTGTCACGACCCATGACTTCCACCAGAAACACGCGCCCATGCGCTGCAGCTGTGACCCTCAGGCGGTCAATTGCCTGAATAGCTGTATCCAAGGCGGTTGTTGCACCAATGGTCGTTTCGCAGCCGGGCAGATCGTTGTCGATCGTCGAGGCGAGCCCGATTACGGGCACTCCGTGCTGAGATAGCTTGTACGCTCCAGCATGCGATCCGTTGCCGCCGATGACCACCAGGGCGTCCAGAACGTGCGCACGAATCTGCTGCGAGGCAGCACGCTGGCCGGATGGAGTCTTGAGGCGCTCGCAACGCGAGGTCCCAAGGATGGTTCCGCCGCGATCAATGATTCCTCCGACCGAGCGTGCGTCCAGCCTGAAGCAGTCGCCGTCGATCAGGCCTGTGAACCCGTGTCGGAACCCCAGTACGTCATATCCGCGAGGGATAGCCGACCGCACCACTGCCCGAATCGCGGCATTCATGCCGGGCGCATCGCCGCCGCTCGTCAAAACCGCCAGGCGCTTTGCTTGCTGCGTAACCATATTTGTGACTTTGCGCGCCGCGAGGGGGTAAGCCAATACGAATATCTACATACGGGTATGTGTTGTTCCGGCAGTCAGCAGCGGCAGCCCCAGCAGGCCTTCCAACTTCCGGTCGTGCCCGTAGATGTCGTCAAAGAACATGACGGCGCCGTCCTCGGTGGCCAATGCCGTGCCATACAGAATCAACACTCGGATTGGCGTCTTCAGGTTCACGCGGAGCGTATCTGCGCCGTGCATGGCGGCATCAATGACTTCCGGGGTCCAGGTTCCCGGCGCATTGCGAAGCACATACGATGCGAGGGCGACGGGGTCGCTGACACGGATGCAGCCGTGACTGAACGCCCGGCGCGCTTGGCTGAACAAACGATGCGCGGGTGTGGAGTGAAGATAGACATTGTAGGTATTAGGGAGCATGAATTTTATCAGGCCGAGTGCGTTGTCCTCTCCAGGTTGCTGACGCAGGCGCAACTTGCCGGCGGCCAGCCCCTCGAGACTCTGCCGTGAAAATGGAACGACGGGCGCGGAGTCACCGGGACCCTCGACGATCTCGAGGTGCTGCTTGCGCAGAAAGTCCGGCTTGCTGCGCAGGTCCGCCAGCATCTCGTGCTGCGTGATGCTGTAGGGAACGTCCCAGAACGGGCGGAAAATGACATATTTGAGATCAGCCGCGAACACGGGTGTTCGCAATTTGGGGAAAGTGCGCCCGACGATCACGTCCATCTGCAGGATTTCCGACTTCAGATCCCGGGTCGTCTGAAAGGCGAACAACCTGAATTGCGGTATGTTGACGATGATCGGCGGAGTGTCGAAGGCGGGCAGCCACCGCCAGCGTTCCAATGTCAACTCGATCTGGCGGATGCGCCGGCCATACGGAGCGCTCAGAAGCTCGGCCTTGGTCGGCTGCACCTGCCCCGCAGCCAGGAGCCGATAGCGCAGCAATGCCTGCTTCAACAGGTTGTAATGCTCGAACGAAGGTTCCAGGGAGGCGACACCCGCGCTGACATCGTTGGTCGTGGATAGCACGCCGAGAATCTCTGCGTAACGCAGCGGAGGTCGCTTCGAGCTGAGATCGAAGCCGGCCTGATGAGGATCAATTCGGCCGAAATGGATGTGACTGAGAAACCGCAGCGTGACCGTCGTCAACCCCATATCGAATTCCGCGTTGGCCAGCGGCAGAGGGCCTGCTGCCGATGGCGACGCACTCAGAACCTGCTCGAAACGGGGACAGTCGAGGTATTCGACAGATCGAAGCCCGTAGTTCTCGGCCGCGCACAACACGCGAATCAGGGCTATTGACTGTGGAGTTGGCGCGCCGTCACGAATCCACAGCGGGGCAAAGTTCCTCGGCGCGTAGATCTGGGTGAGGGATGGAAGCGGACCTGAGTCGTTCGTGTTACCAGAAAGGAATTGCTGAGCCTGCTCCGCCCGGCTGCGTATGTCGTTCGCATACGCCTCGTCCGTCGAAGAGGCATCAGCCTTGCACGCGCATGGAGCACAGACGCACCACACGAGCCAGATCAACAGCAGAGGTGTGCGAGTGCTCATATGCGAATGCGCTGCAAGTCGAGTCGTAGCACTGGACGGTGACTCACGCAGCCACTGCGGCGCTCGTTCTGCTCTCCTTGAATTCGCGCGCGCCAACGCTTGATCGGAACCCGGCCGGCTTCAAGACCAGTACATCGCAGGTCAACTTGTCCAGGGCGGCTTCGGCTGTGCTGCCGATGAAGATCCGGCGCAGCGCTGAACGCGATACTGCGCCCATAACCACCATGCTGGCCCGGGTGCTCTTTGCAGTGGCACACAGCTCGCTGGCCACAACTCCCATGTGAAGATGCCGGCCCCGAGGCGGCACACCAGCCGAGCTCGCGAGGCGATTGAGCTCGCTTTCAACCAACTCGACGTAAGCTTCTTCGGCTTCGGGTGGTACGACGGCCAGCGCAGCAGATGGCATGGGAACGAGGCTCACCATCGGCATGAAGGCATGGAAGACGTGCAGAGAACCCTTGAAGAGATGAGCGACGCTGCTGCCGAAATCGAGCAGGCGCGCATCCAGATCAGCCGGTTTGGAATGCGTGTGGAAGGGATCCACGGCCGCCAGCACCACGGAGTTCGCGTAGGAGCGTGCCGACTTCACGAGCAACAAGGGACATGGGCATTGCCGTATCAGTTCCCAGTCTGTGTTTCTCAAAAACAGTCTGCCTGCGACGCCTCGAGTCCGAGTTGCAACAATGACCAGGTCCGCGCGAGTCTTGGTCGCTCTGCGGATGATGGCCTCGTGAGGAGGGTAGTCGCAGTTGGTGTGATGCGTCACTTTCAGACCGTGAAAGAAGGGCATGCGTGCGAACGATCCCAGCCGCTGATCGGCTTTGTTGAGCTGTGACCGCGCGTGCGGATTCGTACCTGTTGCAGGGCGGTCGCTTCGGACGGGCACGTCTACGACGTGAAACAACTCCACGGCAGCCTTGGCTGCTCTTGCAATCTCCGCAGCTTTGCGCAATTCAAGGCGCGGCGGATGATGTAGATCGCGAATCGCGACGAGAATGCGTCGAATGCGGGTGCTCACGGTACCGACTCCTCGATTCATGCCAGGTTTGCACAGCATGCGGAGGTCTGCCGCCGATATCATCGTGGTAAGTGCGTAGCTCTCGTAAGCCGCCGCTGCAGCTTCGGAAGCGATGCGTAATTGTCCTGATTCGCGCCGCTCGCACCTGTCCGCAGAATGAAGCTACTGCCCCCGTGCGGACGATATCAATGTCGAAACGGATTCTGATCATCGATGGACATCCTGACCCGCTGACCGGCCGCTATGTCCACGCTTTGTCCAAGGCTTATTGCGACGGCGCGCGAATGGGTGGGCACGAGGTGCGCAGCATCATGGTAAGCGAGATCGAGTTTCCGCTGCTGCGAACGGGCCAGGATTTTCAAAAAGGCGATCCACCGCCGCAGATACGTGAGTGTCAGGAAATGCTCAGGTGGGCTGAGCACGTCGTCATTCTCTTTCCGCTGTGGATGGGTTCAATGCCGGCGTTACTCAAGGGCTTTTTCGAGCAGACATTGCGGCCCGGGTTCGCCTTCGCCGAGTCAGAAGGTCACGGTTTGCCGAAAAGACTGCTGAGTGGGCGCAGCGCGCGAATCATTGTGACCATGGGCATGCCGGCTCTGTTTTATCGCTGGTACTTCCGCGCTCACAGTCTGAAGAGCCTGCAGCGCAATATTCTGCGCTTTTGCGGCTTCCGGCCGGTGCACGCGTGTGTCGTGGGGATGGTGGATGACTTGGGCCCGAAGGGGCGGGGTGAATGGCTGGAGAAGGTGCAGCAACTGGGTGTGCAGGCGAAGTAGGCAAGCGGAAGCGGCGGTTCCCCAGACAATATTCGAAATCTGTACGTATTTTCCGAACTCAACTAGGCATTGCAGCGGATTTAAAGACCGCTGCTGCTGCGTCAGCATGAGGCATGGGATAAGCCTAAGCGAGGGGACTGACGTGGACAAGCTGACCTCGATTCTGGTCGTCGCGGACCGCACCGATGCGGATCGGGCGTTGCTGGACAAGGCAGTCCTTCTTGCGCGCAGCCTCGGCGCGCAGATTCTTCTATTCTCGTGTGATGCGGCGCTCGCGAAAGCCATCCACCACACCCAAAGCAGCGAGGATGCCGAGAAGTCCCGACAGATCACCCTCGATGAGCACCTGGCCTATCTGCGCGCTCTGCGCGCCGCCGTACTACCCAGGGATGTTCAGATCAGTGTCGATGCCGAGTGTGGCAGCCCTCTGTATCAGGCAATAGCGCAAAAAGCCGCGGAAATACGTGCGGACCTGGTGATGAAGAGTCCGTCCGGCAGCCATCCGATGCGCCGATTCGCATTCGACAGCAGCGATTGGCACCTGATGCGCGAATGTCCGGCCACGCTCATGTTGGTGAGGCACCGGCGTTGGCGGACAACCCCGACGTTTGCCGCGATGGTGAATGTTTCCGAAGAGAGCACCGCGCGGTTGGCTGAGGCCATCATTCATACTTCCGAGTACTTTGCGTTGGGTTGCGGTGGAGAGTTGGATGTCGTTTACAGCGAGTCCAGCGCTGACGCCCGCCAGCAAAGTGAGCGTCGGTCCGTTCTGGATCGGCTTACGCAGGAATATCGTATCCGTGCAGCGCACGTCCACGTGTTAAGTGGTGACCCGGATGTAACTTTGCCGGATTTCGCGGCGCGACACCATTACGATGCTTTGATACTCGGCGGATTGACGCATCGAAAGGGTATCGCGCCTCTCATTGGCACATTGACAGGCAAGCTCGTCGAGACGCTCGATACCGATTTCATTCTTGTCAAACGGGCCGTTGCTGTCCCAGCTGAGCCGGACCATCCGGAGAATCGAGGCTCCAGCGTGGGCTCAGGTGTCGTTTGGCAGGCGTTGTTCGGCGATTGAAAGCGGCTGTATAGATGAAACAGCGTCGTGCCAAGGTGACCACCCGGCGGAAGCTCGCATTCTTGCGCCGGCCGCAGACCTATTCCGGGCAGAAGGAGCCGGTGCAGGTCATTGAGACGCATTTTGCGTGGATCTTCCTGACCGAGCGGCACGCCTACAAAATGAAGAAGCCCCTGCGCCAGGACGTCATGGACTATCGGTCCATTGCGAGCCGTGCGCGTGGAAGTTGGAACGAGCTACGGTTGAATCGCCGCCTGGCCCCGACGGTTTATCTTGAAATTGTCCCCTTGGGATGCGAGCGCAACGGCAGTCTCGTACTGGGGCGGCGCGCACGGATCGTCGATTGGATCGTCAAGATGCGGCGGCTCCCGGCAATGCGGATGTTGGATTGGTCGATAGCCAACGGCGCTGTGTCTGCGCGAGATCAAAGAGCGGTCATTGCTTTGTTGGCCCGATTCTATGTGCAAGCGGATCAGAGGCCGATGAGCCCTGCAGAGTATGTTCAACACCTGCGTGCTCGGCTCATCAAAAATTGCCGCGACCTGCAGGCGCCTGATTTGGGCGTCAAATTCGCTGGCGTGGCGGACGTTGCCTGGATGCAATGCAGATACATCGATCTGAATCTCGGACTGCTCAGCTCACGCGCTGGCCACCTGGTCGAGGGACATGGTGATCTGCGGCCCGAACACGTTTACCTGGGGACCCGATTTGATACTCCCTGTGTCATCGATTGCCTGGAATTCGACGCAAGCCTGCGTCGTCTGGACCCAGCCGAGGAAGTCGCCTTCCTGGCACTCGAATGCCGGCTATTGGGCGCAGAGGCCATGGCCAGAAGCCTGGTGCGTGGAGTTCAATCGGCGACAGCGGATCCGATACCCGAGTCGCTCACACACTTTTACATGAGTCAGCGCGCTCTAACCCGCGCCAAGATGGCTGCCTGGCATTTGCGCGGTTCGCATCCGCATCGCCGTGTGAGGCACTGGACGCAGCGCGCCAACGCTTACATCGACAGCGCAATGCACTTTGCGGAACTTGCCCTGCGGGGGGACGGATCGAAACCGGTTTCTGTCAGTGGCCGTCCGAAAATAACACCGGCACGCTTGCTGCCACTACCGCGTGCGGAGCCGTCAGCTCGTTGACCAGTTCTGCCGCCTTGCGAATCTGTCCTTCGTTGCTCACTACGCCTGCGAGATGCGGGTCCTGCAGCAATGTAAGGAGCGATTTCGACTTACCATCTACATAGACCGTATCGCTTACCAGCCGCACGCCGTGGCTGTAGTCTGCGTACCGAGCTCCGTGCACAGTGCTCAGGGGCTGAATAGGACTTCCATCCTGCCGATGCCAGCCGTAGATAGCCACCCGGGCGGGGTGGGTCCAGAGGCGATTCGTGAGCACCAGATCCTTCTTATCTCCCGCGGTGAGAGCTCCTAACACGCCAGGCAGGTTGGCGCGCTGTTGCTGGACCAGCTCATTGTGCTCCCAATAGTAGGCAGTGGTCCGCATAGTGTCACTCGCGGGCAGCGGCTGCGGCTGCAGGCGCATGGCAGCCTGCGCATAGATCGCGTCTACGATTCTTGGAGTCGGCAGTGCAAAGCGGAATCGGGTTGCCACTGTCAACGCGGTGCTCAGCCTCATGGGTACCAGGAAGAAGTTCTGGTCCGAACCGACTGCCAGATAGTCCGGCGACACACAGACGGTTACATCGGCGCTCTGGCCTTCATTGACTTGACCTGTCAAATGGACTGGAGTCAGGCGTCGCAGAAAACCGGGGATGTTACCTGCCAGTAACTGCTCGAGAATGGCGCCTTCGCGTTCGTCATCGCTCATACCTGACAGGTGTCGAACGAAATCGGTGCCCGTAGGGGCCTCGGATGCTCTCTGGGGAATTCTGCGGCTCAGATCCTCCCCGCACAGGGAGGCGAGGGGACTGACAAGGTTCGACGCTCTGGGGCCAGAGGCGCACAGAATCATCGCCAAGCCGAAGCCTATCGAGGTCATTTTCCGCATGTCTGCCGGGCTTCCTCGAGCTGCCGTACCTACCCCTGGATCTTGAAGTATCGCCGTCCGATGCCCCGTCAGGCAACCCCGAGCCCATCGATGCGTGATCGAGTCGGAATATGCCGCACAAAACCAGCCAATGGCGCTGCCCGTGCGCGGCCCTCTGGTGTCAAAAAGAGGGCGACAGCGGCCAGCCGTCGCCCCTGAAGTTTTCAGCTACGCACCGTCAGTTCGTTCTTGACGTTAGAGACGCCCGGTGCAGACCAGGCAGTTCGCGCTGCCTGATCGTGTTCCGCCCATGATCGAACTTCACCCCGCAGGGTGACGTCAGAACCCTGAGTGTCCACGCTGATTTGGCCAGCATCCACCTGCGCGATCCTCCGGAATGCATCCTCGATGCGATGCTTGATGTTATCCGGCGACAGGGACGGTTGGATCTTGATCGAGTTACGTACGCTCACCACGCCCTGCAGGCGCCGCATTGCGCTCTCGGCCCTCTCGCGCTGGTAGTGCCACTCCACTGTCCCTTCCAGGGATATTCGGCCCTCCTTGACCGTGGGCTTGATGTGTTCCCAGCTCACTGGCAGGTCCGTCTTCAGAGCCGCAACCGCGGCCCGGGCAATCTCCGGGTCCGTGGGTGCGCCCGTGAGCGGCTTGACCGAGATATCGTTCGCAACGGCGGTGACACCCTTGATGCGCCTGACGGTGATCTCCGCCTGATATTTCTCCATGTAGTTGTTCGTGAAGCCGCTCAAGGTGACCTCACCACCATTCACCTTCACTGCGATATCTGTGTCGTCCAGATCGGGACTCCACCGCAGCTCCGCCTCCACATCGTGCTTGATGTCACTGTCGGATCTCATGTTTATCTCCAGATGTGCTTTTCGGGCCCGAACGATGCCGTTTACTGGACCGAGATCTGCTTCGGCTGCGCCTTCTGCACCACGGTCTTGGGGATGTGCACCGTCAGGACGCCTTCTTTGCTTTCGCAGCGGATTGCATCGGCGTTGACGTTGTCAGGAAGAGAAAAGCTGCGCTCGAAGGCACCGTAGAAGCTCTCGATGCGGTGATACTTCTCGGTCTTGTCGTCCTTCTGCTGCTTGCGCTCTCCTTTGATCGTGATAGTCCCGGCATCCACGGTAACCGTAACGTCCTCCTTCTTGACGGCCGGAAGCTCCGCCCGGATCACAAACTCCTGATCCGTCTCGCTGATGTCCGCTGACGGAGCCCACTCCAGCCGCTCGCTGCCGGTGGTGGATAAGCGCGGCCAGCGCGCAAAGGCGCTCGGCATCATCCGGTTGAACAGTGTGTCGATGTCTGTAAATTGATCCCAACGTACGAGACTCATAAAATTCTCCTTCTGTGTGTATTCATCAAAAACCCGGAACGAAAGGTGTGGCCGCGAAACGTACGCCTCGAATGCGCTTCTGCACGCGAGGAGCAAACTCAGCGGGCTTGACGATCAACATGTCGCACGTCAGTGAGTCCAGCAGGGCTTCTGCGGTGTTGCCGAAAAAGAATCGCTTGATTCCCGAGCGCGAGACGGCTCCCATGACCACGATGCTGCTGTGGGTTTTGCCTGCGGTCTGTTCGATGGCGTCAATTGGATGCCGCGGGACCAGGTGGTAGCGCGTTTTGGGGATCCTCACCCGGCGAACGCAACGCTGCATGCTTCGGCTGACGTCCCGCTTGCGCTGCGAGGCCAATTTGTTGATTGCTGCTTCGCTCAACAGTTGGCGTGTCGGCGGCTGTGTGGGAATAGGAACGTAGGCGTGTACGGCGTGCAAGGGCCCGCGCAGGCCTTTTGAAAGGGACTTGGCAATGTCGAGAATTTCTCCGTCGAGCGACTTCGGTTTTCCCAACGCATCTTCCGGATCGACGGCCGCGAGGATGACCGGTTGCCGATAGGGTGTTGTTGTCTTGACGAGCAGCACCGGGACCGGGCTGTTGCGTAACAGCTCCCAATCTGTGAGCCGCAGCAGCCCCGGTACGATGTGCGGTTTCGCGTGGCGCTCGGCGACTATCAGGTCGGCCTTGTCCCGGACCGCGCGCCGGACGATCGCCTCATAGACCGGAAAGTCCCATGTCGCCGATACACTGACCTGCAACCCTTCCCCGCGTAACTTCGATGCTATCGTTTCGAGCCGTTTGACGAAGTCTTCCCGGGTCTTGCGCTCGATCTGTGGAACAGATGGCGTATATGGATGCGAATCCACGTAAAGGGGTGTCGAGATGCCGTGAAACAGCTCCAGGTGTGCACCGAAGGCCCGCGCCAGTTGAGCGCCCTTCATCACAGCGGGAAGTGATTTCGCCGTAGGATCTTTTACGGCGACGAGAATACGGCGAATCGGGCGCATGAGCTTCTCCTGTGAGCGAGTTCGATGCTTTGAATGGTGGACCCGATTCGCAGTGGGTTCGATAAGGAGCTTTACCTACGGTTGTGCGCGCTCTACGGCTTCAATGAATCGCAAGCGTGCAACATGCTTGCCCCATGAAAAGACACTCCGAACCGCGGCAGATCCCGGTGGCGATATCCGCACATCACGTGCATCTCAGCCAGGCGACCATTGAGCGCCTGTTTGGGAAGGACTATGTTCTGCAGCCGCGCTCGGCCCTGTCGCAGCCAGGCCAGTTTGCTGCTCTGGACACGGTGACACTCATAGGTCCACGGGGGCGTTTGGAACACGTGCGCATCCTCGGCCCGCCCCGAGCAGCGGACCAGGTCGAGATCTCACGGACCGATCAAAGGATTTTGGGACTCGACGCACCGTTGCGCCTGTCCGGCGATCTGGACTCCACTCCCGGCCTCATGCTCGAGGGGCCGAAGGGAAAGGTGGCGCTGGCTAAAGGAGTTGTGTGCGCACTGCGTCATATTCACATGAGTCCGTCTGATGCGGAGGATCTGAATGTCAGGGATCACGACGTCGTCCAGGTTGCAGTGGGGAGTGAAGGGCGCCACGTAGTATTCGGAGACGTCGTTGTACGAGTCTCACCGGATTACCGCCTGGAGCTTCACCTGGACACGGATGAAGGCAACGCGGCCGGTGTGGGCCCTGGAACCACGGCCCACCTGGTCAGTCAGTCGGTTTGAAACCTCGAGAGGGAGTCCTGAACGCTTTCGGACGTACATCGGCGGATCGAACCGGAGCGCCCCGCCTCAGCGGGCCGCCCCCATCGCTGATCCTGTTGCACGTGACGGCGGCGTCATTACGTCAGTGGCGTACTCCACCAGCTCGTCTACAGCAAGCGGCAACGGCTCGCACCACTCGACGCAGCCCCGGGGCTAAGCATCGGAGGGCACAGGCCAACGCGTCAGGAGCGGCGCAATCGGCTTACCCGACAGCATGCGCCGCACAGCCTGTCCCAGTAACACCGCAATCGGCAAGGTGAGGAGCTTGCGCCCGAGGGCGGGTGCGTGATCCCGACGACTCCCTACACTGTCGGTCGCCAGGACATCTGTGATTGCGTCGGAGGCCAGTACGGCCTCGAGTCCCTCGGCGTAGGGCGTGTGGCTCACGGCTACATGAACGGCGCTGGCGCCTGCTTCCCGGCATCTTTCTGCTGCTCGAATCAGCGTCCCCCCAGTTGCGCAGAGGTCGTCCACAATCAATGCCGCGCGACCGCCGACGTCGCCCACCAGGCGACCGGTCAAAACTTTCCCTGATGTACGTCGCTTTTCAATGAACGCCAGCTCCACCGGGCGGCTGCAACGGTCTTCCAAGAGCTCCTGGAACACCTGCGCCCGCTTGACGCCGCCGACGTCCGGCGAGACGACTACGAGGTTTGCGCTTCCGTGGTTGGTCGCAAAATGGTCTGCCATCATCGGAAGGGCCGTCAGGTGATCTACGGGTATGCGGAATGCATTGTCCAACGCTGCCGGATTGTGAACATCCAAGGCAATCACGCGATCCGCACCGGAAGCTTCCAGCAACTGGGCGACGTATCGTGTGTTGACCGGATCGCGTAACTGCGTGCGCCTGTCTTTGCGGGCATAGGCAAGGTAAGGAATGATCGCTATGCGCTGGCTTGCGCCGGCGTCCCGCAGTCCGTTGAGCAGGAACAGAAGTCGAACGAAGCTTTCTGCGATCGATGCAGTCGGTGAGCCGGCCAGGCACTGGAGCACGTATGCGGGACGGTCACGCACGGAGGCGAGTGGACGCAGTTTGAATTCTCCGCCTTCGAATATCCGCTCTTCGAGCGCGGCAAGCTCCAACCCGGCTTCCCGGCAAGTCGCTTTTCCCAACTCGAGACTCTCGGTCAGCGCATAGAATCTCGGCTCCGGTGTCAATTGTTCCGCCATGCCTTCCAGTCTCCGTGGACGCGGCTCACAAAAGCAGCCGCCGGTTCGTCGTAGATGCGCACTCCGATCTTCCACGCTCGATTGCACAATGACGCTTGTTCACGAGATGCGAGCTTGATCAGTTGGCCGCAAAGCGAGTCGTCATGTACGAGCCGACCCGCAGTCAGCGCATGTTGCACCATTGCCAAATCGCGATGGTCCCCGAGCAGCTGTGTGAAGCGCTTCAGATCCGCTGACAGGGACCTGGTGCGGGGGCTCGCTTGTCTGAGGAACTCACAGGTGTAGAGAAGGTCTTTTGCCCGTTTCCGCAGCTCGTGAAGGTTAGCATCCGATTTATCGGCAGCCGCCCTTCTGAGGGTGGCGCGTCCCCTGGCATACATGCTGTGCAATCCATGCGAGATGCTCTTCCAGGAGCCTTGCGACGCGCGCCAGTCTGTAACCAGCCGCTCTGCTGTTCGCAGCTTCCCGGTGATCGTGCCTCTCGTGCTGGGAGATGTCGCTACTCGGGCTCTCGCCCTCTCCAAGCGTTTGGCGAGCCTCTCGTGCAGGTGCATGCGTGCCGTGTCCAAGGAGTCGCAGCGGTCTGTCAATCGATCGCAACTGCTCAGAACTACTTTTGTGTCCCGAACATCCGCCAGCGGGAGGTTTGCTTCCCGCAAACAACGATTCGCGCGCTCATACCTCCGATCACCCATGTCAGCACGCACCAGCCTGAGCAGGCTGCGCAGCATCTTGACCTGCTTGCGAAGGTCGTGAATGGCTTCGTCCGTGAGAGTTGAGCCTTTGCGGCCGCTAAGCAATGCAACGGAGCTGCGCGTGCTCTTCTGCACGACGAGTTGGATAGCATCATGGATTTTCTCGTCACGCTTGAGAGCACGCATGAGTCCTTGATTCCATGCACGTCAACGGGTCCCGCTCCCACGCAATGTCACGACTTCCGACGGTTGCGCGCCAGCGTTCATCTCGGCCTCGACCTCCAATACGTGTCGCGTCGTTTTAACCACTGCGTCCGGGTTGAGGCTGATGGAGTCGATGCCCAGACGGACGAGAAACTCGGCGAATTCGGGAAAGTCCGATGGGGCCTGCCCACACAGACCGGAATGGCGGTGGTTGCGCTGACAGCCTTCCACGGCAAGGCGGATCATCTGCTTCACACCCTCGTCGCGCTCATCGAAGTCGAAAGCAACGATCGAAGAGTCCCGGTCCACGCCGAGCGTCAGTTGCGTCAGGTCGTTGGAGCCGATGGAGAAACCGTCGAAGATCCGGCTGAACTCGTCAATCAGCAACACATTGTTAGGTATCTCGCACATGACGTAGATTTCGAGGCCGGCTTTGCCTCGCTCGAGTCCGAGAGAGCGCATCCGGTCGATGACCAGCGCGCCTTCCTCCACCCGCCGGCAGAAGGGAATCATCAGCTTGACGTTGGTCAGTCCCATGATTTCCCGGACACGCTTCATAGCCGCGCATTCCAATGCAAACCCTTCGGCATAAGCCGGGTGTGCGTAACGCGATGCACCTCGAAAGCCGAGCATGGGGTTAGCCTCCACGGGCTCAAACCAGTGCCCACCGAGAAGGCCCGCGTACTCATTGGACTTGAAGTCCGACATGCGGACGATCACCGGCTTCGGATAGAAGGCAGCGGCAATCGTCGCTATGCCTTCGGCAAGGGCGCGTGTAAAGAACTCAGCGGGGCTGCGGTCATTTCGCGCCAGCTCCAGCAGCGCGCGACGCTCTGCTTCGTCCTTCACGCGCTCCGGATGCAGCAACGCCATCGGGTGGGCCTTGATATGCTCAGCAATCACGAATTCCATGCGGGCAAGGCCAACACCATCGTTGGGCAGGAAGCTGCTCTGGAACGCGATTTCCGGGTTGCCCACGATGAGCATGATTTTTGTGCGTGGATGCGCCAGATTGGTCAGGTCGGTTCGCCGGACTTCGAACGGCACGCGCCCCTCGTACACCTTGCCGCTGTCTCCCTCGGCGCACGACACCGTGACCATCTGGCCATCGACTAACTTCTGAGTTGCATCCTCACAGCCAATGACTGCCGGGATGCCGAATTCGCGTGCCACGATGGCGGCATGGCATGTCCGGCCGCCTCGATTGGTCACAATGGCAGCGGCTCGCTTCATGACCGGCTCCCAATCGGGCGTCGTGGTGTCAGTGACCAGCACCTCGCCCGATTTGAACTCTGCTATACGGCTCGCATCCGGGATGACTCGCACAGTCCCCGTCCCGGCGCGAGACCCGACTGCGTGGCCCGTCACCAGCACCTTGGCGGTTCCCCGTAGTTGGAATTCCTCGAGGAAACCGCTGCTCCTGTTAGCCGCGGCAGTCTCCGGCCGTGCCTGCACGATATAGAGTTGTTGATCGATCCCGTCCTTGGCCCATTCGATGTCCATGGGCAGCGGTCTCTGCGCGTTCTTGCTGTAGTGACGCTCGATCTTGAGCGCGTAGTCTGCAAGCGTGCAGACGTCCTCGTCAGTTATGCAGAAGCGGTTTCGATCTGATTCCGGTGTGGGTATGTTGCCGACCGCTGCCTGCTGGCCGCCCTCGACATACACCATCTTGATCTTCTTGGCGCCCAGCGAGCGGCGTAGTACCGAGCGGTGCCCGCGCTCAAACGTCGGCTTGAACACCATGAATTCATCGGGCTCGAGCGCGCCTTGTACGACGTTTTCCCCGAGTCCGTAAGCTGCGCTGATGAGCACTACATCCCGAAAGCCGGTTTCGGTGTCCAAGGTGAACATGATGCCGCTGGTACCGAGGTCTGCGCGCACCATCTTCATCACGCCAATTGACAGCGCCACCTTGAAGTGATCGAAGCCGTTATCGACCCGGTAGTGTATGGCGCGATCGGTGAACAGGCTGGCGAAGCAACGCTTGCACGCATCGAGCAGCTTTTCTTCCCCTTGAACATTCAGGAAGGTTTCCTGTTGTCCGGCGAAGCTGGCGGTCGGCAGATCTTCGGCGGTCGCCGAGCTTCGCACGGCGACACTCATGCCTTCGCCGTATTCTTTGCGCAACTGCCGATAGGCCGCGCGAATCTGCGCCTCGAGATCCGAGGGAATGGGGGCGCCCAACACGATTTCGCGTGCACGTCGGCCGCGGCGGGCCAGATCACCCATGTCGCTTGGCTCGAGGCCATCCAGCGCTTCATGCAGGGACTGCCACGCGCCTGCTTGGTCGAGCAGGTATCTGTATGCCTCGGCGGTGATCGCAAAGCCGTTGGGCACTGCGACGCCCTGCGTGCTCAGATTACGATACATCTCGCCAAGGGAAGCGTTTTTACCGCCCACGGTTGCAATGTCGTTGATTCCGATCTCGCCAAACGAGCGGATGTAGCGTGGCGTTGGCATGTTGCAGTCCTCTTTGCCGATTCCGGTATCGTGATCGTTTGGCGCACGAATGTGATTCGCAGATGTACGTATTGGCGCGTACAGAATTCAGTCGTCAAATGGGCTTTATGGAGCGGGCACATCGTTCCAATCCCAGGAGTGACTGATGAGCACGAACAATCCTTCCCCGCAGGTGGGCCACTGGTATCTGCGCTGGGACAAGGGCGAGATCTTCCAGGTCACTGGCCTCGAAGCCCCCACAGGGACGATCCAGATTCGCACTTTCGATGGTGGCTCGGACGAGATTGCCGCGGACTACTGGCCCCGGCTGCCGTTGGGAACGGCGGATCCGCCGGAGGATTGGGCAGGACCCCTCGAGACCGTTGATGAGATTGACATGGGGTTTGCCCAGCCGCCGGCCGATACGGACTCTGCTTCCTGAGGGCGGTAAGCAGCCACCTGTCCAGCGGCTTCCCCAAGGCGCTTTCCAGCCGACGGTCGGCTGAAAGCCTACCGCCTGGCGGCCAACCGAGCCTCAGAGCGGCTCGGCCGGTGCGGCCTCTTCCTGTTTCTCCGGCTTCTCAGTCATCGTCGCCTCAGCCAACAACAGCACGCCCGCGACGGACACTGCATTCTCAAGTGCGATGCGAACTACCTTGGCCGGGTCCACGATACCTGCCTCAAACAGGTCCACAAATTTCTTTCTGGCTGCGTCGTAACCGATGTTGCCTTCTGAATTCAACATGCGATCGACTACAACGCCGCCATCTGCAGCCGAATTCTCCGCTATCTGGCGCGTCGGCGCTTCGAGAGCGCGGCGCAGAATCTGCACGCCGGTGCGTTCATCGCCAACGCACTCCGCCTCGAGTGAGGCCAATGCGGTCGTCGCGCGCAACAACGCGAGACCTCCTCCGGCCACGATACCTTCCGCAATGGCTGCTTTCGTGGAGCTGATCGCATCATCCAGGGCGTCCTTCTTGGACTTCATTTCCGATTCGGACGGCGCGCCGACGCGAATGACGGCTACTCCACCCGAGAGTTTTGCAAGCCGTTCCTGCAGCTTCTCGCGGTCGTAGTCGCTGGTCCCTTCATCAATCTCCCTTCGGATCATCTGGATACGGCCCTGGATCTGAGCCTTGTTCCCGGCTCCACCGATGATCGTGGTGTTGTCCTTGTCAACTACCACTCGCTTGGCTCTGCCGAGTTGCTCCAGCTGAACGCTCTCGAGCTTGATGCCAACGTCTTCAGAGATCAACTCACCGCCCGTAAGAACCGCAATGTCCTGCAGGATGGCTTTGCGCCGATCGCCGAAGCCCGGCGCCTTGACTCCCGCACTCTTGAGCACACGCCGGATCTGGTTGACGACCAGGGTTGCCAGCGCCTCACCTTCGATGTCTTCGGCAATGAAGAGAACCGGGCGTCCCGACTTTGCCACCTGCTCGAGCAGCGGCAACATATCCTTGAGGATGTTCAGTTTGCGATCGCAGATGAGGATGTACGGGTCTTCCAGTACCGCCTCCATGGTATTCGTGTCGGTGACGAAGTAGGGCGACAGATACCCGCGGTCGAATTGCATGCCCTCGACGACGTCGAGCGTCGTCTCGGTGGTTTTGGATTCTTCGACGGTGATGACTCCATCTCCGCCGACCTTTTCCATGGCATTGGCAACGAGCTCGCCGATGGCCGTATCGTTATGTGCCGAGATGGTCGCAACCTGGGCTTTTTCCTTCCGGTCGCTCACGGGCTTTGCCTGGCTTTTCAGTGCCTTCACGGTGGCTTCCAGTGCGCGATCGAGACCCCGCTTGAGGTCGATTGCGCTCGCGCCGGCAGCAACGTTGCGCACGCCTTCGGCGAAGATGGCATGCGCGAGGATTGTGGCCGTGCTCGTACCGTCCCCGACCAGGTCACCGGTTTTTTCGGCGGCCTGGCGTAACATCTGCGCACCGAGATTCTCCTCGGGGTTCTCGAGCTCCATTTCCTTGGCGATCGTGACGCCGTCGTTGCAGACGATCGGTGCTCCCCACTTCTTTTGAATCAGTACCGACTTTGACTTCGGCCCCAACGTGATCCGCACGGCATCGGCAAGCTGTGTGGCGCCCCGGAGCACCTTCTCCCGGGCTTGTGACCTAAATAAAACCTGTTTCGAGGCCATCTGTGCGATCTCCACGATTCGTGAACTTAGTGACTCATCCTGGGACGCGCGTGGCCGCCCGGCTATACGGATTTGCACGGACCCGGGCGCCGCGCAGAAGAAACCTCAGGTGAGTGGAGCCTCTGCCGGAGGGAAACGGGCCAGCAACTCGCAGACCTCCGAGTCAGCTACCTGCTCAAAGTCCTCGTACCACGCACCGACTGAAAACAAACCTGCGGCGCTGTGGAGCGTGATCACACTGTCGGCTTCGGCGCGGACGAGTGCCTCTGCGCTGTCTGACGCGACTGGCGCGGCAGCCACCACAACGGGAGCCTTCAATCGGCGGGCCTCGCGTATGGCCGCAAGCATCGTGCATCCTGTTGCCAAGCCGTCATCCACGAGAAGAACTGACATTCCTCGCAGGTTCAGGGGCGGCAGCCCTCGGCGATAAATTCGTTCGCGGCGCCGCAGCTCCGCGCGTTGCGATCTCAGCAGATCGTCGAAGACCCGCGCCGGAATCTGTGCTGCCGGATCGGCATCCTGCACAACGGTGCCGCCGGCTATCGCACCGATGGCAACTTCGGGATTGCCGGGCATTGCGATTTTCCGTACCGGCATCACGTCCAGAGGCGCGTGCAAGGCGCGAGCGACTTCGTATGCCACTGGAACTCCACCGCGTGGTAGTCCCAACACCAGCGAGGGCGCGGGCATTGAGCGCTGCCGGATGGCACGGGCCAGCTGAGTTCCGGCTGCCCGGCGATTCGGGAATGGCTGCGCGAACGAGTTCATCCTGGGAAAACGTAAGTGATTCCGTTGCGCCGAGCTATAGCGGTTTTCCCGCATAACATCGCGATTACCACGCGGCCGGTCGATACGGATGCCCTCAGGTGATCATCAGCGTCTGAGGCGCGTCAACGCGGGGCCACCGTGCTGCAACAGCGGAAGCCAAGGTGATAGTTGGCGTGGCTGTGCGGATCCATGACTCGAGTGCCGTGCCAGAACGGGGCACGCCAGCGGCACCAGTCTTCGTGGGCGCGATAGGTGTCGAATATGAACCAGCTGCCCTTCATCTCCGTGTACCCGAGGGTCGTGCTGCCGCGGCTGGACATCTGATCGAGGGATAGCGGCAGGTTCATGTGCTCTGCGGCATTGCCGTTGAGGTCAAATACCTCCAGGGGGCTCTTGCACGCCGGGAAACTTCCCGTTGGATAAGTGTTGCTCCCGCACTGAGCCCAGTTACCTCCGTTGCATCCGGCGCTCTTGAAGCTGCCGGTCGCACAGATCTGCCGCTCGTAGGTTGGACCATAACTCCATCGTTTATCGGTTGCATGCGCGTTGTTGTGAAGTTGACGCATGCGCTGGATTGCGACCTCCGAGGAGACTCCTTGCGCCAGGTCGAAGCGATAGTCAGGTGGCTCGGTGCTGCCTTGACAGGCATCCTCCCATTCGTTTGCGTCGCACAGACGCTTGCCCTCGGCAGAGCAGACCTGGGCTGCCTCCCGCGCCTTGACCCAGACCACCGGGTACGTGCAGGGGATGTCCGGAAACTCGAATTGATCGATGCAGGTGGTCGCTTCTTCGGGTGTTTGAGTCTTGGGATCGTAGAGGGGCGCCATGTACTTCGCCCCGCAAATCCGCTCGAAGCGCGGATTCTCAAAGACGATGCCGCGCGCGCGAGCCTGCGCCGCACACTGCGAAGTCGTCAGCGGATGCTGCGTGATGGTTGGGTTGCCCTGACCGATAATGTTGGAGCCTGCGAAGATTCCGCGGATCCTGTCCATTCGCGCCGGCTGCAGATTGTGAACGGCCTGAAGTTGCTGGAGCATCTGTGCGTTGTTCTGCGCGAGCGTCTGAGCTCCAGAGCGCGCGCTGCATATCATTGCAGCGAGGGCAATGGACCACAGGACCCATCGATTACTCATTTGGAGCTCGCGCGCCGCGTGAAGTAAAAGAAGTCCCGGTCATCCGGGAAGGCAAGAAATCGGGGTGCCAGCTCACCTCGGGACGAGCGGTCAACCTCTTTCATATCATCGACGAGGTGCTCGACGAGCACCTGGTTTCCCTGGCGGGCGTACAGGGCGAGATACGTATGCTCCAATGCATTCATGTCCAAGTGCATCGCGTAGCGGCATCCATAGGCCTGAAAGACCCGCGCCATGGCAGACGGGGTGGCGGCGGAGAAGTAGCCGTAGATCAGATATCTGCGCTGTTGATTTTCTTGCAGGCATAGCCCCGCCCGCAATGTGCGCAGATCCTCATTTGCCGATCCAGACCAATTGCCGGGGCCCCACAGGTTCACGAAGTCGCCCGGGATTCCATGTGCACGCAGGGGATCGTACTCGATCAGTGGAACCCCGTTCTGCCGTGCGTATCGGATGTGCAGCAGCAGCGCGTCATCGTACGAGGTCCATGTTCTGACGGCCACCGCTCCATCGTTGGTCGCAAACACTGTGGCCAATCCGGGTTGTAGCTTGCTGAAAACAACTCCCTGTTCGATAAAGCCGTAGTGACTGCCGTGATTGCGCATTGCGAGTGCACCATTCTTGAACGCACCGTGGCTGCGCTTGAAACCGCCGGCGAATGCGGCGATTGTCGCCGGTGCATCCGCAGGGCTGATCATTCCGTTGGTCACTAAAGGTGCCGCGTTGTCTATCCCATCCGGTCCAGGCAGGCGGGGATCTTGAGAGGAGGGCGGCGGACGCTCGGACCAGTCGAGACGTGGATGATCGGTCCCCAATGCGAAATGCAGGTCCAGTGCCTGCAGATCAAAAGCCACCAGGTAGACGAGCGCCGCCGACTCAATCCCTCCGAGCGGGTTCACACTGCGTTCGTGTCCGAACAGAATGCTCCTGGAAATGTGCTCCGGCGCGATGACACTGACAGCGATCCCTTCGAGCGTGCGCACTGCATACCATTTCCCAGGCAGGATCTGGTGTCCCGGCGCATCAATATCGAGAGCCAGGTGCTCGGGGGTCAGTGCAATTCCGGCCGCTTCGGGAGCAACATCTGCGGCGGCAGGACCCCCTGTCAGATTCGGTAACCGCGTGACGGTGGACGGCATTGACGGTAGGCCTCTTTCGAGAAATTCATCGCGATAGAACTCCCGCTTCACGAACTCGATGACCTTGTCTCCGCCCCAGACGCGGTCGCGCAGGAAATCGGTCACGCGCTCCAGTGATGTCCGATGACCTGCGACCGGATTACGCAAGTACAGGGCGCCTGAGCACAAAGGCGCGTACGGCAGGCCGGACTCGGCCGCATCTGCGAGGGTACTTTCCGAGTTGTCGCTCCACAATCTGCAGATGGTGTCGTTCGCGGTTTCGATGTCGACCGCCCGATTGTCGCCCGACAGGAGGTGCAACTCGCGCCCCCGCCGATCGGGATTTTCGAGGTGGTAGGTCGAGTGTGCAGACCGGGCCGGCCAATCTAGTGAGAGAAGATACCAGGCGTTCGTCTCGGGGTTGAGATTCGTAAGCGCTGCGGTGCCGGGTGAGCCGTTTGCTTGTTGGAGGTAGATGCGGCTCTCTGTGCGAAAGCGCTGCAGCTCGAGGATCGACTTGGGCGCATCGTCATCGTACTGTACGCGCTGCTTGGCGAGTTCCTCCTCCTGCGCGGAAGTAGGCACCGCTG
>Ga0307511_10002061_pt1 | contig 21058 bp, 20 predicted proteins | sample 13_EM_MG_FD_200266 | JGI IMG/M metagenome (GOLD analysis project Ga0307511, IMG submission 200266) | Populus trichocarpa ectomycorrhiza microbial communities from riparian zone in the Pacific Northwest, United States - 13_EM | ecosystem: Host-associated > Plants > Roots > Unclassified | place...
ACTCTCACCGCCCTGGGGGGGGGGGGGTAATGTAGTTGGTGTTTGCTGGTGTTTTGGTCTTATGCAGCCGGAGGAAACAATATAAATGGCAGTATCAGTTTCAATTCCTAAACAATCCTAACCGTGACTCAAAGTAGTTAGGGATAGTCATTCCAATTTTACTTGGTTTTTTAACTCACGCCACCACTTGGCTGAACTGGTCGATTTGATTTACACCAGACCGCTTAACTTTCTGAAAGAGCCCAAGTCTTAGGGGATACATATTGTCGGTGCCATTGAGAGTGCAGCATGTATTGTCGCCATTGTAGCTAAAGTAGAGGAGCCAATCAAAGCTTCGCTACATATCTACATCTGCAATCAACGGGGGAACTCCTCCCCCAACCGGTATTTCCATCAACATTTATCTTCCCGCCCCGTCTGTAGATCTTCCCCTTACAGTAGGTAGTACCCAACAGGATGTCTGTTCGCTGCTCAAGTTTAGGTAACCTTACACCGAATTCTTCCAATTCCCATAGTGCTACTCTAGCTAGCCAATCGATAAGCGGCTCTGCTGTTTCTCTCGGCACGGAAATTGCTCCTGACTCACTCGGTCAAGGCACAAGCAAGCGTACGTTAAACTCCTCCGTGCGTCGTACTACGCTCTTGAAATTACACTGCATATCCTAGTCTAGTTGTGCAAATCCTCGCTACCTACTTTCGTTCTTTGCTAGCGTCTTAAGCTTGGGGTCAAAACATAGTGAATCTTGGTCTGATTGCAGTGAATCTCAAGTTAGCTCTGATACATACCTAGTATGGACACTAACTAGCGGTCCGTCGATGATAAGGGACGCAGAGAGTTCTGCAAAGATCTGCGAGTTGGTGATGCTCTCTATTTTGAGTCTTAGAACCTGAGACCAGCGCCCTACTAATTTGACAGCTACTAGGTGAGTAATCAGCGCACAGAGGCCCTTAAACTCTGGTAGGGCTGGTAAATTGCAGGCAAAGGTGCGTGGGCGAAAGTCTTTCACGTTGGGACCTCCAAGGGTTTAATCCGTCCAACCAGTTATTGTTACAGTTTTTTTAATTCAAGGGTTGGCAAATTGCGAAAAAAGTATCCTACCCAACTGACCCTTGCCAACCATCACGGGTGCAGAAGACTAATCTCAACGGCGATACAAAAGTGCGAGCCGAGGCGGGCCCAAATCCAAAATTGCTCGGCTCCGGAGATGTTTTTTTCGCCAGATATCCCGGGACAGTACAAGGGACTGTGGACTCCGGTGCAGAGCTTACTGCCTACATTATATTCCGCGATTCCGGGGTACTGGAATAGCTGAGCATGACTGGTACCAAGATATGCGAGATCTGGTGCTCGCAATGCGAGTTTGGGCATGAAAGTGAATCGCCATCCGGAAGCGAGTAAGAATCAGACTCGGGTGCATACGTTCATCCGGCGTTAGCTGACCCAAGTGAGAACAGCTGAACTCGGCCAATATTAGATCCTCCGCAATATTAATAACATCCATGAAGAAATGAGAGTGAGTACCGGTATGTAACTCAATGTACATAATTCCACGTGAGAGGTGCATGAGAGGTTGCACTGTTTACTTTCGCTCGCCTACCTAGTCAATCAAAATCCGTATGCGGTTACAATATATTGATGGTATGACCAAACTAGAGTATGTGATGTAACTGTGGCTAACTGCGGGGTCACTCGCATGTGTATAGCTGACACCTGGCGCCCGAGATTGGGAGAATAGGAATTCATTATCACAGGACTACCTACTTTGACTACCTATTCGGACTGTATTTGTGGAATTGCCGACCGACAAATACATTCCTCGGCAATTCATAGCTTTTCAGCATGATCCAGACAGAGAACAAGGGTTTGGCTGAACCTTGCCCGTTCAGGAGGAACATGTACATCATCCCCTGGGCAGGAACGGGAACTGATCCAACTGTTTAGTAATCCCACCTACCGTGGACGCTATCACCTTACGTAGCCTTCCTCCGACCCTCAGCGAGACCTCCCCTTGTCCCAATGGTACTTTCCGCTCCATTCCAGACGCCCCCTTCACCGGAAGCCTGCGGGAACCACCTTGCATGGACACGGATCCGACAAGGATGCTGCTTACATGCTTGCACCAATTGCAACCCAGTGATCCATATAATTAATTACATGTGGATTAAGCTGGCGCTTGTTATGTATAGAAGGTTTTGTCAGCGGGACCACGATACACATTTGCATTGTTGTTGATTGCCCTTTGATGCCACTTCAGTCGATACTTTTTGCCAGATTGCGGTGATTGTTAGTTGATTAACATATACCCAAGGACTTGAACGAGACGGTTTTTTTAGAACTTGAGAGAGAGATTTCTTGGCTTTACAATGACTAGTACGATAGCCAGCGATGTGGATTGGGTGGAAGGTGTTTGTTCCTCGAATTTAGGGACAGGTGAGTAGAGTCTTCAAATGGCATAATTGCACCCAACTTACCATCGTGAACCTTTAGTCGCAAAAATCAACAATACCCTCTATGCAATCGGCGGATGGCTGACGCTCCGGGACTCCTCCGACCCAAACTCCCCTACTGTAACCCTCGCAAACTCCCATCTCTACACAATTGACCTCAGCGGCAGCTCCATCGACCTCGAAAAGGACTATCGCAAGATCATCACCGCACAGCGTCTCCCCGACAACATCCCTCGGACGATATGGGGAAATATGTTCAGCGATGAAAAAGATCAGCTTCATCTCTTTGGCGGGTTACAGAACCCTCAGCCGGTATACCTTGCAAACGGCACTTGGGATTTGAGTCCTAGACCAGAAATTAATGATGGCATGTGGACGTATCAGGTGAAGGAGAAGAAGTGGGTTGATGTCGATAGCTCCGGGAATAGGTTGACCTCTGGACTGGGGAAGGACGTGCTCGGACAAGCTGCAAAAGCGCAGAATTATAATCCTCCCGCTGGCGGGGGTGCACAAGGGTGGATATATGGCGGTGCAGTTTGGACGGAAACATATAAAATTGGGAATACGACTGAGGGGAATGGGACTGAGTTTCGGGAATTGAGGGATTTGTTGGAAGGTGTAGATGGTTCTACAGCTTCAAATGGCGCTTATTCCCTAGCGAAAGTCAATACAACCACAGCTACCTCCGTAACGGCACCAAGACCAGCCGTGCAAGGGGGGATGGTGTTCCTCCCCTCTCTTGGTGATAAAGGTGCCCTAGTCCTTGTGGGGGGTAGCTCTCTATCGGCGCTTACCTCGATGAAACAGGTCAACGTCTATGACATCTCTACTAAAATTTGGTTCACCCAGCCAACTACCGCGGTTAATGGTACATTTCCCGAAGACCGCACGGAGGGATGCATAGTCGCTGGTGCAGCCCGGGATGGTTCAAGCATGAATATCTATCTTTATGGAGGGAAAAACGCAACTAGTGACCCGTTCATAAGTTTGGGTGAGGTGTGGGTGCTTTCTATGCCAACGTTTCAGTGGATCAGGAGTGGCAAGGAAGAGGCAGTGACGAGGGTGGGGCATACGTGTCATGTTGTGAATGAGAGGTATTTGGTTAGTTACCGGGGGAATGGACCGACGCCGTGTGATAAAAATGGAGGGCTGCAGGCGTATGATATGAATAACATGCAGTGGACTACGAAGATGGTTAGTGGGACTGGGTATGAAGTTCCGGAGACTGTATATCAGGTTATTGGAGGAAGGTGAGTTTGTTGACCATGGCCTTGTAATTTCAGGCCACAACACAAATGCAGGTTTTATTGGATTTTCTAACTTATCTACTCTCTCAGCTCACTCGGTGGCGCTACAATAGCAACCCCCTCCTCACCAGGCTTCGTCGATCCCAGGCTAGAGCAGCTCTTTAAATACAGCCCACCGCACAACAGCGCAACAACTACCCCACCTAGTAGCTCTAGCTCCTCTAACAACAACGCAGTCAAGATCGCCGTGCCAATCATCGTCGTCATCCTCCTCCTCAGCGCCCTCCTCGCCGGACTCTGCCTATACAAAAAACGCCGACGGAGAATCTACGAAGCAGGGGCCGGGACAGCCGCAGTTGAATTAGCACCCCATCATGATAACAATGAGCCGATGGAGTATTATGGTAGTGAGCTTCCAAGCCCGCAGAAGTATGATCCAACCAAGATGGTGGAGTTGGACTCGAATCATCCGCCGGCATACGAGTTGCCGGTGATGGGGAATAAGAGGGATAGTGATGTTAATCCCAGCACGACGGTGGGGATGGAAGGAGTTCTTGCGGTTGGCAGTGTAGGGGTACAAGAGAGGCAGGGGCACGGTCGCGGGGCTACAGGCGTTGGGGAGGTGCGGGATAGTGAACGGGGATATAATGCTTGATTGGGGTATGGGCTTCAAACACACTATAAACATGCCAGAATTGATGGTTCGGAATATGGAGCTGAGGTGGACAGGAGAATATAAATTCTTTCAAGAATGGTGCCGGTGGCAGTGGTGGGGAAGGAGGGGGATTGTTTTTACTTTTTGGGCCGGGGCTTTCGTTATACGTATACATTGTAATGGCTTGTACATGTAATGGCTCGGGTTTGTAGTGCATTTTAAGTGTACCATGATCGGTGTAAAGTAAATGGTATATCACATATATACTTGTATATTTATTAATCCGGCTCGTGACGTTACTTTCAAAATGTGCAAGAAGTTGATATCTAATATTGGCTAACATTGGGGAGATAGGATTTTTAGGCCACCACATGAACATCCCAAATCAGGGGTACATTAAGGCATCAAGCCTTTTGCCATAGGCAGTTGAATGGATTCCAACTATAATTAAACATGCTTCATTAGTGTAAAGTTTAATTTACAGTAGCGCGACATCAATGTTGTTGTACCAGTGACATGTATGGATAGCAGTTATTCGTATGTTGTTGTCATGGCAACTGGGACAAAGAGTCTCATGAATGTATCCTGCTCCAATAGAATGACTGACCAGGATGTGCAAAATCCCATCTACCAGTATTATTATCTGGGCCGACTTCAATTCAAGTTAGCATGACATTGGCAGTCGGTCGAACGATTTTATATAACCTTCTGCTGATACATATTGAGGTCCGGTAGCAGTGAGAGGATAAGAGACCCGCAGCAGTTTCAGAAGCGACTTACATACCAGATACTACCATACCTACTTAAACAGGCAAGTAATGCAGCCATCCGGAAAGGTGCGTTTGAAAGTTTAAAATTGTTGGTGTGAGAATAGATGAGGGAGGTCAAACTAAAAGTTTGGTGTCTAGAGGCCAAGTTGCCCAGCTTTTGGTACCTGTTGCCTTGGCAGCAAGTACGCCCTTTTGAGTTTAATGAATTATGTCAGCTTGCTGGGGGCCCTGTTTCAATTTAGGCAGAGTCACTATTACCGCTTGATGTGCATTCAACTAACTTTTAGTATGACTGCATCTCTTATTTCTGAGGTTTTCCGCAAGGTGTTCCTTAACAATTCCCTTAATAAAATATATTGAAAACAAATTGGTTGGTGAATTTATGGACTCTTTACCGGGGTGATTTCGTGTCTGACAACATGATGGGGCATCCAGGTTTCACAACCATGCCAGCGGCCCAAACATTTTCCGCTTGGAACATGCTTATAATCAGACCAAAATACGATGTATTACGCTCGCGAGGATCAAGCTTAATCGCTTCCGGAGATTTTGTGACTGATGTATAGTTTGCGTATGCATATAGATAGACAGGATATCGATACCTCTGTAAAGTCTTCCGCTTGCGTTAGCAGAGCCAGGTCTCTATTGAAATTTCCAGTGGACTTTAAGACTAAGTGCCGTGCCGTTCAATGATGGTGGAAATCAGAGTGACCCTGAAACATGTTCGTTGGGATTATATATTTGTCATTGCATATAGGACGATCGGCGGCACTCTTGACTATCAATTACCCTGAACTGCAGGCTGTCTCATTCCAGGTACTTCAGATCATGGGTAGGTTGGGAGCAAGAACTCACTAGAGTCTACTAGTATGTACTTTGGTGCCTGAGGCTGCTTGGTTACTAATCCTCAACCAACGTACAACGTACAGGAATATTTATTACCTTCACCTCTTGAACATCCATCGTTCTGGAGGACCTGGGAGTCATGTTTTTCGTGATCAGGGATCATAGCTGACCAAAATAAATTTAGGTCACCGCTCCGACAGACTGGGACCCACGATAGCCTGGTTTGCTCCTTGCATACTATTCACCTTCCACAATATCGCTGCATGACCTTTAAGTCAAATCGGCGTTGAGGCAGGGGAAATACCAGGGGAGAGAGACGCTGCTTCGCCCGAGAGAGCCTTGGAGTATTATCCAATGTCCTGTATTCCCCCAAGCCTTTACCAGACAATTAATCCTAGGTCCAAAGTCTCTTGCGATCTTCCGGTCCAAAGCAGCAGGTTTAGCTGTTCGCAGAACCATACATCCCCCCTGATTTTGCATCGAGTTCTACACTAGAGGTTGCACCGACATATACCAGACTTGGAGAATTTGCAATGGCCACCGGCACCCTGAACCCCAGAGAGCACTGCTCTTGGCTCAGTCTCCAGGCTCAACTCTCCTGGGTGCCCTTTTGTTTTGTATATGTTTTGGCAAGGTGTAACTACCCTGCATTAATCAGGACCAATAGCCTACCATGTGAAGAGAAGTAGTGAACTACATAGCGGATTATGTTAAGAAATATATAGCCTAAGGGATATCGGGATCAGGGAGCCTTATATAGTCATAAGGTCTGGTAAACGTACTACATGTAAGGAAACTAGTTACAGACATGGGCACTTGTACAAGGTTACATAGTTGAGGGTAACCAATCCATTTCTCCCGATATCCAGTGGTCAGCTTACTTAATTCGAGGCATTGGGCTACCACGTTGTTAGAACAACGCTCATAATGTGTAATAAAGCCTCCTACGAAGCATTGGTACCATTGACAAGCTACAACATGCGTTGAGTTAAAATATCCCCTAAAATGTGTAAATATATTTTGAACGAACTCAGGCTAGAAGGTAGGCAAGGTGGGCAAGCTCTTGAGTAAGGTACTTTACAATGCATGAATGCGTTTGCAATAAGATCACGGCCTTTTCCTTCATATTACACAAGTTTACCGTGTGTGATATCAGCACAAGCGCACCAATTATCCTCAGCTGCACCGTGTTGCACAAGGCCCACCAAACCTTGATAACATATAAGACTTACTTATCAATAGTAAGTATACGTATTTGAACCTAAGCTCGCATATAAACCTGATATAAAGATTACTTGATCCCTATATCCCTCAGGATATGTAATTTTTAACATAATCCGCTATGTAGTTCACTACTTCTCTTCACATGGTAGGCTATTGGTCCTGATACTGAGTCCACATCTAATATACATCACGCACAACATATATTGAGCCCTACAAGTCCTTTGAGGCCATAATTCAATCACATCAATTTTTAGTCCATACACACTCCAATTCCTATGCTCCATTTTTCACCACCTCATATATCAATGCCACTCTAGGGCAACACCTTCAGATGGCTTCTATGTATACACTAAAACTCCGGTCTCAATTTGAGCCTATTTGCATTATAATTCGATTTTTTAACAGTTCGATACATGGATCCCGAAAGTGCGCCAGATCCCGGTAGTGCGCCGGATCCCCATCAAATACGTTAAGTGTAAGTAAAGGGGCCCGCTCTATAAGGCAAAATACGCGGGATGCAAGTTATTCCACACAAATAACAGCGCGCACATGGCGATGGCAACAAACGCCCACATCCCCAGATAAAATGTGCTCTTTCAGGGTATGAATACGTATGGGCGCCATCTGGCAATTCCATATCATCGTAAATGGACAACTTAAATGAAATGAAGTTCTAGAGTCTCAATAACGAATGTATAACCTCATTCTAGAACAAACATATTAAAAGCGTTCGTCTCGTAGGCACGGCACATTGAAGATCTCCGCCGAACTGGCAAGTCCTTGTTGGCTAAGTACTGAGGGCGTACATAAAATCTCTATAATAGCATCCTTTATAATAGCATAACCTCTCTCTACCGTATTAATACGCCAGTAAGACCGCTATCTTATGTACGGACGGGCGGCCGGAGGGGCCTTGAGTTTACTGTCTTGTACATGGACTTCGTACTATAGCGCCCTTTCTTGTACACGGGTACATACTGGCTTGCCGAATGATTCTTTATTACTCGAGAATTACTACCGTATTAGCATAGAGGAGCCTACTGGCCTGAGTTTGGGACTATGGTGATTATACCATACCTCGCTAATAGCACACAGCATTTTTCGGCCAAACCTGCCGCGCTCTAACAATGTAACCTGCATCATTAGCGGGATGGTAGCGGACCTTCTGAGAATTTGGATATGGTAATCACCTACAGCTGAGATGTACGACCATATTAAGTCTGGGCACGAGCCGAGTCTGGTGGGTATGGCATACGACGGGGTAGTGCAACACGACGGAGATATGCAACAAAACAGCTGTAGGTAGAACTCAATGGATTTTCGGTAGAATTGGACGGTAGGGGCTCAAAAGCTGCGCACGAGTTCGGACAATAATTTATGAAGTGCTTACGAGCCTGGAATCATGGATTCAAGGGAGATATCCTGATGTATGGCTAGCATGAATTGCGTGACGTGGATATATGACTAGGTATTAAATTGGAATAATGTAATTGAGCAGGATCTGGGTACGTTTCCTGCCCCTTGCGCATAGTGCAAAACCATGAAGGCAAGTCCACGCCTCACGGTATGATGAATAATACATGAGCATGCACCCAAAGTAGGGGGTCCGGGGCGGAAGTGCAACATAGTGGATGAAGGCTCAAATTCGAGAAGTTTTCATCAGATTCGGATAGTAGGGGGCTCAAATCGGACGCTTGAGTCCATAGAACCATTTGTAAACTGCCCAAGAGCTCTGGCTTACGGAGCCAATAGCGTTATTCTGATATATATTATGCCCAATATTTTCACATCTAGCCAGGAATGAACTCCGAACTATACAATAAGGCGGATCTCTGTAAATTCCCTTGTCTACTCACACAGTGTAAAGCAAAGGGACAAGTTTACAGCCTCAAAAGAGAATACAGAACCTATGACTTGAGACTACATAATCTAGAGACAGAGGGTTGCAGGATTGGCAGGAACAGATCTATTAAAATAGCCCAGGACAAGCACCCAGGTGCTCACAAAGGCCTCCCCTTTAAAAGTATTCTATCCTGATTGTTACATACAGCAATTAATGAGAACTGGATAAGGTCGCCCCAGTCAACCCCCCCAAAAAACAGGGGTAAATATTGGTACAACTTCATATGACTGAGGAAACCCTAAGAACTTAATAACTTAAGTGAATCTGGGTGAGAAAGGAAATCTTTTGAGCCGATTTGCCGCTCGGTTGGGCAAGGATTGAGAGAGTAAATAGCTTCTTGGAGTGCTATTGCGGAGAAAGTGGAAATCTAGGCCTAAATATATAGACAATGGCTCAAATAAAGCGCCTAGTACTTGATTTTATGCCCTTAGCCTGGTATTTCGTTTGACATATTCAACTCTTAGCCTGGACTGTTTTGGATAGACTTGCTCCTAGATTCCTCAACACCCGCCCCCCCTGCTTTGGGTGCATGCCCATGTATTATCCATCATACTGTGAGGTGTGGACTTGACTTCCTGGTTTTTGCACTATGCGAGAGGAGCAGGAAATGTACCTAGGCTCTGCTCAATTACATTATTCCAATTTAATACCTGGTCATATATCCACATCACACAATTCATGTTAGCTATATATCAGGATACCTCCCTTGACTCCATGATCCCAGGCTCTTAAGCACTTCATAAATTATTCTCTAAACTTGTACGCTGCTTTTGAGCCCCCTCCTGTCCAATTCTACCGAAAACCCATTGAGTTCTACAGCGGTGTTTGTATGGGAAAATAAGAAACTCTCGTTATAGGCAGGTTTCTTAAGTCTTCGCTTAGTAATACATAGAGTTTCTTACAACGAAGTTGTGGTTGGTCCATATTGTGTGAGCGGCAGCATCGTGCGAATTGTTTCTCCGCGAGTCAACACCGAAATCCAGTGAATAAAGTTTTATTTTACTCGCCGAAGTTGTCATTCAACTGATTGCACTCCTACCTGATCATCCTTCACTATGTTATCCAAGCCTGTTCAAACTCGCCACGCATAGACAGAAAAGGAGCGAGATGACACTCGCTCTCACCATGCACTACACCCTGACCATGACTATCAAGATATTAAACGATGGTTTGATGGGACATTTATGATCCTGCCCCGTCTATGAGTCTGATCCTGATCCAGACGACATAAGGCTGTACTGGAAGACCCTGAATGCCTCCGTCTCTTTCGTCTTCAAATTCTCATATCAATTTACAGAAAAACGAGCAGTCGGAGGGACCCTTATATGGAGGACAGCGGAATATTGAGGATCTGCAAGGGTGACAGCCATCATGGGATTTTTCACCCCTATTATACCCGTCGTGTTGTACTACCCCGTCGTATGCTGTAGGCTCGAGTTCCAGTGACTAGCGGACTTGATAGATCGACGTTTCAGTCTATGAAAAGTAAAGAGAAGAAGGAAAAATCGCGTCAAAAGTTTGAAATGGACCGTACTTTAGCTCCGGAATCTTGGCACCGGGTAAGGCTTCGGGGCTCGGCTCGTGCCCAGGCCTAGACCATATCAAACGCCCCTAGTACCTACACCAGATGACGAGGGTGACTCTGAACTCCCGTACCGTGTTCCAGCAGTGCAAGCTCGGGAAGCCTTAGCTACACTAAAACGATATGCTCAACAACAATGGGATCCGGGAATTCAGTTGAAGACTGCCATAGCGGAGCAATATGACCTTCATACCCTTGAGCGCAACCTATCTGTTCTCTAGCTCCGGAATCCTCAGTGGCAAACACAACCCCCGTTTATTTTCAACCTTCATTGGGGGTAGTGGTGGTTACGGGATCAGCCGGAGTAGCGATTAGCGGAGGCAGCAGAAACAGTAGCGGGAGCTGAAGAGAGTCTGGTTGAGATGAGAGACTTGCTAGCTAGTTTCGAGTACTACAGCATGAATTTCACATAATATTATCCATGTGCACGTGATTCCACGCAAAATCTCTATATTTCCATAACTCCCCTTATAGCATAGGGTGTCCCGGTCCCGACGTTGTGCTGTTATGGGAGGTTCGACTGTTCTAGACCCCACCTTGAGCTTGGCTGCGATGGCTGCTGTAGATTTTGGAAGAACTGACCCCGGTTCCAGGTCCAAAGCATCAGGATCACCTGTACGGTGGTATATCCCTTTATCGGACTTTCACCACTGCACAATCTACAGAAAGCCTGAAGGCTCAAACAGGATTCCGGTGCCGTTCCGTAACTAAACCTGGACAGTGGGCAGCATGGACTTTTAGATTGAGAGTACATAGACTGAAGGTCGGGGTACAGCATACGACGGGGTAGTGCAACACGACCGGGGTATGCAACAAAACAGCTGTAGGGTAGAACTCAATGGGTTTTCAGCAGAATTGGACGGTAAGGGGTTCAAAAGCTGCGCACGAGTTCGGAGAATAGTTTATGAAGTGCCTAAGAGTCCTGGATCATGGGGTCAAGGGAGGTATCCTGATATATGGCTAATACATGAATTGCGTGATGAGGATATATGGCCAGGAATCAATTTGGAATAATATGATTGAGCAGTGTCTGGGTACATTTCCTGCCCCTTTCGCATAGTGTAAAAACGATGAAGTCGAGTCCACACTTCAAAGTATGATGGATAATACATGTGCATGCACCCAAAGTAGGGGGTCCGGGGCGGAACTGCAACATAGTGGAACTCGAGAAGTTTTAATCAGATTCGGATAGTAGGGCTCAAGACGGAAGTGCGAGTGCATAGAATCATTTCTAAACTGCCCAAGAGCCCTGGCTTACAGAGCCAATAGCGTTACCCTGATATATGTTATGCCCAATATTTCCACATCTAGCTAGGAGTGAAGTCCAAACCATACCATGAGGTGGGTCTTTGTATATTCCGTTGTCCACCCACGTAGTGTGAAGCAAAATGACCAGCCTACAGCCTCAAAGGAGCATACAGAACCTATGACTTGAGCCTACATAATCTAGAGACAGGGGTTGCAGGATTGGTAGGAACAGATCTATTAAAATAGCCCAGGACAAGCACCCAGGTGCTCACAAAAGTCTCCCCTTTAAAGGTATTCTATCCTGAGTGTTATATACAGCAATTAATGAGAACTGGATAAGGTCGCCCCATTCACTCCCCCCCTCCAAAGCGGGTAAATATTGGTACAACTTCAGATTGCTGAGGAAACCTTAAGAACTCAATCACTTAAGTGAATCCGGGTGAGAAAGGGAATCTTTTGAGCCAATTTGCCCCTCAGTTAGGCGAGGATTGAGAGAGTAGATGTATGTAGATTCTTAGTGTGCTATTGCGGAGAAAGCGAAAATCTGGGTCTAAGTATATTGATAATGGCTCAAATAAAGCGCCTAGTACCTGGAATCCATACCCTTAGTTTGCTACTTCGTTTGACATATTAAACTCTTAACCTGGACCGTTTTGGATAGACTTGCTCCTAGGCCCTCCTCAATGCCCGGTCGCTACTGCATGCTCATGTATTATCCCTCATACCCTAAGGTGTGGACTTGACGTCATGGTTTTCACACTAAGCGGGAGGGGCAGGAAATGTACCCAGACCCTGCTCAAGCACATTATTCCAATATAATACCCGCTCATAGGTCCACATCACGCAATTTATGTATTAGCCATATATCAATATACCCTGCTAGACCCCATCATCCAGGGTTCTTAGGCACTTCATAAATTATTCTCTGAACTCGTGCGCAGCTTTTGAGCCCCTTACCGTCCAATGCTACTGAAGACCCATTGAGTTCTATCCTACAGCTGTTTTGTCGCATATCCCGGTCGTGTTGCACTTCCCCGTCGCATGCTGTAACTGGGTGCGACCTGTGAATCGGTCAGGCATGACTCAGCATTATGGGAATCTTTCCTAGATCCTGTGGAGATGAAAATGTTATTATTCCAAAGTTGTTCTAGATTATTCCAGATGTTTCCCACAAGTTCCTGCTAGGTTTGGCTGTTCACAGGCTAGCAAGGTATGGTGCTACCTATTTAGGGATAACTACTTTTGACCCGGACTAAATCTAGTGCTGACTATCCAGTGAAAGGATTCAAGCTCTAATGTTAGGGGCCACGGTGTGGAGGTGCTTGTGGAATAATACTGGAACTTGGGCCCCTGCAACAAAGTCTTGCACTCTGACATTGTTAATGAAACAGAATCGGCGTTGGGCAAATCTGAACCTGCCACTTCAGATCAGAGCGATAATTATTGAGGTTTTCTCACGACCATGGGGCCATAGGAACACTATTTTTGCTCTTAACATATCAAGTAGAGCATAGGATATGTCGTAACTACCAAATGTGCAAATTTCTCCTAGTCTTGATCACAAAGGTCCGGTAATCTGTTACATATTCTAGTGGGAAGTCAATGGGCAATTCTGGTGGAGGCAAAGACTGAAGCTAGTGTATTGCACCGGAATACTCACTCTCGGTGGGCTTGGGGCACAGGACTATTTGTCCGTACAGACACAGGACACAGGAAGTTACCCTATGCTCCAAGTTAAGGGTCCATTTCCAGGGCAGTCAGCCTGCCAGGGGCTGCTAAATCGGTGGGTCACCTCAGGATGACCGTCCACAGCTAGTGGAACCTCGGCTTTTGCCAAACGGTGACAACGTGCAGGGAAATGGCGGAACTTTTGCGGGAACAGACGTAAGAAGAAACGGGACTGGGGTAGTTTTAATATGTATACACTAGGGCCAGAGAATGGCCCAGGGGTTGGACAATCCAGTCGAGCCTCCACTCGAGGATGCGCTCTCTCATCATAAAATATATAGCTGAATATGAGTGCTGATTACCCCCCCTCAAAATCTTTTGACGTGTTTGCTTCCTGCTTTCCGCAGGTGTCAAACGCAATGGGCTCTACCAGGATAACGGCTTTCCAAGTCACTCTGACAATATCCGCAGGAGCAGGGTCAGCACCACAGTCTGGACTTGCAATATATGTAATACGATGGATATTTATTCTCAATTCACACCTTTTCGCTCCCCGTTTCTTCTGCAGATTTATACATAATACTCTAATCATCAACAACATCTAAGTCCTAACTTGAAAGGAAAAACCAGGGGTATACGCTAGTATCTAGGGAACACCACTGCCTATTACACACCGCCAGCGATTTCCCTTCCTCTTGGATCAATACAGGCAAAGCAGGGATGACGCCAATTTTACCCAGCACCTAGCTCACCTCAACCCCAAATGGGGGTCTCCCTCCCCATCCTTATTCCGGTGACCCTAAAATCCTCCCCCTGATCACTGTGGGCGGGGTCCTCTATGAGTGTTTCCGTTGAGAATATTTGTGTTAGAGGATCACTCCATGTGACACGCTTCCCCGGATTGCCCGGTTTCGCCTTCCGTTTCTGGTTCGATTTGATAGAGTCTTTCAGCTCTGCCTGACCACTTCCGTTGTCGTTGCTTGCTCGATCTCTGTGATCTTGGTGGTTTCCTCCAGCTTCCGATTCCTCACGTAGCAATTCAGCCCTAACCGCAAGGGCTCTATCATGAGCTGCTGCTGTTGCGCTCTCTGGGGTGCGGATTAGTGGTGGACTGGCCATTGGGATGGCTCCGGATGCTAGTTCCGCTCCGAAGATCCCAACATCGATCATGGCTGACCGACGGCGGTGTCCTCTCGCACCGCTTGGGGGGGGTGGCAACGCCTGCCTGTGAGGTGTCAACAGATTCTCTTTAGGCGAGAGCTCAACTGACACCTCCGCCGCTGCCTTCGTGGTGACCTCAGTCTTGGCTTTACCTTGGTCTCCGGTTGCCACTATGGGAATTTCTATTCCGGTATGTTCACTTGCCATCCCTGTGAAATAGAACTCGAAAGGTGCCCTAAAAGTGTGGGATTCGGAGCGTTCAAGTTGGAAAAGTCTGGACCTCAGTGACGCTTTCTTGTCTAGGATATCGGGTGCCTCGGATGGGTTCATAGAGGCACTATTACTAGAGAGATTCTCTGGATCAGAATGAGAGATTGTCTCTTGGTTAACATAACTGTCTCCAGTTGACCCTACAGCTAAAATGTGGTGACTGGACCCGAGTGTAGGAGAAATATGAGTAGCGGTGGATACCCGCCTCGGATGGTTTTCTTTTACGGAGACCACAATCGTAGTCATTTGCCTGCTGGGTGCGGCTCTATGGATTATGGATGTATCCTAGACGACACCATCAGCTCTCAATATCGGCGATGCGGCAGAGGTGCTGGTACTTACTTTATTCTTCCCCGTACGCTCAATAGCTTCCGAATCCGTGGTAGGTCCCGTGTCGGCATTAGGGGGTATATGTAAAGCCATCAAGAGCAAGCTTGCGCAGCCGGAGCGGAGCGGAGAAGGAGGGAAGAATGATTTGATCGTGCTCCAAAAATGAAAACCTAGGTCAAAGCCGTAGTTGTGTAGGTGGGGGAGTAGGAACCTGGTATTGTCTTTCCTTAGATCGTCAAGCTCGGCGCTGTGCTGGCAGTTCCGGATCTTGTAATTTTGTGGAGAAAAGGTTACGTTGTTTTGGAATACAGGACATGGTTATCGGGAGACAACATAGCAACGGGGCTTTACGGATGTATATCCATCGATTTTTTAAACTCGGTGTTTGATTGACATAGGAGAACCCGACGACGGGGAACCTCAAATCCTTCCGATGATTTCTTTCGTTTCTTTTTTGAATCATTACTCGCTTAGAAAGGCGTCATATTGACGAGGCTATAACGTCCCTACCCCCTACAATACTCCTAATATTAATAGAAGTAAGAGCTTCGTGGCATCACCTGACCATATTTTGAAGGCGACTTGGCTCATTAAACGTAGGTGAGGTGATCTACAGGAATTTCAGGTGCTATACTACTTTCATATACATACACAGAACGTAGCACGAGTACGCTACCAATAGGAGCCATCGTTACCCTGAAATTCAATTATCCCTTGCTAGTGGAAACGAAAGTTACGAATCACTGGCTCCAAACTCTTGGGAAACTCGGAGCCTGGGTCTTGAATCGCCGAAGGCTAACTTCTTATACCCCTGTGGCTTTCGGGCTTTCAGACCTCCGAGCCACAGTCGGCCTTCAAGTTGTGTATGTGCATCACGATAATTATTAGTTGACCATTGTTTTACCTCCCGTGTCACTTTCTGGCATATTAGGTAGTCGGCGTAGCCTCCCTGTTGCACCAAGAAACCACCTGGTGGGTGCAACTTTTTCTATATGGCCCAAGTGGGTATTAAAAAGTTAAAAGTGGACACTTGCAGTGATGTGGTAGGCCCCTAGGCGACGGTAAGGGCCTTTTCCATACCTGGGTTTCAGAGGTTATTCTGCTCCCGGATGTCGTCGGTTGAAAATAATTGAGCCTCACAATTAAGGTTATCCTGACTCGCGGCATTCAAGTTCTAAATAGTAGTGTACAACACGTACGGTTCTCTCTTATTGGATACGCTTGTGACGGAAAAGTACATCTAATAGTTGTAGTAACCGAGGGTAGGTAGGTACCCAACAAGGAAGGGGCAGACTCTGGTAATTCGGACTTCTGGAGCTAGGGTTAATCCAACATCGGAGGGTATTGAGGCCGGAAGCGTCCAATAGGACCATCAACAGCGCTTTGGCTACTGGTGGGCGAAAGTCGTTGCGTTACCCCCCACCCCGGCATCATATGTTCTGGTGTGGTGAGACATACAATGGTACAACTTGGTAAGGCTATCGATGATATATTGCTGCCTATTATCCTTTTCCGTGGCCCCACACCTGGCGATTTCCCGCATTATCAACTAGTTGAATTGAAGTCCTACACTTAACCAGACCTGGAGTTTAAGCTGTGGTATGCTTGAAAATCCTGGCCACAATGATTCAGGGCCCTATGGCTGAATTCCTCTGCATATTCCAGGGTACTTTGGGCCTCAAATTAGGGGTGTGCCGCCTAACGAACTGGATAGAGCCCCGCAGGTGTATTAGACGTTATGGCAGGAAGGAGCACTGATGGCATAGGGCTTGAAAGTCAAATGGAACAATATTTGAATCATTGAGAAAGGAAATAGCCGGTTATCCCCCGCAAAAATTTGCACGCATACGTATACGCTAATGAAACAAAGGAACTAGGATCCCCCTTATGCTTCCCCGGTGAACGGCCAAGTTGATTACCCGGGTTCACCTCTAAGAAAAAATGGGAATGAACACCCACAGCAAAGTGATTCCAAACAAAAACTTCTTTGTGGGGTTTCGCACGCTACTCAATCCATATTCAGTCAACCAATTTGAAACATTTGCTCTGAAATAACCAAAACACAACCGCCCTACCTAAAAACATATCAGACCCGGTATCATCTCTGGGAGGTCTCGGGAGGAATTCAAAACACACTACGCAAAAATGGCAACTAAATGGAACCTCCCTCAATGTGGATTCAACTCTGTTGATTTTGGTACCGATTGCAGAAGATATTGGGATAAATCTTGCGACGTTTTATCACCCAGGATGGGGCTCGGCTTTGTGCATAGCTAGCTGTGCCTCCGGTAATGTCGGAAGGATTGCTGCGCTTCCGTTCCTGGTTTCCAGGTACGAAAGGTGACAAACCTTCCGTGACTTTGGTTTGATCGGCAGTCCCCCCTTGAAGTTGGGTATCCGGCAATGATTCCTGGTTTTTTGACAACGCAGGACTTTCAAGAGTGTGTGCAGGGCTCGCAACCACTGGAATCTCATCTGAATCGCCAGTACCGTCTGCCATATCCCAATCCTCGGCTAAGAATAAACTTTCGCCGTCATGTCTCTTTTCAAAGAAGGGTTTGTCTTGCTCCATTTCCCCGTCCAGTAGGGCAGTACCCGGCAATGATTCGTCATTGCTCACCGCAAGTGACTCAACAGTGACTACATCATTTGCAACCATCTCATCCGAGTTATCGTCAGTGGCTGCCGCCTTCCAATCGCAATCACCTGCTTTAGGCGGGCTCTCGCGTCCAACTTCCGCTACCAACAATTTTTCTTCCCCGTCTTTCGCTCTATTGGAGAGTATTCCGCAACTTGGACGAACCCCAAATCCATCCACCCTTTGTGTTTCCTTAGACTCTGCCGACCACGGCGCCCCGCATCCCTCGGTAGGCCCACTGACAAACACATGCACACCTACTACTATTCCACCCGTATGTTGCACAATTCCATTTCCGTCTTCAGATATGCGGTCATGTTCCGATTGATTTTCCAGCATTTCTATCCCGATATCATTTACGCCCGCATCATTTGGAGGAGTTTCAGCTGTCTCGCTTCCCTCCAGTCCGTCGTAATATATTTCTGTTGCAACCCCAGCTTGTTCCTCCGGTAATATATCAACATCGGAGCCATCCCCACAGTCCTCGTGAGGTGTGAATTGCTGTCGGATCATGTCTATATCCTCCCCTTCCTCAGGCTCTTCATCATTCAGGGACAAGAGGTATTCATCTTCCCTGTCCAACGACTCCCGGAGGGTCTCCCATTCACCACCCCTTCTTTTAATATCGGCGTGATGAGCGATTGGCTTCACTAGCACCTGTGGACAGAAGGTGATGCTGCTCCGGCGCGGGGGTTCTTCGAAGCTAAAGAGCTTAATAGGGGGTACGATGCAAAGGTCGCATTGAGAATGAGGGCCGCGAAGACCACACTCTTGCCGGTGGTTCTTCTCTGTGTTGTCTATTGTATCTTGATCAAAAAGCATACGTCGGTGCCTCTTCTTACGCTTGCGACTTTTCTCCCCTGCTCGACATCCGGGGGGGGTGACGTCGCTGGATCCAGGGGCCACACCACTGTGATATCGATCTGTCTCCTGGGAGCTGCGTGATCGCAGTGGAAGACGTTCAGTTCCCCGTGGGAGTTTGGCCTGCGAGCTCCTGACGGCCCTTCGGGGCACCCAGCACTGTTTCATTCGGTTCTCGTTGTTTATATGCTGAGTCGCGGAGGTTGGTAGTTGACTTTGTTATTATCCCGCAAGCCCTACGCCTAGCGTACCGCATTAATGGTTTTCTGGTGGGGATCTGGACAGACACTCTGGGCCCAGAAAACGTGGAATCCTCAGCCCTAATCCGCGTGTGATGCTCAGGGGATATTGCCGCTTGGCCAGGTGCTTTGCACGCGCGGATATCGATGGAAACAGTCTCGAATGAGGCCTTAGCCCCAGCTTGGCTTCCACCCTGGTGACTAATCTACGCACACGTCGGACTTGGCAGCAACGTGGAGGTAAACATCGTTCGACTGAACTACCTTGTGGGACTGTGGGAAGTAGGCTTAGCCCTTTAATATTCGGGAGTACCTGCAGAGGCCTCCAATACTTGGTACGAGGGTGCTCCAATACATGACCCTAGCGATATTACAATTCTGGGGCATCAACCGTGACAGTCGCGGTAACGTTACGAATACAAAATACGGGTGAGTTACATGACGCCACGCAGAAAATGGGACCTCGCGGGGTGATGTATAACTCGGTCCGTGACTAATCTACTGTTGGTCGAGTTTTGAGTGTGGGGGAGCGGGGTGGCAAAAAACGAGAGCTACCTAGATCTTGGACTTTTTCGCAATCTTTACCGATCCTAACACTATTAGACGGTCCACATGAGAGGAACTCGATGACCCTGTGTGGATAAAGCAAGGAGACGAGGATATGACGCCATTGAGGATTTTTTCGAGTTAGTTTCTTCGGTTTTTTCTTGCAGCCCTCCGCGGTGAATGTATCTAGGTTAGCGTGGGCAGTCGAGGGTGGATAAAGGGAGTTCACTCTTTTGGTTCGTAAAATCTTGCAGGGGATCTTGACTGGACTTTGGATTTTAGGATGTATTTAGATTAGCGTGGGCAGGTCGACCGCCCTTGAATCCTCCACGGGTTTCCGTGGGGTTCAGCATGGTCCCCTCAGAGGCCGCATATGAGTACTGAGTTCCTAAATAAAAAAATAAAAAATAAAAATGTTAGACCTTATAATCAATTTTAAGTCCATATTAGGTATATGCGGCACCGTTTGGTATTGAGATTTCTAGGCTAGCATAAACAGTCTACTGTCAAAAACCTAATAGCCGCTCACCAGCTCTCACCCTCCAAAAATCATATACGCCACAAGCAATGTAGTTTGGCAATCGAAGTAGAAGCTTGAAAGGTATTTGAAAGACCCAGCTGCCTGCGGAGATCGATTCCTTATACAGTGCATAGGCAGCCACAATCGTACAAACATCATACAGCATTGACATAAGTACTAGTGTATGCAAAACGACCATGAATTTCGCCTCCTGTTGTTTGCTCCTGAAAAACGTGGAAGCCCCATGTGACTGTCCCTGGGCGCAGGATCTAAAAGGAGGGAGAAAATGTTGGTAGCAATTTGAGAGGAGGACTAGATAACGATAAAACTATCCACGGGCCTAGCACTTTTGGGGAAAAAAAGTATTTGGTTATTGATTTTGTGACTATAGCCATCATGGTCAGGTAACATTATGCCTCCTCAGAACATACCCCTCATACCAAGTCATATCCAAGGTTTCGCCTCTTTCCTTCAAGTGCTGGGCTAGTTTCATAGCCAATTGCTCCTGGTCCCTCTTCAAACTCCTATGACCCATGAAACAACTCAGCCCCCCCCACGTTACCCTTCTCCATACTTTTTTTTCTTCTGAAGCTCATGATTAATTATTTCTGCTCATACACACTAGTTGTGCGCTAAAGACTTAGCACGGTAGACGTTGTGGTATTGAAGACTATAACCCTAGCACATCGTGGCTTGTCCTTGATTATTAAGTACTCGTTTTTCAGCTAGCATATGACCAGCCCCCCCCCTCCTTTTTTTGGATCATGCCAGTAGCTCGTTCTCGCCTTTTCGGAGCCGTCTCTACGCCGGTGGAATTCACGACTATTGAACTTGGTATTGTGCTGGAACCATCTTCCCTACGCGGAATTTCCCTTAAAACTGCACATGGAAATACCAACTCC
>Ga0307511_10002062_pt1 | contig 21045 bp, 25 predicted proteins | sample 13_EM_MG_FD_200266 | JGI IMG/M metagenome (GOLD analysis project Ga0307511, IMG submission 200266) | Populus trichocarpa ectomycorrhiza microbial communities from riparian zone in the Pacific Northwest, United States - 13_EM | ecosystem: Host-associated > Plants > Roots > Unclassified | place...
TCTGTCATAGATATACATGTAGGTCAGCGTACGGCTGAAACCTAAGAGGAGAAGTCCATAGCGGATGGGCCTGCAAAGCCGGGGTTTTGACTGGGGATGCCGTCGGTAGCCATCTGGATCTCTCGCGTCTCCTGTTCGGTAGGCGGCCCGAAGTGGTCGCTGAGCGGGCCTCCGCTTTGTGGGGGGAGGTGGTTGCGGGTGGCCTGGGGGCGGGCGTACGAGGAAATGAACGTCTGGCCGTTGCCGACCTTTTTGCGTTGGCGTGCTTCGCAGACGGCGTGGTTCCTCATCTTGCAGTCCGGGGAGTCTGCGTGATGCTTCTCCTGACAGTTAGCGCACGATATGTCATGAGGGCAGACCGTGTTTCCGTTCTCGCGCTCTACCTGGTCGATGTCGGAGGCTTTGCACTTTTTACACTCCTTATCATGCTCGGTTTCCTCGTGAGGGCCTCCGCATTGGCGGCACCTGATTGGGCAGTTGGGGTGGACCTTGTCGCCGTATTTCCAGCAGCGGTTGCACTGGATGAGGTGGATCTTCTCGGTCCAACGGGAGACGAAGCAGGGGACGTTGAAGAGGAACAGGGGTGAGCGCGATATGGATCGGAATCTGGACTCATCTGGGTCTGGGAGGGTGAACGTCACGTTGGCCTTTTCGCGGCTAGGGTCGGCGGTCGGGTTTAGAGCGGTCCAGTTGGGGCCTTCGGTGAAGACAGCGTCCTGGAGAATGGGGTGCGATCCGCGTATCGCGGCTTCAAGGTCTGTTTGTGTGACGGGCACAAACTCACCGTGTAAAGCATCTCCAGTGAGATGCCCGCCGTCAGCGTTGTGTACCCATTTCTTTGTGGGACAGTCCCTAATGACGATCCTAGACCACTTGACAGACTTGATGAAAATGGTCTTGGGGCAGTTCTTGGCGAGAAGTCCCAGAATGGTGTTTCGTGCTTTGTCGATGTTGGAGGGGGTGGAGTCCCCGGTGAACCAGATCATGAGGTTCATGGCGAGGGACCATTCGCATGCGTTGGCGTGGATGTGGAATTTGTCGGCGCAGACCCTGTTGATCTCGCTGACGATGGCGGCTTCGGGCATGGCGGTTCCTCTCGTAGGTTTTTCGTCGTTGTGGAACTTGAGCATGTACTTTTGCCCCCATCGGCGGGGGCCGTTGGCGAAAGTCTGCTTGGGAGGGGTGTCCATGAATTTGCTGACTGGGATACCGGCGTATTTGCGTGGTGCGTTGGCGTTGGTCTTGGTCCCGGAACCGGAGGCGACGGCGTTGGCGAAGGTCTTGGCAGCGGCTTTGGTGGTCTTACCGTCTCTTCCGGTTCTGTTCCACGCGAGGGCTTCGGGCATCTCTTCCCATAGGTCCTCGTAGTACACTGCGCCTTGGCTGGGGTTGCCCTGCTGGGGAGGGGGAGGGGGAGTGGCGTATTCGGGGGCACCCTTGGGGGCACCGAGGATGATGCGGAGCGTGGTGGCGCGGTCGGTGTCCTTTGCGTAGTATAAGGAGTTGCCCGTTTTGGTGACCTTGTTGTTCTTGTCGACGACGCTCCATCTCATTTTGGAGATCCACTTGGGGGCGAAGGGGACAGGGGCGGTCTTCGGTTGGATGAACAGCCCGGAGTTTCCATCGCTGTAATGGTGTGTGAAGGCGTTGCGGATGAAGGTGCAGGTCTTCATGCGTTCTCCTGAGAGGTTGTTGTAGTTGACCCCCTCCACCGCGTTGTTTGGTCCGTTGGGGGCGCCCCACTTCCCGAGGGTGATGATCGCGGCCCAGATAGCTATTTCCTCGTCGGTGGCGTTAGTGAGATAGTCCTCGCACCAGAGGTTAGTGGACTTAGCGGGAGAGCGTCCCTTCCCCCCAGTTTGCTGGGGAGGGGACGTAGCGGCATTTGCCTTAGGGTTTGGTTTTGACGAAGGGGTTGGCTTCGTCTTGACCTGTTGCTCGATGGAAGCAACCTTCCTCGCTATGGTGCTCAAAAGTTCCGAGCTAGGCTCGGAAGGTTTGGGTACCTGCGCAGAGGGGATGGGGACGGGAGCGGGGACAGCTTGGGGAAGTGCCGGGCCTCTTTTGATGGTGTTTTCGATTGACCTCAGGCGTTGCTCCACGCTGTATATGACGGAGGCGTCGAAGGAAGCCATGACGTTGGCTTGGCTGGTGATGTGGACGCAGAGGAGCTGGAGTTGCCCGATCATCTCGCTTTGTTGGTTGAGGTTGTTGGAAATGTCGGCGAGCCAGCTGTAGTAGTCGATGCCGTTGTTCTGACCGTCGGTTGGACGAGGGGGGGTTGGGATGGGGGCTGGGGTTGGAGCGGGAGCTGGTAGGCTTTCTGCGTTTCCCTTCCCCTTTGACGCGTTCGTCATGACAGAGTTGCCCGGGAAGAGGCCTCGTTCGTTGGTTCCGTCGATGATCTGCCCGATGTGCTGGGCGAACTTGGGATCTCCTCGTATGGTGGTGGCTCCTTTTGTGGTGGCGTCCAGGAGGTCGGCGGTGTGCTCCCCCAGGGCGAGGACCGTCTTGGCCTGCTCAGGGGTAACGTTCGGCATGGCCTTGATGCTCGGGCCGATGCCGTGAGGGTTGATGGTGCCGGTGACGCGTTCCAGGTCTTCGTCCATATCGGAGTCATCACCTGACTCTACTGACTCGTTCGGGGAGTTGGCCCTAGAGGGGAACGCTGAGATGGGGTCTCCCGGGACGCCTGGTCCGGTGAGGGAAATGGAGTGTCGCCTAGCTCTTGAGTTGGTGCGGGATGGGGTAGGGGAGTTGGCGGTGGACCGGGCAACGCGGCCTGAGGAGGGAGAAGGTGCGCGTGAAACACGTGTTGTGGCCCCATACGGGTGGAACCTGGTGGAGTCGACGGGGCCGTCAGTGCGTCGACCAGAGTCTTGGGAGCGTTTAACTCGTGGGGTAGCCTGAGAGTCTGGAATAATAGATCCCCCCCTTCCAGGAGGGGTAGAGGGAGTAGAATCGGACATAAAAGAGGAATCGATATAGGCGCTCAAGTAGATGGTAGTGGTAAGTGGAAGAGTTGTGGTGCGACATCGGCCTCGTGTTTTTTCTGATGAGGTGGACCGCCTTCTATTTATCCCCCCTCTTATCCGTGCTGCATCCACCTCCTTCAATAGTAGGGATATGCGGTCTCTAGCATAGGCCTGTGGAGCCAGTGCTGTGTATGAGGCTCGGGATTTTTGGCGACGGACACCGAAGTAAGTACGTTGCGTTGGGGATGCTTGTTCTTGTCGCCTCACGGGCGTCAGTGGTGACAGGACCTCAAGGCCTCATGGACTGGTCTCACGCCGATGAAACCGTATCAAGGACCAAACGCGACCCGATCCATACTTCGTTGTCCCCTCCATCCTCTCTTCCCCCATAGACAAAAGTCATGCAAACAAGAGCGCTGCCCTCGTTGATCGGCGATCGTGACGCCCTCGCCATCCAACTCGATGGGCTTTCCGCCGATCAGAGTCCTGAAGACCTCTCTAGGATCCTAGGGGCCGCATTTGCGGAGCGTGAACTATACGACCTATACCTCTCCTCCCTGGTAGGGAATGAGAAAAGGGCGAAGGCGTTGTTGGAGGTATTCGACAAGGTGCGCCTAGAATCTCTGTGCCATTCGGTGAAGCGATTCTAGTAAACGCCACCGTACAACGCAGGCAATCACGGCCCTCAAATACGACCCAAAGATATTCGAGGAGTTCTACCATCTTTGTGGTTGGTTGGGATTACTCCCTTCTTCCCATATTGTGCCGGTAAATCTTATCCAAACGAGCGAGGTCGCTGTTGCCTCCGACGATCATGGCGATATTTGGGAAGGCATTTGCAACGACAAACGAGTGGCGATTAAGGCTCTTCGTGTGTACAAGGAGGATGACGTACGGAAAGTCGCAAAGGTAACCCGACCAGCACTTCAGGTCTCCCGCTGGCGACTTGAGCTGACGTTCACCGAAGGTTCTCTATAAGGAGGTGGTGGTGTGGAGGCGGATATCGCATCCGAATATCGTACCATTTCTTGGGGTTTCTGAAGCGCTCGCGCCCCTTTCCATACTGTCTGAGTGGATGCCGAACGGAAACGTGCGGAATTACGTCGTAAAAAAAACAGAAACCAGTCGATTGCAGTTGGTGTGTCGGCTCCAATGTACGCTGAGTCTGAGCTGACGAAATCTCAGTTGCTCGACATCAGCTACGGTTTGTCATTCCTCCACTGCCTCGGGATCATGCACGGAGATTTGAAAGGGGTGCGTTTTGGTTCCTCCCCACTACTCTCGGTCAATGGTGATCTACAATCACCCACCACAGGATAATATTCTCATCGACGAATTGGGCCGTGCACGACTCAACGACTTCGGGTTCTCCAGTGTCGCCAGTCTCAACTGTGCGGAAACTTCTGCATCTGGGTCCGAGGGATCCCACCTACGCGTGGCGCCTGAGCTCTTCATCTACAACGAAGGCAAATCTGGCCTCCCCACGTGCGAATCAGACGTGTTTGCGTTGGGGATGGTCACCTTTGAGGTGAGTTATGTCTATCGCTGAAGGCTGTTCCATAGTTTTGAAACGCTCTCTTGTACCCTTCCTTAGGTGTTTACTGGACATGTGCCGTTCTCGGAGAATAAGGCTTCAGCGATTGTGATGAAAAGGATCACAGACGGCGAGCGACCACCGCGGCCCCCGAAGGGGAAGAAACTTGGACTTTCGGACGGGTTCTGGAAGATCATACAATCCTCCTTGGCTCACGAAGCAGAGGAAAGACCTACAATATCCACATTCATCGATTTTCTAGATGGGGCTACCCCGGACATCACCGTGCTTGAAGAGCTTACTGAATTCGATGTGAATTCTGAAGAGCACATCCAAGAGCTCCGCCACTTGTTTGGGTATGGAGACAACACGCTCTTGGGGATGCGAGAGGAGGAGACTCTCATAGTCATCGAGGTTTTTGATCGGGTAAACCTCCTCGCTCGTCACCCTTCACACCTCTCGGACACGTCTGACTTCGTCCGGTTTCAGGTTCTTAACTCCTCGTTGAACGACTCGACGCTCCGTAGCAGGTGCTTACGTGGGCTTCAGAAGGTTTCCACCCGGTGTGGCCTTCTACCAAAGAGCCACTGGATCTCCCACAGCACCCTTATCGGAACTGATGACGCTCCCTCCGCCACAGTGGGGATATCCAGCACTCGTCAGCGATTTGTGGACGGGAAGTTGGTAGCTGTCAAGGCGATCAGCCCTAACTGCGTCGAGAATTTCTATGTCTTCGGGCATGTACGTCTCTCCGCTTTTCCAAATGCCTCTTGCCGACGCCTTCTCGTTACAGAAACTGTGGACCAGTGGGATCATGTGGAAGCGATTGCAGCATCCGAACGTGGTTCCTTTCCTTGGGTTCGACCCCACCACCCCTCCTTTCTCCCTTGTATATCCTTGGATGTCCAACGGGAGCTTGTCTGAGTACGCACGTAAGAACCCACATGCTGATAAGATTAGTTTGGTACGTGGTTATCCCTATCACGGTCGCGAACCCCGCAATGACCCTGACCTTCCACCAAGCTATTGGATGTCGCTCGCGGGCTGGCCTACCTGCATCAGTATAACATTGTTCATGGGAACTTAACAGGAGTGAGCCTTAGTTTCTACGCTAGAGGTGAAGGGAACTTACAACCTCACAGAATAACATTTTGGTGGATAGCGGTGGTGTTGCTCGCATCTCGGAGTACGGCCTTGAAAACGTCCTGCGTGACGAGTCGTTCTCCAAATCAATCCCGACCAACGTTCGATGGATGGCCCCGGAAATTCTCTTGACTGAAACTAAAGACAAGCGGGCTGCATCTGTGGATGATGGAAGACGCGCCGATGTTTATTCGTTTGCTGTGGTGATGTTTGAGGTAGGTCGACACCATCTTCCCTCTCAAGATCGAGTCCGCGTCTCACCTCCACCTCCACTTACCCAGGCTGTCTCCGGTTCCACCGCGTTTCCCGGAAAACGCGACGATGAGGTTTTCGAAAGTGTCATAATGGGACTGCGGCCAGAGTGGCCGCCATGGGTCGCCCCGCAGTGGTTTGGGGACACAATTTGGGAACAAGTCGAAGCTTGCTGGAGTCACGACCCGGAGGAGAGACCCACTGCACTCGTGGTACTACAAGCCTTGCAAAAACTCGGTGAGGAGGGGCCCCAGACATTCCAACCTCAGGAACTCTCAAGAGATGACACATGGGATTATCTCGAGGATACTCCGGAACCCAGTATGTTGGCTTTCGCGACAGAGGACCAATAGTTAATCTTCTTTCGGCCCATTCAGACCCCAATGTGCACTCTATCTTGTCCAGCAGCACTCTCGTGGATGGCTCGATCGGTCGCTTCTTCGCAGTGTTACACCACCGCGGGAGCAGCGCACCTAAGCACGGTTCGTCAAAGAGTCGTCGAAACGAGGGCAAAAGGCAGGTGCGCCGCCTGTTGCGCTTGCCGAAACGCAGACTAATCACGGTGAGGGACATTGTGGGACGTAAGCCAGGGGCTGTAACCGAAGAGCGCGAGGAAGTCCTACGTGTTTCCAACGACTGCGTTCCCTACATCGTCTCTCAGCCAATTCCCCCGGGAAAGACGCTGAGGAATGTCGTTATCGCCATCGTCTCCAAGGATCAGGGATGGTCGAGTTACCCAAGCGACCACGGGACGTATCGGAACAGTTGGACATGGTTCGAGTTGTCTGTTGGATCAGAGTCTGGAGAGAAGTGGCGCGGTGAGGTGGTGAGGAACTGTCACGCGCATGGTGAATTCAAGGAACATACCGTCAAGATACTGGCTGAGGAGTTTTACGAGAAGGCACAGAGCGGGGACGTCCTCACGGTTTGGGCCCTCGCCAAGTTCCCGGGCTGGAAGAATACAGTGAAAAAAGTTACAGTGGGGTATGTCGTTGAGTAGTTTGTACTGATTCGCGCCCTATAACCCGTACCTTATTACACTGGGATCCTTATGCCTATGGTCTTGCGTGAACACCTGGAAATCCAAATTGGACGAATATTGCCGCCCGTGTTTGGTAAGGGATCCGGCCGTTCGCATCGGCAATTGCACTTGTGGGGTCGTGGACAGGATGATGTAATATATTGGAACAAGGACAGTCTTCCCAATACTTAGGCCAATCGAACTTCATCCGCCCATTCACCGATGTCCGGGTACATCAGTGAACCTTGTTTTTATTTGTAGGGGCATGGGGCTGTGTCGACTCCTGGTACATTCCTCATGCCACTAGATAAGGGAGATGTTTGGCACTGCATATAGGGCGCCCGTCAGCGACAAGCACTCCATTCGTCCACCAACGGGTCGCCCACCTTGTGAGGAGCATCCGCCATGTCCCCGCAGAACCTCCTGCAACAACTCCGCGGTCTCAACAGGTATTCACCCGAATTCCACGATCAACTAAACAATGTCCTGTGTGTGGAAAAGTATAAGCAACTCGCGCAGAACCTTCAAGACGATGATCTAGTGTGGCTGGTTGATTATCTGGACGAGGTACGTTCCCGTGCAATCCTCCCCCGCTATCCACTAAGCCGACGTAGGTCCTTGATATACTTAACCCTGCCGGTTCCACTTTCTGGAAATGTCTATCCGAGCTTAGAGATATATGTGGCGCCATGATGGTACTACCAACCTCATACGCCCTTTCTTCTTCATCTCTGGAGATCGGTCGTCAGCCTGCCGCCTCAGGAGGTTCCGGCGACAACTACGAAGGGAGCCTCAACGGTTCAAGGGTTTGTGTCAAACGTGTTAGGGTGTACGCCAAGGGTGACCCGAAGAAAGCCGCACGGGTGCACCGCTACCTCACCGTCTCCCCGTCTCCCATCACTAACAAGTCTCGTAGGCTCTGTACCAAGAAGCCATAATATGGAAACGCTTGACCCACCCAAGCATCGTTCCCCTCCTTGGTATAACCTCCACTCCTTTCCAGCTTATATCGGAATGGATGCCTGGTGGGGATCTGTCGGAATATGTCAGGACCTATCCCGGTGTAGACCGGTTTGGTCTGGTGGGTGCCTCCTGTTTTGTTTGGTCCCCACTCACTCCCGCCGCTAGCTATCTGGTGTCGCTTATGGCCTCCGCTTCCTCCACTGCTGCGACGTGGCTCACGGTGATCTCAAGGGGGTATGTGGTTATTCTGAGTTCTTTTCTGTTACTGACACGCTCCTAGCCCAATATCCTTGTGGATGCCACTGGCCACGCACGGCTCACGGGTTTTAGCCTTGCTACGGTCACCAACAACCTGGATTACACGCGAAGTACCCCTATTGAGCAGGGGCGTACAACACGATGGACTGCGCCGGAGATCCTGAACGAGCAAGGGACATATAGCAAGGAAGCTGATATTTTCTCTTTCGCGATGGTCATTATCGAGGCATGCCACGCATTGGTTATTTGTATTGGGCTTTGACTTACTGCCACCCCGTATTGTCTCAGGCATTCACCGGTGCGGTTCCGTTCAGTGATCATCGACCCGCGGCGGCTATATTCGCAATAATGGGTGGCAAGCGTCCATTTCGGCCGATCCACCCAAGCTTCACGGACGAGTTGTGGGCGTTGACGCAGCGCTGCTGGGACCAGGACCCTCACTTGCGCCCGGAGGTTTCAGAGGTGTTCAAAGTCTTGGGCGGCTTGTTGGTACCCTCTTTTTGGCGATGTGTCTTGTTGGCTGAGCTGTTTTCCAATTGCAGGGGGCCACCTTCGACTGAACCAATGGTGTCACATCCCCCTCCGCTCTACAACGCTGTTTCCTCACCTTCCCCTTGCACTCCACAAATCACTCATGAAGAGTCAAATCATCGCGGTGCGCCGAATACCTTATCCCCAGGGAACACTGGTGTTGGCGTTGAGCTGGATGAGAACAAGAATATGAGACCATACGAGCATCCCCAAGCAACAATCCAGGATCCGTCATTGAAACAGGGAGGCGGCCAACCGAATGGACATATTGATTGGACACCACCGCACTGGAGCATAGACACGTCTGAGCCACCATCTCCACTGCCCATCGACCCCCAACCGTTCGATTTCAGCGAGCCACATGAGGGCCTAACCCAGAGGCTGATCGATGCAATGGACGAGGTGAGATTTATCATGTTCCCTCCTCTCGTCGAAGCTAACATAAGTTGAAGGCACTCGTAAACTACGCAGGGTCAGATAAGGAACGATTAAAACTGTTTAACAAACTGTGCAAAACTTGCAGTCGGGAACGGTTACTCCCAAGGTCCATGCACATCCCGAACCGCTCATGGGCACCCATAGGTGATGACTGCTACGGGGGCAATGCAACTGTGTCTGAGTGCACATACAAAGGAAGACGGGTAGCCGTAAAGGTTCCTTATGTGTACCTCACCAGCGACTTTGATAGCATCCTCAGCGTGAGCTTTGACCCCCGCACACTTTCCATTGGCTTAAACAAGTGCATCGCAGAGATTCTGCAAGGAGGCGGTTGCTTGGAAACACCTCCAGCACCCAAACATCCTACCGCTCCTTGGTGTGACACTGGCTAAACCGCAATTCGCGATGGTTTCAGAATGGATGGAGGATGGAAATATCAACAACTTCATTCAGAATAACCCTGGCGCGAACCGCACCAAACTTGTATGGACATCGTTTAATCCGTCCGATCCTCGACTCACGCGTTTAGCTTGCTGATGTTGCGAAGGGTCTGGCATATATGCACGGCCTTCACCTCGTCCACGGAGATCTGAAAGGGGTTTGTAGCGATCCCGGGTTGAATGCCCGCATGTCTCTGACGCCCTTTTGTCAAGGCCAACATCCTAATCAACAAGGATCGCCGGGCCTGCATCTCCGACTTCGGCCTCTCGACTATAACTGGAGTTATGACCCATACCGGGTCCCTTTCCTCCTTACTCTCAAACGATACTGCCATGTCATTTATTTCCGGAGGAACGGCACGGTGGATGAGTCCTGAACTACTTGATCCGGAGAGGTTTGGAGGAGGCGATCGACCAACCAAACAGTCTGATTGTTATGCCCTTGGGATGGTTATCTACGAGGTCAGTGCCTCCCGTTGATAAACCCGGTACCTTGGACATTGAAAGGCACCCAGGTGTTATGCGGTCACGCCCCATACCACGAACTTTCGGGCAACGAAATGGCCATGCTTGTCATCACGGAAGGAGTCCGGCCGGAGAAACCAGAGAATGCGACACAACTTGGGTTCACCGAAGAACTATGGAGCATCGTTGAGCAGTGTTGGCTTGGAGATTGGAGGGCACGACCGGGTGTGGAGGACATTCTTTCCTGTTTGAATAATGCTTTACCATCCTGGCAGCCTCCGGTACTACCGGTGACCTTCCGTATGGCTACCACTGCGCCATCCCTGGACCCTAAATAATAACTCCAGTTTTCCACTCCTTTCCCCGAAGGTGTGCAGTCATATGGTAGATATGATGTCGGCTACGGCGGAAAGAACCCCAAGACGAAAGCTGTTGTTCATCTCCAGCCATGCATTTGGCATTCGCGAACTCGTTATTCCTTTATTGGTCCGCTTTCTCGAGGATATGCCGAGTGTTGTGACATCTTGAAGGCTGAAGGGGGTTACCGAACCGTTCCCTCGGTGTCGCGGGAGCCGGTCAGCACACCGAATGGCAAATGAATACCTCCGTGGGAAATAGGTAACGTCGTGTCCAGAAGGACGGAATGGGGAAGGATATCCATCCTGGGTGAAGAATCATGGACCCTGCATTGGGTAAAAAGGATCAGGGGTTCCGCTGGAGGTGTTCGTGGCGTGCGTAGAGTCGGAAGGGATACAATTGTAATCAAAGTTCGGTACCGTCATGTCGAATGTGCATACAGCGTATCATTGATGCCAAATAATAAACCAGGCAACCTCTACCCATAACTTCATCTAGTACGGCCCAAACGGTCAACGAATTTTGTCCTCGAGAACGCAGACGGTTCACCCGACTTTGCCTTGACCTTCCCGTGCACCCGACCAAACGCGGCCCGTCCTAACCCCGTGTTCTGTTCACCGTCCCGTACGAGATTTCCACTTACCCTCTCCACTTCTCCAGCTCCCGGACTGGCTTCTCGCCCCGTGCCAGGCGTAGAGACATGGGAGCGTCCGGTGATAGCCCGAGCCGCATGGCCATACGGGGTGCGAGCACAGTCGTCCCGACAGAAACAAATCCTATCGGAGGGGTCGACGGTTGGAATACTAGCTCATAATGAATTAATGTTCACTCTCGATGACTTTATGGACGATCATGTCCTCAAATAGTGCTAATGGAGCTTGGCCGTCGAGCACTTCACAGGTGATCCCCCCAATGCATAGTCATCGGACTCCTTCGTCCGCCGAGTCCTTGAAACCGAACTGATCTGGATCGAGAATTTGTGGCTCATCCATTTCGTTGTGCAACCTTTCGAAATTTCGCAGATGAGTTTGAGGCGGATCTGAGACGGTCGTGAGAAGGTTTATTGGCCTTGGTAAAGAGAGATGCGTTATGGTAGGAACCGAGGTACTGGTGTTCAATTGTGGGCTCTCAAATCTCGATTCAATGACGATCTCGGATTTTTTTGACCCAAGCCGATCCTCCTCCACCTTTGAATGAGCTTCCAGCGTCAACGTCCTCGTTCAAAAACCTCAGACTAGTCCACTTTTTTACCTTTGACGGGTCTTACCGCCGCCTATCAACCAGAAAGATGCCAAAAACAAACCTGCTGGGTTTCGTACACATCGTTCCAAACCCAAGACACCAATCTTGGCTCTTAGTCGAAGTGGGGTGGATGTCATTTCGTACGTGCTTCGCTTCCCAAGGCCGTGCGGACTTTCCAACTCCAACTTCGAGGCGAGCCTCATTATGAACGCTTGAGCTACGGAAGCGAGATTCATATCTTGAGCGTGGGTGTTTGGCAGCTTGAGTTCAGGGTCTCCCGCGTTCCCCTCACTTCGTTACCAGGTTGTTGCAACGTCTACTCCTGTCATCCCACCCCCTCCGCGAATTGCTCGTTCGCCTTCCTCTAATCGTTCCCGCCTCGACGGCCCCGACATGAGTGACGGCCGCCCTGCTCCGCATAAAATCGGTGACCGGCAACTAGATTTGACTCTCCTTCGTTTCCTGACAAGGCCAAGGTGATTGGTTACGGGAACGACACTCAAGCCTTCTGTGAGTCGATGGTATGGTGCGTAAGCTGACAAAAAGACAGTGTAGACAAGAGGGAGAGCGGACGTGGGGGTTGTCTGTCTTTGGAGACCTGCTATCGCGTCGTAGAAGTTTCGCGCTGCAAAGGGGGCATGTCAGTACGCACGTTCGGCCGGGAGCGGTACCAACGGCGCAGTAGGCACAACGGGATAAGTGGTTAGAAAGAAATCTATACCGAATGGTGATGTATTCGAGTTCTAGGCTGTGGATAGACAGCGAAGAAACTTTCGGTAGGTTATTCGGCGTCGGGCCGTGCGAAGAATTTCGGTGGCCGAGATAGACGATAATTGCGCGCGCCTCAAGCCAACCAGGTATGGTTCGCGAAGGTTGCCACAATCAGAGTGGTGGGAGGGGGCGCGTTCGATTAAGCATTCGCAGGCTGGTGTGTCGAGGTCGACGGCGGGGGTTGGGCATTACGTGAACGGATTATCGCGGGAGATTCGCTAATGGGTTTTGAGTTGCCGTGGGCCACCGGGAGCCACCAAGGTGTCAACATCCATAAACAGGAGAATCAAACGGAAAATGTACCGGTAGAAAGTGCGAGACTCGACTGAGTCCGGATAGTGGCCAGATAGTGGTGGACCTCCCATTGTCCCCACGACCGTAAGGGAGGGGGTTTTGTGGTTTTAATTTTGGACATTTGGCAGTAAACGTCAGTTTCAATCGTTTTCCCCCACGCTCCCCTATGCCAGAGGTCGGAGGTCACGTCGTGACGCCCTCGAACCCGGCTCCGGATTACCCCAAGCTCAGATAGTGGTCTCAGTTGACGCGTGTCGTCGGGCAGATCGCCGATGGCCACAAGTCTCAAAGGTTGGTGTCACGCTCTGGCCTGGGATCCTGCCAAGTGTTGTGTAGTCGTGTTTGGCCGCCAACAACCGCCTTCTTAGGGTGTGAAGTTGCAAGGCGGAACCTCCACCACTGCTCCGGGCATGATGTCGAACGAGTGAAATGTGTGGTCGTGGGCTCCGCCGCTCGCCGGCGCTGATACTTATCGCCTGAGAGGTCCCCTGTCATATGCGCCCGGGGCCACGTGTTTCTGGAGCTCTAAGTCTTTGACTTAAGGAGGCGGAAGTCACGGGGTCTTAGATCGGGTAACTGCGGCTTCAACTCTGCCCCTAACCACGACGACTGACTTGCTGACGCACCCACTGTAGCAAACTTGATGATTTCCTCGGAACGATCTCACAGGCCTAGGAGCGACCTGCCGATTCTCAAGATCCCGGTCAACAACGAGATCGAATTGGTCTCACTCTACTCACCCGCCCCTGCACCTGGATGTGCCAAACTGCGATTGCGGCCCCTCGTACCACCTCCTGTCTGTGGGGGTAACTCCCAAAGCCTGTGGCGGCTCACCATCTTCTCCCGACCTGCCAGATAGAAACGGATTCTCGCCAACTGAACCCTCGCTCCCGGATCGCCCCTAAGCCTCCGGCAGAGCTTACGCGAGCAAGTTCGAAGGGACAAAGGCTAAAGTCCCCGATTTTGGGCCGGTTCGTATCCAACGGTAGGTTTTGACGACGGAGTCAGTGCGCTTGCCCCAAAATTTGAAAGTAGGTCAAGGTTTGCGATCATAATGTGGTTGATTTCGATCCGGGATTTGGCTCCATCGTAGTGCCCGCCTCTCCCGTGCCTGCTCAAGCGTAAGCCGCTCACCAGACTTTCGCGCGGGTGCCAGCCGTCTCACCCCCTAGGGAACTGCTGCAACCGGCAGTGTTCAGCGTCACAGTTCTCCATCTCTGGTTATCCTGGAAGTGCCTCATCATCGATATCTCTGAGCTATACCAAATCTTCGCAACCTCAAGGCCTCACCGACCATGAGCAGCGAGGGATTTGGTTGCTACGAGGTTTTTTGTGCCCGGTGGGGACAAACGCTCTTGCGTGGTGCTAGCTGGGATGCTATCTGCCGCGGACTTTCGGCCGTATTTAGCCATTCGGAATACTCAGGCTGGCTCACTATTTGGCGTGACGATTCCGTTCTATGATGGAACATGAGCCACACTGGCCCAGCCCGGGAAATACATCGTGGTTGGTCGTCGACGTAAAATCAACACGTACCTCGACACCTACAACAGCCTGCAGAATGCGACCTCTCGTTACAGCCAGGTTTCAGTTCGATAGACCATTTCCCACAGGATGCGGCCCCAACTCGTAGTTCACATTTTAATGTGATTTGGGCCCGGCCTCATGGCGATCGCCGGTTCGTGCATCGACCTCTAGGCTGCAGGCCAACTATGTGGTTCTCCCGCTCAACCTTCAAGGGGTAAGGTCCCCAATGACCCGTGGGTGACGTCAGGGATATGTTACTGTATTGATTTGTTCGGGTAATGCCATGTGTGGGATAAGCTCCACCTAGGGGACCTGGCTCCGGAAGTATGCGTCGTGCCGCACGCTATCAAACAGTAAATGGCCGTATCCTGCGGAGAGCAGCTATCGAAATGAACCCTGCTGTAGGAAACCAAACATCTCTCCCTGATCCCATACTCCACCGCTCGAGGACTAAAACGGATGGGTTACGTATCGAACGATCGAAGTACTGAATGTTCTTGAGCATATGGTGTTCAAATCGGACGCTGAAACTCGTATGTATGTCACGGAGTTTGCCGTAGAACTTTACTTCGCCCCTCCTATGTAGAACGGGAGCCGGCTCCTCGGCGTCACTTCGCCTCCGAGATACACGACAGAAATCCTAGTTAAGACGCCCATCCCTGCCCCATGGCCACGCCTTTAACGTTCTGCACTAGGGGTCCGGGGTTTGGAGTGCGGTTGGCGAAACAGAAGGTCGAGGTATTGGTACCTTTCTTGGATACTCATACAGTGAGTGGGCCCGCATCGTGTGGACGTTGGCGCGGTCCAGCGTTTATCCCATCATGGTTCCCGAATCTCGATTCAACGACGATCTCGGTTTTTTTCGACTCAAGCCGATCTTCCCCCACCTTTACATAAGCTTCCGGCGTCATCGTCCTCGTTCAACAACCTCAGGCTGGTCCATGTTTTCACCCGTGGCCGGCCTTACCGCTGCCTGTCAACCAGAAAGATATCAAAACCAATTTTCTAGGTTTTGCACGCATCGTTGAGAGCCCGAGACAACAGTAGGGGCCTGCCAATTTCCTTGAAGATTATTCGGCCAAGTTCAAAAGTATGAGTTTCCACTCGTCTTTATCTCGAAAGAACTTGATCCGGACCTCAGCATATATTCATTATCTCTTCAACGGAAAATTTGTCTGATGCTCGCATAGTAATCTATCGACCTCTCGAAGGCGACAAAACTCAGAGATGTAGTCTTCCTCCTCACATTGCCGGAGGTCGAACGGATTGCCCTTGGAAGGATTTGACGAGGTGGGCTCTGTGATGTGTGCTATCCCTTGAATATGTTCTCAGCACCGCTGCACGGAACGCATGGCAAGATCGCGGGTGATCGTCTGTAACGCACCAGCTTTTGGTACAGCGAATCCCAATGACGTCGGGAGCTATGTTCCATCTTGACAGTGCATCGGTCACACTGTTCGACAGCAAAGCACGATGAATCAAGGCCCACATATTATTAGTAGCACAAGCTGAATAAACCAAGCAACGCGAGACCTATCAACAATAACACATATGCCACGAAGAATCCTCGCACCCTGCACCAAATCTTTGGATGGGGGGGATTAAAGCTAGGAATCGTAATAGATTTCTCTCGTCGAAAGATCCCAATCGTACTCATCGGTCTCTACCTCTTCATCCGCTTGTGGAGGAGGAGGCTTCCACGCCTTTGCGGCCGGCTCCAAACATTCGAGTACAACACCAATACTAGGCCGATCCCCTGGTTTGGTCGCCCAGCACAGATTCAGCGTCCCCCACACATCATCCGTGAACCACGTCCCTTCAATCCCCTCTGGTCTCTCTGGACATTTACCCTCGATGACTTTCAACATGACGATGGGGCTCTCAACTTTTGCGAAGGGAGGTTGGCCGCTGATCACTTCGTAGATAACCATCCCTAATGCGTAATAGTCCGATTCCTTCGTCGGTCGGCCTTTTTTGAAATCGATGTGATTAGGGTTGAAGAGCTCTGGGCTCATCCATCTCAGCGTACCACCTCCCACCGACGCGCTCAAGGTGGCAGAGATTGTTGTGTCTGAGACGATGGTGAGAAAGCCGAAGTCTGTCAGACGTACATGGCCAGTTTGGTCGACCAGGATGTTGGCCTTGGTAAATGAAGTGTGTTAGGAAATAGGCCATCGACCAAGTGCTCGAAGTCATACCCCTTTCAGGTCCCCATGTACCATCGCCTCATCGTGCATATATTTCAAACCCTCAGCGACGCCTTTGAGCTATCAGAAGAGAAGGTCAGCGACGAGTGCGGTAGGCAGGGGAGGAAAACTCTACAAGCTCAAACCGGTTCGCATCCCTGCGTATCTTAATGAACTCATTGATGTTCCCATTTGTCATCCACTCTGATACCATCACGAATTGGTCCCCGCCCAATGTCACTCCCAACAGCGGCTGCACGTTTTGGTGTCGAAGAGACTTCCACGTCACCACCTCTTTGCAGAACCTCTACACGGGTCAGTATTAGCTGGTTGACACATGCTTGGACCGGATGGTAGGAACCCACACGTCTGATTTTGGCAGGGTCATCCGTTTTGTACACCTTCAGAACTTTAGCTGCAACATGGCGACCCTGGTGCTCCCCCTTCCACACATCGGCGTACCCGCCATGATACGGTGCGGTTTCTGACCGATCGTAGCACAGTGGAATTTGCAATGACCCTGGAAGCAAAGCCTGGTGACCGCATATCCTGTACAGGATGCTCAAACACTTCCTCCGGGACCGTGGTAGGAGATCGGGGAGATCTAGAGCCTGACCAGTGAACGACGAATGTTTGGGAGTGAAGGGGGCAAAGAGAACGAGGGTAAGTAGAGCACGTCTGGAGCGTGTGCGGAGGCGTACCTCATATATCACATCGATAAAGGCCTGGGCGTCGTCCCCACTGAGGTCACCAATTGCCTTGATCTCACTCTCGCTCGCGAGGATTTTTTGGATTAGAGAGATGGCTTCGTGAGGGGAGAGGGCATGACTGATTAAGCTTCTACAGGCTGGTGGATCAGGGGCGGGAGAGAGCCAAGGTGCTTCTAAAACTTCAGGGGGTAGACGAATTGCGGTTAAATTACTGCGAGTCCAGCGTAGGTTGCGCTCAGTTGTGGCCCTCTTCAAGCTGTTCAATCCCTGGGAGATCGACTGAATCCTTGGGTTACGCGTTCTGTCAACGTGGAAAGCTTTTGTTCAAACGAGGAAGGGACTCACTTGTACTCCAAGAAGTTGAGCACACCCGAAATTGTAATGCGCTCCGCCACCTCCGTTTCCCAGCACTTGGCCAACATCCCCCACACCTCTGGGTTTGTATCAAGTTCCGCCTTTCCCGTGGGCATGCAAGGGCGTTCGCCGTCGGCAATCCTGGACTTCACTTCCACTTCACTAACCCCTCCCCAGAGTAACTCTCCCGAGAGTATCTAGACATTGTTAATCACGGATATAAGAGGTGGGACTTTGAAAACATACCTCAGCAGCAACAAACCCAAAGGAGAACATATCGGACTGTTCGGAGAATTCGCCGTTTATAAAAACCTCTGGTGCTGCCCATCGAGAACCGCAGGCAGGGCCATCGATGCTACCCGCTTCCAAATTTTTGCTGGTGAAGCCAACGTCCGAGAGACAGGCACGGCCGGCAGCATTTATAAGGACACTTTGCTTTACCAATATAATGAGGGCTACTCCATGAACCATGTAATCAGGCACAGATGACTGACAGACTTTAAGTTCCGGTGTATCACCCCGTACGAGTGGAGATAATCAAGTCCCTGGACCACGTCCATCAACTACAATCATGGATGAGCGATGGTTCCCTTGGGCCAGAGATATAAAAGACCTACCAAACAAATGGGGTTCGCATTCGGGTGTGTTTGTAAGTACTCGATGACGTTCCCGTGTGGCGCCCATGGGATCACTACCTGGAGGGGATTTACCGTGATACCGAAACATTGGAGTACGTTTGGATGATCGAGCAACGCCCACACCGCAATATCTCCGTAGAGTTCCTAGGAGAAATCAATAAACCCTGGTATTGGATCAGGACTAGGGCCTTTACCCACTTTCTGTGTCTCTTCAAGCCCCACAACCTTGACATGTACGTCAAACCGGTTGGCGCCCCCCTGCGCGCGGTTCAGTTTCACCACCAACATATCGGGATATGGGTCCACTCCAAACGTTCTGTAATATGGTTTCCGGAGGCCATCGGAGATCACAAGGGAGCTGGGGATCACGGCCCGACGGCCGCAAATTTCCCGTAGGTTGTGTAGCGTTCGTCGGTGTTGACTGTCGTATAGCCCCTTGGTCTGTAGCACCTAAACAGAGTGTCAGAATAGGGACTTGGACAGAAAACATTGAACAGTTGTTGTACAGTATCCAGGAAGTTGACGAACTCCACCAAATCCGCACCGTGGAGACCGTCTACGCGGTTTTGGTACTCGGCGTTGTCATAAAACCGACCAAGTGCGAGCTGAAACTCGTGTGAGGCAATTCCGGGCTCATAAAAGGCCCGAATTTTGTCAAGAATGCTACTTGGAAAGACCCGGGACACTTCAGAAACTTCTGGGCGCAGCCGGGGGTCCTGATCCCAGCACCGTTTCATTAGCGCCCACAGCTTGTTTGAGAGGGTTGGGTGGGGCGGCCGTTGCGGCCGGTCTCCCCGCATTATCGCTACCGCCGCCGCAGCGGGTGGGCTATTGTCGAACGGGGCCGCACCAGTGAAAGCCTGTGGTAATCGAAACAACAGTAAGTCGGAGCTCGACACGCTACAGTTCATCCGTAGCGTACCTCGATCATGACCATAGCGAACGAAAAAACATCCCCTGCCTTGCTGTATGTTCCCGACTCGTGCAAGATCTCTGGCGCTGTCCATCGTATCGTTTGGTCATCAAGGAACGCCCGTTTTGCAGCCTGGTTCTGGGGTATTGTGGCGAGACCAAAATCCGTGATTCGTACCCTGCCAGAGCCGTCCACAAGGATGTTCGGCTGTACGGGTGTCAAATCAATTGTAATACCAACTCATGGACAATAACGCACCCCCCTTAGGTCCCCATGAACCACATCGTTGGAGTGGAGGTACTCGAGGCCACTGGCGATCCCAGATAGCTTGGAAGCAGTGAGTGCGTTGACCATCAGATGGAGGAGTGTGCATACAAGCCCGAGCCGGTTTGCCCCTGGATGGTCGTTGATGTACTCCATCAGGTTTTCACCCACAATCCAATCTGATATTAGTTGGGGAGGCGGAGGGGCGATGGTGATGCCGAAGAGGGAGACGATATTTGGGTGCTCCAAACGTCTCCACACTATCGCCTCCTCGTAGAAATTCTGTGGGTTTTTTCAACGTCAGCAAACAGGGGAAGGTGATGGTACGGAAAGTATACTTTCGCAGAGTCCTGTCCAGGTCCGTCGGATGTGAACAGCCTTTTGACTCGAATCTTTGAACCGTTGAGGAACCCAAAGTGGATGTCGCCATAGTATCCCCGGACGATCGGCTGGCCTTCGATTCCCAGAAGGATTTCTGGAAGCGTGTAGGACCGTGGCAGCGTCTGGTGAATGCCGCACACCCTTTGGAGTTCACGTAGACACATCTGAGACACAGGGCTGGTAGCATCAAATGCACCAACGATCTACGCCGAAGTTGAGAATGAGGGGATTAAGGGATGTTCGAGACACACCCTGTCGAGGTAGTCCACGAGCCACTCCACATTCCTACCCTGGAGGAATTTAACGGTAAATTTGTAATCCGTTCCTTCCAGGATGGTTGCGATTTCAGCAGGAAACTGAGGCGAAGACGGCTCGAGACAATGGAGTTGTAGTAAGGGGTTGGGCGGAGACATGGAGATAGCTTTGAAGTGAGAAGTGGGTAGATAATCGACGTCCCTTGGATTTATATGCATCGCGGTGGCCTCGATGTACCCATGTGGAATCCGCACGAACAGGAGCGCCGGGTCCGGAATTGAAGGGACCCTACGGGCTTAGGTTCATATGCCACGGAGTTTGCCGTAGGACTCCGCTTCACCCCACTTAGAAAGAGATCCAGCTCTCCGGCGTCACTTCGCCTGTTGAGTCCATACCACACCTTTAACGTTCCGCACTAAGGGTCCGGGGTTTGGAGTGCGGTTGACGAAACAGGAGGTGGTAGGGACTGAGGTACTGGTACCTTTTCTTGGATACTTATACAGTGCAGTGGTCCCGCACCGTGTGGACGTTGGCGCAGTCCAGCCAGCGTTTATTATCCCATCATGGTTCCCGAATCTCGATTCAACGACGATCTCGGTTTTTTTTTCGACTCAAGCCGATCTTCCCCCGCCTTTACATAAGCTTCCGGCGTCAACATCCTCGCTCAGCAACCTCAGGCTGGTCCATGTTTTCACCCGTGGCCGGCCTTACCGCTGCCTGTCAACCAGAAAGATATCAAAACTAATTTTCTAGGTTTTGCACGCTTCGTTCAGAGCCCGAGACAACAGTAGGGGCCTGCCAATTTCCTTGAAGATTATTCGGCCAAGTTCAAAAGTATGAGTTTCCACTCGTCTTTATCTCGAAAGAACTTGATCCGGACCTCGGCATAGATTCATTATCTCCTCAACGGAAAAATGGCCTGATGCCCGTTGCGTAATCCTCTTCTCCCTCATAAAGTGCGCAACCGGGACTGTACTACGACCCCTTCCGACCGTCAAATGCACTCTTTAGCTCGACGTGGCCAACTTCGCTTCCCCGCTGAACCACCCTCCTCACTGGGGCGCGATTGCGTTTCTCTCGTTCCCGCGCAGCGCAGACGGTGAGTCGTGGTATGGTGATGTCTTCACCCGCAC
>Ga0307511_10002063_pt1 | contig 21042 bp, 31 predicted proteins | sample 13_EM_MG_FD_200266 | JGI IMG/M metagenome (GOLD analysis project Ga0307511, IMG submission 200266) | Populus trichocarpa ectomycorrhiza microbial communities from riparian zone in the Pacific Northwest, United States - 13_EM | ecosystem: Host-associated > Plants > Roots > Unclassified | place...
GGTATGACTAGGATTGAAGGGAAATTTCGGGAGGCCTTGATAAATGTCGCGGGGGAGGGAGGACTCGAAGGGATGGTATCGGAGTTAGGCCTGGGCACGAGACATGATGTCTCGAGACTAAGTCTCGAGACTTACGAGACGAGACGTCTCGAGACAGTTCGGTAAAAGTCTCGAGAAAGTCTCGAGACTTTTATGAAAATTTTTCATTGGCTGCACCATGCAGATGTCTGTCTTAGACAGTGTGATGGCTGTTGAAACAGTGTGACAGCCCATGTATTATTAAAGGCTGAGATCCCTTTTCTCCGGCTTATTATTTACACATTCCTATGGGTAGTACGGTCGGTACCTGCATTTTATCTACAAGCGCTACAATGACCCAAACTTCTGTGTCGGCTTCTCGCACTCCAGATGAATATATTGCTGCATTGGCAGGGCAGTATGCTAGTTTGCAAGACTCATGTACAGTCAGTGGAACAGCAACCTCACGAAAATTCAGCAGTTATGTATATACACGAAAGCTATTAATACGGAAGTCATTGGAACATGATGAAAGTAAGCATATTATCTTTTGTACTCACTGTACAAGAGGGGAGTGGATGGTAGAGGCCAAGTCAACTACCTCTAGCCTACAGATCCGCCACCTCCGACAGCGACATCCCTTACTTCCGACTAGTCAAGAAGAAGAAATACAATGGTTAGAACAACTAGAAAAAAGTGTGAATACTGGAAAAGAAACTCCATTCAGTATTATGGCACAAGGAAGAGGAATAGCTACAAGAAAACAGGTGGATCGATTTGATAATAAGGTGTTTCGAGAGCATTTATCTTCATTTCTGGTTAATACTAATGCCTCTTTATCTGTTGTTGAGAATTCTAGTTTCCGAAAGTTACTTCAATATTGTAACCCTTCTGCTGTTATGATATCTAGACGTACTGCATCTCGAGATATTGTGAGTTTATATTCTAAGCTTTTACCTCGAATTCAGAATATGTTACGAGAGTTTACTGTTGAACACGGAGGTCGTATTAGTATTACTCTAGATGCATGGAGTTCTTCTACTCAAATACCATTTTTAGGAGTTACAGGCCATTTTATTGAACCTGTTACATGGAAGTTTCGATCATTATTACTAGGTTTTGAACGTTTAGAGGGCAGTCATTCTGCACAAGCTCTAGATCGGGTTCTTCTTACTATTGTCCAAAAATTCCATGTTGCTGGTTCTATTCGTGCTATTACAGCTGACTCTGCATCTGTAAATACTGCTATGTTTCGGAATTTGGAAGCTGTAGGTCATTTGTCTGGATTTAAACAGAATGATGCACATGTGCGTTGTATGGGTCATGTTATTAACCTAGCAGTGCAGACGCTCTTAAAAAGTCTTCATACAATACCAATTTTGGATGAAGGACAACTAGCTGATGAAGAAGGGAATGTGGGCAATCAAGGCACTCAGCTGGCACAAGCATCTTACAAGGCACGCAAAATCATCGCCAAAATTCGATCCTCATATCGCTTGTGGGAATCTCTACAAGCTCAAGCTCAAGCTGCACGTATTCCACCAAAACGACCAATTCTAGACATGCCTATTCGGTAGAATTCTACACATGCCATGCTTGAACGCATATTGGAATTACGTCCTGCTGTTGATGCAGTCTGCAGGTATGTATAATTAACTAACATAATATTAATGAATATTAATTTTGTTATTAGGTTGGAAGAACGCCTACGCAGCTTGCAAATTCATTTAGATGAATGGACACTCCTACAAAAACTTAAAGATATTTTAGATATCTTTATTAAAGCTACAGAACATTTAAGCGGAAGTAGCTATCCTACCTTATCTGCTCAACTTCCATACTTCTCGGTTTTAGCAACTCGTCTGGAAACCATTGTGGATCGTGAGCGCACACAGAATTCTCTTTTCCATGATGCTTGTACTGCTAGTTGGCAGAAGCTTGATGAATATCATAGCAAAACCAGTTCCGCACAAGCAATTGCAACTATGCTGGATCCACGATGCAAGGTTCAATCATTTAGGAATCTTGGATGGCGACCTGAATGGATTATAGATGCAGAGGCAGCTATTCATCGCATGTATCAAGATCAGTACGCTCCTTCAGTATCTTCACGCCCTACAACCCCCCCACCTACAAACAGCTCATATGTTGAGGATGATTTTATGACAGCGGTGTTTGGTTTATTACAGAGCAGCGCAATTCCAGAGATGTCTGAGTTAGATATATATTTGGAGGAAAAGGTGGAACTTCCGCAGGTTGATCCAATTGAATGGTGGCGTACTTATGAGTCTCGATTTTCTAACCTCAGTCGCATGGCTCGCGATTATCTTGCTATTCCTGCTACTAGTGTACCTTCTGAATGTTGTTTTTCTATCGCTGGAAATGTATTAACTAAGCGGAGGAGTTCTATGACTGAGGGAATGGCGAATACAATCATGTGTTGTAAGTATTGGTTGGGGTTTGATGAGTTTACACCGCTGGATATGATTTTAGAGCGAGGTTTAGCGGAAGAGCGGATAGAAGGGGATATTGATATTGAGCCTAGTGATGATGAATAGCTAGCAGCCAGAGAATAGCGAGTTTGAATTTATTATTATTGTGTTGGATGTTGGTTATCCAAAAGTCTCGAGACCCACGAGACCACAACCATAGAGTCTCGAGACGTCTCGAGACCACTGTCCCTGCCCACGAGACGTCTCGAGACTAGGTCCCGTCTCGTCTCGAGACGTCTCGTGCCCAGGCCTAATCGGAGTTTGAGGCCGAGCTAGAGGACAAACCGTTCCTTCCGAGAGGATCCAGGCTATGGAGGGGAGAGCTGGAATTGAAGGTAGCCGGCCCAAGAGGCCCCCGCCGGGGTTCAGGCTAAAGGCACCCACGCTGTTGAGAGACAAGGAAAACCCGGTGGTGATAGAATCCCCTGCCACAGGCACACGGCGGTCCTTGATCCGAATCCCAGAGACGCCGGAGGACCCCCGGGGGAGAAGGATTCTAGGAGCCTTGACACAGGAGAACCTACAGAGGGCCAAACTGCCCCAGGTTAGGGGCCTCATAAACGAGAGGCCCGTCAGCAGCTGTGGTCCAACCCTAACCACTATAACCCCAGGGGAAATGCCGAACCCCACACTCCCGCCGCTGACGCCAGGTGACCCACCACTGATATCGGCGTTGTGAGAAGAGGCATATATCTCACACATAGCGAATGGAGTCCCGATGCGACCCGGGTTCTCACCAGAACCCGAGGGCAAGGGAGAGTTGGAGGTGAAGAGTAGACCCGGAAAAGGGGAAAAGGGAGAAGCGGGGAGGCGCAGGGATGAGGGGACGGAGGAAAACGGAAGGGCAGAGGGAAAAAACTATGGAGAGGGTCACAAGAGGTTCTGGAAGACGTCGAGGATCTCTTCGAGAGGGTGCTCGGAGCGATTATAGCAGCAAATCCGAAAGCACCACGGGCCACCTTCTCACCGAGCGCGGGGTCCTGCGGTAGTGAGCTAGGGCGGGTAGCGAGGAAGACAGGGCGGAGATCTGGTCGCCGCAGAGGAGAGTTGGCTGCTGGGGGGAGGAGAGCTGGGAGAGGGTAGTGGAGAGCACCAAGGAACCAGTCGAGCAGGACGCTGGCGGGGTGCTCCCAGAGCCTACCTTTTTTTTATTTTATTTTTTTAAAAAAACTCATTACACATATGCGACCCCTTCAAGGGTCATGGTGAGTCCCCCGAAAACCTAGGAGCATTCAGGGGCGGACATGTTAATCTGTCCTGCCACGCGCAAATAAATACAAATAGATACGAAAAACCACCAAATGGCCCTCCCCCCGAATCCTCTGCGACTCTCCTGAAAACTCCGCCTTGGATGAAATGGCTATTATGAGAACTCATTATAAATGAAATCGAAGAAGGCCTCCATCGTGTACCATTGACTATCGTCCCCTTCGTCTTTTCTTCAATTTGGTTCGTCTAACTCTTCCCAGCTCTTGCGCCTAGGGGGTCTTTCAATTCTTTGTGGCAACGGGTGCAATGGAAGACAATGTGACTCCCATCCTGTGTACGGTGGCCGCATTGGCCCGAAGTGGATGCCTATTTGCGGATGGGAGCGACCCAACTGTTCTGTGGGCCTTTGTCAGTCCTCATCCAGGTGTAGCATTACAGGGCGTGTCCATGCCAGTCTGTTCTCCTCATTCCGAATCCTTCCGCGTAACTGTACCGCGCCGTTCTTGCCCTGGAGACCTGCCTCACCCCTCCCTCAGTGCTTATGTCAGGTTCCTCTTGTATATTCCTTAGCACGGAGGTGAAGGCTGCTAGCTCGTCTGTTTTCTCGAGACAGGAGAGTGCCAAACAGGCCCCCACGGGCGCCCGGCCCTAAACGCCGCAACTAGAGCAAGCCGACGAGCTTCACCCACAATACGAATGACTGCAGGTCGGCGAGGGGACCCGCGGCTGGGGCCAGCAACCATTTCCCCAGCTTTGCGAGCTATGCCAGAGACAGTCCACAGCGACATGACATGCCACCTACAAAGGAGCAACCCAACCGCTAGCCCCTTCACCCACCAAAACCCTAGCAAGATGCCCCAAACAGGGCACTCCGGGGAGAGGGCTGGGTCACAAGAGGACTAGAGGGGGACCGGCACCGGGAGCCGGGTCTCGAAATGGTAAGGAGAAAGAGGTTGCTTTCGTGAACGGAGCAGAAGAGTTGGGAGCGAAGCCGGGGACCACCCTGAAGACGGGAGGGCGGGGGTCAGGCGAGGGGGGAGCCGGTTACGGAGTGGATGAACCAACAGGGAGGGGAGTTGCCCCTGGGACCCAAAGGGGAGGTCAAGGTAAAGGCGGCTCCGGAGGAGAGAGCGAAAGAGAGACTCAGCGAATTTGGGGTGCACCTGAAGGTGGGCGGGTCCCCGCCATTGTAGCTAGGGAGAGGGAGAGAGACCGAGTGGAAGAAAGCCCTGAGGGGGAATCTCGAGACGGATCTGTAGGAAATACTCTCGCTGTGGTACAAGGTCACGGGGATAAGCATTGACGATCATGGTAGGAATGGAGACAATTTCGTACGAAGGATTAAAAGGGCGACCCAATGGAGACAATTTGGATATGTCAGAGAAGGATAAAAAGAGCCGGAATCCGCTGCGAAATAAGGAAGAATAAGGCAGTAGAACCATAGCATTCATACTATAGCGATCTCTACATAGCTTTAACGAATACATCTACTTCTCTCTCTCTCTCAAGATTCCTCCGAGGTATCCAACATAGGGGGACAATAGCATTTCGATACCAGCGGCACACTCGAGGAAGATTGGAAGGAGGTGATAGTGGCGAAAGTGGACGGGAGGGAGTGGGGCATGCCGGCGATAACGAAGGCAAAACCGATAATCCTAGCGAACGGATGGACACTGCCTCCAAGAGACAAGTAGTTGGGGGGATAGACAAGTACAAAGGGGGGGAGACCTCCCTCTTCATGACCATCATTTACCCGAAGGAGAAGAACCTGGGTGTCTACCGCAGGGATTCCCCATACAATATTAACTGGAGGACCCTGGTGAGAGACCTAAAGGGCTTCAAGCTGATCAAGGATGGGGCTCATAACTGGTAGATAGATGGAGGGGAGTAGTGAGTCTCATACAGGACCTCGGAACATGGTCCATGTGTCCCTTCGCAGTGGTTCCTAGTTTTTTTTAGGGGAAAATGCCAGAACGGCGGCGACTGGAGGCACAGGAGGTGCAAAGAGAATGTGGGGAGACCTTCGTGCAGTGTGTGCGAGTGTCTACAACCGACCAGAGTGTGTCCGAGCGGAGTTGGATCGAGGCAGGAGCTGTTGAGGAGGAAGGGGGAGGTAGAATGGCTGAACCGGGGCTTGACAGGAGAGGAGAAGATGGACGCCGGACAACCGGTGGGGGGGGAGGGTCGGACCCAGGCCAAGAGATTTCATGAGACAGTGAAGAAACCAGTGGGAATAGCCCCAAGTTACCTGATAACTGATGTTTAGTGCCCTCAACCCAAACGGAGGAGAGGCAGGACCTAGGCGGATATAGGCATTCAGTTGGGAGCGGAAAAGGAGGTGGATGTCATGGTCACTACCGAGGCGCTGGACGATCAACGCAAACGAAATCAACACAGCGTACAACTTGGTTCTGAATACGGCATACATGGCGGTTTATGTTCGGAAAGATAGAGATATTTCATGCAAAAAGAGGGGAATAGGGGAATGGGTTTTAATAGAGGAAAAGCTAGCGGCTGTTTACCTCCCCCGAATGTGAACCACCACACGTTAACGTATTCCCTGACACTGATGCTGGAGGCAGGAACGATCATCGGGGACCCGAACTACTGCGTGGGGTCCAAGTGGAGTAGGCTGGAGCAGGTCATAGAGGAGCACGATTTCGACGATGTCGGGACCAGACAACACACACACGAATGGGGATAACATAAGTGTAGGATTGACAGAGTCCTCACTAAGGCAGGGGCCGGACCGTGGTCCGTAGAGGCGGGTTGAGGTGCCTGAGTGACCATAAGGCGGTGAGGGTGCGTGTGAACCTGGGGGAAGGCTCCCGCAGGGTCCTTCATACAAGGGACTGGAAGAAAGTGGGGGAGTATGTGGATGGGAGCAGGAGAAGTCGAAGGCAGGCCTGGACACCAGGAGCCATGAGTACCAATACACAGGGAAGAGGTACAGAGCGCTGGCAAAACTCCTAAGGGAAGAATGGACGACGACGATTAACGCGTGCGCTCGAAGGAAGAGAGGGTGGAAAGGGAGTGGATGGACTTGAGGAGAAGTGGTGGAAAGGACAACGGGGCAAGGAAGGAATTTAGGAGACGGATTAAGGAGGCAAAGGCGAGCTGAGCTGCTGGAGCAACGTGGTAGGAGGGGAGAGTAGTATTGGAGATAGTGAGGGTAGGGTTCAATCCGTTCAACCTGAGGGATAGATACGGCTCCTTGGAAATAGCAGAGGGGGTGGTGACAGGACAGGAGGACCACGAGAGGAAGGCCTCGGCCTTGGTAGCTCAGAATGTTATCAGCCGCCATCTACCGCCACTACCGACCCTAGTAACCTAGATGACGGAGGTGGCGAATGGATATTATGGAGAGGCAGAGTGGAGGCAGATGGAGATGGTCATGATACCGAGGCCGGGGAAAGACGTGGGGAAAGTGAAACTAGGGGACAACGTGGTGGAGTAGAACCTGATGTAACGTCAGGAACCCTTTCACGAAAGAGCCTTCTCGGGGAGGAAGGGGAGGGGAGCCATCGACTCAGTGATATTGATAGACAACCTTTGGAAGGAGACCGGAGACGAGGTACACGGGAGTGACATCAAGTCCGCTTTCAATAGCCTGCACAGAGACGTCATGTATGCGGTGCTGAGGGGACACAAGGGGTTCAAGGAATGGATAAATTATGTTTTGAGACCGAGGACGTTTGATATCAAAGTAGATTGGAGAGTTCTAGGGAGAACACCGATGGTTGGGGTGACACCACAAGGATCCCCGATTTCTCCCAACCCCATTCACGATCTACATGTCTGTGGTGGTTTGGAAAGCAGAAAGAACACTCGTGGGGAAGGAAGAACGACGGGGAATGGAAACGAGAGGGGGTTAAGGACATCCCAGAGGTGCTAAAACCACAAAATTCATGCCCCTTTAATATATCGAGGGTGCCAGCTCAGTGGGGACAGCCAACGTGGGCCCGATGGATGAGGCACTGGCAGAGGCGGCAGCCAGCTACATGCTGAAGTGGGACAGGTCGAAGAACTAAACAAACAACTTACACCTGGGAGTAAACATGAAGCACTGCCGAAAGTGGAAATACAGCATGAAAACGGGGAAGGCGGCTTCCGACAGCGTCAGGAGCCTGAGGAGGCTACCTCCGGAAGCTGAGAAGTTAGACAGATCATCTCGATCCTGCCCTATAGTGCGGAGCTACACCACCAACCAACGGAGGAATGGACAAGGCTCTAGGCGAACATCGCCAGATGGGTGGTCATGGGATATCGGGGAAGCAGCAGAGGTAAGGTTCCGACATTTCGGGGATAAGCCTCGAGGTACTCACCAACAGGACACGGCTGAGGTGGGGGGCAGGCATTTACGGGAGAAACAAACCGGAACTCCGTCCCAGGGCGCAGATAATTCTGTGGGAGGGCCTAGGTGAGGAGGTGACACTGAGATGGCCGACAGGGGGAAAGTGGAGTCTAGGCACGGAAGCCAGCCTAATGGAGTGAGCTCCAGAGAGACAAGGGTATAAGACGGTTGGAACACACATCCACCATATCCGAGTTTCTAGCGCCACCCGCTTAGATAGCGTTATCCTATATTAGTTACCCTGAACTTACTAGTTGTTATTTCCTAGTTCTAGGTTTCTTTTATTAATTCCGCTGTCCAGGCCTTTAGCCGTGCCGCGACAGCACTTCAGCTATAATCCGTCAGCTCAGACTTTTTCTTCCATGGCGTTCGCTGTTCCCAACTGTGCTTTATTGGGCGGTTATTGCTATCCATGTCCGGAGTTACCCTGAACTCTGGCGGTTTTTATTTTTATTTATTTAAATAACTCATTACTCGTATGCGCCCCTATAAGAGGGATATGACGAGCCTACCGGAAGTCCGATAGGATTCAAGGCGACTCAAGTTAATCTGGGGGGCCCTACGCGCGCAGAAGACAGAAGATGTAAAACTCGCGCCCCCCCGCCTCCGCCTTCTTCCAGCCCATCAGGAGCAACCGAAAGAAACCAGAAGGAACAGAAGGGAAACATAAAGGAAAACATAAGAGCTCGCCGATCGCCAAAAGCACTCGCCGCCTCTCCCTCTCCGTCCTCCTCCGACTCCCCGTGTTCCCTTCCCTCTGGGAAACTCTCGCTGTACCGGGAAAACTAGGTTACAATAGTCCTGGTCGGTTTTTGAGACATAGCTGAAGCCACTAGGCAACCCGACATAACTCACGATATCTGAGTCGCCAGGCTACATTTGAACATGACAAGGAGGCGACACGGATGGCAGATATCAGGAGGAAAATAATTACGAGAGGAAAAGGGAAAAGGTAGAGCCGACCAGATTGTTCAAGTCTAGATCTCGAGGTACTAATAATTATGCCGACATCTACAGGCACCACCCAACCTAAGTCTGCGCGTACAGGACCTAAGGCTAAATCCACTGCCCTACAGCCCCGAAGTGTCAGTTCCCTGGATCTACCATCATATTCAACTACACTAGGGGAGGAAGACGAGGTGGAGAATAGAAATCCGAGGCATACTCGGCCAAGGAGGAAGTCATATACAAGAGAGTTCAAACTAAAGGCATTAAGCATGCTTCAAGGATATCGAACAGATCTAAAAACAGGAAAGAAAGTGCAAGCTGGTATGATATGTAAGTAGCAAATACACCAGTACTAGTGGCAATGGCTAATATTATTTGAAGGGGTCTCTCGAGAGCTTAGAATTACCCAGAAAATGCTACAGAGCTGGAAGGACCAGGAAGCAGAAATAGTAGCTGCACGGAGGGGATCGAGAAGAGTGGAGAAGTCAACTAAAGGTCTTTGGCATGAGATGGAGGCAATGCTACATACTCGCTTTGTAGCTGCTCGTGAGGAGAGCAAGCCTGTTGGCCAATGCTGGTTTATACTAGAGGGAAAAAAGATCTTTGAAGAGCGGGATCAGGTCACAGTGGATGCCGCAAATAATAAAAAATGCTATCCATGTGTATTTTCCCATGGATGGTTTGAAGGGTTTTGTGAGCGGTGGAGTGTTGCAAGGTGATTGAAAACCAAGGTTGGACAAGATGCACCAGGTGATAAGGCAAAGCAAATACAAGGCTTTTTACAGGAAATACGTCGAAAGTCTCAACCACGGGCCGGTTCTTACCAATCTAATCGATTCTTGCCTCAGTATGGATCAAACACCGTTACCTTTCGAATTTCTACAAAATCGTACATTTGATACTAAAGGCACAACTACTGTGTTCATTCAAACTGATCATACCTCTTGGATAAAACGACATGCAACTCTCATGATTACTGCCTGTGTTGATGGGAAACTTCGATGTAAACCAATCTTGGTATTTCATGATAGTTCTAAAGTTGAACAACAGCCTCGTAAAGAAGAACGAAAAAAATACCATTCTGGAGTTACAGTCTATTTCAAACCTACAGCATATAGTGATGAAGAGATTACTATGAAATGGATTCAGCAAGATATTTGGGGGACAACATCTTCTAAGTCTTCATCCTCCGAGTCTATATCTTCTGCAGCTAGATTAGAGCTTCCACAGCCTGAACGTTTAGTAGTATTGGATGTTTTTAGTGGTCAAAAAACTAAGAAAGTCCTAAATACTATGGAGGAAAGGAATATCATTCCGGTGTATATTCCGGATGGCTGTACTAGATATGTCCTGCCTATGGATACAGTTCTTAACAAGCTTGTAAAGGGTAAAATTGCAGATATCTTAGAAGAAAAGTTGGAAGTGGTTGAGGAAAGAGATGAGGGTGTTGGTCGTCGTCGCATTCTTATAACTCAAGAAGTTGGAGAAGCATGGCTTTGGTTACATATAGAGAAAAAGGAGAGTATTATTAAGTCTTTTAAGCAGGAAGGTATTCCTATATCTCCTGATGGGACTGAAGATACAAAGCTTTATGTACGTGGTTTGCCGGATATTACAGTTGGGCCACGGCAGATGGAAGATACATGGGATTCAGATGAAGATGTTGAGTATATGGATGGTGTCGATGCAGAGCTGATCCCTGACATACCACCTGCAGCACCTCAGATTTAGGTAGAATTAGTATTAGTGCGCTCTGTAAATAGTTTTGTCTCAAAACTCTTGTAACCCAGTTTTCCCGGTCCATAGCCCGCTCGAGTTCGCATCCGGACTCACATATGAGGAATGAGTTCAATCAATGAATCTTGTCTTTCTTATGTTCAACAACCATACAAACGGTCTAGATCTCTTACCATAGACACAATAGACCTCTTCCGCACTTTTGCTCTCAGCACCGCTGTATCTAGTAGTTCCTATAGAACCATTCCGCTGCCTGACAGTACTCCTCCTACAAGGTATATAGCGGCGGGGGCTGCGGCGATCAGGGGAATATTGCTGGGGGAGTTTGGGGCGGTAATGGTGGCCGAAGTTTTGGGGATATCAGTGGCGTGGGAGGAGGGATACTCTGTGGTGGCGTCAGACAGCCAGGCGGCGATGAGGAGGTGCCGACCCCACCTCCGGGCTGCAGAGCGAAAAGCCACGGATCGATGAGATAGTGATCAGGGCGGCAAGGGTCGAGATCCGGATCCAGCTGATATAGGTGAAAGGGCACAATGGGGTAGTGGGGAACCAGGTGGCGGACCACAGGGCGAAGGACACGGTGATGAGGGCCCAGTAGATGTCGGAACCCAGCCTAGCTACACCGGCTGATATTAGACAACTGTAACCTCCACGAATGAACGCCACACCTCAAGTGGGATCGGGACGAGCTGAGGAGTCTGAAGTACATACACATTGATTGAGGACCGATGCGGGCGTAGCTACACCTGATCGGGCCCCTGTTCTGAGGTGCGGAGAAATCCAGAACGCGGCACATCTCCTGGACTCGGGCTGGAAGAGGAGGAAGTGGGAGGATATCTGGATGGACCGGCGCGGAGGTGGTAGGATTCCTACGAACCGAGGAGTGAATGGCCTCCATTTTTGTTTCTGGATTTTTTTGAGGATGCTCTTGTGTGTAGTTGGCGGGTTGTCACGGCCCAGGGGTTAAACATTCACTCAGGGATGAATTCCCTTGTCATATACCATAGTATAAATCCGAGTGCTGATTTACGAAATAATACTTCGTTGGTCTTTTGAAGAGGTCCAATTTGTATTGTGTACTATAATTACCGTTTGAATTCAAGGCCTTGTTACAGCAATTCCTGGAACTCTTCCGCATGGAATTTGGGACCACTATTCGAATATATTACTGAATGTGTTAAGAGCCCCTACCGGTTAGCGGCTCACAGTAACTTGTGAAAGATTTCTAGGATCAAAACCCCACAGGTATTGTAAGATGCGATGATGGAAATTAGCAGATTTGGAGAGAGGCAGAACCATTCCTAAGAGGCATAGATCTATCTCTCTGGGCATACCATCTATCGCTGGGATGCTGATTGCCACCGGGAGGTGGATCAAATGCTTTTTCAGCAGCGATCGATGGATTTGTGCCCAATGCACAACCGAATGAGGTTCAAAATTTGGAATTGTATTGTAAAGGTGTGGTAGACGGTTTTATAAACCACGGATGGGCCAAGGTGTATTACTGCTGGACTAATACAAGGGGAAATCCAGGGGATCCCGAGGGAGGTATGTCTGTAAAATATGTGAATAGGTGGGGAGATGAGGGCTTTGATGAGGGAAAATAATCACTATTCACGCTCTAGGTACCATGGTCATGCAATTGCATGCAATATCTCTCCGTGGAATGACTGGGGCGATCGGTTAACGCTAACCCGGGGTTTAGATATTGTATTCCTTGGAGTAACTCAACTGAACTAAGTTAAGCCCAGGATCCCAATAGCGTAAAAGAATGTACATAGCAAGTAGGGCTCGTCTGCCCCTCCAGAGTGGTGGTGCCAATCAGACTAGGGCCGTTATAGCGACTACAGATATCATTTAGATTAGGACAGATTCATCTATGCCAAGACCTGTAATTTCTTCCTTTTTTGTTTGTGTAACTCAGTTCTCGTATTTATACTATGGTATATGAAGAGGGCATTTCTTTTTTTTTTTTAGAGTCATTACTTTTATTCAGCCTTAGGCTACGACGAGCCCCCCGGAAACCCGAGAGGATTCAGAGCGCACCCCTACTCCACCACTACCAAGACTTAACTTCGTAGAGTGTCTGACCAAGACAACAGGGGGAACCTCTTTATGACAAACCCATGCTCCTTGGCTGTTTGAAAATCTTTGCACGATTGTTCAACCCCTGAGTCATGCCGACCCAGCTAAATAAATGTATCCTAGCTGAACACCTCCCCATCTTAACTCCCGGCAGCCATTTAAGTGGCGTCCTCCCTCTCCTCCCCCTCTCCGCTGTTTCTCGTCAAAAATCTCGTCACCTCCGCCCAAAACCCCCTGTCCCTCAACATGTCCTCCCTTCCGGACCTTCCCTCCCACACATCCCGACATCAGGTGTGCCGCATTCTGAACCTCTCCGCACTTGCATCGTGGGCTATCAGCCTTCCCTATCCTGAAGAGCCATTCTTTCATCGGTCCCTTGTCTGTGTGTAAGTACGTGAGGCCCCTCAGGTCATCTCTGTCCCATTTCATGTGCGGCTCTCCTCTGTATAGGGGGTACGTCTGTCTGATGCCTGCTGGCCTTGCTATGCTCCGATCTGAATTCCATACTCCCTCCGCTACTTTCTCTTTCGCTCTTCTATCCGCCTCTTCGTTCCCTGCAACTCCGCTGTGTCCTTTCACCCATGTCATCGTCGGCTTCGCTAATCCGCATTCGTTTGCCACTTTGGTCACTTTCTCGTCTATCCACGACCTGCCTTCATGTACCCTGGTTGTGAGATTCACGCATCTCTTGATGGCCGCTTGGCTGTCTGATGCCAACGTTGTGTACCCCTCCTCCCATGCGCTGGCTATTCCTATCATCTCCGCGTCCATCACGGTTCCGTAGCTTCCCAGGACGTAAACCCCCTCCGCTGACGCCCCTGCTGCTACCCCTTCCATCCTGGAACCGTCCGTGTAACCTACCACCTGCCCTTCCACTATTCTGTCTCGAGGCTCCGAGACTCCCGCTTTTTCCCTCATTTTCTCTCGTCATCCACACAATTATTACGTCTTCTCCCAATTCTTCGCTCAAAATCCTCTCCGCTCTGGGTCTCAGTTGTGATTCGTTCCTCGTGTACACTCAAGCCGCCAATCTCGCCCTCTTCCTGTATATCAGGTCCTCCTGTTGTCTAATGCTCGTGATCTTCTCTATCTTCTATCTGCTGCTCCCCTGGTACCCCATGGCTATCCATCTCGACATTCGTGTCGCTAGCTGTAAGCCCTCCTCCCACTGGGTGTTGCATAGTGTTGTTTAGCTCTGCCCCATAAGTCAGGATTGGTAGAAGTTGATCTATGACAAGCTTTCTCTTCTGCTCCGGGGGTAGTCTGGTTAGCCTTCTGACTATGTTGAAAGCTGCCGTCGCCTTTCCTGTCCTGATTTTCCAATGTCACCTTGCATTTATATCCAACCTTAGATGTGCTTTATTTTTCCAGTCCTTCGACCTGTCCCATTTGAGTCTGTACCAGGCTGCTGCCTCCTCTAGTACGTCGTCCAGCGGTCCTGTCTTGCCGACCCTCACGGAATTGACATCGTCTATGTATGAAAGTGGGATGAAAGTGTCCCTTCCATTCCCGGGAGCGTGGCGTGTTCCTCGGTTTCTGGTCTCTACCTTGGCTCTCCGGGTCTTCAGTTCTGGTTCTTCTCTGCATCTTAGTAGCCTCTCCGCCTGTCTGCCTCCCATACCATTGCTGACAGGTATGACATGAAGAGTGTGGGGGATAATAAGGATCCCTGTGGTGTTCCTTCGACCATCGTTCCCTTCCCGATCACCCTCCCATCTACCCTGATCTCGAAGGTTCTGGGTCTTAAGCAGTAGTCCACATAGTTCCTAAGGTCTTCGCATGCCCGTAGCACCTCCCTTATCACGTCCCTGTCTTGGCTTTTGAAAGCTGACTTTATGTCTCTTCCGTATATATCTCCCCCTACTTCCTTCCTTATCTCGTCCATCAGCATTACCGAGTCTATCGCTCCCTTTCCTTTTCTCCTTGCAAAGGTTCTCTTGTGGAATAGGTCCTTCTTTTTTATCATCAACTCGGCCAGCACCTTGTCTCCTAGTTTTCTAATCGTGTTAAGTAGGACTATTGGTCTCCAGCCCTTCACTTTGCTCCGGTTCTTCCCCGGTTTCGGGAACATCACCATCACCATTTCTCTCCACCCCTCCTCCCCATAGTATCCATTCCCTATCTCCGACATCTGTGCCACGTCCTCTAGGATCCCCTTGCCTACCTAGGTGTCCTTCAGCGCCTTCAACAATCTCCACGTGACCTGGTCTGGTCTTGGTGCTGAGGAGCTCTTGGTTTTGGACAGGTTACTTCTTACCGCCTCGATTCTCTCCTTCCTCTGGGGGGTGCGTTTGGTTAGTGTTTGCTCTGCCGTTGCTGCCGATTCCCCGCATATGATATTCTGTTAATGGAAGGCCTTGCAATTCCCCTCGTAGTCTCCTTCCCCGATCACCTCCCCCTCCTGTGTCACCAAGTGCCACACCTCTCCCGTAAATTCCATGGGTTTCCTGCCACTCTCACTATCTTGCATACATCTTCCCCCTCTTCTACGAACTTCCTCAATCCCTCCTTCTTTGCTGTCTTAATTTCCTCCCTCAGTTCCTTCCTCACTCCTTTGTTCTTCGCCGCCTTGTTTCTTAGGGACTTCCACTCCCGCTTCCAGTACATCTTTGATCTTGCGCATACCCTGAGTTATCTCATCCAGTTGCTTTTGAGTAAGCACAGCATGGCCTCCGCCGCCTGTCCTGTGTACTCGTATTGGTGTTCCGAGTACCCCAGGCCTGTCTTTTCCTTTTTCTCCTTTCTTTCTACCTATTCCCGTACCTTCTCCCAGTTTGCCTACGTGAGCTGCAGCTTCCGATCCTCTTTCAGTTGTACCTTCGCCCCTATCGCTTTGTGGTCTCTGAGACACCCCCACCCTTCTTCTATAGCCCACCGCCTCCCTCCTCCTCTTGCTAGCACCCTATTAATTCTGCACATGTGCCCTCCCCACTTGTGGGTGTGTTGTATGGTCTCTATATCGAACCAATGCTCAGCTTCTATTAGTTCTTCTAATGCTCTCTTCTTTGTTCCGCCACAGCAATTGAAGTGCCCCATGATCGTATCCATTGCTCTTATTATTTTTAGAATCATTGACCTCACCCCATGTTGGTCGAAAAGTGGGGGGAGGTATCCCACCCCAACATTCCCCCCCAGTGATACCCACTCCCCTAACCCTCTTTTCCTGTACTGGATCTCCCTGTCCTTTCTCCTGCACACCGCGAGGTATGTTGTGTTTAGTCTCTAATCGTATGTCCTATGGTAATTCCATTTTTCTTGGTCCGCTAAAGCCTTCGCTATGGCTACCACACCCGCCTGCATATCCGCCCCCAACTGTAGCCCCATATCCGCCTGTAGCCTCCCCCTCCTCCCATTAGGGTACAGTATTTTATTCATGGACGTCCTTTGTAGGGGCGTTACCTCCAGATTTTGAACCGCTGGTCCGTACCTTTCATTGGTGTTGTGCTCTCCCACGTACAGTATGTATTTGGTGTCAATCTCCTCCTCTGCTGACTTGAACTTCCCTGCCCTCTTATCCTCCTCTAGTATGGGTCTCCCGGTCTCTTGCCTTGTTCGGTCTAACTATTCCCTCGATTCAGCCCCTCTTGCGCATTCCCTGCCTAGATGTAGTCCCGCGCATCAGTTGTACGTGGGTTGTTTCATGCTTTGTCCGCATCTCCTGTGCCTCCAGCCCCTGCAGTTATGGCATCTGTCTTTTCTTTAGTTCAGTGTGCACTGTGGTGGAGCGTAGGGGCCGTCTTCTGATGACCTCAAGGAGACTTTGTACCCTTCCTTGTCCGTGTACCAGTTATGTGCATATCCTTCCCTGTGTAGTTCATAGACCTGTAGCTCCCTTACTACCCTCTTCCTGTTCACTATATATGTAACATCCACACACTCTCTCCCTGGAGGTTCCCCTTCCCTCCTAATCAGTATTATCACCAGACTCATCTCTTTTCCTTCGTACGTGTAGAAGTTGCATCTCTATCCTGCCCATTGCGGTGCTCTCGGGGCCAGGCTCTTGCCATTTGCCTTTGCTATCTCTCTTACCCTCGTGTCTACTCGCATCCCCCACTCCCTGCCATCCACCCTCGCTATGATCACCTCTACCTAACCTGCTACTTCACTCGCCACTATTGACCAGGATTGCTCGGTCCTCCTGACTGGCCCAGCGATGATATCCAATAGGTTGTTTGGTGTGTTCCACCTTTGTACCCTCACTCTCATCGTCTTATCGTTCCTTCTGCTGAAATGATAAAACGTTCCAAGGACCGTTGGTTCTGCATGCCTGTCTACTTTCTTGATTGACTCTGCCATGTTCCTTCTGAGGATGTCCTTCCACTCGGGCTCCCTCCCTTTGGTTGGGTGTGTCGGGCAGCTCTGCAGCCGCTGAAGTGTACCTCTATCATTCTTTCCCCGTCCCCGCCCTTCTCAGGCCTACTCCCCGGGACCCTCCCTTGTGCTAATCCCCCCGCTGGGTATTTATCTGTCTTCCCCCCTTTCGTCGCTTCCTCTTCCTCCTCTTTGTCTCGTCCTCCAGTCTTTCCTCCTTAGTCTCCCCCTCCTCCATCTTGCTTGCGACGAATTCTACCATCCATCACGGGGTAGTGCATCATCACCGGGAAGTGCATCAATTCAAGCCATTAATTTCTAGCAGTCCGAGACCTAGTTACACGACGCACAGGAGATGCAACGCTTCTCCCAAAAATATTAGGAGATACATGACGAGGTCTGGACGGAGTATGGGGCAATGTGGGAGGTTGATACCGAGTGGGCAAGGGGGTAGCCACCATAATAACAGACTGAAGTGAGGAGTCCGGATTAGCCGGCGCCTCAAGATCCGATTCCCAATCCTCCAGGGCATATCCCGACTCGTCTTGTGTTTCCTGAGATATCCAGGATGCTTCGGATTCTTCAAAGTGGACAGATACCTTTTGTCGTTGGGGTGCCTTGCCTTTATTCTTCCGAGACACCGGCTGAGACATCCGCTGCGCACGGGCCTCCTGTGCAGCCTCTTTCTTCTTCTCCGCTCGATCTCGTTGTTGATAGAGCTTATGAAGGACTGCACCATCAAGTACAGTGCCTTCGGAAGTCTGTAGTTCTTTCCTATTCACAGGGGCTGCTAACTTCTGCGCTTGTTGCCACTTTCTCAGAGTATCTCGTTCCAGCTGCAAGTCCTTGTCGGTATTGATTGCAAACCTCTCCAATAAGTCAATTACTCCAGCCAACTCAGCACGATCAAGGTCCTCATCTTTGCGCTGGAGCAAGAGTTTAGCTTGTCTTGCTTTTCGGAGCATAGCAGCTGAGTTACGAGGTGTAGGTGGTACCGGCGGAGGTGATGCAGATTTTGCTTGTTTTTCTGGATCTCGATAGGCTGGCAACTTGGTTAAAACAGTTCGTGGATTTGCAGGAATTAAACCACTGCCCCGCCAGGCTCCTAGGATATTTTCCTTGGTATAGGTTTTTGTTGTCGCCTTAACTAACAGGGGTAGGAAATTTCCTTTGTTGATGGCCACATTTCTAAAACGAGTTAGACGATCTACCTCCTTCCCATAAGATTTCTGCAGTGGAGAAAAAAGACCAACATCCAACGGTTGAAGAAGATGAGTTGTATGAGAAGGAAGACAATAAGCAATGATACGATGAGAAATACAATATTCAATGAAATCGATATGGATATGAATCTCACAGCCATCAAGAATAAGAAATCGGTATTGTTGTGTTGAAACCAACCGCCCTTTAGTGATATTATCAAAATGCTCCAACCATTTAACACTCAAAAAGCTGTTATTCCATCCCGTCTTGCTATAAGTGAACTTCCAATCCTTGCAGATATTTATTAAGGAATCTAAGTGCTGATACCACCCCATATAATGCGCCACACCTTTATAAATTATCAGCGGAGCAAGAGCCATTCCATCACCAGAGATAGTCTCCACCACAGTAATTAATTCTCGTGTACCATCAGTAGCCATCTTTCCAGTCATACCACGTTCGCGACGTAGACATATGACCTTTGCTCGATCAGAGACTCCTTGTCGAAATCCTTTTTCATCCATATTGTAGGTATTTCCCTCGGTGATGGAATATTTCTTCCGTACTTGTTGAACCCTAGCAAAATGACGTTAAATAACTCCTGGATCGCTTTGTTTGATGCGCCGCTTATCAAAGTTGCTGCTGAGCTTAGAAACTAGATCTGGGTGTCGATTCAGGAAGCGGGTCAAATAATTTTTTCCAATTGCTCCTTCAAAATATGCTTCTATAGCTTCCTCCTCCAAACCGAGCTCTGGATGCTTCAATAGCACAATTGCTTCCTTCACATGACTCACTCGAGGTGGGAATCCAAACTCCTCCAGTCGAACAATCCATCTCACAATTGCTCTTTCTTCTGCTGGCGTCAAGAGTTGTTGATGCACATGTGCTAATCTCCGAGATTTTGCACCTTTTAGGCGCCTGCGCACAGTGGAATAATGAACCCCATAAGCTTCCGCTGCCTTTCGAATTGATTGAAACCGTCCTTGTTGTACTCCGTCGCAGGCATTCTTAATTGCTTTCTCCCGATCGGCCTCCTCTTTGGCCACCTGAAGTCGCCGTTGCTTTAGCTTGCCCATTGCTCCTACTAGCGCTTTATTAGTATTAAACTCGAGCGCCTATGGTCAGAATTTACCTACCGTCGGTTCTATGGCATTCTCTGGGTTGTATTTGACCTAAAATTCATAACGCCGGTGGAGATCTGGTTGATATTTACCCCGCATGCCGACTGACATAGCCGAGATAGGGATAGCGTGGGGGCTGATGCACATCCCGGTGTTGATGCACTACCACGTGATGGATGGTATTTTTGGGAGCGCCGGTGTTACTCCTTTTGCCTGGTCGGCTCTCCCCGCTCCTTGTTCTTCTCGAGAACCCTGTTAAACATATCCGCTTGCTCTTTTCTCTGCTGTTGGGAGCTCGCGGCGGCTAGGGCGAGTCCGGCGTCCTCTCCTTCTGTATGGCTGTTCTCCACCTGGCTCTTGTCCAACCACGATTCCAACTCCGACTCTCTCGACTACTCCGTCGCTGGTAGCTCTGGCGAGAGCTGCGGTTTAATGGGGACCTCGTTTGCGATATGTGGGATATAAATTTCTTCCCTTATCGCTTGGATCGTCTGTGGGTCCTGGGGGATTAGGAGCGAGACATTGGGGCATGGGGAACACAAGTAAACCGACCAAGTCCATGACCTAGGCACCTGGCATGCTCTTCTCCTCCATTGCCGTCTTTCGTAGGGTCTCGCCAATCATAATGTGGGACTGCTGGGTGCCCCGCTCTCCTGTCTTGGGGATATTAGGTGACGCGACTCATGGGGTGCAAATAACTATCGGATCCCCCTCCATGCTTCCCCCCTGGGGCCTTGCTCCATGACCTGTGGAGCCTGCCGGTGGGCTGTTCAGGCCCGCTTTCCTCAATTCAAACTTGCCACGACCCTCCCCTGCTCCCCTCGGGTGTGGAGGATGTATGTTCCAACAATTCGGGGATCCGTTTAAAGTCGCCCTAAGACTTGCCACTGCCCTATTCACCTTGCTCGACACCACCCCCTCCATGATCGCCTCGATTGTCGTTACCTCTCTGTAGACCACCATCAAGTCCTCCTTCGCTTCCCACTGTCCCCTTGTCATCTCCCCTAAGAGCTGTATCACTCCGTCCATCCTTGGTTCTTGTTCCTCCAAACGGGACCCCAGCTTCGATTCGAGTGCTTTGTGTCTTTCCCTTGTTGACGTCGCAGCTTCCTGAACGTCCTCCGACAGCCCCTGGAGCCGAGCGTCGAGCCTCCTCTCGATCGACACCCACCCCTGATTGAACCTCTCCTCCATCTCTGCCACCTCCCTCTCCTCCCTTTCGCCAGTGTAACTCTCCCCCTACTCAGCGTCGTGTCACTCCTAACCGAATTGCCCAAGTGTTCCGTGATCGCCTCCACTGTCTGCCGTGTGTCTCTTCCCAACGTCATCCACTCCTCCACCCCTGTATCCCTTTGTATGGATTCCTCCCTCAGGTGCCTGTCCACCCGCTTCTCATCCCTGGCCTCTTGCTCTTCCGACTCCTGCCTCAGCTGCCTGCTGGCCTTCCCCCCCTCCCTTCCCACCGCTAGCTCCTCCCCCTAAAATTCCGATGGGGTTGGTGAGCACTGGGTCGAGGTATCCGTGAGCCCTTGTAACGGTGCAGGGCTTATGGACGGTGAATAGG
>Ga0307511_10002064_pt1 | contig 21039 bp, 18 predicted proteins | sample 13_EM_MG_FD_200266 | JGI IMG/M metagenome (GOLD analysis project Ga0307511, IMG submission 200266) | Populus trichocarpa ectomycorrhiza microbial communities from riparian zone in the Pacific Northwest, United States - 13_EM | ecosystem: Host-associated > Plants > Roots > Unclassified | place...
ACGCCCGACTGATCGACGCCCACCACCAGGCTCAGCTTGCCCGGGGCGTCAACTACCAGGCGTTGGCCGACGCGGGCACCGAGATCCCCGGGCAACTCGACCTGCTGTCCGCCATCGACGAGGAGCACACGGAGGCCCACCGGTGATTGAGAAGCTCAACCAGTACTGGGGCTTTTCCACGGCGCCGTTCGGCCGTGATCTGGCTCCCAGCATGCTGCACCGGCACGCCGCCCACAGCGAGGCTGTCGCTCGCGTCACCTGGTGCATCACCGAACGCCGGATCGGCGTGATCACCGGCGAAGTCGGCGCCGGCAAGACGGTCGCGATCCGCGCCGCGCTGTCCACCCTGGACGCCAGCCGGCACATCGTGATCTACCTACCGAATCCGACGATCGGGGTGCGCGGGATCCACCACCAGATCGTCGCCTGTCTGGGCGGGCAACCGTTGGTGCATCACGCCACCCTGGTTCCCCAGGCCGTCGACGCCCTGGCGATCGAGTACGCCGAGCGCGGGCGGGTGCCCATCCTGATCCTGGACGAGGCGCACCTGCTCTCCCAGGACCAGTTGGAATCGTTGCGGATGCTGACCAACCATGAGCTTGACGCGTCCAGCCCGTTCGCGCTGCTGCTGGTCGGGCAGCCCACCCTGCGGCGCCGAATGAAACTGGGGGCGTTGGCCGCACTGGATCAACGCATCGGCCTGCGTTACGCCATGCCACCGATGACGCTTGAGGAGACCGGCGGCTACCTCCGCCACCACCTGGCCCTGGCCGGACGCTCCGACACGATCTTCACCGATGACGCGATCGGGTTGGTCCACCAGACCTCTCGGGGCTATCCACGGGCGGTGAACAACCTCGCCGTTCAGGCACTGATCGCCGCGTTCCTGGACAACAAGACCATCGTCGAGGAGTCCTGCACCCGAACCGCCGTCGCTGAGGTGACCGCCGAATGAGCATCCAGCCACCGTGACGATCACCGCGTCACCATGACGATCCCAGCCCCATCGGCTCCACGCCGATGGGGCATCTTCATGCCCTCGTCATCGGCATCGTCAATGGCGCGGTCGTCTGCACGCTCAGCGGCGGCGCACAGACTGGCGGGCACAGGAAGAGGCGATCAACGCCTACCCGCACCACCGTGCGGAGATCAACGGCCTGCCGATCCACTACCCGCACATCCGTGGGGCCGGTCCCAACCCCATCCCGTTGCAGCTCAATCACGGGTGGCCGTGGCCCTTCTGGGACTTCCACAAGATCATCGGTCCGCTCACCGACCCGGCCGCGCACGGGCTTCCCGATGAGCAGTCCTTGGACATGGTCATCCCCTCCCTTCTCCACCCCGCTGCCGCGCACTGGGGTGACGTTCGTCGACACCGCGAACGCCTTCGCCGTGCTAATGAACGAGATACTGAGCTACGAGCGATTCGCCGTTCATGGCTCCGACATGGGCGCGATCGTCTCCGCCCTGCTGGGCCACAAGTACGCCGACCGCATCATCGCCCTGCACACCACCGCACCCGGCATCCTCGACCAGTTCCTCGGCGGTGAACGCCCTTGGGACATCGGCGGGCAGCCGCCCGCCGAGCTTCCCGCCGACATCCGGCGAACGATCATCGACTGGCAAGCGGGGATCACCGCGCATGTCGCCGTCCACACCCTCGACCCACAGAGCCTCGCCTACGGCACGCACGACTCACCCACCGCACTCGCCGCCTGGATCCTCGCTCGCGGTCACGACCGCCGGTGAGGCCGCGGGAGAAATTCTATCTTGCAGAATCTTACTCTGATGCAGGGCGGAATCTGCATAGAATTTCCCTTGTCGCCACTTCGGTCTACCTCCGGGAGGAATTATGAAGAAGGCAGTCGCGCTCGCCGGTATCGCCTTGTTGTTGACCGGGGGAGTCGCGTTCGCGGGCACCAGCGGCGGAATCGTGTTCAACCCGGAGCCCGGCTCGGAAGTCCCCGGCTCACCCGCGGCGAGCCAGCCGCGGTCGGACAGCACGCGAGTCGGCGACCTGCTCTACGTGTCCGGCGAGATCGGCAACACCGGAACCGGCATTCCCGTGGTAGCCGGGGGAATCCCCGCCGAAGCGCCGCAGGCGATGGAGAACCTCAAGGCCTCACTCGCCCGGCAGGGACTCGGCATGGGCAACGTTTTCAAGTGCACGGTGTTCATCACCGACATCACCCAGCTCGGTGTGTTCAACAACGTCTATTCGACCTACTTCGCCAAGGGCAAACTGCCCGCGCGGTCCGGGATCGGTGTTGCCGCGCTGGGGCTCGGCGCTCATGTGGAGGTCGAATGTATTGCCACCTACCGGCGTTAGAACTATTTCGGGGTCAGCGCCGTCTCGATTCGGGCGACGGCGGCGGAAAGCTGCTCGGCCCAGTCGGGGACCAGCGATGTGGTGAACCGGGCGGTCTGCATCGCGATCGCCAGCGCGCCCGGCGGTTCGCCCGTGCCACCCCGCACCGCCACGCCGATCGCTGTTACCCCGGCTTCGGTGAGCTGGTTGTTGATCGCGAACCGGCGCTTGCGAACGATCGAGAGGTCTTTGGCCAGCCGGGCCAGGTCGATGTCCGGGTCGAGTTGCCGACCTGAAATGGGCCACCGTCGCCGAGCACGAGCCGAAGACCGCATCCGCACCGCGAAGAACACCGGCCTGACCAAATTGCATCGAGAGGAGTGGCCATGTCCGTGAACGTCGTCGAGGTCTCCGCGGCCCCCTTACCAGAGGTGCGCGCCGATCGCGTGTGGTTCCGCTGGTGCGCCCAGCACCCGGTGGCGGCAGTGCTGATCACCGGGTTCGTCGCCACCCAGATGGCCACCACGGTCGGCTTCTTCCTGCCCGCCATCGGGTTGCCGGAGCTCGCGTGGCCGCTGAGCAACGGCGTCATCGCCGCGCCGAACACGCCTGAGGGCACCGCCGCCTCGTACTTCGCCGGGCAGTTCATGCACTACCTCGACGGCTTGGCGTTCACCGTCGTGTACGCCTTCCTGCTGCACCCTCGGCTGCCGTTCCGCGACAACGACGCCGGCAACTTCCTCAAGGCGCAGGTGTTCTCCACGGTCCTCGCGCTGATCTCCGTCGGGCTGCTGGTGCCACTGATCTACGAGCCGGGCAAGGGCTTTGGCCTGTTCTCGTTCGGCCACGGCTGGCAGTTCCCGCTCGCGGTCTGGATCTGGCACCTGGTCTTCGGCGCGCACCTCGCCGCGCTGTACAACCCCGGCCGCGTCGGTCGCCAACTGCTGGCCGACCGACCCTGACCACGAGCAGGAGAGCCATGCGAGGCAAGATCGCTCTGGAGGAGCACTTCGCCACCGAGGAGACCGTCGGCGACTCACAGCGGTACGCTCCGGCCGACTCGTGGCCGGAACTGCGATCGCGGCTGCTGGACACCCAGAATCGGCGCCTGTCCGAGATGGACGACAACGGCGTGGAGCTGATGGTGCTGTCGCTCAACTCGCCGGCCGTGCAGGCCGTGCCCGACGCCGTGAAGGCCACCGACTTGGCCCGCCGCGCCAACGACTTCCTTGCCGGGGTGGTTGCCAAGAGGCCCGACCGGTTCCGGGGTTTCGCGGCCCTTCCCATGCAGAACCCCGAGGCCGCCGCCGGCGAGTTGCGCCGCGCCGTCGTCGACCTCGGCTTCGTCGGCGCGCTCGTGAACGGCTTCTCCGAACTCGACGACCACGGTCGCGTCAGCCACTACGACACCGCCGACCACCGGCCGTTCTGGGCCGAGGTCGAGCGCCTGGATGTGCCGTTCTACCTCCATCCCCGCACTCCCCTCCCGCAGGACGGCCGCATCTACACCGGGCACGAGTGGCTGCTCGGCCCCGCGTGGGCGTTCGGCCAGGAGACCGCCGTGCATGCCTTGCGGCTCATCGGATCCGGCGTGTTCGACCGGCATCCCCGGCTGCGTGTCGTGCTCGGCCATCTCGGCGAGAACCTGCCGTACGGCCTGTGGCGGGTCGACAACCACAACGCGTGGCACGGCCAGCGCGCCGCCGGTTACGCCGCCCGACGACCGGTCGGCGACTACTTCCGCGCCAACTTCCTCATCACCACGTCCGGCAACTTCCACACCAGGACCCTGGTCTCCGCGATCAACGAGATCGGCGCCGACCGGATCCTGTTTTCCACCGACTGGCCCTTCGAGAACGTCGACCACGCCGCCGGCTGGTTCGACTCCGCCGCCATCGGCGAGGCCGACCGGCGCAAGATCGGTCGCGACAACGCCGTCCGAGAGTTCCGGTTGGAGACGTGAGGCCACCGCACGGATCCGGGGGACGTGCTCGAGCCCGCGCCTGGTCCGAATTGGACGGTGTTGGACATCAGTTGGTGCGGCGACGCGAGCCGGCCGGCAGCGATGTGCTTGTCCACCATGCGGTGCGGCGCGACGGTCAGCCCCGCGCCGGCGATCACGGCGGGATTGACAAGCCGGGCAGAGTTGCCCGGCGGGTGAGTCACTCGTCCAGGCCACTTGATCTGGACCTCACCCGGCTCATGCCAACCTCGACCGTGCTCGTGGCACTGCCGTGCCGCGCCCGACGAGCGAGAACAAGGAGCGATCGTGGTGAAAATCAGTCGTCGCCGGTTTTCCGCACTGGGGGCGGGAGTCGCAGCGACCGCGTTTCTCGGCACTCCGGCGGCCGACGCGAGTCCCCCTCGCGGCAGGCCCTCGGTGCGCAATGTGGTGCTCGTGCACGGAGCCTACGCGGACGGCTCCTCGTGGGCCAAAGTCGTCCGGCTGCTACAGGCCGCGGGCATGAACGTCACCGCGGTGCAGAACCCGCTGACGTCCCTGGCCGGCGATGTCGCCGCCACCGACTTCGCACTGGCCCGGCAGGACGGGCCCACGATCCTGGTCGCGCATTCCTACGGCGGCACCGTGATCTCCCAGGCCGGGCTCGCCGCGCACGTCGCGGGGCTCGTCTACGTCGCCGCCCGCGCCCCGGACGCCGGGGAGGACTTCGCCGCGCTCGCCGCGCGGTTCCCCACCCCTCCGGTCACCCCCGGGATCATCACCTCGGGCGGTCTGAAGTACCTGACCGAACAGGCTTTCCTCCGGGACTTCGCCAACGGGGTGCCCCAGGCCGAGGCCCTCGTGCTCTACGCGGCCCAGGGGCCGCTCTCGACCAGTCCGCCGACCACGAGCGTCGCGGCCTGGCGCGAGAAGCCCTCGTGGTACGCGGTATCGAAGAACGACCGCACCATCAGTCCCGACCTCGAGCGCTACATGGCCAAGCGCATGAACGCCACGACCATCGAGGTCGACGCGGGTCACCTGTCCCTCGTGACGCATCCGGAAGTGATCACGGACCTCATTCTGCGGGCCGCCGCGAACAGCTGACCGCCGAGAGGTGCGGCGGTCAGAACTCGTCGTGCCGTTGGCTGGATCCACCGCGTGCACCGCGACTTCACGTGCCCGCAGCCAGGTGATCTCGCGGGCGGGCACGGTGCGGCCTTGGGCGGTGGCCACCGGGTGGTCCATGGCCGAAGCGGGCAGGGCGTTCAGGCTGGTGCGAAGATCTGCGACAGAACGCCGCACGAGCGTCCGTGCGCCGCAGTCTGATGGCTACGCTCGCAGCGAGGTCGCGCAGAGGGCGACGAACAGCGCCAGCACGGCGGGATCCCCAGTGCGACCGGTAGGGTGAACACCTCGGTCAGTGGCCCGATGGCGAACGGCGCGACGAGTAGCCCGAGGTAGCCGATGCTCGACACCTGCGCGACACTGCTGCCCGACCGCACCGGATCACGGTTTCCGGCCGCGGAAAACACCTGCGGGACTATCGACGCCAGGCCGAGTCCGAACACCCCGAACCCGATGATCGCCGCAGGCTGGGTCCCGATCAGCAGCGCGGCGCCCAGCCCGCATGCCGCGAGCACCCCGCTGCCACGCACGAGGGCCACGGGCCCGAACCGCCGGGCCAACCGGTCTCCGATCATGCGCGCCGTAGCCATCGTGATTGAGAAGGCCGCGTATCCGAGCGGCGCGACACCGGTCGTGCTGTGCAGCGAGTCGTGCAGGTACGTGGAACTCCAGTCGGTGACCGTACCTTCGCCGAACAGGCAGCAGAAGCACAGCAGTCCGAGGAACACGACCGCGCCACGCCAGTGCCGTCGACTACCGCGGCGGACGTCGGCCGGCCGGGGCTGGTACTCGACGAGCCATTGCCCGGCGAGCACCGCGAGGACCGCCATCGGCGCCGCGGCGAGGAGGAACGTGCCCGGCACGGAGATGCCGGCCGCGGCCGCCGCCGCACCGATCCCGGACCCGGCCAGTCCACCAAGTGTAGAACGCATGTAAGGAAGACAGAATCGGCCTGCCGTAGCGCCGCTGCAACTCGATCCCCTGCGTGTTCATCGAGACGTCGACAAACCCGTGCCCGAATCCGAGGAATACCAGCGACCCCACCAGCACCGGCAGGTTCCCGGCGAACCCCGGCGCGATCAGCGAGATCGCCAGCAGCACACCACCGGGCGGCGTCAACCGCGCGCTGCCGAACCGGTCGAGCAGCCGCCCGGCGATTCGCATCGCGATGAGCGCTCCCGCTGCGACCGCCAGCAGTGCCACGCTGACCTGCGCGTCTCCGAGCCCGAGCGCTGCTTTGATAGACGGGATCCGGGCGGTCCAGACCGCCAGGACGATCCCGGTGAGACAGAAGTAGAACGCGGCGGCGAGGCGCGCCCTACGCAGCTGCCCGGAAACCGCGCCGGAGCGGGCCACGGTCGTACGGCTGCTCATCCGGCCCTGCCTTTCACCTGTGACTCTGGTCGTCCGGAGTGATCGGGGCAGCTCGACAGGGCCGGATCCATTTAGTCCATTAAGGATGGACAAGATCTCTTGCGGGGACTACGAAGCGCGGCATGATCGCGCGTCTCAGACGGCGCCGTCGCGACCGGGACCAGTGGACACCGCCCGATACCGAAGATGACACGGCAGCGCAGATGCTCACAACCAGTCGCGGGCGTGACGCGTCCCACTTTCTTACGAACGAAAGTTTCTCGTGTATGTTTAGCGTCATGCGCGGACAGTCCCGTCACCAACACATCCTTGATCGCCTCCACAGCGAGGGCCGGGTCGACGTCGCCGACCTCGCGGTCGCTTTGGAGACCTCGGAGGTCACCATCCGCCGCGACCTCGACCTACTCGCGGAGCAGGGGACCCTGCGTCGCATCCGCGGGGGCGCGGTCAGTCTGATGATGCGCGGCGACGAGCTCCCGTTCGCCATGCGCGAGGTCGAATCCGTCGAGGCCAAGCAGCGCATCGCCGCCGTGGCCGCCGGGCTGATCCACGACGGCGAAGCGGTGGTGGTGGACAGCGGGACGTCCGGCCTGGCCGTCGCCCGCGCCCTGACCGACCGGCAGCTCACCGTCATGCCCCTGTCCCTGCACGGCGCCGTCGCGCTCAGCGCGAGCTCCTCGGTGAACCTGCTCCTGCCCGGGGGCGCCACGCGCTTCGGCGAGGGGGCGATGGTCGGCCCCCTCGCCGAGGCCAGCCTCGCCGCACTGCGGTTCGACACCGTCGTGCTGACCTGCTGCGGCCTGTCTCCCGAGGACGGCGTCACGGCCCACGACCTCCAGGATGCCGCGGTGAAACGCGCGGCGGTCACGTCCTCGCGGCGGATCATCCTCGTCGCCGAGGGGGCGAAGTTCACCCGCACGGCACTGGCCACCGTCTGCCCGACCGACCGGATCGACGTCCTGGTCACCGACGAGACGGCCCCCGCCGACGCGCTCGGGCGGTTCCGCGACGCCGGCGTCGACGTCCAGGTGGCATGAGAACCGAGGAGTGCTCATGACTTATGCGACCCTGCTGGTCGACTACGGCGAGATCATCAGCACCCCGCAGCCCCCCGCCTCGATCAGTCGCATGGCCGCACTCGCGGAACTCGACGAGGACGCGTTCGCCGACCGGTACTGGGCTCCGCGCCCGGCCTACGACGCCGGCTGCCCGGCGGCCGACTACTGGGCCCATGTCCTCGGTCGGGGTCCGGTGCCACCGGACCTGCTCGGCGCGCTCGTCGAGGAGGACATGCACAACTGGACCCACCTCGACCAGCGCGTGCTCGACCTGCTGATCACCGAGCACCAGCGCGGCACTCGGCTGGCCCTGCTGTCCAACGCTCCCCACGAGCTGGCGGACGCGGTGAGTGCGCACCCCGCGTTCACCGCCTTCGACGAGCTGTTCTTCAGCTCCCGGCTCGGCCGGGTGAAACCCGATCCAGAGATCTTCCGTATCGTGCTGGACCGGCTTGGCGCCTCAGCGGCGGACGTGCTGTTCGTGGACGACCGCGCCGAGAACATCGTGGCCGCGCAACGGATCGGCCTAGGAGTGCTGCACTTCACCTCCTACGACCGATTGCGCGACCGCCTACACCCGACACCCGGCTGAGACCTGCCGACAAGCACCGACCTCTGCGGTCGCAACCGGGCGAACCCGCTGCGACCGCTCCACCTCAACGGGCCAGCGACGCGCACGAGGATGGCCGCCGACCTCGGTCTCAACCGCAGCACGATCAAGGTGCTCGTCACGCAGTTGGCTGCCGACGAGATCGTCGCGGAGCGCCTCCCCATCGTATTCAGCTCACGCCATCCGGCCCGTGGCATACGCCGCGGGCAGTGAGGCACGCCTCGAGAACAAAGGGAGATCAGAACCATGACCCACATAGTCATCGCGGCTACGCCGGCCTACGGACACGTGGCACCGTTGCGCCCGATCGCGGCGGACCTCGTGCGCCGCAGCGAACAGGTGACCTTCCTGACCAGCAGCGGCTTCCGCGACTCGATCGAGGAGACTGGCGCGCGGTTCGCCGCGCTGCCCGGAGAGGCCGATTTCGATATCGCGAAACTGGTCGCCCAGCACCCTGAGCGCGCCAAGCTCGAGCCCGGCCCGGAGGCGATGTCCTGGGACCTCACCCACGTGTTCATCAAGCCGATCCCGCTCCAGCACGCCGCGCTCCAGGAACTGCTCGCGGAGCACGACGGCGAGCCGGTGGTGGTCCTGCACGACACCTCCTATCTTGGTGCGATGCCCATGGGGCTCGGCGCTCCCGGCATCCGCCCGGTTGCGGTGATCGGGATCGGCATCGTGCCGCTCACCATGTCGAGCATCGACACGGGCCCTTTCGGCCTCGGGCTGCCGCCGGACGCGTCGCCCGAAGGCCGCGCCCGCAACATCGAGGCGAACCGCGCGGTCCAGGGGGCGTTCGCAGCGGTCCAGAGCCTCGCTGCCGAGACCGTCCGTTCGACGGGCGCAGCTCGCGAGCTGCCCTTCTTCCTCGACGCCGCGGTCACGGTGCCGGATCGCTACCTGCACCTGTCGATCGAAGATCTCGAATATCCGCGCAGCGACGCGCCCGCGTCGCTGCGTTTCGTCGGCGCGGTGCCGGATGAGCGCTCGACGCGGCCCGTGCCGCTGCCCAAGTGGTGGCCGGAGGTGGAGGCGGCGGATCGGGTGGTCGTGGTCACGCAGGGCACACTCGCAAACCACGACCTCACCGAGTTGATCGAGCCCACGCTCGAGGCTCTCGCGGACCTCGACGTCCTGGTCGTCGCGACCCTCGGACGTGACGCCCAGCTGGCCGATGTCCCGGCCAACGCGCGGATCGCCGAGTTCATCCCCTTCGCCGAGCTGCTGCCGCGAGCGAGCGTTCTGGTCAGCAACGGCGGTTACGGTGGGGTTCAGCAGGCGCTGCAGCACGGCGTGCCGATGGTGCTCGCCGGGCAGTCGGAGGACAAGGCCGAAGTCACCGCGCGCACCGCGTGGGCCGGCGCGGCCATCAACCTGGCCACGCAGCGTCCTGCGGTCGCCGACATCCGCAAGGCCGTCAAGAGCGTGCTCGACACGTCCGCGTACAAGGAGCGGGCCGTGCACCTCAGCGAGCAGTACGGGAAGCACGACACCCTCGCCGAGATCCACGCCGCGATCGGCGAGTTGATCGCACAGCGCGGAGCCAACGGCTGACACCGAACCGCCCAGGACCGGCGTGGGAGAACGGGCTGAAGATCCTCGACAACATGGAGGTGTGATGTTCGAACTCCGCCTGGAGGTACCCAGTCGAGACTCCGCGGTCCTGCGTGGCCCGCACTACGGCCCCGACGAAGGCGCGGCACCGACCATTCTGGCTGTGACGCCGTACGGTGCGGACCGATTCCACGCCGCCGGCGTGTTCTTCGCGTCTCGAGGGTTCCACTTCGTCGGTCTGGACGTGCGCGGTCGCGGCGACTCCGACGGTGAGTTCGTACCGTTCCTCAACGACGGACTCGACGGCTACGACGCCGTCGAGTGGCTGGCACGGCAACCGTGGAGCAACGGTGACGTGGTGATGTACGGCGGCTCCTACTGTGGGTTCGTGCAGTGGGCGACGGCCGCGCAGCAACCACCGTCTTTGCGTGCGATTGCTCCGGCTGCCGCGGTTTGTCCGGGTGTGGACTGCCCGGGGCTGAGGAACGTGCCGTACGCGTACATCGTGCGTTGGCTGTCCGCAGTGAACGGGCGGCGAATGAACACGGGGCCCTTCGAGGACGCGGGGCTCTGGTTCGGCGGGGTCCGTCGGCAACTCGCCACCGGCCGGCCGTACCGTGACCTGGACGTGGTGTCGACGGGCATGCGGCTGCCGGTCTTCCAGGAGTGGCTGAACCATCCTGAGCAGGACGCGTACTGGGACCAGTTCGTCCCCACCAGGTTCGAGGAGATCACGCTCCCGACTCTCACGACCACCGGCCAGTACGACGGCGACCAGGCGGGCGCGTTGGCCTATCACGACAGGCATGTGACCGCGAACCCGGCGGAAGTGGTGAACCGGCACCACGTGGTGATCGGGCCATGGGACCACGCGGCCACCCGGTCAGGGGCCAACTCCTTCAGCGGCCTGACCTTCGCCGAGTCCAGCCGGCTGGACCTGCAGTCACTGCACGCCGACTGGTACTCCTGGGTGCTGGGCAACGGCCCGCGCCCCGACCTCCTCGCCGACCGGGTCGTCTACTTCCACATCGGCGAGGACCGCTGGCGCAGCGCGCCTCACCTGCCGGGCGGCACCAAGGAACTCACCCTCCAAGTGGGCGGACCCGCCAAGATCATCCTGGACCCAGACCAGGCCCCCGACGAGCCCGACGAGGAGAACCCGTACCTCCGGACGGGCCTGTCCACTGCGCACGTGACCGAGCCACTCGACGTCCTGGACATCGCGGGGCGGCCGGCCGTCCGTCTGCTGCTGTCGTCGGACCTACCGGACTTCGACCTCCTGGTCGGCCTGTACCTGCTGCGCGGAACCTCGCCAGCGAGGTGGCTGGGCGAGATGCCGCTACGCGCCCGCTACCGTGACTCCCTGCGCGAAGCCACGCCCTGGCCGTCCGGAGTGGACGTACCGGTGACGGTCCCAGACCTACCGTTCATCTCGTTGCGTACCGAACCTGGCGACCGGTTGGCCGTGGTCGTCGAGCAGCCAGACCGCCGCTGGCAGGTGAACCAGCAAGCAGGCGGCTCGGCGTTCGACGAGGCAGCCACGGACGCGGTCGTGGGCACGGTCTGGCTGGTCGCCGGGCCCGAGTTGGTGCTGCCGGTGGAATGAACCGATGTGAACTGTCGACTTGGATTCAGGCCGGCAGTCCACACCGCCATTCGCCGTCCCGACAGCGGAGGTCGACATGGTCGCGGCCCGGCAGGACGCGCGGCGCCACGGCCTCCGCGTTGCGACGCGGCCCTGGTCGACGGGATCAGTCAGACGCCAAGCCACACTGACCTGCGCGTCGTCGATCCCGAGTGCCGCCTTGATGGTCGGGATGCACGCGGTCCAGACCACCAGCACGATCCCGGTGAGAGCGAAATAGCGGGCGTGTTTCCCTTGCGGGACGGGCGAACCCTGGCCATCGCCCGATCCTGACGATGACTCAACAGCGCGCATCCCCGCAATCGACAGCATGTGTGACATGCGTCACCATCTTACGAACGAAGGCTGATGGTGTATGTTCGACGCTGCTCGCGGGTCGCCGCCGACCGTCCGCCAACGCCACGCGCGATTCCTCAGTGTCCTCGCGGTTGAACAGTCGGAGGTGCGATGTTTCGGCTCGTGGTGATCGGCCTGTCCCTCGCTCTGGTCGGCGGTGCCGCTCCCGCCGCCGCAGCCACGGAGACGGCGCCGGTGGTGGTGAACGTGGCGGCGTTCGGCGCGGACCCCACCGGGCGGATCGACTCCGCGCCCGCGATCGCCGCGGCGCTGCGGCACGCCAAGGCCGTCAACAACCGGCCGGTCAGGATCGTCTTCCCGAGGGGCACCTACCAGCTGTACCCGGAGCGGGCCGAGACCCGCGAGCTGTACGTGTCCAACACCGTCGGGGCCGATCAGCAGTACCGCGACAAGCAGATCGGCCTCCTCGTCGAGGACATGCACGACGTCACCATCGACGGCGGCGGAGCCGAGCTCGTCTACCACGGCCTCCAGACGGCGTTCGCCGCCATCCGCTCGACCAACGTGACCTTCACGAACTTCTCCTTCGACTACGCCGCGCCGGAAGTCATCGACACCACGGTCGCGTCGGCCGGCGTGACCGGCGGGCACGCCTACCGCGTGCTGTCCGTCCCGGCCGGCAGCCCGTACCGGGTGAGCGGCACCCACATCACCTGGCTGGGCGAGACCAGCCCGGCCACCGGCCAGCCGTACTGGTCCGGTGTGGACGGTCTGGAGTACACCCAGATCCACGACCCGGTGGCGCAGCGGACCTGGCGCGCCGACAACCCGTTGTTCACCGGCGTCGCCGCCGTCACCGACCTCGGCGGGCAGCGGATCCGCATCGACTACACCACCGGGACCGCCCCGTCGGACGCCGGACTCGTCTACCAGATGCGGCTGATCGAGCGGGCCCAGCCGGGCGCGTTCATCTGGGAGTCCCACGACGTCACGCTGCGCTCGATGAACGCCTACCACCTGCAGACCTTCGGCATGGTCGGCCAGTTCAGCGAGAACATCACCATCGACAGGGTGAACTTCGCGCCGGATCCCCGATCGGGCCGGTCGACCGCCTCGTTCGCGGACTTCGTGCAGATGTCCGGGGTCACGGGCAAGGTCTCCATCACCGGCTGCGTGTTCGACGGGCCGCAGGACGATCCGATCAACGTGCACGGCACCTACGTCGAGGTCGTCGGCCAGCCCGGTCCCGACACCCTCACCCTGTCCTACGAGCACCCGCAGACCGCCGGCTTCCCCCAGTTCTATCCCGGCGACCAGCTGCACCTCGTCGACACCCGCACCATGATCCCGCTCGCCGGCGGCTCGGCCCGGGTCACCGCGGTCGACGGCCCCAGCGGATCCGACCACAGCAAGCCGTTGACCACCATGACCGTCACCCTCGACCGGCCGGTTCCCGCCGGGGTCCAGATCGGCGGCACGGTCGCCGAGAACCTCACGTACACGCCGTCGGTTGTCATCGCTGACAACGTGTTCCGCAACGTGCCGACCCGGGGCATCCTCGTCACCACGCCCAAGCCCGTGCTGATCACCGGCAACCGGTTCGACGGGATGTCAATGGCCAGCGTCTACATCTCCGCCGACGCCTACCAGTGGTACGAGTCCGGGGCCGTCGACAACGTCATGATCCGCGGCAACACTTTCACCCGACCGGCCGGTCCGGTGATCTTCGTGCAGCCGACCAACCAGGTGCTCGATCCGGCGAACCCGGTGCACCACAACATCTCCGTCGAGGACAACCGGTTCGACGTCGGCGACGTCACCGTGGTCGACGCCAAGAGCGTCGGCGGCTTCACCTTCACCGGCAACACCGTCCGGCGGCTGGACGGGGCGAGCAGTCCGCCGTACAGCTCGCCGCTGTTCAGGTTCCACGGCAGCTCCGGCATTCAGATCGCCCACAACCAGTACGACAAGGGCCTGAACACCACCGTGGTGCAGGACTGAAGCGGCGGTAGCAACGCGTCCGGGGGCACGCCTTCGCGCAGGAAATCTCCTGCGCGGTCAGGTAGGTCCGAGCCGTCGTGGAGGTGCGCACAACGACCGGGACTTCGGTGCGCGTGTGCGCGTCCGCGACGGCTCTAATCACCCGCGACACGTTGCCGCGCATCACCGCGCATGAGTCGGCCCTGGCCGGCGGGACGCGGCTGACCATCCCGGATTTCGGCGACGCGCCGTCCCGAAGGTGATCGTGTCCGGAGTGGGCGGCCCTTGTCGCCCATCCAGGTGCATGGTGTCGAAGCAGCCGCGCGCCTACGGTGAGAGCGCTCTCACAGATCGGGTTGTGCGGCGGCCCGCCTTCCGGTGAAGCACCTTTTCGCACAACCTTCTGAAGGAGGTCGGTTTGTCTTCGGCATCGGTCGACACGGGCGTGGCGAGGCCGTCCGCGCTGGGCGTCACGTTCACGTCGCCGCTGTATCGCGGGGCGACGGTGGCGCTGTTCCTGGCCGGATTGGGGATGTCCGCCGCCGCGCCGCAGATCGCGCTGTTCCTGGTCAACGACCTGCACGTGTCGCTGACGACCGCGGGCCTGTACTACCTGGCCAATCTCACCGCTCCGGTGGCCGGTTACCTGGTGGGGGCGCGGTCGGATCGCACGGGTCGACGGCTTGGGCTGTTCCGACTGTGCGCGCTGGCGGGCTTCCTGGGCTGGCTCGGCATCGCCTTCTCCACCCAGGCCTGGATGCCGTTCGTGATCAGCGCGGTGGTGCTGGCTTTCGCGGGCGCCGGCGGTTCGCAACTGTTCGCCGCCATCCATGACGATCTGCAAGCTGACCGCGTCCCAGTGGGCGAGGAGGTGGTCTCGATCGTGCGGATGGCGCTGACGGCCGGCTGGATCATCGGCCCCGTCGCCGGCTCGTTCCTGGCCGCCGCGATCGGCCCACGGGCGATGTTGGTGGCCACCGCCCTGTGCACTCTGGCGCAGATCATCCCGATGGGTTTCCTGAACTCGCCCCGACCGCCGGCCGTGGCCATGTCAGCGGCGGCAGCCGCGCACGTCGTGCGCCGCCGCGGTCTGCGCGTGATGTTGCCTCTTCTCGCGTTCACCGGCCTTTACGTGCTCGTCTACGCGGGCGAACCCATCAAGTACGCCTACCTCCCGATCTACATGCACGACGATCTCCGACTGCCCGGCGTGGTCAGCGGCGCGGTCATCGGCATCCAACCCCTCGTCGAGTTGTTGCTGATGCCGTTGGCTGTCGTCGTCGCCCGCCGGATCGGCGCGATGCGGTTGATGGTGCTCGGGGCCGCGTTCGGGGTCGGCGCGAACCTCTGCTTCGCCCTGACGGGCAACCTCGTGGGCATGTTCGCCGGTCAGCTCCTCATGGGCGGGGTCTGGGGTGTCTTCGCCGCGCTGGGCATCATCGTCGCCCAACGGTTGCTGCCGGACGCGGTCGCGACCGCGTCGGCGATCTTCATGAGTTCCACCGCGATCGCCAGCGCGCTAGGCGGTCTCACCGGCGGAGTGGGCGTGGCCGTCCTCGGCCTTCCATTGGTGTTCCTCGGCCCCGCGTTGTTCGGTCTTGTCGCAACGGTGGGAATCATGGTCATGAGCCGTACTCGATAAGCAGTGGGCCCGAGCCGGCACGCCGATGCCGGGCGCGCCCAGGTCGCACCACCCAGGAGCGAGATTTGGACCGGTTGCCGCCGCGTACACAGGTAGCGAACCGTGCACGAACGGTTAAAAACGCCGATCCATTGTTCACCGCGACGACCAGGCCTGAGTAACTAATGGTGTTCCCTTAATTACTCGACCTGAGGAGATCCCAATGGGGCTGGGTGACAGCCACGGTCACCGCGCTGAGGAAGTCGTGCGGTCGGTGCACCCTCCGTTCGCCATACGCGAGGTCGAAGCGACCGAAGCCAAGGACCGCATCGCCGCGCTGGCCGCCGGGCTGATCCGCGACGGCGAGGCGATCGTCGTCGACGGCGGAACGTCCGGTCTGGCCGTGGCCCGTGCCCTGGTTAACCGTCGGCTCACCGTGATGCCACTGTCCCTGCACGGCGCGGTCGCGCTCGGTGCCAGTTCGTCGGCGCGCCTGCTCCTGCCCGGGGGTGCCACCCGAATCGGGGAGGGCTCGATGGTCGGGCCGATCACTGAGGCCAGCCTGGCCGCGCTGCGCTTCGACACCGTGGTGCTGACCTGCTGCGGCCTTTCCAGCGAGTACGGCGTCACAGCGCACGATCTGCAGGACGCGGCGGTCAAACGCGCGGCCGTCAAGTCCTCACGGCGGACCATCCTTGTCGCCGAAGGAGCGAAGTTCACCCGCACCGCACTGGCCAGCGTCTGCTCAGCCGAGACGATCGACATTCTGATCACCGACGAGACCGCGCCATCGGACGTGCTGGACCAGTTCCGCGACGCGGACATCGACGTCCGCGTCGCCGCGGGCACCTAGGAGCGCTCATGACCCTCGACCCTGCTCGTCGACTACGGCCTCCGCGAACAGCAGACCACCGAGACGCGCAGTGGGCCGTTCGAGCCGGCGGGGAAGGCACGCCAGTTCTAACGGCCGGGACGTCTTCATCCGATCAGATGTTGGATGGTGTAGGGGGACTCCTCCGCGACGAGCCTCTCCCTGGCATAGAGCCGCAGCAGGTCGTTGAACACATACTTGCCGGCCACGTCGGCGCTGCCTAGCAAACCCGCATCGACCAGTTCCTCCAGCGCCCGCTCGGTCTGGCCCGCGTCCGCGCCGAACAGCCTGCATGCCCGCGGTAGTTCGACGACACCGCCGCGGACCATCGCCAACCTGCGAAACATCCTGCGGACCTCCGGCGTGAGCTGTCGGTAGGACGACGCGATGGCGGCACGTGTGTCTGTGTCGCCGATGGACAGTTGCGACAACCGCTCGTCGGTGGGGCGGAGCCGCTCGGCCATCGCCGCTATGGTCCACGAAGGCCTGCTAGCAAGGCGATTGCCCACGATCCGAAGTGCCAGCGGAAGGAAGCCGCACATATGGATCACTTCCTTGACGCTCGCCGCGTCGGCGGCCATCCGGTCGGGCCCGACAAGGGCGCCGAGCAGTTCGACCGCGTCGTGCGGATCTAGTTCGGTGAGCGTGACACGCCAGGCAACCTCCAATCCGGCCAACGTTCTGCGGCTGACCAGGACGACCAGTCCGTCGCCGACATCGTCGGGCAGCAGCGCGCGGACCTGAGCCTCATCGCGAACGTCGTCCAAGATGACCAGCGTCGCCGCCGTCCGCATACGCACCCGGAACAGTTGTGCACGCTCGGCGGCCGACTCGGGAATCGCGTCAGCCGGCACGCCCATGCGGCGCAGCAGATGGTCCGCGGCTTCGGCCGCATCCATCGGCTGGTCGCCGGTACCGTGCAGGTCGAGATAGATGCGGCGGGCGAACTGGTCGCCGAGATCGCGGCCGACCCGCACCGCGAACCGCGTCTTGCCGACGCCGGGCATCCCCGACACGACAACCGGCCACGGGCACTCCCGCTTCCGCCTCTCGAACCACTGTCGCATCGCGCGCGCCTCGGCCTGTACTCCGAACAAATCGCGAGAATCGGGAGGCAGGAAATCGCCCAATTCTCGAACCGGCCCGCCGCTGCATCGGGGACGGGCCAATGCCCAGATCGCGTCCCGCCCGGCGTCGTCCAGCCCGAGCGTCACCACGAGCGCCTCGATGGTGCGCCGCTGCGGCCGGGCGACGCGATCGCGTTCGAGGTCGCTGACCGTGCGCACGCCCAATCCCGCGTTCGTGCACAGCTCCTCCAGGGTGAGACCCGCCTGGCGGCGGGCCGCTCGTAGGAGAGCGCCAAGGCTGGCCGGCTGGATGGGCTCGTTCACGTCGTCCCATCCCTGGGGCTGCGTTCGGTGTCCTCTTGAGACAACTGGTCGAGACGGTCGCGGATCTGCCGGGCCAGTGCGTGCAAACCAGCCTGTTCGGCGACGGGCAGCGTGCTGCGCAGCAGCAGTTCGGCGGCCTCGGGTTGGCCGAGGCGTAGGTGGACGCCGCTCAGCTCGTAGCTGTACTCGGCCTGCGCGACCCGGTACAGCACGTCCGTGGACAGCTGGATCGCGTGCTGGTAGTGGGGGATCGATTCGGCCAGCCTGCCGAGGTCGGCTAGAATCCTCGCGCGCACCGTGAGCGCAGAACCCCACGAGGCTTTGTCGCCCATCGCCTGCAATCTGGAGACGGCCGGTTCGATCTGTGCTAGCGCTTCGTCGTGCCGACCAAGTTTGGCGAGGCTCTCGCTGAGCCCGATCCAGGTGACCGCTTCGCCCAGGCGATGCCCGACCTTCGTGAACAGGGCCGAAGCTCGTTGGTAGTACTCAATCGATCGCTCCGGCTGACCCAGTTGCCAATGGCCGAGGCCCAGGTTTCTCAGCGTGAAACCGAGTTCAAGGTCGTAGCCCAGCTGTTGGAAGAGCGTCTCGGCGCGGTGCAGGTGATCCAAGGGTGGCTCGGAACCCTGCAGCAACGCGGCGCCGGCGATCATCCGGTACATGTGCGCCTGGCCGAGCTGGTCACCGGCGGTGACGGCGGCGGTGAGCCCGAATCGGCTGAGATTGCCGAATGCCTCGTACCTGCCCACGCTCTGCGCGTACGGCAGGATCATGTTCACGATGGTCCATGGCTGAAAATCTTCGTGTGACACGGTCGTGATCACCGCTTCCAGCACTGCGAACTCGGTGTCGAACCATGCGATCGCACTGTGTGAGCCCCGGATGGTCTCCGGCGTGACACCCGGTGCCGGGGCCGGCGGCGGTGTCAGGGGCATGGGCGGCATGAGGATGACGTTGGCGGCGTACGCCGTCTGGCGGAGATGATCGGCGATGCGGAACGTCGCCGCATCGAGGTCCACGTGGCTGTCTGTCGCCTCCGCCAGTTCGATGGCGTAGGCATGGATCAGGTCATGGAAGACATAGCGGGCGTGGTGATGTTCGGTCAGCAGGCGCGTGCGGGTCAGTTCGGCGACCAGCAGTTCGGTGTCATGGGGACTGTGTCCGGCCAGGCTGGCCATGCTAGGCAGGCTGAAGTCGGGCCCAGGGTGCACGGACAGCAGTCGGAAGAGCCGGGCGGCCTCGGTGCTCAGCAGTTGGTAGGACCAGTGACAGACGCTGCGCAGGTTCCAGGTGGGATCGTCGCAGCTGAATGTGTCCAGACTCTTCCTGCTGGTTTTGAGCTGGTCCAGGATGCTGGACATCGGGGCCGCCGAGTGCGTTCGGGCGGCGAGGATCGCCATCGCCAACGGGAGTCGGCCGCAGCCGGAAGCGATCGCGTCCAGGTCGTCGGTGGTCACATCGGCGCCCAGTCGTAGCCGCAGGCTTTCCCGTGCGTCGGTTGGGGATGGGACGTCGAGGACGAGAAGGTGGGCGCCTTGGCTGACGGCCAGGGTGGTGAGGCGGCTACGGCTGGTCACGATGACCATGCTGCGGCCGGAGCCGGGAATGAGCGGGCGAACCTGATCAGCGTCGCGGGCGTTGTCCAACAGGACAAGCATGCGACGGCCGGCGGTCATGGTGCGGTACAGCGCGGCTTTCGCGTCGGTGCCCGGCGGGATCTCACGGTGGTTCACGCCCAATGCGGACAGGAATCCGGTGAGCGCTTCGTCGGGTTCGACAATGGTGCCACGGGCATCGAAGCCGCGCAGGTTCACGAACAGTTGGCCGTCGGGGAACAGTGGTGCGGCCTGGTGCGCCCAGTGCACGGCCAGTGTGGATTTGCCTACGCCCGGCATGCCGTCGATCGCCACGATCGCGACGGACGCGTCTGGCGGCGTCCATCGGGACAGGCTTCGCAGTTCGGCGTGTCGGCCGGCGAACATCCGCGTGGTTGAGGGAAGTTGTGCGGGTTGGGTGGTGGCGGAACGCGAGAATGTGGTCGCGTCGATGTCGCAGCGGGCATCGTCGAGTTCTGGGTCTGGCTGGGTGCCGATGGTGTCGATCCAGGCGCGGCAGGCGTCCTGAAGGGCCACGGTGGCTTCGGCCGCGCGATGGTCGGCGGCCAGAAGTCGCACCAGTCGGACGCGCAGTGCGGGGTCGAGCGGATCTCGGTCGACCGCCTTGCGCAGCGAGTCCAGGACGGCGTGCGCCTGGCCGGTGGCGAGTGCGACGTCGGCTGCTTCGCGAGCCGCGATGGATCCTTCACGGTTGACGGCGATGAAGGCGGGGTGCAGGGCCGCGGCGGGCTCCAGGTCCGCGGCGCAGCGGCCCCGCCACAGATCGAGTGCCTGGACATAGAGGGGTACCGCGTCGGCCGAGTTGCCATTGCATACGGCGCTGCGGGCATGTTCGGCGAGGCGGCGGAAACCGAGCAGGTCCAGAGTTTCCTCGTCGGCTGGCAACGGGGCGAACTCGCTGGTCCCGTCTAGCCCCAGGGCCTGTCGGAGCGCCGCAAGCTGCCGGCAGACGACTTGCGTGGCGTTGCGTGGTGCGTCGGGTCCCCAGAGCAGATCGGCGATCTCCGGCAACGTCACTGATTGCCCGGGCCGCACCAGCAGCAGTGCGGTGATCAGCCTCGCAGACCTTGGACCGATGTCGATCTCGACGGTCCCATGGCGGATGCGCATCGGTCCCAGTACAGAGCACCGCGTGACCGACGGCGCCACGGCACCCAATTGCGATGTAGGACTCGTCCGTGACATAGCAATGCCGATGGTTATCGCTGGCTTGGTAGTTGTCAAGTCCAATTGAGACGGTTGTGCCTACGAGGGAGCAATGGTTGAGACCTGTGGATCGGCCGGTGAGGGGCGTGCCTACCGGTGATCGAGTAGAGGTCTCAAGCAAGCCGACGTTGGCGCGCCGGTTGGGAAGGCACGCCCAGGCTCGCCGTGGTCCCTGACCCCGACGCCAGGGCAGTTCCTCGGCTCGACCGCAGGGCTGTCCGCGCCGGTGATCACGAAGCTGACCGAGCAGTGGACGACCGAACAACGCGTGTTCGCCGAACGTGATTTGTCCGGTGTGGACTACGTTGTCGCGACCGAACTTGCGCCGGTCGGCCTCGCCGCCGGCGGCGGCCTCGGGGTTCTGCATGGGAAGGGCCGCGAAACCCCGGAACCGGTCGGGCCTCTTGGCAACCACCCCGGCAAGGAAGTCGTTGGCGC
>Ga0307511_10002065_pt1 | contig 21038 bp, 22 predicted proteins | sample 13_EM_MG_FD_200266 | JGI IMG/M metagenome (GOLD analysis project Ga0307511, IMG submission 200266) | Populus trichocarpa ectomycorrhiza microbial communities from riparian zone in the Pacific Northwest, United States - 13_EM | ecosystem: Host-associated > Plants > Roots > Unclassified | place...
GGCAAGAGCGTGGACGACGTCGCAATCCGTCCGATCGAAACGTGGGAGGACTTTGGCGACGTCGCTCCTTCCTGGCAGAACTCCAACGCTTCGATCCAACGGGCCCACGATCCGCGAGTCATTCTCGGCGCGTTTGACGGCGATCTGCTCATCGGCTACGCGATCATCTTTCCGTTGACGCACGATCTCGCGCAGCTTGCCGTCCGGCGCGCACATCGGCGTCGCGGGATTGGCGCGGCACTTCTCGAGCGCGCCGCTGCCGAGGCCGAAGGGAGCGTTCGCATCCTCAACGTCGACGTCCGCGACGAAGGGATCGACGCATTCCTTCGTGCTCGCGGCGCGGAGCTCTTCATTCACCAGCGCGAAATGGCGCGGCCGCTGTAGCCCTTACAATCGCTGCATGCCCACGTTCTTCGACGCCATGAATGAGCTGATGGCCGCCGAGGTGCCGCTGGTGGTCGTCACCGTCGTCGACACCATGGGGAGCGTGCCGCAGGACCGCGGGGCCAAGATGATCGTCACCGTTGAGGGGCTGCGATTCGGCACCGTCGGCGGCGGCAAAGTCGAAACGAAAGCGATTGCCGAGGCGCAGGCGATGTTGCGTGGCGAATCGGCGGAGACCACGAAATTCGCGCAGTGGAATCTGGCTAAAGACGTCGGCATGACCTGCGGCGGCGTGGTCAAGCTCTACTTCGAATCGCATAACGTCGGCCGCTGGCGCATCGTCGTCTTCGGCGCCGGCCACGTCGCCAACGCCGTCGTCAACGTCCTCGTCCATCTCGACTGCCACATCACCTGCATCGATCCGCGCGAGGAGTGGCTGGCCAAACTGCCGGAGTCGCCGAAGCTAACGAAGGTGCTGACGTCCGACATGCCGTCGATGGTGAAGGCGATTCCCGACGATGCGTTCGTCATGCTGATGACGATGGGTCACACGACCGACAAGCCGATTCTTCTCGAAATTCTCCGCGCGCGTTCGTTCCCGTACCTCGGGGTAATCGGCAGCGACGCCAAGGCGAACATCCTGCGCCGCGACATCGAGGAGGCAGGCTTGCCGGAGGAGGCGAAGCGTGCGTTTTTCTGCCCTATCGGCCTTTCCCTCGGGACGAACCACCCTTACGAGATTGCGGTGAGCGTGGCCGCGCAACTTTTGGAGGTGCGGGACGCGCGGCTTGCTTCACGCTCTGTTTCAGCAGATCAAGGTTCATCGCCTCGGTGACGAGTGCGCGCATCGATTCGGAGACGTTCTTTTTCGATCTCAACCACGCGACCTGCGGAGGCGTGAGCCAGACCGCGACCCGCTCCATCCCCTTCTCGCCCGCATCTTTCTTCACGGCCATATGCCCCTCACCAGCGCCACGGTGGCGACGCATTGTCTCCGTTATTTCGGCGCCATCTGTTGCACACGCGTCCAGTAGTCCGCGCCGCTGAGCCACTGGCCGCCGTCGATGACGAGCGCTTCGCCGGTGACGTAGGAGGCGTAGTCGGACAGCAGGTACGAGGCGGCATTGGCAACTTCTTCGAGATTCGCGAAGCGTCGCAGAGGGATCGTTTTGCGAATCCCTTCTTCGATCATCTCGTTCGGAAAGAGCCGCTTCGACGCGCCTTCGGTGTGCACAGGGCCCGGTGCAATGGCGTTGACGCGGATCTTGTGTCGCGCCCACTCCACGGCCAGCGTCTGGGTCATGGCCAGGACGCCGGCTTTGGCGCTGGCGGAATGGACGACGCCCGGCGCGCCGGTCCAGGCGTAGTTGGCGATGATGTTGAGGATCGTGCCGCTCTTCGCCGCGATCATCCGCTTCCCGACGGCGCTGGTGCAGTAGAACGTGCCATTGAGGACGATGCCGATGACGGCGTTCCAGCCGTTAACGGAGAGCTGATCGGCGGGCGAGATGAAGTTTCCGGCAGCGTTGTTGACGAGAAAGTCGATGCGTCCGTGATCGCTGTGAACCTTCGCCGCCATCGCCTCGACAGCCTCTGGCTCGCGTACGTCGAGCGCAAAGAAGTCGGCCGCGTTTTTCCGGCCCGTTTCGCTGCGCAGTTGCTCAACGGCAGGGCCGAGGTGTTCCTCACTGCGGCTGGCGATGACGACGGTGGCACCAAGCTTTGCCATCTCGCGCGCGATGGCGAAACCGATCCCCGTCCCGCCGCCGGTGATGATGCCGACGCGGCCTTCGAATGTTTTTTCAGGAAGCATGGGCGGATGATACGTCAGGGGGCGAGGTAGCGTTCGATGGCTTCGACGGCGGCTGGCAGGTCCTGCTTCACCGTCTCCCACACGATGCTGACGTCGACATCCCAGTATTGGTGAATGGTGAAATTGCGCATGTCGACCATCTTCCGCCATGGGAGATCGGGCAATTCGATAGCTGCTTCTTCGGCAATATGGCTCGCTGCCTCGCCGATGATCTCGAGCCGCCGGACGACGGAATCCTGAAGTTGAACGTCTTTTGCAAATTCCTCAAGAGAGGTGCTCGCAAGATAGGAAATTGCGAGTCGCGCCGACACCAGGACGTCCTGAAGGAATCCGCTGCTACGCAACGTCAAGCATCACCGCCGAACTGAGGATGGAAGTTTTACGAATTGGATTCAGGCTTCCTTCGACAGCTCGGCGTGTCAGCAGATCGACAGAGCGGCCGAAGAGAGCCTTCAGTTGGTCATTCATGTCCGTCATATCAAACAAGGACCACCGCGCGTCGCTTGCGAACGTCACGAGAACATCCACATCGCTCTCCGGCCCGAAGTCCTCTCGCACCACACTCCCGAAAAGAGAGAACTCCGTCACCTTCCATCTGCGGCAGAAGTCGCGAAGTTTCTCCTTGTCGTAATCGATGGCGATGCGGGACATCGGATGCTCAGTTTACGCCGCTGGGCTCAGGCCGCGTTGCCGTGGCACTTCTTGTACTTCTTGCCGCTGCCGCACCAGCAGGGATCGTTGCGGCCGATCTTTGGCTCCTTGCGTTGCACCTGCACGGGTCCTGTTGAACCGCCGGCGCCGGAGAAAACCATCGGCTGCGCCTTTGGTTTCTGCGGCGGTAGCGCGCGCTGAACCCGCTTCGCATCCTCCTGGTGCTCGCCCTCGCGCTCCACAACCACCTCTGTCTTCCAGAGGTACTTCACCACGCGGTCCTGAATCAGCTCCATCATCTGCTGGAAGATCTCGTACGACTCCTTCTTGTACTCAATGAGCGGATCGCGCTGGCCGTAGCCGCGCAGGCCGATGCCTTCCTTCAGATGATCGACATTCAGCAGGTGATCCTTCCAGAGCTGATCGATCACCTGCAACAGGATGTACTTCTCGTGCAGGCGCATCATCTCCGGGCCGATCGAGGCTTCCTTTGCCTCGTAACGCCCGTTCACTGCTTCGATCACGAGCTCCTTTACCGCGGCTGGCGTCGTCGAAGCCAGATCGACTCCGGCCTCCTTCAGACCGATGCCGAAGAAGTCGTACAACTCCGCATTCAGCTCGGCCTCATTCGGATGCTCGTGCGCATCGGCCGGGACATGCGTATCGATCATGTAATCGACGATCTCGTCGGCGGCATTGAGGATGTACTCCTTCCCCTCGCGTCCATCCAGAATCGCGCGGCGCAGGCCGTAGACCGACTCGCGCTGCTTGTTCATCACGTCGTCGTATTCGAGAAGGTGTTTGCGGGCCTCGAAGTTGCGCCCTTCCACCTGCTTCTGCGCGCGCTCGATCGAGCGCGTCACCATCCCGTGCTCGATGGGGACGCCTTCTTCCATTCCCAGCTTTTCCATCCAGCCCATCAGGCGCTCGCCGCCGAAGATGCGCATCAGATCGTCTTCGAGCGACAGGTAGAAACGCGACGCGCCCGGATCGCCCTGACGTCCCGAACGTCCGCGAAGCTGATTGTCGATGCAGCGCGATTCGTGGCGTTCCGTGCCGACGATGTGAAGCCCGCCCAGGCTGACCACTTCATCGTGATCGAGCTTCCACTGTTCGGCGATCTCTTCCTCGATCCGCTTGCGCTCGGCCGGGTCGGCGACATCCTTGTTCTTCTGCGCCGCGGCGAACTCCGGGTTCCCGCCGAGGAGAATGTCCGTGCCGCGGCCGGCCATGTTCGTGGCGATCGTCACCGCTCCCTTGCGGCCGGCCTGGGCCACGATCTCTGCTTCCTTCTCGTGGTACTTGGCGTTGAGAACGACGTGCGGCACGCCTTTGCGTTTCAGCGCCGATGACAGCGCTTCCGACTTCTCGATCGAGATCGTACCGACCAGCGCCGGCTGCCCTTTTTCGTTGAGGACTTTGATCTCATCGACGATGGCGTTGAACTTCTCGCGCTCCGTGCGGTAGACGAGGTCCGCCTGATCTTTGCGCACCATTTGACGATTTGGCGGGATGACGACGACTTCGAGGTTGTAGATTTTGTCGAACTCGGCGGCCTCGGTATCCGCGGTCCCGGTCATGCCGGCCAGCTTTTCATACATCCTAAAAAGGTTCTGGAACGTGATCGTGGCCAGCGTCTGATTCTCGGCCTCGATCTTCACGCCCTCTTTCGCTTCAACGGCCTGGTGCAGACCGTCGGACCAGCGGCGGCCGGGCATCTGCCTTCCGGTGAACTCGTCGACGATGATGACCTCGCCGTCCTTGAGCATGTACTCCTTGTCCAGGCGATAGAGCATGTGCGCGCGAAGCGCCTGTTGCACCGCGTGGAGTGTGTCCATGTTCTCCGGGTCGTAAAGATTGTTGACGCCGAGGAGTTTTTCAGCGTGCAGAACACCATCCTCGGTGAGCACCGCCGTGTGCTGTTTCTCATCGATTTGGTAGTCCTTCTCCTTGACCAGGCGAGGGACGATTCGATCGGCGGAGTAGTACTTGTCGGGCCGTTCCTCGGAGGGGCCGCTGATGATGAGCGGCGTGCGCGCTTCGTCGATGAGGATCGAATCCACCTCGTCGACGATGGCGAAGACGTGATCGCGCTGCACCATCGACTCCAGGTCGAATTTCATGTTGTCGCGCAGATAGTCGAAGCCCACTTCATTGTTGGTGGCGTAGGTGACGTCGCAGCCGTAGGCCTCCTGCCGCTCGCGATCACCGTGGTGGTTCTGAACGACTCCCACGGTCAGGCCCAGGAACTTGTAGAGGCGGCCCATCCACTCGGAGTCGCGGCGGGCCAGGTAGTCGTTGACCGTGACGACATGTACGCCACGGCCGGTGAGTGCATTGAGGTAGACCGGCAGCGTGGCCACCAGCGTCTTTCCTTCGCCGGTCTTCATCTCCGAGATCTTGCCGCGATGCAGGACGACGCCGCCCATGAGCTGGACGTCGAAGTGGCGCATGTTCAAGACGCGTTTGCCGGCTTCGCGCGCCACTGCAAAGGCCTCGGGGAGAATCTCGTCGAGCGCAGCCTGCAGGTCGTCCTTGGCCGTGCGCAGGACGACTTCGTCGCGCGGAATCTCTTTCTTCGCCGCGTCGAGCGCTTCGACTGCCGGCCGGAGACGCTCGCGAAACGCGACGGTCTTGCCGCGCAACTCGTCGTCAGTCAGACCACTGATCTCAGGCTCGAAGGCGTTGATCTGCGCGACGATCGGCAACATCTTCTTGACGTCGCGCTCGTGCTTCGACCCGAAAATGGATGTGAGTACTTTATCGATCATGATGAATTCCTTCCCAGCAACAAACGAACCGCGAACGAGCAGAGGGGCTCAGCAGTTCGTTGCGGGGGCGCGAGGAGTAGCCGCACCGGCGAGCGGCGCGTCGATGCGGGCAGGAGCGCCGTCGATGACCCGCGGCGCAGTCGATTCCGAGCGGGCGTGATGCAGCGTGCTCCGGGGCGATGCGCTCGCTCGCTCGCTGCTCCGAACGCCGCACTCCGCCGCCACGCTGGCAAGGCTCGGCCGCGCGACCGTCACATCGGTCGTTCCGGTGATCGCCCCGAGGGCAATGGCGAGCAGGAGATAAAGGTTCATACGAGCGGGCGCAAGGGTATCAAAGCGAAATCGTGCCGCGGTCATTCCGGCGATTCATGCGAAGTACTTTCCAATAATCGGTGCTAAATCCCTCTTCGCCTTCGCCGGAATCGCGCCCGGCTGCGTGATGATCGCGTACTGAAGCGCGTTGGCGCAGACGCAGTCGCGTTTGCGGTTTGCGGCGGGGACGATCGAGTTGCGGAGGATCTTCTGTGCGGTCTCGGCGTTTTTCGCGAGATAGGCCAGCACTGTTTCGACCGTCACATCATCATGCGTTTCGTGCCAGCAGTCGTAGTCGGTGACGAGGGCCATCGTGGCGTAGCAGATCTCGGCTTCGCGGGAGAGTTTGGCTTCCTGCAGGTTGGTCATGCCGATGACGTCGACGTTCCAGGAGCGATAGAGATTCGATTCGGCGCGCGTCGAGAATTGCGGGCCTTCCATGCAAACGTAGACGCCGCCGTCGTGGACCTTCGCGCCGGCGTTGCGCGCGACGGCGCTCATCGTGGATGAAACGCCGACACAGATCGGATCGGCGAATCCGACGTGGGCGACAAGGCCGTTGCCGAAAAAAGTGTCGGCACGATGCCGCGTCCGGTCGATGAACTGGTGCGGGAAGACGATGTCGGTCGGGGCGTATTCGAGTTTCATCGAGCCGACGGCGCTGGCGGAGAGGATGGTGTGAACGCCGAGGAGCTTGAAGCCGAAGATGTTTGCGCGATAGTTCAATTCGCTCGGGGAGAGACGATGTCCGCGGCCGTGGCGGGAGAGGAAGGCCACGCGAACGCCGTCGATCTCGCCGACGATATAGGCGTCGGATGGTTCACCGAAAGGCGTCTCAACCTTTCGCTCGTCGAGAACGGTCAGCCCTTCCATTTGATAGAGGCCGGAGCCCCCGATGATCCCGATCGCTATGTCGCTCATTGGGCCTTTCCGTCCGAGGGGTAAAAGCGTTTCATTGAATCTTCGATCGCTGCGGCCACACGAATGGCCAGCTCCACCGCGGCCAGACCATCCTCGCCGCTCACGAGCGGGCGCGTTCGCGTGCGCACGCAGGCCAGGAACGCCTCCAGCTCCGCGCGCAGCGGCTCCTGCTTCGTCACCGTCACGTCGATCGGCTGAATCGTCTTGCCGTTCAGGCCGTAGCCCTTCACTTCCTGCTCTTTCGTATCGACCGAGATGTAGGCCTCGCGGCTGAAGAAACGGATCTTGCGCACGCGCTCCTGCGAGACGCGGCTGGCGGTGAGGTTGGCCACCGCGGAGTTCTCCATCTCAAGACGGACATTGGCGATGTCGACGTTCGGCGTCAGCACCGCCACGCCCACGGCGCGCACGTCGACGACTTTTTGTCCGAGGAGCGAGAGGACGAGGTTGAGGTCGTGGATCATGAGATCGAGGAGGACGTCGATGTCGAGCGAGCGGCCGACGAAAACGCCGAGGCGTTCGGCTTCGACGAAACGGACTTCGTGCAACAGTGGCGCAATCGCGGTGATGGCAGGGTTGTAGCGCTCGACGTGGCCGACCTGAATGATGCGCTGTCGCGATGCGGCCAGATCGATGAGACGCTGGGCATCGTCGACCGTGGGAGTGATCGGCTTTTCGATCATCACGTCGCAGCCGGCTTCGAGCAGCTCGCGTGCGACTTCAAAGTGTGTGGTGGTCGGCGTAGCGACGACGGCGCAGTCGATCTCGCGCGCGAGCGAAGCGACGGAGTCGAATCGTTTCAGTTTGAGGTTCTCGCTGACCTCGGCGGCGATGTCGTCATTCGTTTCGACGAAGCCGGCCACTTCCGCTTCCGGCATCTCGGTGAGAATCCGGGCGTGCAGCCGCCCGAGGTAGCCGGTGCCAACGACACCAACCCGAGTGGCAGGGGAGGCAGGGACGAGGGATGAGGGAAGCGCAGTATCCCTCGTCCCTCGTCCCTCGTCCCTGTTTCCCTCGTCCCTGCTCATCGAATGATGCCTCGCTTCGATTCACGGACGAATTCGACGAGGTACCTGGCCTCGGGATACAACCCCAGCTCTTCTTCGATCTTCGCCAGCGCGTCCTCGGTACGCAATTTCGAGCGGACGAGGAGGCGATAGGCGCGTTGCAACGCGTCGACGGTCTCCTTCGAGAAGCCCTTGCGCTCCAGGCCGATGGTGTTGATTCCGTATGAGCGGTTGTCGCGGCTGGCGACTGTCTTGGCGTAGGGCATCACGTCCTGCGTGATCATCGAGCCGCCGCCGATGAAGGCGTGCTCGCCGACGCGGCAGAACTGATGCACCGCGCTGAAGGCGCCGATCGTAGCGTAATCGGCGATCTCGACGTGTCCAGCCAGTGTGGCGTTGTTGGCGAAGATGGTGTGCGAGCCGACATGGCAATCGTGCGCGACGTGCGAGTAGGCCATGAAGAAGTTCTCGGAGCCGATGGTGGTCTTGCCGCCGCCGCCTGTCGTTCCGCGGTTGATGGTGACGAACTCGCGGAAGACGTTGTCGTTGCCGATGGCCAGCTCGGTGTGCTCGCCTTTGTATTTCAGGTCCTGCGGCGGACCGCCGATCGAGGCATGGCCGTAGAAGTTGTTGCGCTCGCCGATCGTGGTCGGCCCCTCGATGCGCGTGAAGGGGCCAACGACGCAGCCGCTGCCAATCGTGACGTTCGCTCCGATGACGGCGTACGCGCCAACAACGACGTCGGGTGCGAGCACGGCGTGGGAGCTGATAATTGCTGTGGAATCGATCTCGGCCATCGCGCTCATTCCGGTCTGTCGATCAACACGCTGAACAGCTCGGCCTCGGCGACCAGTTGGCCGTCGACGGTGGCCTTTCCGTGGATCTTGACCGACGTGGAGCGCCGATGAAGGACGACGCATTCGAGCATGAGTTGATCGCCCGGCACGACCGGCTTGCGGAAGCGCGCTTTGTCGACGCCGCCGAAGAGGAAGAGCTTCTTCTCGCGGTCGGGCATGTCGCGCAGTCCCAGGATGGCGGCGCATTGCGCCATGGCTTCGACGATCAATACGCCGGGCATGACCGGCGCGCCGGGGAAGTGGCCCTGAAAAAACTGTTCGTTGGCCGAGACGTTTTTCAGGCCGACGATTCGCTTGCCGTCCTCGATCTCGACCACGCGGTCGACGAGCAGCATCGGGTAGCGATGCGGCAGCAGCTTCATGATTTCGGTGATCGTGAGCATCTGTTTATTTCTCCGTCTTGCGTCGCGTCATCCGCCGCAAGGTCGCCTCTCGTCTTGCAAACTCGCGGAACGGTATCGCAGGAATCCCCATCACTTTCGTCCCATCCGGAACGTCGTCGAGCACGGCGCTCTTCGCGGCAACCTGCACGCCGTTGCCGATCGTGAGGTGGCCGGAGAATCCTGACTGACCGGCAACGACGACGTTATCGCCCAACTGCGTCGAGCCGGCGATACCCACCTGCGCGACCAGGAGGCAGTTCCGGCCGACCTTCACGTTGTGGGCGATCATCACCAGGTCGTCGATCTTCGTGCCGTCGCCGATCGACGTTTCGCCGAGCGCAGCGCGATCGATCGTCGATCCGGCGCCGATCTCGACATCATCCCCGATGCGAACGATTCCGATCTGCGGGATCTTGTGATGTTTGCCGCCCTCGGTGGCGAAGCCATAGCCGTCCGCGCCGATGACGACGCCGCTGTGGATGATGCAGCGCTTGCCGATGATGGAGCGGTCGTAGATCGAAACCTGCGGATAGACGATCGTGTTGTCGCCAATCGTCGATCCCGCTTCGATTGAGACGTTCTGGAAGATGACGACGTTGTCGCCGAGCACGACGTCGTCGGCAATCGTTGAGAACGGCCCGATGGCGACGTTCGCGCCGAGGATGGCGGATGGTGCGATCGACGCCAGCTTCGAGATCCCCTGCGGCATCGGGCGGCGATCGAAGTACTTGGCCACGACGCTGGCCATCGCAAAGTAGGGATTGGCGACGCGGATGAAGCGATCGTCATCGCCGGCGACGTCGTCGGAAACCAGGATGGCGGCGGCCCGCGTCGAGGCGAGCTGCGAGGCGTATTTCGGATTGGAGAGGAAGCTGAGGTGCGTCTCGCCGGCGCCGGCAAGCGGCGCCACGCCATCGATCATCCTGCCTGCCGGACCGTTGTAGCGGCCGCCGGCGAAGGCGACAATTTCCGAGATCGGCACCGCGGGCATTGGGGCGGGCATTGTATGCCGCAGGAAACGAAAAAAGCCTCCCGCGCGGGGAGGCTCTTCACGTTGCGTGCGTCGTTGGCTACGGCTTCTTGGCCGGAGCAGAGGCGGGAGTCGCTGCCATTTCGCCGAAGCGCTTGATGACGGTATCGGTGATGTCGATGGCGTCAGAAGCGTAGACGAGTCCGGATTCGAACTTGTTGAAGATGGCAGCCAGCCCCATCTCCTTGCCGACGGCGTCGATGACCGGCTTGATCTTGTTCTCGAGCTCGAGAAGCGTCTTGTCGCGCGCCTCGCCGACTTCGCGATCGGCGTCCTGCGCGAAACGCTGCGCGGCGATCTTCTTGTCGGAGAGCTGCTTGGCCATGTCGGCCAGCTTGTCCTCGCTCAGCGTCATCTTCTTGGTGTTGATGTCGTTGTCGAGCTTGGCGATCTCTTCGTTCATGGCCTGAGCTTTGGCAACGCGATCGTCCTGCAGCTTCTTCAGACGATCGTAGGCGGCCTTGCCGGGGGCCGAGCTCATGAGCACCTTGTTGACGTCGATCACAGCGACGCGGGCGGGAGCGCTCTGGGCAAACATCGGCGCTGCGAGCGCTGTCACCGCGAGCGAAATGAGAACCTTCTTCATGCAAATCTCCTTAAGTTCTTGGGCGTGGGCAATCGCTAAATCGCCGCGCGTTTAGTAGGTATTCCCGATGGTGAAGTTGAACGTCTTGAACTGATCGCCCGGCTTGGGAGCCGGATTGATTGCATAGATGAAGCGGATCGGGAACTGGAAGACTGGCAGGAAAATACGCAGCTCCGCGCCGGTCGAGTATCGGATCTTCCGCGGGTCGATCTTGTCGTTGTAACCGTATGCCCAGCCGCCGTCTGCGAAGACCACGAAGCGCAGCGGATCGTTCACTTTGAGGACGTATTCGGTGTTGAAAAAGACCTGCTTGTAGCCGCCGGCGATCTGCGAAACGCCGCCGAACGTTTCCTTCGGACCGAGCGTTCCGTAGTCGAAACCGCGCACCGAATACTCGCCGCCGACGAAGAAGCGTTGCCCTTTCGGGACGCAAAGTTTGCTGTTCTGATCGATGTAGTCGTCGTACGTCAGCGCGCAGCCTTTGCCGTAGTCGAGCGGCCACAGATAACCGAGGTCGACGTTGACGCTGAACGACGACCGGCGCGACATCTTGAAGTACTTCGTCGTCGCCAGAGTAGGCCGGAAGGCGTGGATCGTGCCGCCCAGCGGGCCGCCCGAGAATGACAGGCCGAGGGCGAAACGCGCACCGCGCGTCGTATCGAATGGGTTGTCGCGCGAATCGAAGGCGTACGACGGTCCGATCGATGACGACGTGTAGGTCAGATCCGAAATGTCGGAGATCGGCACGTTGCCGTTGGCGTCCGGCAGCACGTTCGACTCCTCGTGCGTCTTCACGTGCTCGAGTCCGTAGACGAGCGAGAGGCTGTCGAAGCGATGCAGACGATAGCCGTACGCGATCGAGCCGCCCTTGCTCCGCTCCTGATAGCCGACCGCGAGCGGAAAGTTCGTGTCGCGATTGAAGAGCGACATGCCGAGGCTGTTCGGCGTGTCCATGAACCAGGGATCGGCGTACGACAGCGAGTAGAAATTCTGCCGGTTGCCGCGCTGGAAACTGACGCCGAGGTTTTCGCCCTCGCCGAGGAAGTTGCGTGTCGAGAACTGGGTCTGCACGAAGAAGCCGGTGCCCTCGGAGTAGCCGCCGCCGAACTGCACGTCGTTCTTCCCCTCCTCGGATCCCTTCACGGTCACATCGACCTGCTTCTTCTCCTGATTGACCTTGAAGTCGGGATTGTCGTTGACCTTGAAGTACCCGAGCTGGCCGAGCTTGTAGATCGACTGCTTGAAGGTCTCCATGTCCATGATCTCTCCCTCTTCGAGGAAGATCTCGCGGCGCAGGACCTTGTCTTTCGTCGTCGTGTTGCCCTGGAACTCCAGCCGTCCGAGGCGGAACTGCTCGCCTTCGAACACCTGGATGTGCACGTCGACGATGTTGTTCTCGCGCTCGACGTAGTCTGGATTGATGTACGAGTAGATGTAGCCGCGCATGCGGTACAGCTCATCGAGGGCGTCGAGGCGATCCTGAATCGGCTTGCGGCGGATGACGTCGCCCTTCTTGATGGGGAAGTTGCCGGTGAAGGCCTCGGGCTTGAAGACCGTGACGCCGGTGACGGTGACTTCGCCGAAGTGATGGATCGTCCCTTCCTTGATGGGGATGGTGATCTTCACGCGCGGCTTCTTCACTTTGCCGATGGTGGTGAGCTGCGGCTCGCCGAAAGCAATGTTCGTGTAGCCGTAGTCCTGATAGTAGTTCTTGATGTGCTCGAGGTCTTCATCGAGCTTCGAGGGGATGTAGAGGTTCTTCTTCCGCACCCAGGTGACGATGTTGTTTTCCTTCACCTCTTTCATCTGCCTCTTCAGGACACGGGAGGAGAAGTGCTGGTTGCCGGTGAAGATGATGCGGGCCACCGTGGCTTTGATGCCTTCGCTGATGGTGAAGACGATCTTCTTGTCGCCTTCGGTCATGTCTTCCATCGTGGTGTCGACGGTGACGCCTTCGAACCCACCCTCGGAATAGGCTTTCTTGATCGATTCGACGGCGCGCCGGACCAGCGTCTGCTCGACGGTGTTGCCGATGTGAAGGTCGATCTTGTCCTTCTCGAGCTGTTCGTTGATCTTGGCGGTGGTCAGATCTTTGTTGCCGCGATATTCGACGGCGCCGATCCGTGGCCGCTCTTTGACGATGGCCCGGACGATCACACCGCCGCCCGGCGCGGTGTCGGTCTCGAGGCGGATGTCGTCGAAGAGACCGGTCTGCCAGAGGTTGAGGAAGTTCTTCTGCAGCGCGGCCGGATCGTACGGATCGCCCTGATTCACGCCGAGGTAGACGCGGATTGTGTCGCTGGCCACGGACGTGTTGCCGACGGCTTCGAAGCGGGCCACGGTTTGGCCGGTCTGCGCGCTCGGCTGCGCCGTGGTGGGTGCCGGCTCGAGGGCAGCAGGTTCGGTGATCTTTCCGGAATCGGGACGATCGATGATCGTTCCGGCTTTCGGTTTGGGAGGAGTCTGCGGCGTGGGCTGAGCGGTCTGCGCGAGGGCGCTCCCGGCAGAGAGTCCGGCCGCAAGGCAGATAGCGACGATTCGGTTCATAGTTTGTCTGTGAGGCTCGTGGAGGCTAGCCAGCCACGTACCGGAGCACCTTGCAGCCTGTCGACCTATTGACGTGCGAACCGGGACACAGGTCACGCGGGAGCCCACAACAGACCAAAGCGGCGGCGCATTCTAGCAAACTGCTATCGGAATCGACCGGCCATTTACGCGTAGGTGGCACGCCCTCCGCCGAAGGACCAGTTTTCCTTCGTCACCTCGATCAACGAGACCAGCACGTCGTCCGGCCGGACGCCCACTTTCTCCAGCCGCGAGGCGATGTCGGCGTAGAGGTTCTTCTTGATCTCGACGGTCCGCCCGGCGTTGAGGGTGATCTCGACGATGACGACGTCCTCGGATCGATTCACCCCTCCGTACGTGGGATGTGCAACGATCTGGTCACGTTCAAGACGATTGAGGATCTGGAATCGATCGTCGACGGGGACGTTAGCCTGCGCGACGAGCGCGTCATGGACTGCATCACCCATCGCTCGAACCTCGGCGGCGGTTCTGTTGTCACGTACGTAGATTTTCACCAGCGGCATGATCACGACAGTCTATCTGCTCCTCGCGGCGCTCGTCCTCGGCACGCCGCTCCCGCGCGTCCTGCTCGCGCCGCACGCGGACACGTTGCGCATCGCCGTCGTCGGCGACACCGGCGAAGGTTCGGATCGCGTGGCCCACGGCATCGCCAAACTTCACGCCCGCGTGCCGCTGGACGCGATCATCATCACCGGCGACGCGTTCTATCCCTGCGGTCCGTCGTCGGCGACCGATCCGCAGTGGGATCGCGTCCGCGCATTGAGCCGGATCGGCGTTCCGCTTTTCCCAGTCCTCGGCAATCACGATTTCTGCGGACGATCGTCTCCCGACGCGCAGATCGGAGCATCCGTTCCGAACTGGCAGTTCCCGGCGCGGCAATACGTGATCGAGTCGAAGCTCGCCGAACTGTTGATGCTCGACACGACGCCCTACGCTGTCAGCCGCACCCACGACGCTGCTGACGCGCTACGACAAGGTTTCACGAAAAAGACGACGTGGCGCATCGCCGCCGGACATCATCCGATCATCTCCTCCGGCTATCACGGCCACTTCCCGCGCAATCAACACCTGCGCATGGTCATGCTCGAACCGCTGATGAAGCGCGCAAAGATCGACCTCTACCTCTGCGGCCACGACCACCACTTGGAGCTCATCGACGGCCAGCCCCGATTCCTGGTCAGCGGTGCCGGCTCGGATCCGGTGCCGCCGTTCGTCCCACACGCCAGAACGCTCTACCCCTCCGAGGCAACACGCCAATTCGGCTTCGCCGTCGTCGAGCTCGATGTGCATGCGATGACGATCCGCTTCTTCGATGGGGACGGCAAGGCGATCAGTAAGCCCTTTACGTTCCGGCGGTAAGCGTTCGGCACGGCTACAATGAGGCACACTTCGATGGCGTTCGATACCTCTGACGCAATGACCGAGGCCCACCACCGGCTTTATCGCGAAATCGGTGAGACAGGTCGTGCGCGAATCGCAGCCGAGTTAAGCGATCTGCTGCGTGACCTCGCAATTGCCGGTGTCAAGCACCGGCATCCGGAGTACGGCGAGGACCAGGTAGTCGCGGAGGTGCTGTCGGTGTTCTACGGGCGCCGGTGAAATCGGTGAGCATTCGAGAAGTTCTCGAGAATCTGCAAGGAGCTCTGGAGGCCGCCAGCGTTCCATACATGGTGACTGGCTCGTTCGTAAGCTCGGTCCATGGCGTCCCACGCGCGACTCAGGATATCGACGTGATCATCGAGCCGACGCGCGAACAGCTCATGACGCTCCTTCAACGATTCGGCGAGCCGGCTTATGAGGCCGACAAGGAGGATGCCCTCGACGCGCTCCGCCGCCGGTCGATGTTCAGCGTGATCGATCGGCGAGGAATCTGGAAAATCGACTTCATCGTTCGCAAGGACCGGCCGTTTAGCCGAAGAGAGTTTGGCCGTCGAAGAGTTATCGACGTTCTCGGCGTCGCGCTCTACGCGGCGACACCCGAGGACGTACTTCTCGCGAAGCTGGAGTGGGCCAAGCTCGGTGAATCTGAGCGGCAGATCCGAGACGCGGCAGGAATCATCCAGATTCAGGGCTCGAAGCTCGATACGGACTATGTCGAGCGATGGGCGGCCGCACTTGATATCGAGGACCAATTGCACGCCGCACGCGAACAGGCCGGCTAACGGCCTGTCGCCGATTCGCAATTTCCGCGAGCGCCTGCCCGTTCAACCGGACACTGCTTCACCTCTGTCCGAGCGTCAGAGCTGAACAAATACTCTGACAGGAACGGACACAAATGCCTTTTGAATTACTCGGGCTCGACCCGAAAATCGCCAAAGCCGTGCGCGAAGCCGGCTACACGGAACCTACCCCCATCCAAACCAAAGCGATCCCGCTCGTGCTGCGCGGACGCGACGTCATCGGAATCGCACAGACCGGAACCGGCAAGACCGCCGCCTTCGTTCTCCCCATTCTGCAGCGCCTATCCACGCGCGGCTCCGCCACGAATCGCCGCTGCATGCGCGCCCTCGTCATCGCCCCGACGCGCGAGCTCGTCGTGCAGATCGAAGAGAACGTGCGCAAGTACGCGCGCCATCTCCATCTTCGTATCGCCACGGTCTACGGCGGCGTCGGCGAGCGGCCGCAGATCCAGGCGCTGCGAGCAGGAACGGAGATCGTCATCGCCACGCCGGGCCGCCTCATCGATCTTATGGACCAGGGCCATGTTGACTTCTCCGGCCTCGAAGTAGCCGTGCTCGATGAAGCCGATCGCATGCTGGACATGGGTTTCCTCCCCGCCATGCGCCGCATCGTCAAAGCGCTTCCGAAACAGCGCCAGACGATGATGTTCTCAGCCACGCTGTCGAAAGAGATCGAGACGCTGACCAACGAGTTTCTCGTCGACGCGGAAGTCGTGCAGGTCGGCCGCCGCGCCAATCCCGCCGAGACCGTCACGCAGTTTGTCTACGAGACGACGAAAGAAGCGAAGCTGCCGCTGCTGCTCCATCTGCTGCGCGATAAGACGCTCGATTCGGTGCTGGTCTTTTCGCGCACTAAACACGGCGCCGACAAGATCGCCCGCAAGCTCTCTGCATCCGGGATCAACACCGGCACGCTGCACTCGAACCGCAGCCAGAGTCAGCGAATCGCCGCGCTGAAGGCATTCAAGGCCGGAACGGTGCGCGTCCTCGTGGCCACCGATATCGCCGCGCGCGGCATCGACGTGGAGGGAATCTCCCACGTCATCAACTACGACTTCCCGCCGCAGCCTGAGGATTACGTCCACCGCATCGGCAGGACCGGCCGCGCCAAAGCGATCGGCGATGCCATCAGCTTCGTCACGCCGGACGATCGCGGCAATCTGCGCGACCTGGAGCGCTTCATCTCCCGCGGCATTCCTCGCAAAGTCGCCGAGGGCTTCGATGCCAGCGCCTACAAAGAGATTGCTCCAACGATGACTTCGTGGAGGCCATCGCGGCCGGCTACTCGCGCCGCAGTTCGTCCGCAGCGCCCGAGCACGTACGCAAGCTCGCGGCCGGGATCGCGTCCCGCGCAAGCGCCGCGTCCGGGCAACGGCAGGGCGGCCAGCAACGAACGTCCGCAGTTTTCGGATCGCGCGCGACGCAGGCCGTAGTCAAGCCACTACCAGCGTGCCGTCGTTTCCAGTCAGCGCGTCGCGCAGGTGCTCGACATCCGTGATCAGCACCTGCTTGCCGCCGCGCGCGACGAACTGGATCGCAGCCTCGATTTTCGGCCCCATCGAGCCGGCGGGAAACTGTCCCTCGGCGAGATAGCGCTGCGCTTCGGCGATGGTGAGACGGTCGACCGTTCGTTGCGTTGGCTTCTCGAAATCGATAGCCACTTTGGACACGCCGGTGAGGACAACGTAGATCTCCGCTCCCAGTTCCGAGGCGAGAAGCGATGATGAGAAATCCTTGTCGATCACCGCTTCCACGCCGCGCCACTCGCCGTTGCGGCCGCGTATGACCGGAATCCCGCCACCGCCCGCGGCAATCACGACCGCGGCGCCGTTGAGCATGTGCACGATGGTTTCGATATTCAGGATCCGCAGCGGGCGCGGCGAGGCGACGACGTGCCGCCAGCCGTGCCCCGCATCCTCGCGCATCGTCCACCCGAGGTCGCGCTCCAGCGCCTCCGCGCGGTAACGCGTGAAGGACGGACCGATCGGTTTGGTCGGTCGCTTGAACGCCGGATCATTCGGATCGACTTCGACCTCGGTCAGGATCGTGGCGACGTCGCCGCCGAGGCCGATGCTGTCGAGACGATTGCGAATCGCTTGCTGGAGCAGGAAGCCCATCGACCCCTCGGTCTGTGCCACGCAAACGTCAAGCGACTGCGGCGGAATCTTCGTCGACGCTTCCTCCGCCTGGACGAGGATGTTGCCGACCTGCGGCCCGTTGCCGTGAACGACGATCAGTCTGTAGCCGTGACGAACGACCTCGGCCAGCCAGCGCGCGGCCTGTTTGGCGCGGGCGATCTGTTCTTCCTGCGTGCCGCGATCCTCGGGTCGCAGCAACGCGTTGCCGCCGAATGCGACGACGGCGAGCTTTCGATCGCCGGCCACGCTACAGCTCCTCGCGCTGGAGCGGCATGGTCATGCAGCGCGGCCCGCCGCGCGCGCGCGAAAGCTCGTGGCCGGCCATCTGGATCGCGTACTTGGTGTCCGTCCACGTTTCGAGCTCGGTGCGCCCGAGGAGTAGATCGTCCTCGTAAACGATGTGATAGCCATGCGCCGCCAACTCCTCGGCGGTGCGGACATTGCGCTCGTACAGAAGAATGATTCCCGGCGCGAGCGTGAAGGCATTCGCGCCGTCGGTCCACTGCTCGCGCTGCTGGTCGACCGCGCTTTTGCCGCCGCAGTAGATCGGCTCGAGATCGAAGCCCTGTTTTTTCAGCGCACGAAGGAGCGACTTCTGCGGCGTGTACGAGATCCCTTTCTTGGTCAGGTCGATCGTCGTGACCGTCGCGGCCTGACTGCCGCCCGGCAGGATTACCGGCGGATAGATGAGACATTCGTTGCGGCTGGTGAAAGTAAAGACCGTGTCGAGATGCATGAACGAACGCTGCCGCGGCAACTCGACGACGATGATCGTTTTGACGGGACTGCCGGCGTCACGGAGCGCCGTCGCCACCTGACGCACGCCGGCGCGGTTGGTGCGCTCGGTGACGCCGATGAGCAGCAGCTCAGGCGACGGCACGAGGATGTCGCCACCTTCGATCGTCGGGACGCGGCCTTCCGATTCCTCGCCGGCCATGAAGTCGGTCCAGCAGCAGTTTTCGCGGAACAGCGGGTGATGCTTGAACACGTATTGCGACAGCAGCGACTCGCGGCGCCGCGCCTGCGTGGCCATGCCGCAGATGACGACGCCGTTGCCGATGACCACCTGCGGATCGCGCATGAAGAAGTAGTTCGGCAGCGGCAGCAGCTCGAACGTCGGCAACTCGCCTTTGCCCTCCTTCTCTTTCGGAATGCCGCCGATCAGAGTCTGGGCCAGCATCGCCGCGGGTTGCTCGCGAAGTGCCGAGGCCAGCTTGCGACCGAAGTGGCTGCGCTTGGCGAGGTCGCGGATGATGCGCCGCTTGACGTCCTCATCTTCGAGCACTTCCTCGAGGAGGTCCTGCACGTCGATGACCTCGGGGGCGATGAAACGAATGAGCTGCTGGAACCGGCGATGCTCTTCGCGCGCCACCTGGCCATAGAGGATGTCGTCGAAGAGCAGTTGATTCATCATGGGCGGGATCATCACGTCGATCTCCCGCCCGGGCAGGTGGATCAGCACGCTCTTCAGCCTGCCGATCTCACTCGTCACGTTGAGCCGCATTCGGGCGGCATTCTATCCCGCTCGTTCGCGCATCAAACTCCGCTTGGTAGAATGCAACCTCGCCATGAAATCGAGCATGTTCCTTTGCGCGGCGCTTCTGCTATGCGCCGCCAGCGCGCTTGCAAGCCCCCCTCGTATTACCTTCACGAGGACGCTGGCGCCGGTCCACGACCTCGCTCCGGCCGAGCGCCTGGCCGTCATCTACGCCTTCGGCGACAGCAGCAAGATCGAGCCGTTCGTCGAGCACTTCATCGATCTCGTGGCCCGCGCTGGCGTTCTGCACATCACCAACGCGGTGGAGAACAATCATCATCTGCTCGTCGATGAACCTTCGCTTCGCGCCGTCCGCCGCCATCACCCTGCCGATGCCTACCTCGGCGTGAATCGTTTCTCCTGCACCGGCGATGAGAAAAGCGCCGAGGGGAGCGAGCACCTCGACAGCGGCGATCGCGTGAAACGCATGCACCACTGGATCGACGCCGTCTGCTCCGCGCGCATCGACGTGCTGAACACGAACGGCAAGAAAATGTTCTCCTACACGGTGCGCGGGGAAGGGACCTCTCCGCGATCGACGTCACTCACCGAGGATGAGCGCGACGTGGCATACGAACAGGCCGCGCGCTACGCCGCCGTCATCGCTGCCGATGCCATCACGCCGCGAGTCACGCGCGAAACGATCGAGCTCGATGAGAAGGCGCCATCGTTCGACGAAGGATTCTCGATGATCCGTTCCGAACAGCTCGAAGATGCCCGCGCCATCTGGCAGGCAGCGGCCGTCCGTCATCGCGATTCGGCGCCGCTCTACTTCAACCTCGCCGCCGTCTCCGAGGCAATTGGCGACCTGCCGGCAGCACGCGACTACTACGAGAAGGCAGCGCAGCTCTCGCCGAAGGAACGCCGCTACCGGATGGAGCTGCACCTCTTCCGCCGCCGCAACGCCAGCATGGCCACCATGCGCCAATGAAAAAGGGCCGCCGAACAGGGTATGTAATTTCGGTGTGAAGGGATTGGAGCCGGGAAACCGCTACAATCGAGGCAATCCCTGCCGAAAGGAGTCCACGATGTTCGTGCTTCTTCTGGCGCACATGGGAACGCCGTTCCTGGCTGCGCTGGTAGTCCTTGGAATGGTTGTGATCGCCAAGAACGGTCCTCCTGACTGGACGGAGGCAAACGACGCCTCGCTTGACCTGACCATTCTCAGCATCGGGGCGACAGGGCCGCTTCTGTTGGAGGCGCGACTTCGTGAGAGCTTCAATCCACGAATGGCCGTCTACGGCATCTTGCTCGTGCCTCTTAACCTGCTGATCGCGTGCATCTTGGTAGGGCGAAAGAAATGGAAGACCAACCGCGCTCTCACCTTCGGAAATGTTTGGCCCGATTTTCTCTTTGGAATGCTTTCAGTCGGCATGACGACTGGCGTGTTCTACATCGCGTACCATTCATCAACGGCAGGAGTCACACATGCCTGAGATCCTGAAAGTGGCAGTAGTGGTGGTGGTATCAAGCGTCGCCGCTTCTGCGCTGCTTACGAAGCTTTGATCGTATTCGCGCATCGCGTCGAACAGACTCCACGTTCGGGGAAGCCGATCGCCTGAATCACACCACATCATGAAAAAGGGCCGCCGAAGCGACCCTTTTCGTACTGCGAACAATTTTGACGATTACGCGTTGATCTCTGTCGCGGTCGCGCCGACGTTGATCTGAATCTGCTTCGGCTTCGCTTCCTCGCGCTTCGGGATGTCGATCTCGAGGATTCCGTCGCGGTAGTTCGCGGCGATCGCTGTCGCATCCACCGTGCGGGGCAGCGAGAAGGTCCGCGTGAAGCTGCCGTACGTGCGCTCGATGCGGTGGTAGTTGCGATCTTCCTTCCGCTCGAACTGGCGCTCGCCGCTGACCGTGAGCAGGCCGTCTTCGA
>Ga0307511_10002066_pt1 | contig 21034 bp, 18 predicted proteins | sample 13_EM_MG_FD_200266 | JGI IMG/M metagenome (GOLD analysis project Ga0307511, IMG submission 200266) | Populus trichocarpa ectomycorrhiza microbial communities from riparian zone in the Pacific Northwest, United States - 13_EM | ecosystem: Host-associated > Plants > Roots > Unclassified | place...
CAATGAATGTCACTACAACATTTACTTGCAGATTTCATGTCAAAAAGACATCTTACTATCTGAATGTTACCGTGGATCAACTCAAAGTCCAAGAAAAGCACTAAAAATATTGTGTTAACAATCTGAATATTACAGTAAATGACTCACAAATCTCCTTTTGACACATAACGCTTGACTATCATCTCATTTTGCTGAGCATCACGTCCACTAATAACCAAATAGTTCTCACTGCTGATGAACCAATTAAATTTCTCAAACCAGTGAACTTTACGCATGTGTGATATAGTGGCAACAGATTTTTCCTGCATTCACCACCAGCATAGGCATGTAAACGATAAAATTCAGAAGACAGAATGTCCCAGTTTATCATAACAATTAAATTACACGTAGCAGATTCTTAGACAATCAATGATAAATACGCAAACCTTCTTTAAATTATGACATGGACACAGAAGCGCGCGCACACAGTATTCAGAAATAAATGGTCTCGTGTACACTAGGCCATCAATACATCCTACTAATGCTTGTATTAAATAATGTAAAGTTATCAACTTTTACCCTGTGACATGATATCCATCAAAAGACATTTAAGCTGTCCAACCTAGTCAAATACATCACACTTCGTGCTAATACTAATGAATTTTGAAGTTTTTAAATACAAAAAATGCAGATGCTTCTTGTAAGCACAAGACCTTTATTATTTAATAGTTAACAAACTAATATGCATAGCATGCCACAATCCTGTATTTCTGTATTAACAATTTAAAGATACCTGGGAAAGCTGGAGACGGGTTTTTTTCTCAGCAGCTTTAAAAGCTTTTTCATGTGCAGTAACAGTTTTTTCCTGCTTGCTCTCCTGCTTTTTCTTCAGTTCATACCACCTCCGTGCATTGGCATGTGCAGAAAGTGCTAAATCGACTTCTACCTGAAAGTTGAAATATGGCAATATTACATAAATAGATAAAGCAACAGCATGAGTGATAATGCTTGTATCTTATGCTATGTATTACATGCAAAGACTTAAATCAAAAGACATAGCTCGAAACCAATAATGTCTAAATTAGAAATCATGTGCATGAATTGACATTAGCAATAAAAAGTTGACAACACAAAAGACAGTTTCTTGATTCACTTTTACAAGGTGTGCTTAAATTACACTAGTCATAATTTGGACTGAAGTAACACCTTATCCACCGGAAATGTCTTTTCATCATCATCCATTTCATCAAGATTATTGCTTAATAGCAATGTCATGCAGTTCTTTTCAAAATGGAGCTTGTCAATTAAGCCAGCGACAGGGTTTCCTGCCTTCTTCTCATCCTTCACCATCCGAGCAAGATCCTCCCAACCCATTCCCTTTGCAAGAGCCACACGAACAGCTAAGATAGCAGAATTCACATCTTCTAAGTTGTATTCTATTAATTCTGCCATTTTGACACTGTGGTCAACTTCTTTCCTCAGCATTTCCACACGATTTTCCTACACAGAATTGGAATCCAAAGAATTAGGATATGATAAATATAGATAAAATTAAATCCAATACAGATAATCCATGAAAATTAATAGAAATAACATAAAGCCAATGAAACAACAATGAGTGTGCAAGTTTTTGTTCTGTACACACATCCAGAAATAATAGAAAGCCAACTCAACTAAATCCATAGCTTGCATCCATAAATAAGTGCAGTAAACCATCCTTCTGTTTTATAATGCATACTGGATAATTAACACAGACCTGGTCCAGGCGTATTTTATTTAGTTTCTGAATGGCAGAGCCCTCCTTTGTCTTCTGTTGATGCTCTGACTTTTGACTTTCAATCTTGCTGTAAAACTCATCCAAAGCTGCATCAAATGCATCAAACTTCACATGTTCCCTCATTCTGAACTGGTTCAGCAACAAAGGGCAGAACTCATCGTAGATCTGCAGAGAAAACCACAACACGCTAAAAAAATATCATGGAACTTAAATCTTACTATGCACCTTGGGTTATAATGGCAAGGGTTTGATGAGATTAAGTTAGGTCCTACATTCCAACTCTTCCTAATAAGAAATTCAGAGAGAGTGAAAGCAGAAACAAACTTTCCATCGTATACTATTCAGAAATTATATGACTGTCAAACAAACGACGAGACAAGCATTCTCTAGATAAATGCAAGGAAAGAGAAGTTAGACAAGTAAGAGAATAACCTGGACAGAACTTCCGGAGTCAGATGGAGGGCAATCCTTGCCCAAATTTTTGTTCTGCATCAAAATGTAGCCTTCAGGGACTTTATCTCCCGAAATAATGTCCTGGAGCCAGTTTTCAAACTTTGCAACAGCTTTTACCAAAACCTGAATGGTCTCATCATCTAATTTGTTATCTTTAGAAAACTTTGTATTTGGTACCAAACCAGCATCCAATATAATGTGCTCAGAAAGCGCAGGACCATAGCCCAACACCTCCCCAAGAACAGTTTTCAACGTAGCTTGTTTGACACGATTCCCTTCATTGGTATTTTTACTAGGCACTGAAGATTTCCCACCCTTATTTTTCCCCTGTTTTTCTTTCATAGGTTTATCAGACACATTACTGTCACCACCATCAGCATCAACTTTCATAGGTTTATCAGACACATTACTGTCACCACCATCAGCATCAACTTTCACAGGGTTACTATTTTCCAGTTCCTTAAGAGATGTTAGAGCCTTCTGCAACTTCTCAGCTGTCGATCGCTCAAAAACTCGGCAAATTTCAGTAGGATATCGATGCCTCGACATAATAGCAACCCCTTTATCATCATCCCTATCATTAATTAAACACATCCCACCGAGTAAACAATCAAGTACCTAAAATCACACAAGCAAAAGCATAAGAAACGACCAAACAAGAATCTTGCTAACCTGTGTGACCGAAGAAGAGTCAAAACCATAAACTCAGAATCAGCAAGTATAATATTGCCTTGCGAATACAACTCCAAGATAACATAATGTGCATTAGCTCCAAGTCCGAATTGAAACAGAACGATCTACAAATCAAATAGCACCTGATCAATAAATAAATCAGTCAATCAATCACAAAATGAATGAACAAATTTCATACCCTATCATATCCGAGCTGCCGCACATCTTCCAGTCTCCTAGCACGAATATGTTTTCGCAATTTTAAAGTAAAACCGGAGGGAGTATTACTTTTATCTCTACATTACGTAAACCATTAAAAAACAAAATAAACAAAATTCAATATTATTAACAATGAAAGGCAAAATTATAATCATAACAATAATAATAAAGTGAAAGGAAATGTTAAATAAATACCTGACATAAGCAGTGGTGTGCAAGCGAACACCGCTTTCCATTAATAATAAAACTTTCTCGCTTTCTCCTGATTCTGTAACTCCACTGCTATTCATTAGCTTGAACACATACGTCTGTTCATTTTCCGATTAATTAATTAATTAAAAAAAATCCAAGTCGATTAATTAATTAATAACAAATTAAAATTTTGATCGAGAAGACAGGAAAAAGAGAGGACCTTGGGGGAGAGATCGTAGACATTGGAGCAACGCATGCCGATTAGACGACGCAGACATTTCACTTCAGCGGCCACATCGGCCGTATTCATCCGTACCTTCACCATAATATCTTCTTCTTCTTATACCTTTCAATAATCGCCTTCTCTTTCTGAGAGAGGATGAGGAAGAGTGTGCTTTTGAGGACTCTGCTGCCACTAACGGGGAGGGAGGAGGTCTTTGGAGTTTGGATGGAGAAAAGAAAGCAAGATGCGCGTGCCGTGCTCGTCTCGCAGGCTAGCTACTAGCTAGGGCCTTTCTTTGGGTCCCGTTTGGTTGCGGGTACTGTGATATCCCAACACCAGCTTTCTTGTTATTAATTCGACACCACTTGCGGGATTATTTTTTTCTGTTAATATATATATATATATAGAGAGAGAGAGAGAGAGAGAGAGAGAGAGAATGATACAGAGAAGAGAAGAAGAAAGAATAATAATTTTTTTCTCTTATACCTATTTTTTTCAGATTTTATAGAATAAGTAATAGAATATTACTGGTTATTTTCTAAATGCTATAATATTTTTAAAAATACAATTGTAAATGTTTGTTTTTAATATTTTTTTAGTATTGTTTTATGAATAAAAGTGAAGAGGATAAATACTTGTGGTGGTGTGAAACTACAAAATTGTTCACATAATACCCATAACAAAATTATTTAATTTTACCCAAAGTATTCGGGTGTTATGTCCTCGCACACGTGACACAAGCAGGCAGCAAGTTTCCTAAGATTGAAATACGGGCATCACATTACAATTCATGGGTAACGGTTGGGGGTGATTGGATTGATAATGATTGCTATGCTGTTCCACTCTTTGTGTTTTATCAATGTGGCACCTGATTTTGAGTCTGACAAATTGTTTGGCCTGGAACCCTTTCTGTGTTCCTTCCTTGCTGTCCAAGCGCAGATGCCAAAGGCTTGGCGTTTTATACGAGAAATCAATTGACAAATGCCAATGCCCTTTTCTTTTTTCACCTGAGATATTTATAAACCACAGCGCTTTTGGTTTGGATGTGGTAACATTGGCATACGAGTTTGTTTCCCTGCAGTTGCTTAATGCAATCATTATAGAACCTGCAATTTTCTCATAGAAGGAAGATTTCAAAATTAAAAATAAAAAAGGGAATGGTGCACGTCAGAAACGAAGTCTAATCTCGGAATGGTTAATGAAACGAATCAAAAGAGCACTGATTTTGGCGGGTGACTCGATCCGTCTCCTTCAAATTGACTGTAACCTCGACCAATTTGTGCAATAAGAACAGCACAAAGTGGTTTTGCGTTTTGCATCAAACACCATTTCCTTCCTGTCATGCAATCGCGGATTGATTTTTACAAAGAATCTGTAAATTAAATCAACATATATAAAGAGCTATTTTATTTAAATCAGACTTTCCTCGTCGAGAATTCGGAGCTTCTCTGAATTATGAGATTAAACACAACCACTTCGCCCCTGGTCATCTATACCTTATGTCCTTATCTACAGATAATTACACAAGTACAACTGGTAGAAACAGGTAAAAGAGTATTTTAAATCCGCCTAGACAGGAAAGATTTTGCTGGGACCTAGTCAAGAAAGAGTAAAAAAACAGCCCGTCTCGTTTACATCATGAGTTGCAATTCTTTCAACTTGCAGTCTAAAAATCGTATTCCTTGACAGGGCACCTGTGGAAGCTCCAGCATGTATAAACTTAACCAAACTTAATATATATACTGCAGATGTATCCACATATGTACACGTGAATCCAATTGGCGGATCTTCCATGGAAGCAATCTAAAGCCTATTCCATTCACATGTTTGCTGAAGCATCATCATATGGATTATGATATCACAAGTTCACAAGCCAAGTTTTCTCCCTCGGTGTTATAAGAACGCAATCCATCAGCTCAAATCAAAACCCGCATCAGCATTTATAGCATATAGCAATTTCGTTGCTAGCTGCTCTTTGCTGTGTCACAAACATGAGAAGGCTATTTAAGTCGGTAAACAATGGGCTGAATACCTGACAAAACCTTAATATATGCTCCAAGGCAGTAAAAATGAAAAGAATGATCCAGACAGATGAAATCTCAATTCAGAAGAGTCTTCAAGCGAGTTTCAAAAAGATTTAAGTGCACTGCAAAATTATGTCCTGATAAACATATCCTACAGACTGAAGGGCCAAACAAACAAAAGCCATGCATGCCTAAAATTCCAAGCGATGTTATCTGATCTCATAGAGCCATATCCACCCACTGGCTTTTGGTTCACGAAATATCACTTTTCCTTCCAGAATCACCCTCCCGGAAAGATTCTCAGGCAAATGGCTCCCAGAAAATTAGAATTTTTGTACTTGTTTAACAATACAAGATTCTGAGGAAAGTATCATTTTTGTGTTGTTTCCTTATAATTCTAAACAAGTTTGAAGTAAATTACTGTCTTATCCTTTATTATAGTCATTTTAGTAATTATTAATATTTAATTAATTGTCCTAATAAAAAAAATTGTACTAGCTGATAAAAGGGATTTCTACTAACATAATAATATAATATTCAAATTTATAAATTTAATACCATAAAATAAATTTGATCCATTATAAAATAATTATTGGTTTATTTTCTTTTAAAATTTAGTTCCTGGTAGTAGTAGTGTTGGTTAAAGGAATGAATGTTTAAGAACTAGCATGTAAGTTAATTTAGGTTTTTTTTGACATATATTTTAAACAATTGAGAATATTTCGGTATTGATATTAAATTTTACTTTTGTAGCACTTAGGAAAGTGAGATCGCTTAAGAAGGGAACCCTGGGGAGTTTGTGAGAGTGAGACTCTCAGGAAAGATTCTACAGACCAAACATATAATGCTAGGAATCTGGGACAAACCTTCTATAAGGTGGAAGCTTTAGAAGATTCATGCAAGTAGCTGATGTCGGCAGCCGATCAAGAGCTTCCTCAGAGGCAGTGCCCCCAGCCCTGGAGAAAAAGTTAAACAATTGTAGAAATCAAGTTATTTTAAAGGAATGTGAAAGAAATCATACCAAAACTTTGTCACAATTAAACTAAATGCCTCACATAAACTTTAAAATCTGCTATTTCTAATTACATTAAGTACAGCTCTTACCTTTGTATACAAAATAAGGGCTCAAGATATTTAAATCCAAGCAAAGGTCCCCGTGAACAACCAGTCACAAACCTAAAAAACAAATTCAGGTAATTATCATCTTGGTAGTCTGTTCTCACGCTGACTGAAAGCTAAGAAATAAGGTAGCACAAAAAAAGAAAAAAGAAAAAAATAACTTAATGAGAATAAAATAACTCACTTCAAAATTTTCTTTTGATTTTCCATGGAAAAACCTTTCAGAACTTCCCAGAACATCTCAATAACATAATGCTCCTGTGAAAAAAAAAGAAAAAAAAGAAAAGAAGCTATATCAAGTAGCTTTTAATTGCAAGAAAACAGACAAAGGTTGGCTTAATTATCCAGTTAGGTATAGTTGAAGTGCCTCAGTAGCCATGAAATCATCAGAACACAAATATATCTACGTAAAATGGCCATTCATTCCAAATATCCAGAGTACCACCTTACATAGGGCCACAACAGCAATTCAGAAGAAGATTCAGAATCTTAATAAATGCAAACAAGCTCCAAAGTAGTTTTCTAGGAAAACAGCAAAGAAATCATTTCTCCTTCATATGTAAACTGGACATGAAGGCAAAATATAATCGCAAGAACTGAAATTAACCAAAGCTGATTCTCAATAAACATAATTAACTCTAACAATTATATGCTGGAGCCCTAGGGGCGGGGGTCTCAGAACAAGGGATAAAGAAGGGTGCAGGTTGAGCTCTAGATTAAAGTCTCACATAAGAATAATACAAAGATTAAAAAGGAAACAAAAGGAGATGATTAGGTTTGGGGAGAAGATGGTGTGTTCGCAGGTGAGTAGGGAAGCAATTGAGTTAGGTAGGATAAGTTCCACCTTGTCTATTGCGGTTTTTGTTGTAAGGGAGAAATTGTGAGCTTAATTGAGTTTCTTTGAATTAAGTCATTTGATTGAATTTTTCTCATTATTTTTAAGAGTGCTGTGAAGTCTAAGGTTTTCTCCTTTTCTCTCTCCTCTTGCATACTTTAGTATGCTGCTTCTCTGTCCATAAATAAACAAAATAAATGCAATGAATTCTAATTACCAGTAGTCACTACAAATAGGAAGCTACAATTGAAAATTATGGATAGTCAAATATTTCTAACCAGAACCTTACAATTAAGACAGACAACATTAACTTACACTATGATAACCACCACCATAATTGCTATGAATGCGCAAGTCATCAATATCCAAGCCATCAAGCGAACCTGATATCAGAAGCTTCAAACAAATAGCAGCTATGTCAAACAAGAGTCGAGGTGGGGCGGTGAGTGTTAGCTAATTCACCATTTTTAAGTTTACACATAAGGCTAATGATTCTTTAGTGTATAAGGTTTCCCACTGATGTTGGATATGAGTTTAGCAACACAAGGCATCATCTCATGCAAAGCTAGCATGATTTGTTCATAAAACTTTGAATGAGAATACCTGAAGTTCATGCTCGTCAAACATATCAATCCATTCTTTCTTTATAAGCTGCTGAAAGCCCCTCATGAAATGAGAACTTTGTAGACGTATCTGAAAGTGATATTACTACGAAGATCAGATGACAGCATAGTGTAAACTTGATGAACTAAGAATGAAATGCTGGAATACCTGATAATTTAGACGATAATTGGATACAAGATGGGTAAAAGGAATGACATTGTCATTAGTGACACGCTGGTTTCTTCCTCCAGGAAGCAGCTCCTCTTCTGTTAGCTCGCCATATTCATTATTTACGATGACAAAGTAGAGCTCCAAGTCAGAAATATCACCTTGATAACGCTGCAGTTAAGAGAAATGCAAGTAAAGGAAAAGGTGAGTACTCTAAAATCAAAAGAACCAATGAGAATGTGAAAGGATGCCATACAGATGGAGATTTGTCATTTTTATTTTCCATATCAATAGAAAGTTCCATTCTACCACCTATAGGACGATCAAAAAGGAAATATATACTTTAGCACCTACAGAAAAAGGAACTGGCATCACATAATCTTAAACCCTCTACATGGACATGCCTGCCTCTGAAAAGGATAAGGAAAAAAATATACTTCACCCTCTCAGAAAATGGAACTAGCACCATATAATCTTAAACCCGACAGACAATGGAACTAGCAACATATAATCTTAAACCCTCTGGATGGGCATGCCTGCTTGCAAATGGCCTTCTGCAACAAAGCAAAAGCTATTTCTTTCCCAAAAACCATTATCCTTTATGGTCCCATTTCTGACACCAAAACTATGAAAGTCAGGCGGTCAACTAATGGCAGCAACTGCTCTTTTTGGCAGCAGGAATAAAAGCTATAACAGCTGGTAACGGCTTATCAATAGCAAAAAGCAATTGCATTAAGACTTATCCAGCACAAGAAAATGAAACTACTCTTCTGTGTAATTTGTTAAGCAAATTCAAATGAATAAAACACCATTCCAATCCCTTAAAATGTATCCCATAGGCATCTAGAAGACAATATTATTATGGATTCCCCTATAATAGAATCAATTCTATCTTTCTGCTTTAGTTGACTCAATGGCTCCATTTTTCCCAGCAGCTCAATTCAAGGAGATTCATTTGTACCTGAAACACAATTATAAATGAAGTACAAATTTCCTGCTTGCTAAAGAATCAGTGCAAACCAAAGTTTATTGTTTGGATGAGAAGACATAGCAGTTACTGAAGCATTTGTGGCTAGTGGGAAGACAATCACAGTACCTTTAGGAAAATAAGGTGGCGATATAATTCTGAATCCAATGAAGGCAAGTCATTCAAATAGTTGTACCTGACCAATAAAAAACAAATCGTACATAAATACTACAATTGAGCCTGAGATAGTACATTGTAAAACATCAAATAGATGAAATTGTTAAAACTAATTTCTATTTTCAAAACTAAAAATAATATGAACTTGCAGATAGTTCAAAATTAACTATTACTAAGGTATCTGCTTTGAGAAAAATATATGTATACATATCAGAGAATTCTGAGATAGTAGCCATGAAGTATAAGAAAGTGAAAAAACAGCTAGAATGGGGTAAAGCCTTGGAATTCTTACTTCTTCTTTAATTTGCTTAGGAAGAATGTTGCAAAAGGTATATCAACAAGAATACCTTCAAACATAGCCTGCACGGAGAAGAGTAACAAGGCACCAGTATAACTAAGAATCAGATAGCATGCAGGCCAATTAAACAATCAATATATAATTAAACTGTTATCATCTAAAGGTAATCAATCAGATAAGATACGTCATCAGGTCCTTCATATAGGGGAGACAAAGGACAGACTGATAGGAATTTCGGTATTAAACCCTTGAAAGGCTCATTGTGTGCATTGGAAAGACATTGAACAGGAAATAAAACTACGATGAGAGCAGTGATTTTTGCAATCGGTGGCATATCCAAATAAATGGCTGCAAGCCTTAAAGCATGATCAACATATATAATAGGAGGAAAGTCTTTGCTCCTCTGTACCAAAATGAGAGGGTTCAAAAGCTGTATGCAATAAAACTACAATGCCTGTGCATGATAACTCCAACTTCTTTTTTTTTAAACAATAACTCCAACTTAAAATCCAAAATATGTCTATTCCACATAAATTAGCAAACATAGAAATACAAGCATCATGAATTACTAACAGAAGAATATTTAATTTTTTCACAACATGTAAGTCTACAAAGGTCCCATTAGTAACTCAAAAGGTTCTGTTACAATTCTTTGGTGCTAACTATCAGAAAATATTTAGGTTATTCTTTCCCTTCTAGTACTAGGATCTTCTTTTCACATAAATATATCTTACACCATTTTATAATGTCAAATACGACCATGACATTTGGCCGAAAAAAGCAAATAAAACAAAATCAGAACCACAATATTGTGGCAAATGATAAGATATAGTGATATAAAATCAATTAAAAAAAACATATGCGGGCACAAAAACATGTGTATACTACATTAAAAATCTTGGTATTTTTCTTATTCATGATATATCAAATTCCATAACCTAAAATGGGCAATCAAAGATTGGTCATGAACAAGTGCATGCCCATGTTGCTACAACATGCAAATCTTCAGATGCTAGTAATAAAAAACTTACATGTGCTGCTCAATAGGATTTTCATTGCATTAGAAGACAATGCAATTGACATTGAAGCTCTAAGAAACCATGCAACCAACACCACTAAACATTATCTGATGAAGGGATTAGACAAGAGAGCAAATCAAACCTTTGCAAGAAGAGTTCCAAGAAAATGAAAAAATTGAAGATGTTGTTCGTGTAGCATTCCTGATCCAGGATTGGGGTAGAGTAGGTGATCAGATGTTTCCTGAATGAACAATGCCAAGCAGAAAGTCATAAAACAGAAGGTAGAGGGTACAAAAGCATAAATCAAAGTGACAAAAGGAAGAGTAAGAAAAAGTTCTGCTGCTGATATGTAATACACAAGACATGCATGCATAGAAACACCAGCCATCAAAAGAATCAAAATGTTGTAATATATCCCAATATAATGCAAGACCACCTGATATAAAATTTATATATGTTTCAAGTCATAACACAGCTTTTTATATGGGCGAATCTCTGAGTCTAATCGGTTATGATTTGATTCAACTCAACCAAGTTCACATGGACTAGTTTTGCATTCAACTCGAAGAATGAGAATGCATGAATGTCACAGAACATAAATTTATGACCTTAAACAACCCATACTGCACATCGAAGGCAGCTCGAGTAATGTTTTCCATGAAATCTTTAAAAATGCCACCACCATCAATGCCAGCTTCCTCAACTCCAAACTCATTGATAAATGATACACGAATCTGTAGGTGAGCAACCAAACATGATTACTCTGGCGTGTCATTTTCTGATTGAAAATAAAAATTTTAATTTGCAAAACAAATACATTACCAATCCTCGAAGATCCTCCTCGGACAATGCACTCATCTGATTATAAGCATCTTCCAAAATATGATCTCTCCGTATTCTGTATCTGTTTCTTGTAAAAACACCATGGGACCCTTGTCTTTGCCTAACTGCCAATAATTGTGACTGGAAGACAGATTTATATAAATATCTACATAGACATTTATTCCTCAGAGCTTCACATATTCATCTAAATCCAAGGGCCACTTTGTTAAAGACTTACATTGAATATTTTAACTCTGCTTGTAAAAGGTACCAAGAAAGGAGCCTGTTTCATAATGTCATTTGCTTTGGTTCCATCTATTACAGCCTGAAAAGGAGAATATGAGCAAATTCAGCATCATAACAGTTAGGTTCCTGGGATCTGAAGATTACATTTGAGATAAAATATTACCTGAGAAATAAATGAGTCATCAACACCATCAGCATGGAAATCATTGGGTGGTGCAAATTGTCGTCTATTGTTCCAATCTTGCAACTACAATAATATTCTGTTAAAAAATAAAAAATAAAAAAAACAATAAAATGAACAAAATCTCCTACGTTTTGCTAGAACAGTCTAAGCAAAATATAAGCGGATATTCCATCTGAAGAAGCCAAAAAAATTTACAGAATCTACAATGACTAGATAAGTGTATAAAAACCACTGATTGCGATAGAATGACCTACAAGTGAGACTTGTCAAATTAGGATAACAAATTTAACAAATAGAGAATTACCTGAGAGAGGAGCTCAGAGGCTACAAGACTAACTCTCTGTTTAATAGATTCAATAGGGTTCCCACTATAAACAGAGGTGTTCTTGATGAGTTTAACTGAATTACTGTTCACTTTAGGATTCACCCATAGGAGCTGCCATAGGGCCTGCACAAAAAAGAAAATGCAAAAACAGAGGTTGAAGGTATAACACATTTAACATTAGAAAGCAGCAACACAAATAAGAACAAGGTGGCCAAGCACTGAGAGCCTCCAGTTCAAGTCTTTATTTTACAGCTTGTTGATCTAAAATTCATCAATAATAAGCTACCTGTCTCAAAATAACAATTAGGCACCGGACATCCTTCAATGATAAAGGCTTCTCCTGTTCATAGAACTCCTCATTGTCAACTAACATAAGCATGTACCTGGTAAACCATGAAATTAATTAGAATCGAAATATTTGCTTCTTCAAGAAGCAAGAGGAAGGACAACAAATAACTAATCATCAGATGCAGCCACACGTTAATCTAGCATCAAAAGGGGATGCATAAAACCAAGATGAGAATAAACAAAGACAGAGAAAAGAACAAGAGATGTCAATACAAGAAGGAAATGAAACCACCAAAGGGAGAGAAGCTGACTTATATACAGGACAAAAAACAGCCAGAGGTAATAGCCAGCCAGGTGCATTTCCTGGTAGATATGATAACTGATCAGGCAAGGATGGCCACTTTTTATTCTCATGACACTGCTTCATAAAATTCCAAAGCACTTGAACAAGTTCAGTTCTAAAAGCTAGTACAGTCATCATTCGCTCAACTGGCAAAGTGTTGAAAGCAACATGCAAAAAAGCACAAGCAGCACCAATAGCTGCAACCTCTTTATCGTCCAGTCCATGGTTTGAACCACTGACCATTGTAATCTCCCCAAATAAAACACTCGTCTGCTTGAAAACAAAGTCAGTTGTTGCTTAGTTTCTTTAATTATAAAAGGTAGAGATTGCTTTAACTATTATAGATAGCCCAATTTAATGTAAACCCGATGAAGAGTGCGTATGACATACCAATTGCAAGAGAAAGCGTGAATGCATAGCATGGACTATCTTGTGTTCCAAATCCTTGTTTAAGACAATTTCCATTTCATCAGGCAAAGCCATATCATCCTCATCCAGAGTGGAGCCTGAAGTTTAACAATTACATATATACACTCACATCAAGCAGCTCTAAAGACATTAATACAGCTTCCACAAGGTCAATGAATGAATATAAGGTTATGATCTAAGTAAGAAGTTTCCAAGCTAGAGGAAACCCACAACAGGCACGTATCAAGGAAAGAAATAAATTGATCTTTTATGGAGAGTGCATACTTGGTCTAATTTCTGGACTTGATGATTTTATAGGAGGAAGTGCCTCCAACAAGAATGTTGTCACGGCAGCAATATCTATAGCCTAATTGAAATAAATAAGAGAAAAATTAGTTTCAGAATCTACAAAAGCTGAATTAAAATGATGCAACACATTAAACAACTTAGATAAGAAAGATAAAAACAATCATTCTTTTTTAATCATAAAAAAAGAAAATGATGAGAAAGATCTAAAATGCCAATCAAGAAAAGGAGGTTACAGATTTTAAGGATTACCAAATCTTTAACTCCCAGATGTGTGAAACTAAACTAAGTCAATGTGGTCATCACTATTGATCATTTCCAGGGCTCGCAGAAGGAGCAAAAGAGAAAAGTTCACAACTCGCAAATTTCAATGGTAAATAAGAGGGGGGGGGGGAGCATTGGTCGCAAAGGAAGCGACAGGAGTCTGCAAACCAGATTTTAAAACATACATGGAACTGCAGAGAAAGGATTAATCAAATGTTCAGGTGAGGTTTTCAAGGAAAAGTTTTAAACTTACTTAAAAGAAAATTTATGTATTGCATAACAGCTGGATCAAATCCACAAAGAGGGAAGTCATGGGCAGTGTGGTTATCCACTTTGATAAAACCAAGCGTTCAAGCACAAAATCAAGTTAATGATGCATCAATATGGTCTTGTTCTGTATTTCCAGTCATATCAGTGATGTTAAAATGATAAGCCATAGGCTCTCAAGATCAAGTATGAAAGACTCCTTACAATAGTGATCCATCATTCTTCAGGAGTATTAGATTCATATAATTCTTGGTAGGTAAAAAGTCAACTTCTTTTCCCAAAAAGTATCATAATCGTTTGCATAACTATCCCAATCCTAAAACATACAAACTATTGTTTTTTTGTACACCATCAAGTAGTTCTGCATCTTGCGAAGAGGGAAAGCAATTATTTATCAACAATTTTCATTCAAACAGATTTAGTATGAATGTTGAGTGAGCGCGCACATTTGTGTGTGTGTTTTTATAATAACAGAACTATCTATTATGATTTTCATGAATCCCTCACCATCTCAAATGAACAGTCAGCATGAGACAAAGCAGCTCCTGCGGTTTCTAACATATTTCCTAGAAGACAAGCGTGGCCAGGATATTCCACAGAAAGATCATTGGGCAGTACATAAGTATTATTCCGCATGCAACGTGCCATCTGATTAATGTAATGTCGGCTCAGCCCCTGAGTTGCAAAAACCTGGAAGGAAAAGGTCACTTATGCAACAATCCTAAGAAAAAATAAGCAGTCCAAACAACAATTACATGTTCAGCTCATAAGGAGAACAAGTAGCAAGAAAATTACATATTCTGTTCAATGAGATCAATAAAATCAAAAGAAACAGTCCAGTGCATTTTTTTCCTGAAAGTAGCATGCCACAGTTGTGTATATTGCATAGAAATTTTACAAAAATTAAAAGCAATTAATTCCACCACAAGAAACATTTAAACACAATACCTCTTTTAAATTAGGAAAAAGTCGCCATAGTAAAGGAATTGTCAGCATCTGAGATGAGAAACTCCATTGCAGATCAATGGTGGGGCAAATACATGGCTTCTGACCAACATGAGATATCACAAGGGCAAGAATACGCTCCAATGGAGATGCATTTCTGATGGAACTGTCACTCCTCATATTCTCCTGCGGATTATTAAGGAAAACCAAATGCAGAAGTCTGTAACTGCTTCAGAATAGAGAAAGCATAATTATACGACAGATTTTGAGCAAGCATGCCAAAAATCAGAAATAATAACAACCACAACTAACATGTTGATAGTCTGTCAAAGATAAAGTCTTATAAAGGTAGAGAAAAAGGCCCAAAAACATAGGTGGTATAACATTCAGAAGGAATGGATTAAAAAAGTAGGAAACGTCACAGCATTCTCTATTCACATTTTTCAGATGATTTATCTCAGATTCAGACCCTCTCTAGCTATGAGAGTGGAATCATATTCCGGAAACCTTTTTTGTCATTCTTCTGTGGCAGTCATATTAAAAAATAAATTAATGGAGGGTAACATCTGGTTTTTTTTGGTGTTATTATCCTTGAATCCTCGGCAAAAATACAGTAGAAAATAAAGTACTGCTAGGGTGCAGCTAGAAGCCATATTACCAATACAGAATGCGATCATGGGCCAGCATCCAAGAGAGAGGGAGGGGCAGGAAGATAGACTAGACTATAATCGTAGCTAAGAAGAGGAAGATTGCTAGATTTCTTATGCAAAAGATTGCTGGAAGAGGTACATTGCCACTACTACTAAGATGCGAGACAATCATTAAGGGTTTAAGTGAGATTATGTAAAATGCTTGAATTAACGAGGAATTAACTAGAAATGTCAGTTATTCTTTGTTAATATGGAAAAACTCAGGGCTGACTTGTATCTGGAGAAGTATCAAGTTTTGGACTTGGAGATGAGTTGTTTGCGTGAAGTCTGGAGATGGCGAGCATCGGTTGCATTGAAAGTATATGATCTCTTACCTTCTTTTATTTATTGTTTACAGTAATGTACAATGTGTGGTTTGTTGCTCTTGCTGAGTTTATTCAGGGTATACAGATATTCATTTTACCTTAAGAAACTGATGGTCTTACTTCTTTTGCCTAGTTGTAGAGTGTTTTTGAAAGATATGTATTCTTTATATGTGCTATTCAAATCGTGTTAATTTGGGAAGGTTTTTTAACTATAGTAGTTACAACACTACAACTCAAGGTTTCAAAGTTTCAGATATGGAATTGATTGAGCATGTTTGCATTTGGAAAATTTTGAATAAGAGAGCATATATGGGAGTTTAGGATGGAAGATACTTGGAAACAGGCACATTATGCCGAATATACTTTCTAGAACAAAATCATAAAACAAGTCTAATAATTAGATGCATACCTTTCCTGTTAGAACAATCTCTCGAAATAGAGCAAACACATTCCTTTGCAAGAGATAACCAACGACCTTACAAGCCCATGGAAGTTTGGGATCGATCAGCAAAGCTACAGCTTCCAGCAAGAGAGTTGCTGTTATGCTTGAATCCCTGGGCATCATCACTAATTGATCCTTCAATTGTTTTCTGCTCGACAATCAAATGCCAAATAGGGAGCACATATCAGGTGGTCAAATTTTAATGTTAAAAGGAGTGATAGCGTTGAACATAGTCTAATAAAATAACTCTGAGAAAATTCATTCATGCATTCCTCTATCAGATATCATAAACACAAGTTCAACAAAACCATTAAAGATAAGCAAAATGTAGATAAATCCTAAAAACAGCAAACATGAACATCAATAGCAAAATAGGCATGCAGGGCCCACGGAGAAAAGCAATGCAAAACCAGAGACCAAAATCCAATGTGTTAAGCTAATGCTTGTGCCAATTACAATTCAAATGTGCAACCATCAAAACCTGACACACCCTCTTCCATTATAGATTGATCCACGTTAAAAGTTTTATATCCAGATCAAGGAGATTTAGTAGTGATGTTCAGAATTCAGACATTGTCAGGTTAAAAACCAATAGACAAACATCAGTACAGCAAGAGAAAACTGCTCTTCTTTCCCCAGTCCATGTAGATAAAGTTAGCATCTGTCTTCACTCCACAGCACAAAGAGTGATCCAATCATCATCCTTAAATTTGGGGAACAACAAAGGAGAATACCTTTGTTTGCTTCTTCATAAAAGAAAACTCGAACAGTGCCACTACATGCATTATTCAATCTCTAATCAACAAAAGTTTGAGGCAGGAAAGAACTGCTATCATGGTCACCATAATAGAGTGCATACAGCTATAATAGTCAAAATCATGACCAGGATATGACTTCACATTGAAATAGAATCAAGTGATGATACCTGTCATGTCCCAAGAGTTTAGCGCAAACACCATATCAAGTAAAATATTACATCTGACTAGCACCCAAATTCAGTAAAGCTGAATGTTCAGCAGATTTGGGATATATTCAAACAGGATCAACAGAGCGAACCTATTTTGATAGATAGCCCAAATACAGGCAAATGATAGTTTTTTGACCCTATACTCCACCAAAGCATGCTTGGTTGAATAATCCCCACCAGCAAATAGGCTCACGATATCCCCTGTTGAGTAATAACAGAATGTTAATACAAACCAATAATATGCTGTTCTGCAAATGGAGTATATTGAGAGGGATACTAGGGAATGCAGAGGAATTTCAAATACACATTACTTGCACATGTGAAACTGGTAAAATAAAACGAAGTAACACGTCTGAGTTTTGGAATAACTAAAAGAACCCTGCAATTTGCAATACTGCACTTTGTGGTTTTTACTCATCCTCAATGCCATCATTATAGACAGAAGAGGCGCCTTCCAGCACAATAGCTGATAGCCCATTGTTCATGCTTCTTAACTATTACCACAGCAGGACATAATTTGTTACAGGACCACCATAAAACATTCTGTAGATTAATCAAGTAGACCCACCATAGAACATCATCAATGGCAGTCTTCACACCAGACTCGAACAAAAAGTTTCATAACTAATGACCAGAATTTGCTAAACAGGGAAATTGTTTGGAATGGAATTAATAAGTTTTACAGCATGGTCATTCTAGATTGTCATTTAAAACTCAAATTCAAAAGTAATAAAACTGTTGAGAGAACAAATAAAATAGCAAAATATAACCGGGGCATCAAGACTCGAAATGCAGTGAATGCCAAATCTAGAGACATTCTAACACAGAAATTACAACTCAAACAAGTGAATTTTTGCACAGGGATATCTTACTCTCTGTGATTAGACATACTTTCCTAATCATGTTTTCTATATATAAAAAAAAGTACTGCTTAAACAAGTTTGTAAGGTGTCCATTGGAGAAATTTTATTATTATGGAAATACCGCTATCTTGAACATTTTGCAGAAGCAATCGGCAAGTCTCCACGAGGATTGTGAAATCATCACTATCTTTTGCATTGAAGAAAAATAATAGCTGCCGGAAGAACTCTGAATCCGGACCAAAACAATGCCTGGATGCATGAGACAGTTTGAAGGAGGAATAAACATTTAGAATCTCAACCAAAAGGTTATCAAACAGATTTTCACAACAGTTAGTCATGATTTCTATTAATAGCATTAGGACGAGGACATTGCTCGTCTACCTGTCTACATTTTGGCAACACTTGCCATAGGTTCCATGGAACTTCCCTCGCACCCTAGAATGTTCAGCCTCCACTGCCTTTCTCCCTCTGAACCATTTCTGTGGTTACAAATTAGTCAACACTTTGCAACAAAAGCATTACAAGTTCTAAGTTCTAACAACAGCTTCAATCATCCCAGAAAAAAAAAAGCCACAAGTGCTCTTTATTTAGATTAAAGGTAACCTAGAATATGCTATCTCGGTACAAAATGTCACAGAACAAAGAAGGCCCGAGAATTAAGAGATACGCCAAATCTCACTCGAAAAAATCCATTTTCAATCAAACAGAAATTGTAACTAATTTTTCTTCAAGGCAAGCGATGGAGTTACAGAAACCCTAATTTTCGCGATCCTTTCAACCCTGATTCTTAAATCCACAAAAATCCATGTCTAAGACAGCACCATTACGTGTAGAACATGGCATTCATGTACACAGGAAAAAAGGCATTGAATTTAATTAAATAATGAATAAGAACACAAATTAACATGCGTAAATTATAATAAATTGATCAAAAGAAAGATTGGAGGGAAACCTAACTTGAATTTTGACAGCAGCGGCATTCTGTTGCTTCACCCACAACCGACTATTACGTTCCAATCTAGTTTGTTCAAGAAGCTTCTTCCTATCTCTCTCCTTCGAACTCCGGCCTCCTAAATCGACTCGCTTCCTCGTGGATGAATCGCCGTTGAAAAACATCGCTTCTCCTCTGAGCCACAACCCGGCCTCGCCAATCACGCTATTATATCACCGGGTTTAAAAGAATCAGTCCAAGTTTATTAGAGATATAGCAGAAGTTCGTGATCAATTTGACAAGAAGTTGAAGAAGAAAAAAGTTCACGGAATTCTTTCTTCTTGCGAACTAAAAACTGGAAGAGACTGCCTGGGAAACTTCGCTTAATAAAGAGAGTTTAAAAAGGTCCTCCCTCTAGGTAATTTGCACTTTCATTCAGAGTTTTTTTTTTTTTTTTACCGCTGTGAATTCATCGATGTTATACTTCCACGTTCTACCTTCATAACTTAACAAAATTTCTCGCCATTCAATGCTAAAAAATTCTTCCCCGAGTCCCTTCATGAAAATCACGTCCATTGGACAAAGTGGATTCCGCAGATTCAATTGTTATAATGTTTTTTTCACGCCGTTTGATTATAAAAAAAAAATGTTCGGGGTGATATTTTAAAAGTGATTTACTTACATATGTTTTAGCCGAACAAATTTTTTTAATGTAAAAGAAGTTATAGGTTAAAAAAATTCAAGCTCTAAGTCATTTATAAAAAAAAAACAATAAAAGTAAATAAATTGACAAAAAAACAATGAGCAAAAAAAAACCACACCGGATTTATTAAAAGACCTGTTTGGGAGTGTGGTTGTGGTTGCTTTTTAAAGTGTTTTTTGTGCTAAAATGCATTAAAATGATATTTTTATTTTTAAAAAATTATTTTTAAAATCATCACACCAAAACGATCCAAAACACATAAAAAAATAATTTTAAGTAAAAACAAAAATTGAATTTTTTGGAAACGCGGGTTGGCCCGCGTTTCCAAACTGGCTCTTAGATTATCAAACAACTCAATGCTAACCTAACTAAAGAAAAACCAAGAAAAAAAAAGAGTCAAACTTAATAAAAAAAATTGGAAGACATCAGCAAATATAGGAGAACCTCTTATATCCAATACAATCTAAAAAATTACAATTTGTTAAATCATGAACCCGAGTTCAATCAATAAGATTATATGTCATCAAACATATAATCTTATTGATTAAAATAGAGCTAAAACCTAATATAATCAAACAAAAAAAATAAAAAAGACAAAGTTAGAAAAAAGAGAATTAAACATGAAAAAAAAACCAAAACAATAGCTAAAAAAACAAGATAAAAATTAAGATAGTATCAATTTAGAAAAAAAAAATATGGTAAATCTCTTAAACCTAGTCTAATCTTTGAAAGTTGCACCCCGTAAAATTTACCTGGGTTCAATTAAGAAGCGTAATTTTCAGCAAATTTAATTTTGAAGGAATGGATTTATAGAAAAGTATTTTAAAAAACCTTGTGAAAATAACAAAAAGATCAAGGAAAAAAATTGATTGGAAAAAACCATGGAGGATGCAAGTTTAATGAAAAAAATAAAAAATATTTTGGAATAAAATAAATATTAATTAAAATAATAAAGACCAAATTTAAAAGATTAAAAAAATCACATGATAA
>Ga0307511_10002067_pt1 | contig 21034 bp, 11 predicted proteins | sample 13_EM_MG_FD_200266 | JGI IMG/M metagenome (GOLD analysis project Ga0307511, IMG submission 200266) | Populus trichocarpa ectomycorrhiza microbial communities from riparian zone in the Pacific Northwest, United States - 13_EM | ecosystem: Host-associated > Plants > Roots > Unclassified | place...
TTTTTGTTAATCAGTTAGGATTTCTAGTGACCATAATATTAAATGGTGACTCCTCAAATCAAATATTTTTCTTCTCTAAGAACAAGATGTCAGATATCTGTTTTTTTCCTATGCAATTCTAAATGTCTTCGCAATGTTGAGTGCAATACATCATATCATTATTTTTTATTTTTTTTATTTAATGTTAAATTATATTCTTAGATTAATTATATGTCAATCCAAACTATTGTGTTTCTTAACAATTTAATTAAAGAATTCATTTTTCATACACTAGCTAAATCATGACAAGGAACACATGTTTTTTACCACCAAAGTAATCCCTTAAATGCTATTCTTATTGTTTATGGCATGTGATTCACTAGAAGGTAGCAGAATTTGTAAAGGTGTCATATGTTGACCATGCTTCTAGAAATTAACAAAAAAAAAAAAAAAGAGAATTGGACATGTGAAGTTGATCGAGCATGTTGAATCAATTCTTGTATAATTTATATAAAAAAAAATGCTAAAAAAATATTAGCATTACCTAAGTATTTTTATATTAAAAAATATTAATATAATACAATGCATATCACATGCCAATAACCCAAGTAATATATGATACCTAAGCCATAATATATACTTTAAAACACTGCAATTATTGCGAGTGTGTTTTGTGAGATAGAAAAGATGAGAGAAATCTTGAGTGGTGTGAGATTTTTATTTTTTTTTAGTTTAACGTGGGTGTCCGGGCTAGTTTGCGCGTACCTCGACTAATCTCACGGGCCCTGAAGTTAACGACCATGTAAGCCTCCAGTGGCCATCATATGAGCAACCACAGGGCTCGAACCTGAGACCACAGAGGGAGCAAACCTCTTGATCCCAAACTCTTACAACTGGACCACCACCTAGATGGTTTGAGTGGTGTGAGATTTAATTGCATAAGTGGTGGACATACGATGTACTACAATATACAAATTTGATCGCATTGATAAATAAAAACATGTCTGCTTAATTATTTAGTGATTGCTGGCACCAACAAATTAAGCATCCTAGGTGGTGGTTTTACCTTAGCACCAAGCAGTGGATATGTAGCATATATCAATGATGTTAAAACGAATCAGTTTTGGGACGACAGGTTAACATGTAAGGAGTAGTGAAGTTGATATGTGATAGACCAATAATTCTTGGAGGGAAACAGACTCCTTAGAGATAGATACAAGAGAAGCACGATTTTAGAGGAGGTGTTAAAAGTATATCTAAAGTCTAGCTGATGAGTCACCTAAAGGTTTGAAAATATACATGAAAGATTAGTCACATGGGATTAATTGGCAAGTGGTAAAGACATCGGCTGATGAGGGAGTACGGTGTCTCTTTCATGTCCCACATCATCTTGTGTCGTTTGTGGACAAATCTTCAAGAGATGAGCAGGATCTTTGAAGATCGATAATTGTGCAGTTAATTTCTGGATACTATGAAGATGACCAGATTAGCTGACGGAGGACGACATTTAATAATTATGACGAGATATGCATGGATACTATGAAGATGCATATAGATATCAAATAAATTGTAAGAGAGTGTTATAAACCAAATCATAACTTCGACGCGCACAGTTTCTCCACTGAGATGAATGGTTACAACTTGCAAGTTGCCACCAGATAAGAAACCAAATGCAGGGTAGGTGAGAAACCATAGATTCTTAAAAGAGCCATTGCAAGTTCTTGTCTTACACGTTACCATCTTTCTAGAGCACCAAAGACCAAGGAATAACACTCTATATCTGTCTGCGAATTTAGTTGAACAGACACAGGATTTGAACAAACATAGAGTATAGGAAGAGCTAGCTACGTTGTTCACAGAATGCAAACGTTGCTAACTTGTTTGATTAATCGAAATTAGCTGATTATAATCGGGTTAATCAAGTGTTTCTAATTAAAAAAAAACGTTCTAAATATATGAATCTTCTGAGAAATTAATTGAGAATGTTGTACAGGTGGACTGCTAGTCCATTGGGATATGGAAAGGATAGCCGGTCCTTTAATTAAATTTTAATTTTAGAAACTTTGAATCATTGGGATGTAATTAAAAAGAAATATAAGATATATTTCAATGAATAGTTCTCTAGGGATTCAGAAAAATCTCTCCCCTTTCTTTTTTAAGAAAACTAATTTAATTTTAATTAACGATGACAAGAAGTTCGACTGAGAGAACAAAACACGTTAAATTAGCCAATAAAGATAATGCTCAGTAGCAGTTCACCAAGATAACGGGCTCAGTATACAAAAATAAAACAACAATTTTATCAACAAGCAAGTTTCGTTATATTAAAGGACATGTAGTGTAATAACACGACCTCAAAAATGCTCAGGAGAATGTGTGAATTCACACATATCATGTTGAAAGGTTGAAATGTGAATTTATCACATACTCAAATTTTGACTTCAAAAGTTAGCCAGGCAGGGCAGCTAGATAAAGCTTTAGGAACTTTAGATGCTATGCCCATCAAAGCCAGGTCAACACTCTGGGGATCACTTCTTCTGGCATGTCAAATCCATCAAAATGTGTCTCTTGCTGAAACCGCTGTAGAGAGATTTGTGGAACTGGAGGGTGGAGGCTGATGACTCAGGGGTCCATGTTCTTTTGTCAAACACATATGCAGATGCAGGAATGTGGGAGGATGCACTGAAAGCACACAGACTGATGGAGGACAGAGAATTGAAGAAGGAAGCTGGAAGTAGTATAATCGAGGTAGACTGCGATATTCATGAATTTGTAAATGGAGAAAAATCTCCTGTTCAAGTCAGAACTACATTTTGTCATTCAGAGCTTATCAAAGATGCATATGTTTGCTACATGTACATAGGATGCTTGAACGTGAAAATCCTGAGAATAAAATTCTTAGCATGGACACCGGGAAACAGACTATTTTGGGAGCTCAAGCGAAAATCCATGATTGCGACCAAACTTCTACAACTCTCTTAACAGATTGGCTTGGGTCTATTTTGCTGGAAGCAGAGGGATAGAAATACGAGTTCTCAAATGCTAAGCAGAGAGACCAGTCTTAGCAATTGATATTGTTGTGATGTGACATGAACTTTAATCCTAACTAAGGATGTATAATCAAATCCTCATGAATTTAGGATTGGTTTGGTCTAGCAATGAAAACCTCATAAGACATATATTCTCTATAAATATGTGCCTAGATCTGTTTTTCTGTGGGTATACTTGAGATTTAGGTTTGGAAGTTCTGTAGTAAATATTCTTCTTTTTGCTTGTGGACATAGGCATAGCTGAATTCTCTGTGTGTGTGTGATCCTTGGCAAATGTCTATTTTGTCGCTGAAAGCCATGAGACTGTACTCTGCTTAACCTTCACCAATGGCAAATCTTTCTGTACGAGTTCCATCCCAGAAACTGAGCAAGGTAAACCATGGCTGTTAAAGAAACAAACCAAAACACATTTTCGAAGTCCCAAAATTTGTTCTCCAAAAACACCCCCAAGAATCCCAGGACTTGGGAAACATCCGAAACCAACCTATTCAGTTGTGAATTGAGATCAATTTCTTTTTTTTTTCATGGATGATCTCAGCTTTTTCCACTCTTTTTCCTCTCCAACCACCCTCACCCTCACCCTTGTTATCTTCATTGGTGCTCATGCCTCTATATTGTGACTACAAATATGAATTCCTCAAGCCTTAGCCCCGTGGAAAATCCTGCAGCATAAACAGACTAGGCCTAAGGCCCAAATTTACTTCCCCTGAACCTGTTCAGATAAAATTACTAATGACATAGCATAGTTCTAGCTATAATAATGCATACATGTTGCCGCTGGGTAAGTTAAAAAAAAAAATGAAAGGGACCCGCGCAAGCCCATGCTTATTGTTCTAATTGCATGTTTGGTTTTGTATACAGCATGTTTTTTATTTAAAAATAATTTTTTTAATTTTTAATATTATTACATCAAAATCATAAAAATACAAAAATTAAAAAATTAATTTAATGTTTTTTTAAGTCAAATCATTGCACCACGACCAGTTTATGTTAAAAATAAATTTAAAAAAAATAAAAAATATATTATTTTAAAATATTTCTAAAAAAAGAAACTTTAAAAAATATCCACTTATTCAGCAGCACCCTCCCCGCTGGATTCTCTGAAACTCAAAAGCACCGGGAGAAAGCAAAAACTATTACTCTCACAAAGTCACAAAGAATTGCAGTCTCACCTGTTTCTTTCTTCCCAAACACAGTTTCAAAGATACATGTACAGAGCAGCCATAAATCAGGGTTAAAATGCAAGTGGGATTACAATTCAGTTGAACTGTTATCTGGGGTCTAGAATATCATGGTTCTTGCCTAAAAGTTTCATCTTTTGCCAAAGACATACCAGTTCCTTTCCTTACTTTTTTTTTTTATGAGAATGATGACTGAACACGTTCTCGGAAAAATAATAGATTGCAAGGAATTCAACACAAGCTGAAAGACAATAGGTATATTGATATCAACCAAAAATAGAGCAAAAACTGATTAGATTTAAATCAACACAAGCTGAAAGACAATAGATATATTGATATCCACCAGAAAATAGAGCAAAACCTGATTCGATTTTAAAAACCATAGTTCCGTGCAACTGAACCAGAAAAACATGATGCCTGCTAAGGACCAATCTGTATCTCCAGCTAACCCGTCACATATAGCCCAAAGAAACAAAAAACTTTTCAAAATCCCCAACCAAAACTTGGTACCACCCAAAATTTGTTCTCCTTTCTTTACAAAAATCACCCTAAGAGTCCTGAGAGTTCATAGCATCCAAACTCAACTTGATTTGTTTTGCAATCAAGTCCTTTTGCATCACCATAAACTCCAACTTTGCTTTCATCAAACTCCTCCATTCTCTTTCCAACTCCACCAACTTTTCCTCTCCAACCATCCCCAGCACCAACATTGTTCTCTCCTTCAAATACTTGGGCAAAATTTCACCGTCCAATGCTAAGCGTAAATACGGATACTTATCCCAAAAATCCTCACTCCCCGCCTCTTCTCTATCCAGTTCCTCATTTGCCACTGCATTTCGCTTCTTCACACTCAACTCCATCCCTCCTCCATTAATTTCATCATTCACCAACCTCCTTTGCTTCTTCACAATCACATTCACCTCTTCTCCTTCTCCACTCATCTCCTCATCAGCGGCCCGCTTCTCCCTTTTTACACCCTTTCCCTTCCCTTCTCCATTAACTTCCTCACTCAAACCCCTCTTCCCCTTCTTCACATTCCCCGCCTCTCCCTCGTCAGCCTCCCCACCCAAACCCTGCCTTTTCTTCTTCAAATCCCCTTCCTTTCCTTCTACTTTCACTTCCTCGTTCGAACCCCTCTTCCCCTTCTTCACACTCAGCTTCCCTTTCTCCCCATTCGCTTCCTCGTTCCCCTTTTTCGCCAAGGCCAAAGTAATCCCTCCTCCTCGAACACCACCTCCTCCTTCTCCTTCTCCTTCTCCTTCTCCTCCTCCACCACCTCCACCACCACTAACATTTTTTCCACTCTTTTTATTAAAGTTGCCCTTTTTTCCCATCTCAATACCACCAGCACCCCATATTTTCTTTGCAAGCTCCACACACTCCAAATCATGTGGTTTACTAAAAATCTCATCTATCTCTTTCTCATTCTTCTCCACATCAGTAAAATACTTCTTCTTCAACCTCCTGATTTTATCCAAAAACTGATTATTAGTAGCATCAACATGGAGCGATTTCTTCACAAATCCATGGAAATCACCATTATCCGCAAAAGGGTTTTTCCCTTTCTCAATCTGGTACTCAACCATGCCATTTAACATCACAATCTCATCTTCATCACTCCATAAACGTTGAGGCCCCCCACCCCCCGCTCCAGCTCCCCTCTTAGCTTTCTTGTCCTCTACATCATTCTCCTTCTTGGGCTGCTCGAGTTTTGGGCCGGGTTTGCGCTTTGGCGAAATGGGCTTGATTGTAAAGCCAGAAAGAGAAGGTGACGGTGGCTGAGTTGACTCGGTATCTTCCGAGTCAGTTTCTGAGTCGGACTCCGAGTCGGGTTTCGAAGGTTTGGAGGGCGGCAGATTGGGTTTCTCTTTCTCCTCTTCATCATCGTCGTCGTCGTCGTCGTCGTCGTCGTCTTCACTGCCATTTTCGTTATCGTTTTGTTTCTCACCAGTGCCGTTTTGCTGGGCTTGGACGGTGCCTTTTGGAGTTTCTTCTTCGCCATCGGTTTCTTCTTCTTCCTCGGAAGACGAAACGGCAGGCGGGGCGACTTCAAAGGGGCGTCTTCGAGCCATGAGGGTTTTTATTTTAAGTAATATTGACAGTGACTGCCATGGGAGAGAGGTTGTGTCTAATATATATAGACTATGAGTAGGGTTGGTTTTTAGGGTTTTTGGGGGATTTAGGTTATCATTTCTTAAAATTATTTCTCTTATTTTTGTTCTTTTTGTTACAAAAAATTAAATTGTATTTTATTTAAATGATTATAGAATTAAATGTTCGAGAATAATATGTGTTGTTCAATTTAAAAATGTTTTTCATATTTAAATGATTGAATGATAATTAAATTAAATGATCACTTTTCATTTGAAAAAAAATACAAAATAAAGATTTAATCTCAAAATTTTCATTGAAAATAATAGTGAAACATGGTTCTCAGACTCAGTGAATAATTTTTTTTAAAAAAACCTTTTTTATTAAAATTAAGTGGGTTTTTATTTTAATGTTGTTGGTTTTAGATTTAGTTTTAACAGATAATTTAATTTATTAAACTTTAAAATAGATTAATATATTATATGATTTAACTTAAAATCAAACTTGGGTTAAACTTTAAGCATAAAATTAAATTTTTAGATCAACTATTAAATTGATCAGAATATAAAAATGTGTTTGTTTTTATGTTTAAATTAAAGAGTACTAAATTTTTTGGATCAACTTGTAACGTAGATTAATATATTTTTTAAAAAAAAATCTTCAGATTAATTTTTTTATGATTTTTAATTATTTTAATAGGTTATTATCAAAAATAAATTTTAAAAATCAAATAAAAAAATACTTTTAATTTCTACTCGATTTTTAAACACTGGCCTGTAATTATGCTGTGAAAGTGAAGGATGGGCTTCCAAAAGACGGACCGGCCGAATTATTGTGGACATCCGAAAGCCGAAGTCAACTACATTTATTTCTTGCCTGGTTTAAAGCAATTCTACTCCACGCCTAGTTCGATTTCCTTGACTGATTAAAAGCATTTTAACGCTATTTATTGCCAAATAACCTGTAATGGACTTTTGGTATGCTATTGCCTTTGTCTGTTCTGTTTCTCACGGTATGCCAAATAACCTTCTCTAAGTTCTGCGTAAAAAAGTGAACTTCATGTCTGTCGATTGCATAAGAAGATAGGCTTCGGAGATTCTGCAACTTTTTCAGTTTCTTTGAATTTCAGTGGAAGAAGTGGATAATGTGGTGAAGAATCTTACCCCATTGGAAGATTGTCTCCAGGTCTGTTCAGTGGCATAATTCTGTGTGCTATAAGAGAAAAATTCCCAATTAATCAAGAATTTCAGCCTGGTGGGAGACACAATCATGAAAAACTATGGATTGAATGCATAGAATTCACAGAAACAAGTCCTTAACTACAGTAATACTGCATCAGCTGTACAAAAGAAATGCTGTGCCTTCCGAGACAAATTCGGAATCAATCCTCTTTCTATCTCTATGATCAAAAACTTTCTTCAGGTTATAACAGTCTTTCAGAAAACATTTGAAGAGGAAAATCAAGGTCGTGTGCTGCTGCAGACTAGACAGAGGTAGGGAAGATTTCTGCGAACTATGCATAATCCAGTCTGTCGTGCCTTCGAAGATTCCAAGCCACCTGAATAAGTCTAGAGACAATAGAAGCTTAAAAGGCTAAGGAGATGGGCTCTCATCATCTGAACTGGAATCATCAGTTCGCCTTCCGACAATTGCTGGAAACAGTTTCTGAATTGCATTTTCATGTTTCTGACTGTTTGTTGCTGTCACTTCCCGAACCTCTTTTTTGGTTGTCGTAATTGGCCTCTTTGATCTGTCATCTCTTACCTCTCTACATGTCTTATCTATCATTATCAAGAAATCTCGTACAATTGTAAACAAACGCAAACCTTCATCCATTCCTGCATTCCCATGAAAATAGTCTGCTGTGCTCTTCACCAGAGCCGTTATCCTCTTTTCTTCTTCTGACATGCTTGACATTTCAGACTCTGCACGCTCCAAAAAGCTAGCCAATGCATGATAGAACTCACCGTCTTCTCCCAAACTCTTCAAGTCAGAGTCTAGGAAAGCCTTAGTTTTTGTTAATGATTGGTTAAGTTTCGACACTGTAGATGTTAGAATATTAGCGTCTATGATCGCTGCCTTTCTTACATCTTCAAGTTCAGTGCTTAAACCTGATACCACTAGAAGACCAAGGTTTCGGTAGTGCTCTGCTGATGCTGGGTTAGCATTGTCAATATATTCATCTGACTTCACACTGGAGAAGCTCAGGCTGGGTCTTGCTGTGCGGACAGCACGAATGCCTTCAGAACGAATGATCTCCTGAACGACAAAGTGCAAGAGTGTAGTTTTTCCATCTATTCCCTTGACATCAGAAAGTTTCAAGAGCGTGTCAAGTTTGAATGCCTGTGCTCCACCGCGGTATGTACCATCATTCATTCGGTTACCAGTTTTAAGAACTGCCTCTAGGAGTTTCAGAAATAGCCTGCTGTTTCTGAGTTTGTTGCAAGCCACCTGTAATTTGTATAGGAATAATCTTAATTAGACTTACACAGGATCCCAGAAAAAAAACTACTATACTCTCGGATTAATTAGGACAACAGAAGAACAAGTGAACCTTGTCTCAACCGACCATGCATGTCTTTACAAACAGATGGATAATCTATCAGAACTCTATGAAACATGTTATGTGCATTATGAAAATCTGTACATCTGACGTCTCACCTCAAGAGTTGCAAAGGACTCTTTAAGGCCTGAAACTTCTTCCCGTAGAGCACTCATGAATATTAATGCCTCTATTCGTCTGAAAGCAAACGGTATTTCTACCAAGACTTTGAGGAAACGCTCTGCAGGACCTAGCTGAGAGATGTCACCAGCATATAACCTAAGCTTCAACTCCTCTTCTGATGTCGGTGCCATCTTCAGCAATGTCTGAAGGAGCTCCACTGGTAGCTCATTACCTGATCAATTGGTAAACAATTAAGCTTAAGGTTCCTTGTAATGAAACACAAGTGTATTAACAGCTGATCATTTAAACCCTCATTTATTTTCCTGTTATCTTAATTTATTATCTTTACATTTTTTATTTGAATTAGCCAAATAAATCTAATCATATTTTGCTTAATGAAATACCCATGCTGGGTGGTTTTCAAAGTTATATATATAACTCCTTTACAAGTGAGAAAAATAGTAAGCATAAAGAAGAAATTGTCTGATGAAACTCATTGTTAGAGACCATAAGGAAATGGAGATCACCTTCTTGCAAAGCATTAAGGACTTCTTCGGTAGTCACATTCAGTGCTCGTAGCAGAATGGATAGATTTTGTGCTTTCCTTGGGTTGATGATCTGAATATACTGGATTGAAGGTTCAGATGGATCTCTCTTGCGATCATTTTTATTGTTATCCACAGAATGATAACCAAATAATGACTCTATCATCTCCTCACTGAACCTGTAAGGTCGGAATGTTTAATGGATGATTCAACGAAAGAAAATAGCTTGCAGAGCTAAAATTGAGTTCAAGTGAGATTTGTAGCTTACTGGAATGAACCGGAACTGATCTCATCCCAAACCATTGAGTGATCAGGGTTGGCCACAACCTTATCCCAAAAGAATGGCTTTAACTTGGCTTTTGGAGCTTCTTCACTATCAAGATCATCTCCCTCGCTGGGATTCTCACGATGTGGTCCAAGGGGGGAAGGCTTCAACTTGCCTTTAGAAGGAGGAACTGGTGGAGCGCGACCAACTTTTGGAGGCACCGGGGGACGAGGAGCAGCAACCGGAGGTGGTGGTGGTGGCGGCGGTCTAGGAGGTGGAGGAGCAGGAGTTCTTCCAGGAGGAGGTTTTAGAGGAGGAAGTGCTTCTCCTGCATGAGCTTCTACTGATGGTGCGTCTGCCAGAGAGGAATCATGATTTCCATATTTCGTTGACAAATCGCTTTGGAACGTAGTGTTTCCACTATTAGAACTGTGATCTTTGGAACTGGAATTTCCTAAGCTAAAAGAACTTTGAGAAGTAGCTGAAAAGAGAAGATAAAGTTAACTCATAATTAGTACATTCTTCAGAAAATAACTATTACAATGAATCAATGACTAGACGGGATCCTGAAAATGCATTACTATTAGACAGATTGAAGTGCAGAAGAGGCCTCTCATCTCTTTTTCCACCTCCAGGACCAATTTTGTTGCTACTACCCCTACAACAGCACCAGCAAATGAAGAGCGTCGCAACAAAACAAAATGTTCCTGCTGCAGTTGCAGCAACAGCAACAATAAGATTCTGATCAACGCCCTTATGCACTGGTGGTGGAGGAACTTGTTTATGAAATTGTGAACTGGGTGGAGAATGTTTTCCTGGTGATGGAGGAGGAGGTGAGTCACTCATATCTTGTAGGCGATACAATTTCTTTTCAAAGAACGAAAGGGTCAGTCTCCTTGGAGATGAAGAGCTGACAGCTGCTAGATTGAATGGTGCTGAACCATAACCTGGGGATGCTGCTGCAGGCGCTGATGGAGTAAGGCTTGGTTTTGTCTGTCGATGAGTATTGCTAGCTAGATATCCTCCGTGACTATTACACAAATCTAAAAGAAACTTAACACACTTGATGAAAGAATGTCTAGAACTATCTCCATGGTAAGAAAAGTGAAGATTTTTCTCTCTTAAACAATAATCCAGAAGTTCTTGTTTCATTTTCGGTGATAGAACACTAAAGGATTTATCAATGTTTTCTTTTGTGAGCAATCTTGATTTCAACTCAAAATTAGCTTCCTGCAGCATATCTAAATCGAAATCTTCGAAAGAGCCATTCCTATCTACCAATTCCTTCCAGCAATGAATCCATGCTTGTTCTTCCTGAAAATATAATATTTCATCAAAAACCAGAGAGAAGAACTCAATCCTATGTCAAAACAATAAAACCAAATATCCTATGTTCAATCCACAGTTTCACCTCTTCCTAATCACACTTTTTCTCCTGCTACCACAAGCACATTTGGAACAATCTGCTTCTGAACCATGGAACCAAAACATAAATTTGCAAGCCATACCACCTAAAATCAACATGCTACAGAAGAGTCTGAATTTTGAAGCCATATAATTTTCCGTCTACCATGATTAATCATTGAACGACTCAGAAAAGGAAGAAAAACAAGCATTTTTCAGACACAAAAAAAGAAACAAAAAAAAGGCCAACATACCATTTTTTCCTTTAGCTCAGGATCACAATTGCCAAAAAGCATATCTGCTCTCCTTTTGCCCTCTATACTCCCCATTGCCAATGTACAAAGAAGAATGACATAAACAATTGCATAACCTGCTCTCAGTCTTCTCAATTCCATTTCCTCTCAAATCAACACTCCATTCACATATTACCCTTTTCATTACATCGGATACTAATGCAACCCAAAGGCAGAAAACATGAGATGTTGTTCTTCTATATATAGCATGTATGCCACCCTGCGGAAAGCAGATTGCTGTATCCTTTTTATCTCCCAAAAAATCTTTCCTGCATCAACTTCGAAAATATCCCTGTAACTATATGGTGTTTATCAATCTTAGTTTCTCAAATCAGATTAGAGCAGAAGCAGCAGCAACGTTTGTGTCAAAACTCGATGTCGAAGGTAGGCAAATGTTGTGTTAAAAGCAACTGAAGTGCCACAATAACATGAAGGTAACAAAAATGGATGTGGAAGATGGAATTAATGGTTTTGGATCCTAAGAAATTGTGAAAAGAAAGGGAAAAAAAAAACATGAAAGATTATAGAATAGGTTTTTGTTGATTATTTTCTTAAGGATTTAGTTCATTCGAATGTTTCATGTTTTTCGGGGAAGGGAAGGAAGAGTTGACGCGTAAAGGGACGTGAGGAGAACAATGTGGGACACCTTTTTTTGGGGTTTTTTTTTTTAGTAGATTGACGATTATCCATAATTTATTATTTAGTTTTAAGGAGACCACTATGTTTTTTAAGAATAAGATTTGGGATTATTCTTTATTGGCAAAATTCTATAATTTCATCCCTTTTATTGCAGAGATTTTAGTTTTAGTTTTTAATTTGATTCTGAATCTCATATTCTAAGCTCATTTGATTTGATAATTCCACGATTCAAGGAGGAAAGGATTTGCATTTTGAGATCCCCTCTTTGAAGCAGAGGATTTGCCTCATTTGTGAAATTAGCAGGCACAACGAGTAATCAAATCTTTTAAGATACGAAATAGCGTATGATGTTGGTGATCGGTTCAAGTCTCGTAAATTTTTTAGGGTCATTAAAAATTTATATGGTCGTTAACTTAAGAGCTCGTAGAATTAATTAAAGTACGCACAAACTACCCCATACACTCATGTTAATAAAAAAAATAACGTATGATTATAGTTTTATTACAGAAAAAATAAAGATAGTTGGAATCGAGGGAAAGTTTCGAGTATTTTTAATTTTAAAAATATAAAAATTTATTTTCAAAACATTATCTCTTTTCAGTCCTTATGATTAACACACAGAAAAATAAGTTGTCTCAAGAGCACCCTTTACCCAAAAAAAAAAATTGCTTATTTCCTTGTTTAAAAAGCAGCAAACAAACACAAATAGTCGAAAAGTTGTTTATTTCCTCATTAAGAACAAAAGATTTTCATTAGCTGCATGAACTCGGTAAGTTATATTGTTATTGTTAAAAAAAAAACAGAGAGAGATGGTGTTTTTGGTTTGTTTTTTTATAAGATTATCTTGGTTTTATGACTCGGATTATGGGTTTGGTGAATTAACTCAGGTTGACTCGGTTTATTTTTTTATGTTCTTTTTTAATTGATTTTTTTTCAATTTTATTTTTTAATATTGAGTTGATTGAGAATTGATTTTCATAATTTATTTTAATTTGCTTTTTATAGAATTATCTTGGTCTTATGACTCGGGTCATAAATTTGACAGGTTTACTCGAGTTGACTTGAGCTGTTTTTTTATCTTTTTTAATTATTTTTTTCTCAATTCCTTCTTTTAACATTGAGTTAATTGAGAATCAAGTTTCATAATTTATTTTAATTTGCTTTATATAAGGTTATTATAATCTCATGACCTAATTCATGAATTTGGTAAGTTAACTCATATTGACCGAGTCGATTCAATATATTATTGTCTTAATTATTTAAAAAAAAATATCATCTTAAATTATTTTTTTAATCAAATTATTTTTTTACTAGTTGTTCAGATGGTTTTTGAATTTATCAAGTAGATTTAATTAAATCAAGTCAAACTCCCATTTACTAAAAAAAAATTAAGAATGCTTAGAACATTTTTTTACGTCAAAAATAATTGATCTGACCGGGGCGGCCTGAATTTTAGATTTAGATTGTGCTATCAATGGAAAATAATTAAGTATTAGGCATAATATGATTTGGGTTTTGGAAAGTTTAGTAAATCATGGGAATTAATAGCAAAAACAGGAATTGAGATAAATAAAAAATAGAAACAATAGCAATAGATAGATTCAAATACAACCCAGATTCTCCCGGAAAAAAAGAAAAGAGAAAACAAAATGGTCAATTGCCCCCTTAAAGTTTGAAGCAAATCCAATTTCCCCCCTCATGTTTCAATTATGTAAATACTTTCTTTAAGTTTGATACAATTGAAACATCAGGAAGTGAAACCAAATTTACCCTAAACCTTAAGGGGTAAATTGAAATTAACTAGAAAAAGGAAAAGAACACAGATGACATGCGCTTGCTATGGAAGTATCCTGATGTGCAGACCTATTCTCTGCTACTCCAACAAATTATAAAATCTTGCAGCAAAATGTGACTTAAAGCATGATGATAGAGGTCAATGCCAGGAGCTAGGGTTGTTTGAAAGATATAGGGTTTTAGGAAGGGCAAAAACTCTGCAATGTTCTCTATATAATTCCCTTTACCTCAAGTCTATAACTGATAACAATAAAATTAACAATTGTGTTATCCTGGAAGAACTTGCCAAACCTTGTAGCCTATCTTTCTTAATAGGTCTTTAATAAAAGAATCTATCCTGATTGTGACATAGAGATAGATGCTAATGTTAAGGAGTTGACAAAGTAATGCTAATTTTACCAGTAATTCTTCCCACTAATGAATCTCTTTAATCTAATGGTTGAGATTTTTGGGAAGAATCTTTCAGTAAGATTGCCATAAATCTTGACAACATGTTCCATGTAACCTGCTGACATCTTCTATGAAAATGACAAACTTATCACAAAGCTGAAACTCATGCATAAAGAAACAATAAATCCATGTAAATTGCAACATCCAACATCCAACATTATTCAAGTTCCAAACTTCAAACAAGAGTAGAATCCGAAGTTCATAAGGAAAAAAACACGCATGCAACAGCTTCTGCTAAAACCCATATCATGGTAAACTACAGAAGCTGATGATCTTATTAATATAAGCCATAATAAAACTTGGACGAAGGACCCTGACAATGAAACTCTCCTCACTTGGTGTTTAATCTCAGGCATTGCCCTGCCCACGACCTTGAAGGTTCCAGTGCTTTTGAGCTCTGAGGTACTCGAGGCTTAGGTGTGGACCAACAGGCAAGTGTGCCTCTTTGGGTTGATGGTCATCCTGCGGTGGATTCCTACATGAAACAAAATTGCAAGAAATTAATTTACAAATGATAATCTGTGTGTACTATTTTCTTTTAACTCGTTCTTGATATGGTTTACGAAAGAGGAGTTAACATGCATGACCCAATGCTCAAATGTGCTTGTCAGAGGCCCAAAGCTACCAGATTTTGATTAAGTTATGAAATTACGACCACGAATTACCAGTTTCCATTGGCATCCACAAGCTCTTCAGCGGTCAAATGAGCATCCCTGGTAGCAGCGGGAGGCACCTATGAACAAAAATACAGAATGAAACAGCATAGATTAGATAAACATCAAAAAGTAATGCAAGATGAACAATGCAGAAGCTTTTGAGAGCATTTTCCAGTTTGTGTTCCCCATTTCTACTGCCCCTGCCGTTCTCCCTCTCAAATTACCTGAAAACACCCAGGCTTCTGAAGGTCTATAGGTTCATGAAAAATCTCCATCTAAGAAGAAGGGTAAGGAAATTGTTAGTTTTAATAAAGTTGAAATGGGATTGCATAATTGACAGGGGAAACGTGTACCCACTTGTAGCTTTTCTATATTTTGAATTGCATCATTAAGAAATTGTCGGTGCGCATTGGCATCGTGAACTGAGTTGATATTCACCACATCTGGATTGTAAGACCTGTTTTTTTTTTAATAAAGAAGAATACAGCAATGTTTATTATCAATGAAAAAAAGATTTATATTATTGAGTTATCATTTACATGTTCATATATAAAAATAAAAAAATGGGATCAATAAAAGATTTAAATTACAGTCTTGGTTAACTATGCAAAAACAATTAAAAAAAAAAGATACTGGCCTCATCTTTTCTTGTCTCTCTTGTAGTTTCTGGCTGATTTCATCGAGTTGCTCCTGAAGCGCCTATTAAGCCATAAATAAACAGTTCAAAAAATAAAATAATTTCATCATGTTTCAAGTAGAGTTTGTAAGAAAGCACTCTAGAAAAATGTGTTTCAAAAAGTTACCTCTATCCTGAGTTTGTTTTCCATGCACAAGGTAGTGGAACATCCATATGACAAAAGAAAGAATTCTAATCAGAGAAAGTTCTCACAAAATTAACTCTTAGGTTTCTGTGTATATGGTCTATGAGAGTGTGTGTGTGTTGGGAGAGAGAAAGAGAGAGAATCAAACTTTGCAATCTTTTCCAGCATTTCTCTTTCATATTTCATGCGCTTGAGATTTTGGTACAAATACTGAAAGAACAAATAATGGCAAATCAAGATCTCAAACACATCTTCTTCAAAAAAAAAAAAAAGGATCCCAAACACAAGCACAATTTATACGTATACACGGAAAGAGGCACACATATAAGAAAGTATACTGAGAAAGAGAGAGAGATCTTACCCCCTCCTGTTCAACTGGTCTGCACATCAAAATAAATATTGTAAATAAAACAAATGATTAATAAAAAGACATTGAAAATTTTCCAAGTCAAAATCTAACAAAGATATCCATATTATCCAAAAACAACAAGGCATGTGTGAATCTAAAAGCCTGTTTGGTATTATGATAGTAGTTTCTTTTCAAAAGACATTGAAAATTTTCCAGTCAAAATCTAACAAAGATATCCACATTATCCAAAAACAACAAGGCATGTGTGAATCTAAAAGCCTGTTTGGTATTATGATAGTAGTTTCTTTTCAAAGTATTTTCCATTTGAAAATACATTAAAATAATATTTTTTTTATTTTTAAAAATTCATTTTTGGCATCAATACATCAAAACGATATGAAAACAACAAAAAAATATTAATTTGAAGCAAAGAAAAAAATAAAATAAAAATTCAATTTTTTTTTAAAGAGCTTTTGAAACGCAAAAAACAAACAGGTTATAAATCAAAGAATCAAGATGAAGAGAATAATAGACACACCCTGCTTCTAGTACATTGGACTGGTCAAAATAGCGAAGAAAGACGTCTTCAATCCTACAAAATCATTTAAAGACTGTCAAAATTATATACATCGGAAAATCACAGTAGAATAAACAGAAAACATGAATCTATATTGTTCTGAACTAAATAGTTCTATATCAACCTTCCATTGCTAGCAAAGGTAGTCAATCTACCATTAGGAGAAAACATCAAAAGACCAACATCTGTATCACATAGCACAGACAATTCAGTGGCCTTCTTGATAATCCCATCTCTACGTTTTGAGTATGTTATTTTACGACGGGAGGGATTATCAATTTTCTTCATCGGAAGCTTGTTCCGACCCATTGATGGGATAATTAGAGAAGAAACTGAAGAGGGATAATTTATCCCAAACTACTCTGAGATATATAAAGGGAGAAGGTGGAATGAACTAAATCTCTCTGGGATTACAAAAGGAGGATATGAGTAATGGAAATGTGACAAATGTTCAAATTACCGTCTTTATCGCGAGCATTTTTCTTTGGGTGTAAGAAAATGCAGATATGCACGAATTAATTACACCAACCCCAAAATTAATGCAGCTGTTCTAAATTTAGAATCTACACAACAGAACAAGCTTCGATAGATTGGGTGCAGAGACTAGGTAGAAGTAGGGCCACTTGAAAGGATATTTTTTTGTGTATAACACAATTTAAAGTAAAAAATAAAAGACTAACTAGAGCGCTCGAAACAATGTGCATTTCATAAAAGAACCGGCAGATATAATTACTAAAATTTTAGAAAAAATAAAAACTCAGTGGAGAAATCATATACAGAAATGCTCAGAAGTGCTAGCCAATGTCCAACCAAGTATCTAAATTTGGAATAACTCGCAATGCATAGAAGCAAATTATAAAATTCCTGAAAGATGCATTACTCTCAAGAATATCTTGGTGAAAATACTTGAGCATATTTCATTTACAACATATAGATTGTATGCACTTGAAATCCCACAGTTATCAAGACCTGGTAAACGAGTTCAATAAACTAATTAGACCGCTTGAATCTTACACTTCCTCAAGATATTCTCACATCATAAAAGGAAAATGAGTATATATATGCATAAACTGTTAAGGTCTAACGAATCTCTTTTTCTTTCTTTCTTTCTTTTTTCCTTTTTCTTTTTCTAGACCATCAACTTTGAGTACTATATCGAACTAATGAAACCTGAGGTATATGCTAGGAGGATATGCAAATTCAGCTCCTGTATCTCCTCTGTATTCTTCAATCAATATTTCTTTGAATTATAAAATGAAAAGGCTTTAAAGTTTCACTACATGCATAGACGAGAGAACTTTTACGTCGATTAATTTCTTCATATTATAAGCTTTTGAAGCAAAAAGAAGAATAATACCGGAAAGTGGAAACATAAAACGAGGACTCAAACACAGGCTAAGAAAATTGTAAGCCAACCCTCACAATCCAAATCAAATACCACTTAATAAAACACCTCTAGAAAAACACTATGAACACTTACAAATGATGTTTAAAGTCAGACATTCTATAACCTGAACCCTGAATTTTGATCCCCTTATAAAAAGTAGCTTATTGCCAAAGAACTTGAGGAAACTTCTATAGTTTCATTAGTGCACAAGTCGAATTGATTGGCAATTTGCTCCACAAACAATTAACAGTCATCATAATAGCAAAGTCCACTGATCATATCATATAAAATTTCACTGACCCAAAAAACCCCACCTTTCTACCTTCTATCAAAAATACATTTTAGCTACTAACCATTAATGTCAAGAACCGGTTAAAAAAACATCACATTGCCTGTTAGTTATTAACTTAGTGATCAAAGCAAAGCAAAGCAAAGCAAGAAAAGAAAGTGATTTTTAATGTGACAATTTATCAAAAACACATTTGAGAACCATTAACTATAACAGAAGATTATGTAAAAGTAATTAATTTCAGGCAACAAGATATCTTTGACAAAAAAATAGAAAGAAAGCCAAGAGAGCAACATTTCTTTACCAGTAAAAAGTGGAGAAGCTTAACCCATTGTGGAAACCAAGGGAGACCCAGATTCAAAAACGCTTAATATATCATCAGAAACAACTAGCGTCGCCATTTTTTAAGCTTCGAGTCCTAAAGAGCTCAGGCTCCGATGTCCCAAAGAACGGAATGGAAACCACCCTCCCCCTTCAACCATTAGGAGAAAAGAGTGGCCTTTTTAAGTGAAACATTCAATCTTGCTCTTGTATTTTGATTTATATTGCAGCTTCCTCCCTGAAAAAAGTAGGAAACAATTAAGCAATCAAGGTGTCCTTCCTGCCACGTACATTTGATACGGCTAGCCATTTAACCCGATCTAATGCATAGTCGCTTTAATCCATTCGAAGAAAATGATTTATACCCCACTATCAAGGGATATAGATGGTATAGTTTCAAGAACTAACTTCGGCAAGGCTTGAATTGCGGGTTAGAAGACCAATTCAAGTTGATTCACAATAAATTTAAGAGAAAAAAAATTAAAAAAATATTATTTTAATAAAAAAATTATTTAAAAAAAAAACTAATAGATTGATTATTGAATTTTCACATTTTCTTTTTCTTTTATATTTTCTCTTCAACTCAAATTAGTTTAAACTTCATATCAGTTAAGTCCCGAATTAACCCGTTATCTAATTTAATTTTAAAATAATGATAAATAAGGATAGAAAAATTACATTTCAATATTATTTATTTTTAATCTGAATAATTTTTTTCTATCTTTTTGTTTATTTTTTTTATTAAATTCTTTCATTGGGTCTTTCATCTTCATTGAAGCAATAAATTTTTTAGAAAGAATAAATCCCCATGATGCACAAATAAATTTCTTTCTCACACACTCATCACAGCCTAGTTCTATAGACAAAATTTGAATATTGCATCAATCTTTCTCAACTAGGATTTTAATGGCAAAATTTGAATAAATTAATTTTCATTTACCAAATTTGCATTAAGCAAGATATTGGAGGTCGGCATACTACTAGATACTGAATGCTGATTGCCATTTAAATTTGTAATATGTTGTTTTTAATTAAATAAAAGAATTTCCTTTCAATAACGGGGATGTAGCTCAGATGGTAGAGCGCTCGCTTAGCATGCGAGAGGTACGGGGATCGATACCCCGCATCTCCAAGCTTTCCTTTTTCTTCTTCGCTTTTTACACTCACTCCTCTCTAGCTACAGTAACCTCTCGTTTCTTCAAGCGTTTAAATTCTTTTCATCCATGAATGGCATTTCTACTTGAATGGGGTGTGTCTATATTATATGTGTGTGTGTGTGTGTGTGTGTGTGTGTGTGTGTGTGGAATACGAGATCAATTTAACTTGAGATGTATATATTTGTATTATACATGTGTAAAATATTTATATTTTTTTAATATAGTATAATACATACATATCTTAATATTGATATATGTATAATATTTATAATTTCATAGTTTAATATGTGTGTATTTGTTTCTTTTTTTTTTTCAATACAACAATATTTTTTATATGTATTTTTGACATAAAAAAATTCAATCGCAAATTGAAAAGTTTATGCATATATTTAATTAAATAAATCAGTAATTATTTATGCTACCTAAAAAAATGTAAAACTTGATTCCTAACCTACTATGTTAACTAGTCAAATTTATGATATAGATCATGAACTTAATTAGGTTCAATAATTTTTTTATATATAATTTTTTTATATAAAATAAACAACTATAAATTTAAAAATTAATCAAATATCAGGGCGCTTGTTTGAGATCACGATAAATAAAAAAATATCAAACCAAAATAAATTACGTTGCCCAATCCATAATCAATAAAATATTAAACTTTCATGGTAAAAACATAAAACAAGAAAAATCAATAAACATCCAAATGTGATTGATCAAATTGAAAAAAAAACCCAATATAAAATTAAAAAGAAGAGAAAAACTCATGTGTTTGAGCCTCTTTACTTTTTTCTATTTTTTTATGTGGCAAATGGTTTGTCATCCTTCCTTAATTTTTTTTTTAAATAGTAGGCAACGCGTCACTTTCCTTACCTGGAATCTGATAACCTTTAGTCACTAGAAAATCATAGTTATAATGTTTCCAGGAAAAAAACCATTATTAACCAATTTTTGACCAAAAAACACACACTCTAAACACTTTGGAAAACATATCAATGGACTCAAACAACCCAAAAATTAGCTCAAAAGCTCACAATCAATCCTGAAATTAAAATTCTTTCCTAGCTCAAATCTATCATTTCAAGCAATATTAAGGGAAAAATAATACATAGGTTAAA
>Ga0307511_10002068_pt1 | contig 21033 bp, 8 predicted proteins | sample 13_EM_MG_FD_200266 | JGI IMG/M metagenome (GOLD analysis project Ga0307511, IMG submission 200266) | Populus trichocarpa ectomycorrhiza microbial communities from riparian zone in the Pacific Northwest, United States - 13_EM | ecosystem: Host-associated > Plants > Roots > Unclassified | place...
TTTTTTAATTTTTGTTATGATTTTATTTCAAATTTTATTTTTGCTGATTTCGTGTTTTAATATTGGAATGGTTGAGAATTTAGCTTCATGATTTATTTCTTTTTATTTTGTTTTTCTATGAGGTTAGCGTGGTTTGCAGTGGTTCTCCAAGGTAACCAATTGTCTTAGTTTACAGGTTCTGTAGGGTGTTTTTTTTTTTTAATTGAACTTGATTTTTTTTATCATCGATTTTTTCTCTCATATAGTTTAAAAAATATTTTTAAAGAAAATTCATGTTATTAAACTTTATAAAGTCTATGGACTTATTCATTGGTTTGACTGGTTGACCTGATTTGCGGGTCTAACAGGTTTAACATTTTTTAATTAGTATATATATATATATATATACACACACATATCATATTTAAATATTGGGTTAATTGAGAATTTAGTTTTATAATTGGTTTCGTTTCATCTTTTATAAGGTTATCGCGGTCTTAAAAAACTTTTTGATATTGGGTTGATGTTTGATTTCACAATTATCTATTTTTGTTATCATAAAGTTAAATAAAAAATAGATTTGAAAAAAAAAACAAATTATAATTCTAGTGGAATCCATAACCTGGTTCACAGGTTTGACGTGCTAGCTCGGGTTACCTAATTCATAAGTTTGACGAGTTTACCTACTGACCGGATATTCTTTTGTTTTGTTTTTGGTCTTTTAATTCTTTTTAATTTTTTTTTTAATTTCATCTTTTAATATTGGATTAATTGAAAAATAAACTCATAAAATTACATTATATGAATAATGTATAAAACAATATCATCATAATTCTATCTTCATTGACTGGATTGTTAGATATTTGCTTTCGTGTCAAATCGCTATAATATTGTCATAAAAATTAATATATTAATATTTATTAATTTAATTTAATTTAAAATAGTCTTGTCCTGAAATTTTTTCAAGTTTTTTCACAGGCTAGTAAATACTGTGAAATCATATCCCACAAACTAAGTAAATGTTTGGTAACGTGATTCGAATAAAAAATAGTTAAAATTTAAAAGAAATTAATTTTTGTAATGTTTTTAAATTATTTTAATGTATTAATGTAAAACATAATTTTTTAAACATAAAAAATATATTATTTTAATATATTCTAAATAAAAAATATTTTAAAAACAACGTTTTATATTTTAAAAGAGAAAGAATAAATTATTCTTTACTAATTACTTTTTAAGTTTTGACTGAACAAAAGTCACCACCTAACTAAAATTATCACCATCTCTAGCATTAATCAGTAAGAGAGTAAAGAAAAATACTAAAATTAGTGTTGTCTCTAGCATTAATCCATTCCAATAACTAAAAACTAAAAAATCCCACACGTTTAAGAAAATAAAAAAGCAACCAATCAAATACAGACTTGAACATTGCGGGCACAGAGAGCATCAACAATACCCTCATCGTGCTCCCTCGGTTCCCCAGCAACAAAAGTCAAATCAGTGATAACAGGTTTCGAATTAAACGTTAATTCATTCAAAATCGTCTCATAAATCTCCGCCACTTCCTCTATACTCAAACCACAACCTTTCTTCACCACGATTCCTGTTGTTGCTTCAGTAAAGACAGGAACTTGTCCAGTATTGAAGATGCCGAGGCTTTCTGTGGTGGCATCTCATTTACCATGGTGCTGCTGTCGCCGCCGCCGCCTTGGTGGCAGTTTTAAGGTTTAGGAGTTTTGTGATTTTCCCTTCCCAGCAAGCTTCTGTTAATTTTACTTCTCACGAGAAAAAAATATTTAACAATATCATATTTATTAAATATGGGTTTCAATTTTTCTTGTCTTTTTTTGACTTAGAAACAATGAATTTTGTTTTTAGCGAATAGAGTTGGAGACCTCGGCAACACTGCCGCACATGTCTGTCGCTTTCACTGGCTACTGTCTGAATAAAAAAGTTAGAAGAAATATTTAAATGTAAAGGGAGAACAAATCAGTTAGTTCTGAAGCAAGAAGAATCCATAATTTGTATGGAGAGACCACCAACCTATTTTCCTGCTGGTACGTGAATGAATGTGAATATGAAATGTGGACAAACCTCGCAGATGCTTCATTACGTTCATTACACGTTATCCCTTACTCAATTTTTGTGGGGATCAAAGTAAGGAATATGTGTGTGTGTGTAGAGAGAGAGAGAGAGAGAGAGTGTTTTTTAATCAAATATTTATCGGTGAAACTGTTGCTTCTTGAAGATTGTTTGTAAGTGTACTTACAGTTATTTTTTAAAATGTTTTTAAAGAACGATGTGGTTTCTGTTAAAAAATGCATCAAAATAATATTTTTTTATTTTTAAAAAATTATTTTTGACATCAATATATAAAAATGATTTGAAAACACTAAAAAAATATTAATTTAAAATAATAAAAATTTAAATTTTTTAAAAACATTTTTGAAATATAAAAATAAATAGAATATATTTTACAATGGCATGACATTTTATATTCCTGAAACATAGAAGATGTGGAATTTGAGAAAGTCATTTTGCATTGTTTTAAGTACCTTTTAACTAAAATTGTATATATATTATTAAAAGAAACTAAAATATGTGGGAAAACATTGCGGGTTTTCTTGTAAAATATACTGTAGATTGGTATAATGTTTTTCCACTATTTATTTTAAATATAATTAAAAAAACAAAGAATCATGGATCACAAAACATTGTGGCATGTCCAATTAATCTATAATATTTTTCCCTTTTCTTTTGCCTTTTTACACCTAAAACACTAGTTCCATTATGTTACGTTGTTGCTTCTAGACTATTATCTTGAATTAATACAAAGCAAGGATAATTTGCTAAGGATTAAGAACAAATTTGTTAAGAGCACTGGCATATTATTGTGGGAGTTTTTTTCCTATGGCTATTTGTAACTAGCCCGATTTGTTTTATATATTTTTATTAAAATTTTGATAGATTTTTCTCTATATTATCAATTCCAAGTTATCAACTCAACAATATTACAACCAACATCAATTAATATGATTCGAGAACTATCTCAATTCAGTCGTAACATCAATATCCCATTGTTTTCTATATTCATTCAATAAGAACAAGAAATAACAATTTTCAATATAACAGCTAATGAAAAATAATACTTAAACAATGAAAAGTAAAGAAGCGTTACAAAGATATGAATCATAATCCATTTAGTCGACATATATTTTTAAGTACATCATCCTTAATTATATTAAATAAGTAAGTATGATTATGTTACAAAATTATATTACAACAAAATATTTGTTATTATTAAGTTACAAAATTATAATACGACAAAATATTCGTACACTCCATAATTACATCATATAATTAAGCAAAAGACATAAATCTATGGTAATCTTAATCATCATGATGATGCAAGATGATACAAGGTACTTGAAAATTTATTACAAATTATATTAGGTGAAAAATGTGTTACAGCCAATAATAATTTATTACTAAGGCCTACACATGCATATACTCAAGTATTTATATAATCTTTTTCTTCTTCTTTATTCAATACCATTCATCACAAAAACTTTAGACATGTCGAAATCTATCAATAATTCATTCCTACATTTATTTTATCACTAAATTATCTAAATTATTTAAATTTTCCAACACTTCGGGTACTAAACTCATCATTCCAGGATTTTTTTGATTGCTCGTTCCACGGGATTTTAACCCCATATCTAGGTCACGAATCCCATTATTCAGGAAATCAATTTTCTCAATTCACCTAGTAACTTGGGGACTAATCTCATTAATCAGAGATTTAATTCCTCACTTCGCCCAATAAGCAGGGGTATTAATCTCATTAACTAGGGATTAGTTTCTACAATTCACTATTCATATCTTTTTTATTTTACAAGGTTATATTTAAAGACACTTGTTACTAATAAACAAATCACTAATAAATTCTTAGAAGGTAACGAGCACCTACCTGACGCTTGTGCATGTGACGTGGTCCTTTACTGCTGATTGGATCCTACAACCTCACTTGTACCGCCAAAATTAATAAATCACCAATCATTCATTAACCATAAGGATTTACTTCATCTTCCATATAAATTTCAATTTCTCACTTATTCACATTAACACGTCATCGTTATTGTCATTTGTATTGTCTATAGTTGTTTCCTTTTTCATTTAAATTTTCATTAAAAATCAACACAACTCAATACAATTTACATATCTCTTAATTTAACCAAGCTCAATATTCAAACATATACTTAGTTGAATTCCTTGTTCATAATGGGAGTGAAATTTCCTTCTTTTTTTATTCTTTTTTTTTTAAAAAAAAAACCCTAGAACAAGTCAATCAATCAAAGTAAACATCATTCATTCATAAATTGCATCATTACAACAATTCACATCACAAATCTTCAATTTCACATAATATTAACAATTGTATTTCCTCATCAAAACATAAAATCAAAGCAATTAATAACATTGGACATGTCCATTACCTAAATTAAATGATGTTTTAAGGATGGAATGAAATAAAATTCCAAGTTCTCTCTTCTCTTCAACACTAAACCCTAACTTTTGATTTTTTTTTTCATCTTCAAAATAACCCTACAAACCCTTAATCACCCCCTTTTTATTCCTAATTACACCTTAACTACCCTAATTACACATCTCTCTTTGATGTAATTTAGTAGAAAATGAGTAAAAAAAGAAGAAGCAAATCCTCCCCTCTAAGCATGAAGAACAGTCGGCCATGAGAAAAGAAATTGGGTATTTATATGCCCAATTTCTTATTATTTGCATATTTACTCCCATTATTCTATATATCTTTTTTGCCCCACTAGCTTTTTCCTTCTTACATACTTTATACCATAACACTTATCTTTCATTTAATCTTACCCCTCCTATGTTAATTAACATTTTTTTTATCTAACCCATATTTTATTTTTAGATTAGAAAACATTTCTCTTATTGTCACTCAGGTTAAAATTTTATCCGAGTTTTACTCTATTTCAAAGTTTTACGAACATATTTTTTCTTTTCCTAAGATTTTTTCTATTTATATCTAGTTTGCTATCTCTGTTTCTTCTCTCTCTTTTTTTTCATTTTTTATAAGACCTAACAAGTTGGGAATGTTTTGGGTGGAGTGAGAAAGCATTTAATCTAGCAATAGCAGCTGATACCCTTTCTTTTCTTGGGGCCTTCTTTCCTTATTCCAATATCAATGACCTAGCAGAAGCAAGTGCTTAACAGCTGCTTGATTTCATGTCTTGCACTAACCATTTGTTTTTGGTTTCGTTCTAGAATATAGGCCTTGATTTTGAGGCCTATTATAAAGTTAAACTTGCGATATATCCATGTTATAACCTTTAGTGCCATTGCATTCAGGTTCTTGGATCAAATATGTCACTTTTCTCTTACAATATAAAGTCTTTATTATTCAAATTAACTTAACCCTTTCTAAACATACATTTGTTTTCATTTTTCCCTTATTTTTATGTTTTTTTTTCTAGTAGATGGGAAATAAAATCTATTGGATCAAAGACCTGTGGGTTTGGTTTTCATTAGTTTTATGATTTTGGAAATTGGGTTGGAATCTTGGTTCTTGGTTTATACCTTAATTATTTGATTTTAAATTATTATTTTTTTCATTTTAATGATAATCTCTCTTTTTTCTAATAATTGTGCATCTTTGATTTTTATGGTTCATGTAAATTTATATTCGAGTAGGATCAAACCCTAGAAGAGGTAAATATTTACATAAATATAATGACAAATGTTCTACAACCCCTTTCAACATGAATTGTTATTTTTTGTTTTGTTTTTTTTTTTTTACAATTAGAATTATATATATATATATATATATATATAGATAACCTATCTTTTGTATAATTATATTAAAATTAGGTGTAGTTTTGTACAATATGGATACATAAATATAACTTGTTGGTAATTGACTAGGTGCCTTGTGTGTCTATATTGCATTTCGTTAAGATATAGTTTTGCTCTTCATTTGCTTTGAATAGTTATGTGAATAGATTTGAAGGGGTTTTTTTTCCTAATATCTTCTTTTTTAAGTCTTAGTTTTTGTCACTTTTTTTTTACTACATTCTTATTTAAAACTCACGCTCTTGAGCACTGGTGATTTTATTTTTCCTTCTTTTTTCTTACCATAATTGGTTCGATTGCTTCTATTGGATCAATTTTGCTAATATGGAATTTGTGTATATACTTTTTTGTACTGTCATTTCAACTATATATTTTATATATTTTCCTTTTTTTTGCTCCAACTCATCCTCTTTGATTTGAGCACTCAATGCACGCCTAACCATAAATGAATCACCCTCAACTAGATACTCTACTCCATCATCGTTAGCATCCTCAAGTGGCAGCATTTGATCACCCTCAATATTACTTTCATTTTCCATTTTTTTATTATCACGTATAATCATAGCTTTTTTTTTTTACATTAAGAAGCGATATGTCATATCCCTAAATATCAAAAACATTTTATATCACGATTATAAGGTTGTAGGAGATCAAATTCAACTCTAATATTAGTGGAGAAGTTGTAAAGATGGATGAAGAAAAGGTGAAAGTTATCAAAAAATGGTCAATGCCTAAGTCAATTATCGAGGTTAAGAGTTTTCATGGTTTAACTAGTTTTTATAGGAGATTTGTTAAAGGTTTTAGTATACTTATGTATCATTCACTAAAATTGTTAAAAACAATCTGTTGGTTTGAAATGGGGTAATAAATAAGAGCATGCATTGAATTTGATTAAAGAAAGGTTATGTTATGTCCTTTATTAACATTGCCTAACTTTTTCTAAAATATTTAAGATTGAGTGTAATGCCTTAGGAATAAGTATTAGAATTATTTTAATGTGGGATAAATAGTTAATAATCCATTTTTATTGAAAATCTAAATGAGGCAATATTGAATTACCCAACCTATGACAAAGAGCTTTACATGTTGGTTAGAACTTTGAAGACTAGACAACATTACTTGTAGCAAAAAAATTATTATCTATACGAATCATGAATCATTTAAGCATTTGAAAGGACATAATAAATTGAATATAAAGCATGTTAAATGGGTGGAGTTCATTAAGACCTTTCCATATATCATCAAGTGCAAGTAAGGTAAGGATGATATTGTGACTAATGTTTTATCTAAAAGGTATGCCCTTATTGCTACTCCAAATGCAAGTTTCTTGGGTTTTGAGTACATTAAAGACATGTATGCCAATGAGATTTTACTAATGTGTATGAAGTGAGTGAAAAGACAGCCCATGAGAGATTTTATAGACTTGATAGGTACTTATTTAAAAAGAATTAACGTCGTGCACGTAATAGTTTTATGCATAAGTTGCTTATGCATGAAGTCCATAGAGGATGTTTAGTGGGTCATTTTGATATGAGGAAGACTTTAAAAGTGTGTGATATATGTATCATTTATAGACAGACCAAATGTAATAGCTTACATCATGGGTTATATATTTCTTTAACTATACCTAATGAACCTCGGGTTTATTTTAGGTTTACAGAGATAAAAATATGGGTAGAGATTCAATTTTTATAGTTGTAGATATATTTTCTAAGATGATATATTTCATACCTTGTCATAAGATCGATGATACAATCAATATTTGTCGATTTGTTCCTTAGAAAGATAGTACGACTCAATAGTATTCCTATGAGTATTGTTTCAGGTCGAGATGTTAAGTTTCTTAGTCATTTTTGAAGGATTTATGGGGAAAGTTAGGAACTAAATTATTATTTTCAACTACTTGTCATCTACAAACGAATGGTTAAACAAAAGTAATGAATAGATCCTTAACTACTTTATTTTGTACCGTCATTTAAGAAAACTTGAAAAATTTAGGAGTGTTTATCATTTATTAAATTTACAAATAATAGGAGTATGCGTTCTAATGATCACTCACCATTTGAAATTATTTATGGTTTTAACCCATTAACTCTTTTAGACTTGTTACCTTTATTTATTGATGAAATGGTTTTTCTTGATGAAAATAAAAGGGCTAAAATGGTAAAGAAACTCTATGAGAGTGTGGTAACAAATAGAAAAGAAAAATGAATATTATGCTTCTAAAGCCAACAAGGATCGTAGGCATGTTATCTTTGAATATGGTGAAAGTGTTTATATTCATATGAGAAAGAAGTATTTCCAACCCATTGGTGATCTAAGTTGCATTCCTAGAGGGGATGATCCCTTCTAAGTCCTTGAATGGATTAATGATAATGCATACAAGTTAGAACTTCTAGGTGAGTATAATGTTAAAAGTTTAGGTGTTACATTTAATGTTTCTGATCTTTCTTCTTTAGATGTAGCTGACGATTCGAGTTTGAATCTTTTTAAGGAAGGGAAATGATAAAAATCAACAAGCAACAAAATAGAATGCATTACATGTGCTGATTGGAATTATTACAAAGGAAAGAACCAAGAGGATAGGAAAAAAAAAAAAAAAAGGCATTTAATTAGTTCAATCATGACGTTTAGGTCAAACAAGCTTTAAAAGTTTCTAAGGTGATGTCAAACATAAAATTGAGCTCAAATAAGAATCAAGTATTAAACAATAAGAACCAAGCAAGATACGAGGTTGGTTAAACATGTACCACATATGTGAATTTTGGTTGTTATTAAGAATTGAAAGTATGTGTGCGGTTTTTTTTTTGTACTTGAATAAATAAAGATTAAAATAACAAAAATAATCCTTGAATAAAGTTAAGGTTTTTTTTTTTACCTCAAGTGTATTCAAGTAACTTTATTGTGCATCTAAAGTTGGAAAGGCAAAAATATCACTAGGTGTCGGGCTAAAGTTTTTTTTGGCTCAAAAGGTATTTTTATATTTTTATTGTTTAAAAAATAAAATAAAAACTTTACCTGGACTAAATTTTTATGTCATGAAAAACAAAAGTGTACTTCTACTGTTACAATCTATAGTATATATGAGTGCTGAGTTACAGTAATAGTAATAATATACATTGTGGAAAACACTTTTTTTAGTTTATTTTGTTATTATTGTTTTTGGATGAACTCGGGAATTCCTATTCATAGAATTTATAGTTAGTGGGTGTAGGTTTTTTTACACTTGGGATCCATGATCGATCTTATGTTTAAGGATTCTCCCTTTATAATATTGAAGGATTAATTGCGGTGCCAAAAAAGATTCGTGGATAGTTCATCATATTATAAAAATAAAATAAAAACTATTTGATATTAAAAAGTTTGTTTTTCTTATGATTTTAGGTTCGAGTCCTGTGGTTGCTAATATGATAGCTATTGGAGATTTACATGGTCGTTAACTTCAGGGCCTGTGAAATTAGTCGAGGTGCGCACAAGCTGACCCGAACACCCATTTTAATAATAAAAAATAAATTTATGGATGTTTGATAATTTATTGTTACTACATTATTATGGATATATTCATATGGCCAATAAGGACGCGAAAATTGAGACAATACATCGTTTAAAAAAATTTGTTTCGTAACTTTATTTATATTTAGTTACTTATTATTATTTTAATTTTTTTTTTCTTTTTTTCCAAATCCTTGAGGACATATTCAGAAACTTGACCCCAAAATTGGACCCATCTAATCCAAAATACCAAAACAACCCTTAACATCTCCTTTATAAACGAACCTTCCCTTCCCTTTCTTAGTCCCCAAACACAATTCTTTCTCTTCTCAAAAGTCCCTTTCTCTCCCTTTTTCTTTCCGATAATCCTAAAACCCATTCTTTTAAACCTCCCAGCACATCGACAACGACAAATGGCCAAAGGAGGCAAGCTCATGAGGCTCAAGTCGGTCCTCAAGAAACTCAACTCCTTCAACAACAACAAGCAAAGCCGCCCCAGTAAGATTGGAAGCTCCATATCTGTCACCAACGATGACATCTCCTCCTCCTACTCCTCCGGTGATCTCCACCCCGTCTACGTAGGAAAATCTCGTCGACGCTATCTCATAAGCTCCGATATCATTGACCATCCACTGTTTCGTGAGCTTGCAGAGAGGTCTAGTACTGAGCAATCCCCTGATACTATTAATGTTGCATGTGAGGTGGTTTTGTTCGAGCACTTGCTTTGGATGTTGGAGAATGCTGACCCACAGCCTGAGTCTCTTGACGAGCTCGTTGAATTCTATGCTTGTTGAAACAAATTCAATTTAAATGGTTATCGTTAACAACTTTTGAGGTGATGAACTGATGATTCTTAAACTGGTTTGGGGTCATCTGCGGCTGGAACATCACGCCATATGTTACTATGTTATGTATAGAGAAAGTATTGTAAATTGATGTAATAAACCAATGATTAGCGGTGTAGGAGAGGATTATTTAGAGAGGAAGGAGAGATTCAAGGGTGAAGATTAATTAACACAATTTCACACACCGGCTAATCTCTAGGCCTGGTGACAATTATGCTTCTTGTTAATTTGTATTTCCAGTAATTAATGTTGTTTCATTTTTTTAATGATGTTTTTTTCTTGTAATTTATGCTTTTTACGATTCCATTTCTTCTCTTTTTATGTTACATGTCTGTTAATTTGACGGCCCGCTTCTTGTTGTAAACGCACAACGCAGTTACTGCATGAGAAGTTTTTGACCCACAGATTATCCCAATTAATCTTCTTTTTTTTTTTATCGAAGTGTCCTGCTATTAGATTTGATATTTACTTTCATTTAAAATACTTAGATTTTCCAATATATTATATTAGATTATTTATAGGATGTGTTCTCTAATTAACCCTTCTTTTCACTCGCAATATATATTTTTTTTAAGCTCCAATACTCTCTATTTGGAATAAATTCTTTTAACGAATTACAGGCAAGTCCAAAGATATACAGGAGATGGATCCGTTTGCTTGTCTGAGATGAGAGAAAAAACCAATGGGCTACGGCTCTGTCACCGTACAACTTGACAAGAAAACTCAACTGGCGATTTAACTCTGGTTGTACATGGCTTTTAGGCTGTTACCATATGTGACGACAAAATACCAGAAAGTTGGGTAACTGGGCACGAAGCATCTGTTCTAAGCATGGAAAGAAAGTAGATAGCACAGAGCTATTTAAAAGAAAGGTAATTAAAAAAGGAAACATCTTTTTTTATGATGTTATTTATTGAGTTGCGTTAATTTATCCCAACAACAACATGCCAAGAACTCGCCATCACAAGAGAAAGCCACCTAAAATGGAATCCATCTCCACCACGTTTCTCCTAATCTTCACATCACATCACCCCAAATCTCCTCCACCCAATTCACTTCGCATCGGTTTAATATTATACCTATGCAAAATAAATTAAGATAATATTTTTAATTTTTAATTTTTTTGATATATATTACAACAATCTAAAAATATATATAAAAAATAAACTTAAATAAAAAATATATATTTAAAAACACGGTTTCTACTGGAAAAATCAAACATGCATACAAGCTATACATTGTGTGGCAATGGGGCCTAGCTAGTTAATTGAGTTTCTTCCTCTACAGCCAGCCGTAATTAACTATGAGCAATTAGTGTTGAAAGTCCAAGCATTAAAGTCTCAAAATTTGATAAAGTTTCGCCTCTCAATCCGGCCCTTGCAAAACAAAAACAAAAAACCATTCAAATGACTATTTATTAAATATTGACCCTTTTCTCAATTTCTCATTTTATCTGTCTCTAAAACCCTTTATAATATGAGCTTGATTAGTGACTTAATTACAAGACTTGGGAAGTCAACAAGGCTCTAGGAGGAGAACCAAGACACAGAGGTAGCTAGAGACGGTATATATATATATATATATACATTTATTAATAAAGTTCCAAGGGAGAAATGCATAGTTTAATTTACTAATGATTAGGTCGTTAGAGATTCTTTTTTTTTTCTTTTTATTTTCGTGGCAATATATCCATTCCACACGGTCTTTTGCTTTGTTGGTTAGACACAAGACTTTATACAAGTGGAAGACACGAAATTTGTTCGAGGCACGCATTAGTACCTAGAACGCGTTTCCAAGCTGCCATGCCCAATTTGCCACCCATAAAGCTGTTCTCATATAACTAATCATAAAAAAAAAAAAAAACAAAACAAAATTTTTTTGAAAAAAAATAATTTTTTTCATTTTTTAAAAATAATTTTTTTTTTAATATCAAACAGTGTCTTTATTCTTTCAAAAATAAATAAATAAATAATAAAAACAGTGTCTTTGCAAAAATCAGATCGCAACACTGAATTTATATTGTCTATGAATTATTAGGAATGGAATGGAAGCATAATAATTATTATTATAGGGAGGAAATTCAATTTTTTTGGGGGTATTAAAATGAAAAAAAGAAAAGAAAAGGAAGTGAAGAGAAGAGAAAAAGATTTCTGAATTTATTTTTATATTATTAAAATTTATTTCCTCCTAAATATGAAGGAAGTAGATGGTAGTTGAAAACTTTCTTAGAATAACAAAGTTACTTGAAAATCTTTCTTCTTTTCTTTTCCACCTATGTAATTAACAAAACAAGAGAAATTTCTTTAATGAAGAAGTTCATTTTCACTTCTTTTCTTTTCCTCTTATATCCTTCACATGATTTCTATTTTTCCTTTTTATTTCTTGTATCTCCATGTTGCCATGCACATTGTTAATGTCTCTATAGCCATATATTTTTGATTCGTTCAACATCACGAGCTGTATCATACTTTTAATAACTTCGGGTCAACCATGATTAATTTTTAAAACTCATAATTCTAGGTAAGAGACAGTGATAATATCATAGAATCCATATAAAAAAAAATTAAAAAGTTTAATTTTAATGAAGCAAATATTGAAAGCTGAAAATAGAAAACAAAAAAAGTTGATTTAAAAATATGATCCAATAAAAGTGACTTGAGTAAATCTATATTGATGGTTGGTGCTATATCACGGGCCTCGAGTTTTCAAAACACAAAAAAGAAAAAAGTTAAGGTGACACTAGAGTTCCTGAAAAATACAAAAACAAAATTAAAAAAATAAATAAAATTAAAAATCTAGTCATTAAGTTGATTGAGTTTAATAAGCTTGGTTAATTTAATAATATTAAAAAAAAACTTAATCATAGTTTAATAATATATAAAACAAAGTAAACTCGGTCGAGTTTTCTAAACCTGAGTTAATCACCTAAATTTATGATCTATGAAATCCTAGACTCAGGTTCAATAAAAAAACTCAAATTCCAATCAAATAAATATTGAAGGATAAAATCAGAAAAAACAATCAATTAAAAACTTTAACATAACAAAAAAAATAGCAATCAAATAATGAGGATTAAACTTGATAGGAAAAAATTAAAAAGGTGAAATCTTAAAAAAAATTAATTTTTTAAATCATCTCAATTACAAAAATAACAATCAAATTAATGTTAAAGGATGAAATAAAAAAATTAATTAAGAAAAAAAAATAAAGAAGATGAAATCTTTAAAAAAATCAAATTTAACAATCATCTAAATTAAAAAACTAGCAATAAAAAGAATGTAGATCAAATTTTAGAAATGAAAAAAATTGAAGTATGATGAAATTGAAAAAAAAATTCAAATTAAAAAAATTTATTCAAGTAAAAAAATTGCAATTAAGAGAATATAAACTAAATCTAAATGAAAAATAAATTGAAGAGTTGTTGTAAAGATTTTAAGGGCTAGCATACTATTAGAAAAGGATAGAATGACAAAAGAAGACTAGCACCAAATCAGTAGGGATTACTATACATGCGCCACTAAAACAACTAGACACCATTGAGACGAATCAGAAAAGATAAAGGATAGATTTTTGGGCCATTGTAAACCACCACATGTGTCGCTTAAAGATGGCAAGGCAGCTCACAAGCGTGAGCAACTTTTTTAATATTAGTCAAAATACAAAATTTTTTCTAAACCCACATGAGAATACTGAGAAATCAACATGAAAGTATAACAAAGCTCCTCAAGTCATGTTTTAAAAATTTAAATCCAAAGATAACATAGTAATTTTACTATGTTTTAAGAAGTGGAATTCCTAAAAAAACCCTTATATGGTAATTAAATGTTTTTTAGGGTATTTAAGTCATTTTAATATTTTAATATGTATTAAAATATAAAAAGACCGTATTGCTCCCAATCAATTGAAGAATGACTAATAAACTCCATTAAAAAAACCAATTTGTCCCCCAAAATTAATTTATTGGTTGTCTTAATTAAGGACATAAACATAATTTTACGATATCAATTCACGAAAAATACACCTTATCTACAACACTTTTACCACACCAATTAAGTTTGTTAATAGTTTGGCACTATCGTGTTTAAATGCTTTATTGTATTCGAAGATATTTTGCATTTTATCTTCTGAGGCTTTAAAACGCCACCATATACAAAATACATACTTAAACTAAAATTGCATATATATATATACACTCACTCTCTCTCTGAAATTAATATAAAAAAATAAATATATAATCTAGAATAATAGTTATTTCTAATTAAGTAAATCAAAAGTTGAAAATTTTCTCATTTAATTTTGTCAGATTTTTTTGTGGAATCTTAATTTAATAGTTAGCTGATTTATTTTACTTTTTGCTTAAAAACAAAATTACTATTTACATAAGTTGATTTAAAAAGACATTACCAATTAATCGTGCCTATCTCCACTATTTTTATATCCAAATTCATATTTAAGATCATTTTCATATTTCTTTGAATCGTCTAATTAAAACTTTTTATTTATACAGTTCTGCTTAGCTTGAGCAAGCAATATATTTATACAATTATTAATGTCTACTCCCATATAAAATATCGTTCAATGCAATAGTGATTTGGTTTTTTTTTTAATTTAGAGTTTTTTTTTTCATTTTCATCCTCAATATTGGATTTATTAGAAAATAAGTTTCGTAATTTATTTTGATATATTTTTTATCAGGTTATCCCGGTTTCATGACCCGATTCATGAGTTTGATAAATTAACCTAAATTGACTCAAGATTTTTTTGATTTTTTTTTAATTTCATCATTCAATATTGAATTGATTATGAATCATTTTTTATAATCTATTTTAATTTTTTTCTATAAAGTTATCACGATTTTATAACTTGAGTCGCGAGTTAGGCTTGTTAACCCATGTTGACTTGAGTTATTTTTTATGTTATTTTTTTAATTTATTTATTTTCAATTTCATCATTCAATATTGGATTAGTTGAGAATTGAGTTTCATAATTTGTTTCAACTTTATTTTCTACGAGGTTATAATAGTTTTATGATCTGGGTTGTAGATTTGACAGGTTAACCTTAAATGACCCAAGTCGATTCAATATGTTGTCATCTCAATATTAAAAAAAAGATGTCCTGTAATTTTTTTTAATCAAATTATATTTTTACTAGCTGTCCACATTGTCTTTGAACCCATCAAGTTAACCGGGTCATATTAGATTAATTCTCACACAATTTGTTTTTTTTTCTAAAAAAACACTAACAATACCTAGATATATTCTTTTTTTTTATGCTAATATTAACAATAACTTTACGATTAATTTTCAGAATAAATTGGAATAATTTTTAATAACCTAACATGGCCAAGTTTTTAAGAAGTTGCTCATTAATATTCAATAAAAATAGAATATGTATTTTATTATTATAATTTCTTTATATAATTTCATTAGATTTTTTTTATTCTTAGATTTATTCATATATGATAATAGAAATGATCAATTCATGATTTTTTAGTTTCATATTTAAATTTACATTCACGATCATAATGATTTCTTACTTAAAAAGCAATGATTCTAATTAAAAAAAAAAATGAGAGAAGATTATTTTTATGAAAATTCTTATATTAAAGAGAGAGTAACTAGTGACATCCTATTAATTATTACATATAACTCACATTAAAGAAAGACACATAATAAGGAGAGAGAAGATAAAATTCATAGCCCATAAAAAAATGAGGAATTGTTTTTTGAAAAATAGCATAGTTCGCTAAAAGTTTTGGAAAAAATAACACTGGTCGAAAAAATATTTGAAAAATAGCACAGTTTGAACACAATTACATTTTAGAATATCATTTTTGTATGTAACTACTATTTGGAATAGTAGTCTCGTATCAAAATATATTTTTCTACACAATTGCTATTTAAAATAGCAATTGTTTGGTGAATGTTTCAAAACATCTTTTTTCTACAAATTAATTAACCTCAACAAAAGTTAACCAAATATTTTATGAAGATACAATAATGACCAAATGATAGGATTGAAGATCCAATGGCTAAGGAAGAAAGATGAGATATGATGTGATATGAAAGAGAAATGAGAAAAGAAAAAAAAGAAAAAAAAAGAATGGGTCCCTGTAGACACACCGAGACTTTGTTTTCGAAACACTTAGTACTGTTAGAAAGATTTTGACGAAACGATTTTAACTACACCTTGAAAGAACAACAAAAAATGTCGTAATTAACTCTAAATTAACCTCGAACAAAACTCTTAACAAATTACGATCATGTTTGATGGTCTTTCAAAATGTGGTTAGAATCGTCTCGTTCAAATATTTCTAACAGTATTGGGTATGTCATAAACAGAGCTTTAGTGTGTTTTCAATGACCTATTTTTTCTTGGCTATTGGATCTTGAATCTCATTTCTTGGTTATTGGATTTTCATAAAATTTATTGTTGACTTTCTACGTATGTTAATTGAATTGAGAGGGACATGATTTTTGGAACAATCATTATTCTCAACAGCGGTTGTGTTCAACCGCTATTTCTAATCGCGACTGTGTTTAAGCTGTTTTATTTTTTAATGCTATTCTAACTTATATTATTTTCTAATACCCAAAAAATAATAAGAAAATCTTCACAAGAATTTCTTTCTCCTCCTTATATTTATCATTTAAAAAAAAAAATGTGTAACATGGAGTAACCAAGATGCCACTATTTACTCTCAAAGCATTGTAAAATTCGTATAACTTTTACTAAAAAAGCACCCACATTGTTCCTCAACTATTTTATTCATTTTTAATTTTATTTAGTTAAATAAATATAGACTTTAAAAATTACTTTGTCATAGCACGCCGTCAATGTAATAGTTCTCAGTTCAAAACTTCTTATGTTTACAAAATCAACGAACAGGGAACACAGAAAAAATGAACCACCATGGACATGGCTTTTATTGACGTGGGAAATACTTTACCCAAATCACCAAGATTACCCTGCAGCTGCTGCAGCCGCATTGCCTGTCTGGATTCGAAGAAGACAAACAATCTAACATAAGAAGACAACCGCTTATGGCGGCTTTTTCATCGAAGAGATAGATGGCCAATCGCCTTCAATTTTACACATTTGTCCTGTAGTGAAACATCCACAGAGGGTATTTATGTCTTTCAGTCAGTCAGAGAGGACCAGAGAGGAAGCCAGCCCACGTGGGAGTGGGTCGTGAAAATCTGATCTTGGGTCACAAAATGACCCATCTCTCACCTCACGGTTCCATGTGACTCGTGGAATTTTTGTCCCCAAAACTTTTCTATATATTCTTTTCATATGATTATTGATTATAGACATTGAATTTTCATATGATTCCATCAAGTATATATATACTCCATGATTTGATGCATATAGACAAAGCATGATTTGATGCATATAGACAAAGCATGATTTGATGCATACATGGAGGAATCATTTGCACCTAGGAACCTTTTAAGATTTCGAAATGTTTCCTGCCTTTTAGTTTAATCTGCGCACCTTCAATCTTGTAATAAATGATCATGATTTTATCAAAACAAATAATCTATGATTGATCGGATTGTCCGAAGTTACTTATTATGAATTTAGCGGCGATGAACTCTTGCGCTTCCACAAAGAGATTTCAAGTCCTTCTGAAAAAGTATGCAAATAACCCCTTAATGTCACAATAGAAGTAATCACTAATGTTAATTTGATTAATTACTATGAACCGTAGGTTCATTGAAAAAATGATAGAGAATCAGTCACACCCAATACAAAACATGTACACATTTTGGATTAATTTGGAGTGCAAGACAACTCAATGACGAACGAAAATTAATTAACAAATGTATAAATACATGATTTTGGTTTTTCTCTAAAGTATTTGCCAGTAATATTAAGAAATAATGTGTTAGTAATCTCGTCGGCTATGGAATCAAATAAAGACTACAACAAATTGATTTTAAAGTTTTTATTTGTTTATTTATCCCATAGATACAATATCTTCATTATACAACTTAAACCTCTAAAATAATAATAAAAAATAAAAAATATGTTTTTTAGCGTGTTTAGACTATATGACTATATAACTGCTAATAAGATGACCATGTTTTGAATTAAACTGTCATTTAGCTTTATTTTAATAATTACAAATATTAAAATTAAAAGGATTTAACTCAATAAAGGAAAAATCTTCCTTTCCTTTATTGACTGAAACTAGACCACCGCAAAGACCCATGTTTCGTGTCCGAAGGTGAAGGCAGAGAGGAATGGATACGAAATGATGGATGGAGCGGAAGAAAAATTGCAAAGACGGCCCACAGCATATTCTGGAGATCAGGAGGGAGGAGGCTGTAACTGACGTTTTCAATTAACCTTCTCAAAAATAACTTGCGAGCCTCCATGCATGCATGCCACTCAAAATAACTTCATCCAAACAAACTGTGGTTTACGGTGCTGTTTAGGAACACAGCCGCCTAAACAGCGTATCATAAATTGAAGGTGGCTCAATTGGATATATATCTATTTAATTTCCTTCCTCACAAGTCAATACGAAAGTATGGAGCGAAAAAGAAAAATTGAAAGAGATGGCTTTCGTCGTTCATCAAATAAAAACAGAGCATATATATATATATATATATATATAGGGAGAGGGAGAGGGGGAGAGAGAGAGAGAGAGAGAGAGAATTTAATATTTGACTGCTCTAGCTAGGCCATTGAATTTGGATTGAGAAATGAACTTTCTGTCTTGCATGCATGATATATATGCGTGAAATGCATATTTTTTATATATATGATTTTTTTTTCTTTTTATTTCCCTATTGACATAATTTGAGCAGGACGAGTTAGGCTCGCCCTGTGAAAGAAAAGGAAAGCTCAAGATCACTGTTTCAGTGGTGGTAACATGGGAATTAAGACCGAGAGACATCACATGACCATGTCTTTTGGTTTTGGGTTTTTTGGAGTCTAGTGACTACAGGAATTTCGTAAAACAGAAAAATACACTGTGTAGAAAGAGACGTGATGGTCTTGTTTTCTATATATATATAGCTGCCGCATGTGCGAGGACCATATGTAATTAATTACCATTACCATATATACTAATTATAAACTCTAGGGGCAGGTAAACGGGTTACTCTTCAATAATTATAATTATAAGTTTGAATTTGTTTAGTGCCACTGAAAATTTATATGATTTTATTAACTTTAAAATTTATAAAATTTATTAAAGTATATATAAGTTAATCCATACATCCATGTTAATAAAATAAAATTATAAATATATTTGGCTCAATTTGACTGCTTGCCGGATGCTGATACACAGCTTGATCGGTAGTCATAACAAATTATGCAAGACTGCTAACTGCATGCCAAGGATATTTGGGACAAATTAAAGTGAGATTGGATCGAGGCCACATTGAAATCTTAATTAAGATTTCTAGATTAGTCAAAAGTAATTAATTTATAGTATCATGTAAACAGGCCTTTCTAGCTTTCAATCGATGCGATTCGATATTGCATCTATCCTTGCTTGGGATACAGGCTTGAGCCTTCAAAAAAAAAAAAAAAAAAAAAAAAGGAACAATTAATTAATGTTGCTTGGGATAAGAGAAGAATGATTTATCTTCACTCATGTGATTTCTACACTTAATATCTAAGTGATATAAATTTTGGTGATTTCTTTTATTCATATGACAAGCCATTAATATAGATATTTCATATTTATTTTTTATAAAATTAGATTTTCTACTACAACTCTTATTCAAATTAGTTTGATATTCAGATTTGTAATGTTCATACCTATAACATTTGAAGCATTCAACCTTTGATTTGTCTATTTGTTTTAGCTTATTAAAAGTTGAATGATTATTGTTATATGTTTTTCATTTTCTTTAAAAAATTAAAAGACTGATTATTTTTAAAATTATAATGTGAAAATTTACCATTATTGTTATTTGTGCTCCTTCCACTTCCTCAACCACCTATTTGTGAAGTAGAAAAATGATTATTAGATAAAACTCGTAAAGCCTACTCTTTTTTGTCTTGTCGATTTAACTTTTTATCATGAATTAGCAAGGAATTTTTCCTTTTGCAATATAGAGAGTTCATCAATATCCTTAGATTCCTCTGTAGAACACAACAAAATTGTATTTTAACATCAATGATGGTGATATACTCTAATTTATCACCATGAATTAACATCTTGTTAACAATTGTCATCGTTTATGAAAAATAATCTGTGATCGACTTTCTTCTATTCATCCTAAATAATTCAAATTCCAATCGAAGTGCTTGAAGCTGCTATCTTTTTGTTTCTTGATACTTCTTTTTCATAGAATCTCAAATATTCTTGAGGTTTTTTCATATTTTTGTTCTTTTAATCAACCTAAATTCTATTACGAAATGTTAGAAACTAAACATACAAATGTTTGAACCTTCTAAGTTTTTATTGATTAATCACACACTTAAATTTTTTATACACCGAGCCTTAGATTACATTTATAATTATCATAATTTAATAATGATTCTAACTAACTAGTTAAACAAAAACTCTAGTTAAGTAGTCTAACACAACTTATTTTGATGAAGAATTCCACTCATATTAGGATTTTAATTAATATCTAACAAAATGCATGTGCACAGAGCACTGGTTCAATATCGCAGACAAGGAGAGGCTGCAGCCTCGTTTGGTTAGGGTCTACTTCATTAGCTTCCACAAGACAAGAGCTATGAATGGTATGTGGTCATGTCAGGTTATATCCTTGGATTGTCAAAGACTAATCTTGTTTTTCAAGGAAAGATGTCCTGTCCTATATGTGCTTGGTATCTTACAATATATCATCAGGA
>Ga0307511_10002069_pt1 | contig 21024 bp, 17 predicted proteins | sample 13_EM_MG_FD_200266 | JGI IMG/M metagenome (GOLD analysis project Ga0307511, IMG submission 200266) | Populus trichocarpa ectomycorrhiza microbial communities from riparian zone in the Pacific Northwest, United States - 13_EM | ecosystem: Host-associated > Plants > Roots > Unclassified | place...
CGGGTTGCCGACCATCAGCACGTTGATGCTCTTGCCGCCGCCACCGGAACTCGAGGAGCCGCCCGCTCCGCTGCAGGCGACCAGCAGTGAGCCCGCGGCCGCGGCTGCGGCAGCGACACGGATCATTCTTTTTGTGCGCATGACTGACTCCAGGGGATGTTTCGAGGGCGTGGGGAACCAGGCCCCCGGGGCTTGCGGGGGTGGGTGAGGGGGGGGAACTGCGGCTCAGACCCGGATGACTTCGGGGCCCAGGAGTGAGTAGCGGTGTGCTTCGGCGGCGGGCAGCCCGGCGTCGGTGATGATCGCCTCGAACTCCGTGACGTCCGCGAAGCGGCAGAAGCTCGCGGCACCGAACTTCGTATGGACGCCGGAGAAGACCCGGCGCCTGGCGGCCCTGAGGGCCTGGGCCTTGACCTCGCTCACCGCGGGGTCGGGGGTGGTGAGTCCGTGCTCGCGTGAGATGCCGTTCGCGCCGACGTACGCCAGGTCGATGACGAAGCCGGACAGCATGCGGGTCGCCCAGTGGTCGACCGTGGCCAGCGTCCCGCCGCGCACCCGGCCGCCGAGCAGCAGCACGGTGATGTTCTCGGCGGAAGCCAGGTCGCCGGCGGTGGCCAGCGAGGAGGTGACCACGGTCAGTGGCCGGTCGCGGGGGAGTGCGGCGGCGATGAGCTGAGGGGTGTAGCCCTCGTCGAGGAAGACGGTCTCGGCGTCCCCGAGCAGTTCCGCCGCGGCGGTTGCGATCCGGGCCTTCTCGGGGACGTGCATGGTGGTACGGAAGGCGAGCGTGGTCTCGAAGCCCGCGCTCTCCACGGGATGGGCACCGCCATGGGTGCGGCGGACCAGTCCGTGTCTCTCCAGGAGGTTCAGATCGCGCCGCACGGTCTCCTTGGAGACCGTGAGGTCGGCAGCGAGTTTTCCGACGTCCACGGATCCACAGCGGCGTACCGCCTCCAGGATCCCGCGTCTTCGTTCATCGGCGTCCACGGCGACACCTCCGTTTCACGGCTCTGCGCGTTGTGCCCGCGCCGGCTGATTCCCGGAGCCCGGCCCGTTCGGACTCTGGTGGCCAAATTTCTACAAGGTGAATGCCCGTACTGACCAGGTTCGCCGTAGCGCAGTTCATGACCGAATGCGCCCGTTTTCCGGAGTGGCAATCCCCTGAACAATGCGGTGCCGGGCCCCGGGGCGTCGGAGATCGCTGCCCGCTTGCCCCTTGAGCGTGCCTGCTAGCCGCCCGTTTCCCGGATGGATCAGGACACCGAACCGGAGCCGAGGCGCAAATCCGGCCGGTACCGCACTGTCGGCAGATGCGGTGGGAGATCTGTCAGTGCCTCTCGGCAATGGAAGGAATCCGAATGGCCGCAGGAATCGTCACCTTGAGGAAACGCTCCGAATTCACCGCAACGAAATTCGGGACGGGGTGCGCAGGGCCCGTGACCCACCACGTGGTGAATATCGGGTCGGCGTCCCGGCCGGGAGCCTCTCGCCGCGGCGGAAAAGTGAGCAGGAATGCTCCGTCCTCGTCGGGGCGGAACGGCATTGCTTGACGATGGCTGGTCAAAGCAACGGCGTTGCCGTCAGGCGGTGCAGCCGATTGTGCGCTTCGCGCTCCGGTACGTGGAGGGCGCCGGTTTCGAAGGCGTGCGGCCATGGACGGTTCGCCGCTTCCTCGCGGCGATGCGCGGGGAGAGGTCGTGGAGGTGCAGTGTGGATGCTCGCTTTGTGAGCCGTGCCGAGGCGCTCACAGCGCTGCAGCGGGCGGGGACGGGCGTTTGGTGTCCGCTGGCCGGGAGCCCGCTGATCCGTCGCACCTGGGGCGCCCGGTCGGCCGGCTCGCACCGCCGTGGTCTCGGGCACTTCATATGCCGGAGGCGGGGAGGAAGGGGCGCAGAGCGATCGATAGCCTGCCGGGGGAGCGGACGGGGAAGCGCTCCGGTCCGAACTCCCCAGATTCTCCCCAGGATCGGTCCTCAGCGCAGACCGATCCGCCGATGCGCGGAAATAGTGAGGTGAGAGGCCGTATGTTCACCACCCGCCCCACCCTCCAGGGCACCTTCGGCATGGTGTCCTCCACCCACTGGCTGGCCTCGCAGTCCGCGATGGCAGTCCTGGAGGACGGCGGCAACGCCTACGACGCCGCCGTCGCCGGAGCCTTCGTCCTGCACGTCGTCGAGCCGCACCTCAACGGCCCGGCCGGCGAGGTGCCCATCCTGCTCGCCCCGGCCGGCGGCGAGGTGCGGGTGCTGTGCGGACAGGGCGTCGCCCCCGCCGCGGCGACGATCGACCACTACAGGGGACTCGGTCTGGATCTCGTACCCGGCACGGGACCCCTCGCCGCCGCCGTCCCCGGCGCCTTCGACGCCTGGCTGGTGCTGCTCCGCGACCACGGCACCAAGTCCCTCGCCGACGTCCTGAAGTACGCCATCGGGTACGCCGAGGACGGGCATGCGTGCGTGGAGAACGTCGGCGCGACCGTCGAGACCGTACGGGCACTCTTCGAGACGGAGTGGACCTCGTCGGCGGACGTGTACCTGCCCGGCGGGAAGGCGCCCCGCCCCGGAGAGCTGTTCCGCAACCCCGCCCTCGCCGCCACCTGGAAGAGGCTGCTCGCCGAGGTCGCCGGGGCGGGGGACCGGGAGGCCCGGATCGAGGCGGCACGGGCGGTGTGGCGGTCCGGGTTCATCGCCGAGGCGCTCGTCCGGCAGTCCGGGCGGCCCACCATGGACACCAGCGGCGAGCGCCACACCGGCACCCTCACCGCCGCCGACCTGGCCTCCTGGTCCGCGTCCTACGAGGCCCCCGCCACGTACGACTGGAACGGCTGGACACTCTGCAAGGCCGGCCCCTGGAGCCAGGGCCCGGCCTTCCTTCAGCAACTGGCTCTCCTCCCGCCCGAGTTGCCCGCCTACGGGTCCGCCGACTACGTCCACCTCCTGATCGAGGGCTGCAAGCTCGCGATGGCCGACCGGGAGGCCTGGTACGGGGACGCGGGCGAAGAGGCCGTACCGCTGGGGGAGTTGCTCTCGGCGGACTACAACGCGGCGCGGCGGGAGCTGATCGGAGAGAAGGCGTCGCACGAACTGCGGCCCGGCAGTCCCGGAGGGCGCACTCCACGGCTCAGCGGGCACGCGCGCGTGGTGGCACCTCAGGAGTCCGGGTTCGACCCGATGGGGGCGGGAGAGCCGACCGTCGTGCGGGTCGCGGCCGACGGCGGTACCCGGGGCGACACCTGCCACCTCGACGTCGTCGACCGCTGGGGCAACATGATCGCGGCCACGCCCAGCGGCGGCTGGCTCCAGTCCAACCCGGTGGTGCCCGAGCTGGGCTTCCCCCTCGGCACCCGGCTGCAGATGGCCTGGCTGGAGCCGGGACTGCCCAACTCCCTTGCGCCGGGCCGCCGTCCGCGCACCACGCTCACCCCGTCGATCGCCCTGCGCGACGGAGTGCCGGTGCTGGCGTTCGGCACCCCCGGCGGGGACCAGCAGGACCAGTGGCAGCTGCACTTCTTCCTGGCGGTCGCCACGCGCGCGAAGGCACGCGGCGGCCTCGACCTCCAGGGCGCGATCGACGCCCCGAACTGGCACAACGACAGCTTCCCCGGCTCCTTCTACCCGCGCGGCATGCGACCGGGCAGCGTGACAGTCGAGTCCCGCATGGACGCGACGGTGGTCGAGGAGCTGCGGCGGCGCGGCCACGACGTGACCGTGGGGGACGCCTGGTCGGAGGGGCGGCTGTGCGCGGTCGCCCGGGACCCGGCGGCCGGGATCCTCTCGGCGGCGGCGAATCCACGGGGCATGCAGGGGTATGCCGTCGGACGGTGACGCGGACAGCGAATCGGACGGTGATCGCGAATCCGGGTGTTCATGGTGATTCCATCCGGAGTGCACCGGGCGGGTGTGGATTGTCAGTGGCCCGTGCTCTCATGGAGACATGATCGAAGACACCGAAACCATCGATGAGTTTCTCGTACAGCACACGGCCGACGTCGAGGACGCGATCCGCAAGGCGGCGGCGGCCGAGATCATGCCCCGCTTCCGGCAGCTCGCCGCGCACGAGATAGACCAGAAGAGCGGCCCGCACGACCTGGTCACGGACGCCGACCGCAACGCCGAGCGGCACCTCACCCAGGTACTCGGCGCCCTCCTGCCCGGCTCCGTCGTGGTCGGCGAGGAAGCGGTGCACGCCGACCCGGAGACGTACGAGGCGCTCCAGGGCGACGCCCCGGTCTGGATAGTCGACCCGGTCGACGGGACCCGCCAGTTCGTGCGCGGCGAGACCGGCTTCTGCACGCTGGTCGCGCTCGCCCGGCAGGGCGAACTGCTCGCGTCCTGGACCTACGCCCCCGCCCGCGACCAACTGGCCACGGCGGTGAAGGGCGGCGGCGCCTTCCTCGACGGCGTCCGGCTGCGCCCCGGAGCCCCGGATCCCGCCCGGGACCTGGAAGTGGCCACCTCCCACCCCGACTACACGACGGACGCCCAGAAGCGCGCCCTGCTCGGCCTCTGGGCGGACGGGGTGCGCACGCGCCCGTGCGGCTCGGCCGGACTGGAGTATCTCGCCATCGCCCGGGGCGAGTTGGACGCCACGGCCTTCTCCTGGGAGGCCGCCTGGGACCACGCGGCGGGCCTGCTCCTGGTCGAGGAGGCGGGCGGCGCCCACCTCACACTCACCGGAGAGCCGTTCCGCATCACGGGAGGCAACGCACTGCCGTTCACGGCGGCCCGGGACGCGGTGACGGCCCGGCACGTCATGGAGCTGCTGCGGGCGTCGTAGGGTCACGGGTTCCGCACACTGGACGGACCGGACCCGGGGTTGTCGGTCCCGCGGCATATCCTGACCCTGAGTGGCCATGGGCTGACGAAGAAGGGGTCCGAAGGTGCCGTCGATGCTCGATGCGGTCGTGGTGGGTGCGGGGCCGAACGGACTGACGGCTGCCGTGGAGCTGGCCCGGCGCGGCTTCTCCGTGGCCGTGTTCGAGGCACGGGACACCGTCGGCGGCGGCGCCCGCACCGAGGAGCTCACCCTCCCCGGCTTCCGGCACGACCCCTGCTCCGCGGCGCACCCGCTGGGCATCAACTCGCCCGCGTTCCGCGCGCTGCCCCTGGAGCGCTACGGCCTGGAGTGGCTGCACGCCGAGCTGCCCATGGCGCACCCGTTCACCGACGGCAGCGCGGCCGTGCTGTCCCGGTCCGTCGCGGAGACGGCCGCCTCCTTCGGACCGCGCGACGCGGGGGCGTACCGCAGGCTGGTCGAGCCCTTCCTCCCCAAGTGGGACACCCTGGTCCGCGACTTCATGTCCCTGCCGCTCACCTCGCTGCCACGCGACCCGGTCACCCTCGCCCGCTTCGGTCTGGTCGGACTGCCCCCGTCGACCTGGCTGACCAGCCGCTTCCGGGACGAGCGCGCCAAGACCCTGTTCGCCGGACTGGTCGGCCACGTCATGGCCCCGCTCAACGGCTTCGCCACCGGCGCCATCGGCCTGGTCTTCGCCCTCGCGGCACACGCGCGCGGCTGGCCGGTGGCCCGCGGCGGCTCCCAGTCCATCTCGGACGCCCTGGCCGCCTACCTGAAGGACCTCGGCGGCGAGATCCACACCGACTACGAGGTCAAGCGCCTGGACGACCTCCCCCCGGCCCGCGCCTACGTCTTCGACACCTCGCCCACCGCCCTGGCGAAGATCGCGGGCTTCGGCAACCACTACGAGAGCTTCCGCTACGGCGCCGGCGTCTTCAAGATCGACTACGCGCTGGACGGCCCGGTGCCCTGGACCGCCAAGGAGGCGCGCACCGCCGGCACCGTACAGATCGGCGCCGACAGCACGGAGATCGGCAACGCCCTGCGCGCCGCGTCGCGCGAGAACCGCGCCCCCGACCGGCCGTTCATGATCACCGTGCAGCCCAGCGTCATCGACCCCACCCGGGCCCCGGCCGGCAAACAGGTCTTCTGGGCCTACGGCCATGTTCCCAGCGGCTGGACCGGCGACCTCACCGACGCCCTGGAACGCCAACTGGAGCGCTTCGCCCCGGGTTTCCGCGACCGCGTCCTCGCCCGCGCGACCGCGGGCCCGCCCCAACTCGCCGCCCGCAACGCCAACTACGTCGGCGGCGACATCGGCACCGGCGCGGTCTCCGGACTCCAGATCCTCCTCCGCCCCAAACTCTCCCTCTCCCCGTACGGCACCCCGCACCCGGCCGTTTTCATCTGCTCCTCGGCGACCCCGCCCGGCCCCGGTGTGCACGGCATGTCGGGCCACAACGCGGCGAAGGCCGTCTGGCGCAGACTGAGGCAGTCATGACCACCATCAAGTTCGTCCAGGGCGACATCACCCGCCAGACCGCCGACGCGATCGTCAACGCGGCCAACTCCTCACTCCTGGGCGGCGGAGGAGTCGACGGCGCGATCCACCGCCGGGGCGGCCCCGCGATCCTGGAGGCCTGTCGAAAACTCCGCGCCTCCCACTACGGCAAAGGCCTGCGCACAGGCCAGGCGGTGGCCACGACGGCGGGCGAACTGGACGCCCAGTGGGTGATCCACACCGTGGGCCCCGTCCACTCCCGCGAGGAGGACCGCTCGGACCAACTCGCCTCCTGCTACCGCGAGTCGCTGCGGGTCGCCGACGAACTCGGCGCCCGCACGGTCGCGTTCCCCGCCGTCTCCGCCGGGATCTACGGCTGGCCGATGGACGACGCGGCGCGGATCGCGGTGGCGACGGTACGGGCGGCGCAGACATCGGTCGAGGAGGTCACGTTCGTGCTCTTCGACGAGGCGGCGTACGAGGCGTTCGGCCGGCAGCTCCGCTGATCGATGGCCGTAGGCCGTCTGTCGGTGGGGGGATCTCACGCATCGATCACGACGTCCTCCAGCGGTTTCGAGCAGCAGAGCAGGATCTTGTTCTGGGTGATCTCGCGTGGCCGGATGCCCCCGTTGTGCTGCATGTCGACCGAGCCGGAGAGCAGGGTCGCCTTGCATGTGCCGCACATGCCTTGGGCGCACGAGGCCGGCAGGCTGAGGCCGGCCCGGGAGGCGGCGGCGAGGAGCGAGGTGTCGGGGTCGCAGTCGAGGGTGCGCCCGCTGCGCGTGAACTCGACCTTGAAACCGGCATCTGTGGCGGTGGTCGGCGAGGCCTCGGCCTGCGTGGCCGGTGTCTCGAAGGTGAAACTCTCCTCGTGGTAGTGGTCCATGTCGAGGCCCGCGTCCGCCAGCATGTGCCGTACGGCGGCCATGTAGGGGGCCGGCCCGCAGGTGAAGACCTCCCGTTCGCGGAAGTCCGGCGCGACCTGCCGGAGCGTCTCGATCGTGAGGCGGCCGCGGTATCCGCCCCAGGGGGCGTACGGGCGGTCCTCCTCGCAGACGTGGACCACCCGGATGTTGGGCGCCGTCGCGGCGATGAGGTCGAGTTCGTGGCGGAAGACGATGTCCGCCGGGGTGCGCGCGCTGTGCACGAACACCACGTCGGCGGGGTCGGCCAGGTCGTACAGGGTCCTGGTCATCGACATCGACGGCGTCACCCCGACGCCTCCGGACAGGAACAGGTACTTGGGCGCCGGATGCCGGGCCGTGCTGAACTCGCCGAGCGGTCCGTGCGCCCGCACTGTGTCGCCGGGCCGCAGACGGTCGTGCAGCCAGTTCGACACGAGTCCGCCCGGGAGGCGCTTCACCGTGATCGAGAGCAGGAACGGGCGGGTGGGCGACGAGGAGATGGTGTAGCAGCGCTGGACCGGCCGGCCGTCGACGTCGAGGGTCAGTGTCAGGAACTGGCCCGGGTCGTGCCGGAACAGCCGGGGTTCGGCGTACTCGAACACGAACGTGGACACGTCGTGCGTGAGCGGGTGCACCTGACGGCAGACCAGCAGCTCTTCGGTCTCGCTCACGGCCGGCGCTCCAGGTGTGCCCTGAGCCTGGTCACGTACCAGTTCACGAAGGCCTCGACCTGCTCCTCCGTCGGGCCGTACGGGCCCGGCAGATAGGCCGGGCTGCTGATGCCCCGGTGGGCGCGGGCGACCAGCACCGCGTCCTGGTCGTTCGTGGCCTTCCACACCTTGGTGAGGGTGTCGAGGTCGTAGTCGATCCCCTCCACGGCGTCGGCGTGCACGAGCCAGGTGGTGCGGACGAGGGTGCGGTCCGGGCCGAGCGGGATCACGGAAAACGTGATCGCGTGGTCGGCCATGAAGTGGAACCAGGAGTTGGGCTGGATGTGCATGGACAGGCGGCCGAGGCGGGCCGTGGGGAAGTCCGCCAGCAGGCGCTTGCACGCGGCCGTGCCGTCGGGGGTGTACGACTCCCCGGCGAGGTCGAGGGGCTCGCGCTGGATGCGGAAACCGGTGGGGCGGGTGTCCAGTTCCTCGATCTCGGCGTACGGCAGGCTCAGGGAGTCGTAGGTTTTCCGGGCCTCGGCGTCGGCCAGCAGGAAGCGCTCGTAGGCGGGGCGCAGCGCGGGCGGGATGTCCTGCTCCTGGTAGCCGTAGATGGGGAAGTAGCAGGCCTGGAGCTCGGGATGGCCCACGCAGTGGTAGCACTCCCGGTTGTTCTCCATGGTCAGCTTCCAGTTGCCGTTCTCGACCAGGTCGATCTGCGTGGCGACCTTCGCCTCGGCCAGGCGGTGCGGTGCGAGGTACGGCGCGATGCGGGCGGCGACCTCGTCGAAGTCCTCCGGCGGCTCCTGGGCGAGGCAGATGAAGACCAGCCCGGCCACCGTGCGCGCGTGCACGGACCGCAGCCCGAAGCAGGACGGGTCGAAGCCTGGCGCCTGGGACTCGGCGTACAGCAGTTTGCCGTCGACGCCGTAGGTCCAACGGTGGTACCCGCAGACGATGTTGCCCACCGAGCCGCGCTCCTCGTTGAGGATGCGCGCCCCGCGGTGGCGGCAGACGTTGTGGAAGGCCCGGACGTCCCCGTCGTCGTCACGCACGACGATGACCGAGTACGACCCGAGGTCGACCGTCACGTAGTCGCCCGGCTCGGGAAGCTCCGCCTCGGCGGCCACGAACAGCCAACTCCGGGCGAAGACGGCCTCGATGTCGAGGTCGAAGAACTCCTGGCCGACGTAGAACGGGGCTTCGAGGCTCTGGCCGGCGGGACGTCGGGCGACGAGGTCGCCGACGTCGGAGGTCGCTTGCTTCATCTCATCTCTCCGGTACGAATGGGGAGTTGACGTGAGGACGGGGGTGACGCTCAGACCGGCAGGCACAGCCGCAGCGCGTCGTGGATCGCGGCGTGGATGTTGCGGGAGGCGACGGCGTCGCCGACGCGGAAGAGCTGGTAGCGGCCCGCCTCGTTGCGGACCACGGACTGCTGCTCGTTGGCCAGCAGGGCGCGGTGGTCGACCTCACCGAAGTTGCTCGATCCGGGGAGGAGTTCGACGTACAGCTCGTCCGTCGGCAGGGTCCCGTGCTCCACGACCACGTGGTCCACGATTCGCTCGGTCTCGGCCTCGGTGTACTCGCTGTAGAGGGTCGCGGCCAGCCGTCCGTCCCCGGTGCGGCGCACGGAGCGCAGCCGCCGGGCGAGCGTGATGGTGACCTCGTGCGCGGTGAACGCCCGTAGGTAGGCAGGGGAGTTCATGCTGCCGACATCGGGGGCGAGGGCGCGCTCCGGGGTGACGTACTCGATCCGGACGTCGGGCGACGCGGTGAGGACCTCCACGGCGTCCATGGCCGGGTAGCCGCCGTGGTCGTCGTAGACCAGGATCTCGCCGCGCGGGCGCCGCAGCGAGCCCGTCATCACGTCCCAGGTGTCGGCCACCAGGCCCTCTCCGGCGGTGAGGAAGCCGCGGTTGGGCATGCCTCCGGTGGCGACGATCACGAGGTCGGGGTGTTCGGCGAGGACGTCGTCCGCCTCGGCGTACGTCCCCAGGCGGAGGCCGACGCCGAGGTGTTTGCACTCGGCGAGGCGCCAGTCGACGATCTGGATCAGGTCGCCCCGGCGCGGGTTCGACGCGGCGAGCCTGATCTGCCCGCCGGGCTGGTCGCTCGCCTCGAACAGGACGACGTCGTGGCCGCGTTCGCCCAGCACCCGCGCCGCCTCCAGGCCGGCCGGTCCCGCTCCGACGACAACTGCCTTCCTGCGGTGGCCGGTTGTGCGGGGGACGAGGTGGGGCAGGTGGAGTTCGCGGCCGGCGGACGGGTTGTGGACGCACTTGGTGTCGCCGGAGTCGTAGATCGCGTCGAGGCAGTAACTCGCCCCGACGCAGGGCCGGATGCGGTCCTCCTGGCCGGCCTGCACCTTGGCGACCAGGTGCGGATCGGCGATCTGCGCACGGGTCATGCCGACCAGGTCGAGCAGTCCCTCGCGCAGGGCGTGCCGCGCGGTGGCGACGTCGGCGATGCGTGCCGCGTGCATCACGGGTATGGGGAGGCGTCGCTTGATCTCACCGGTGAACTCCAGGTACGGGCCGAGCGGGGTGCCGATGGACGGGATGGCCTTCGCCAGGGACGCGTCCCGCTCGATGGAGCCGTGGATGGTGCTGATGAAGTCGATGCCGTCGGAGGCGTATTGCCGGGCGGCGGTGAGTGCCTCGTCAAAGGTGAGGCCGCCGGGTTGCGCTTCGTCCAGCGACATCCGGATCCCGACGACGAAGTCCGGGCCGACGGCTTCGCGGACGGCCCGGATCACCCGGCGCGGAAACGCCATGCGGTTCTCCAGGCCGCCGCCCCACTCGTCGTCGCGGTGGTTGGTCGCGGGAGACAGGAAGCTGTCCAACAGGTGGCCGTACGCCTCCAGTTCGATGCCGTCGAGACCGCCCTCCCGGCAACGGACCGCCGCGGAAGCGTAGTCGTCGACGATCCGGTCCAGGTCCCAGGGCTCGGCGGCCTTGGGGAAGGCGCGGTGCGCGGGTTCCCGCAGCGGTGAGGCGGACACCACCGGGAGCCAGTCGCCGGTGAAGTTGCCGGTACGGCGGCCGAGATGGGTGACCTGGCACATGACGGCGGCCCCGGCCTCGTGCACGTCGTCGGTGAGCCGGCGCAGCCACGGGACGATCTCGTCGCGGTACAGGAGCAGGTTGCCGAACGCCGGCGGGCTGTCGGGCGAGACCACGGCCGAGCCGCCGATCATCGTGAGGCCGACCCCGCCGCGCGCCTTCTCCAGGTGGTAGGCCCGGTAGCGGTCCTTGGGCATGCCCTCCTCGCCGAACGCCGGTTCGTGGGAGGTGCTGACCACGCGGTTGCGCAGGGTGAGGTGCTTGAGCCGGAAGGGCTGGAGCAGGGGGTCCAGGATGGCTGAGGGCACGGCTGCTCCTCGATGGATGCTGTGGCGCGGTTGTTTCGCGATGCAAAACAGCATCGCCATGCGAGACAAATGGTGGAGCTGGGAATCCCCAGCCGTCAAGAGCCCGCCGTGTTAACTCGCCGTGCGCGCAGCGCTCAGCCGCGTTTCACGTAGCCCCGGCGCCAGGAGATCTTCGCAGCGGCTGCCAGCAGTTGTTCCGCGAGACCGGGCACGGTGTCCTCGTCGATGCGGAAGGTCGGTCCGGACAGGGTCACGGCCGCGATGACCTTGCCGTCCAGGGCGCGGATCGGGGCGGCGATGGCGGCCAGTCCGATCTCGTGCTCCTCGCTGGTGGTGGCGTAGCCCCGCTCGCGGATCGTTTCCAGCGCCGCTGCAAGGGTCGTAGGGTCGACGATCGTGTGCGGGGTGTACTTCTCCGCCCCCCTCGCGAAGATCTCCGCGACCTGGCCGGGGGGCATGTGCGCCAGGAAGAGCTTGCCCGCAGCGGTGGCGTGCAGCGGGGCGCGCCGGCCGACCCAGTCGATGCTCTTGATCGCCGCCGCGCCGATCGCCTGGTCGATGGTGATCACGTCGTGTCCGTCATGGATCGCCACGTTCACCGTGTCGCCCACGGCCGCAGCCAGTTCCTGGCAGACGGGACGGCTCAGCAGGGACAGGTCGTTCACCTTGCTCGCCCCGGCGGCCAGTTCGACCATCGTGTACCCGATGCGGTACCGCCCGCGCTCGGTGTCCTGCTCGACCAGACCCCGTGACTCCAGCGTCGCCAGCAGCCGGAACACGGTCGACTTGTGGACCCCCAGCTCCTCGGCGATCTCGGTCACGCCACTGGGCCCCCGCGTGGCCAGCACCTGCAGGATCGACACCGCCCGGTCGACGGACTGCACCGAGTGATCACGTGGGCGGGTCCCGTTGCTGGTCATGGCGGAAGGGTAACCGAGCGGACGGCACCGGCCGCGAGCCTCTGGCCACCTGGTTTCGCCCGCCGGGGCAGGGCCCGTCGGACTCCTCGTGCGCCCTGCCCTCGGTCATGGCCGGCGTCGACCAGGTGATCATGCTCGCGCTGTGAAGAAGCCGGCGAACCCCGTGACTTGACGCATCGGCACGGCCGACACCGTCGTAGAACCGCGTCATTCATGGTCCAGTTTGCCGAGATCCGGCCGCGCGCCGAGTCCGCGCAGGACCACGTCCAGCATCCTGTCGGCCCGGTCACGTCCTTCGGCGTCGGGGCCCGCGCGCCAGAGGCATCCCAGTATGAGCAGGACGTCGTCCGCGTACAGCCCGGAAACCACGGTCCCGGCCTCCTCGTTGGCGCGCAGCAGGGCGGTCAGCGCGTCGACGACGGGGCCGTACGTCTCGGCGACCACGACCGTCTGCGTCACCGCACCGTCGAGGGCGTCGGCCAGACCTGCCCGGCCTGCCCCGCAGTGGGCGAGGCGGGTCAGCCACTCGCGCAGCGCCTCGAAGGGCGGCCGGTTCGCCAGCAAGTCGGATACACAGGAAGTGAGTTGCCACACCTCGTAGGCGTACATCTGAAGGACCAGCGACTCCCTGGAGGGGAAATGGCGGTACAACGTGCCTTTTCCCACTCCCGCCCTGCGGGCGATGGAGCCGAGCGACGGTTCGTCGTCGGCGGTGAATGCCTCCATCGCCGCTTCCAGAATGCGGGTGCGGTTGGCCCGTGCGTCGGACCTCATGCCTACGGCCCTTTCGGTCATGGCTCGGTGGAACGGTGGAGCAGGTGCGGAGCTCCGGATATCGCTCGGGCTCGTGGAAATGCCGCTTGCGGCGCCGGCGGGCCTCGCCCCCCTACATCCCGCAGTCGACGCGGAGGCCGACCGCGTTCAGGCCCGGGTTGTCGAGCAGCAGGGCGGCGGCGTCCACCACGTCGGCCGACGTGGGCAGTCGATGGGTCAGGGTGTGACTGCCGGCCCACTTCACCGTCTCCGGCTTGTCCCGCCAGAACGGCGAGTCCTCGATCATCCAGGTGTGGAGGGAGTTGACCCGGATCGGCGCCAACTCGACGGCGAGGGTCCGCATCATGCCGATGACACCGGCGTTGATCGTGGACACCGTCGTGGAACCCTCGTAGGGATGGTCCTTGGCCACTCCACCGAACAGCAGCACCGAACTGTCCGGCGAGAGCCGGGACTTCAGCGCGTGCACGACCGCGTGGTAGCCGACCAGCTTGAGCGTGGTCAGCCGGACGGCCTTGTCGATGTCGTAGTTCGCGATGGTGTTCATGTCGCGCTCGATCGCGACGAGCACGAGGCGGTCGACCGGGCCGATGCCGGCGAGCGCGGCGGCTATGTAGTGCGGCCGGCTCAGGTCCACCGCCAGGCCATGTGCCGAAGGAACCTCGGCGTTGTCCTTTGCCCGGGCGGCAGCGGCGAGTTCGGCAGCGACACCGCCGGCGCGCTCCGCGTCCCGGCCGGTGATCACCACCGACCGGCCCCTGTCCAGGTAGTGCTGGGCCAGCTCCTTCCCGATACCCGAGGTGCCCCCGATGATGACGACGCTGCCCATGACGGTTCTCTTTCCGGTGCCTTTTAACTGCGGCTCAAATCAACCGAGTCAGAGTAACCGGACGTCTTTTCCCTGGCTCAACTCCTCGCCATTCGATGCTCTTATGCCTGCCCTTTCGCAGGACTTATAGAGGATGCGCGTGGGTGGCCTGTGCTGCTGATTAGATTTCAGGCAGCCGTGTGGGAAATGCATTCCAGGCCGGAAAGGCCGGAGTAAAGGAGATGTCGTCGTGCGTATCGGTACCGCACTACCGCAGTTCGGTCCGCTCGCGGAGCCCCGTCTGATCGCCGGGTTCGCCGCCGAGGCCGAGCGGATGGGCTACGACGCGCTGTGGACGGGGGACCGGGCACTGACCCCGCTGCAGCCGTCGGACATCTACCCCGGCTGTACGCCGGAGCAGCCGTGGCCGGTGGAGCAGGCGCGAGCTGTCGATCCCATCGTCGCGCTGACGGCCGCCGCGACAGCCACCACCAGGGTCCGGCTCGGCACGAGCACCTTGGACGCGCCGTGGCACACCCCGCTGCTCCTCGGCCGTTCACTCACCTCCTTGGACCTGCTCAGCCAGGGGCGGCTCGACGCCGGCCTCGGGGTGGGGTGGATGCGTACCGAGTACGAGGCGATGGGCGTGCCCTGGGCCCGGCGCGGCGCGCGGCTGGAGGAGATCCTCGACGTCCTGCGGACCATGTGGACCTCCGACCCGGTCGAACACGAGGGCACGTTCTGGCGGATACCGCCGTCGCGCATGGATCTGCGCCCGTTCCAGCAGCCCGGTCCGCCGATCCTGCTGGCCGGATTCGCGGCCGTGGCCCTCGACCGCATCGCTCGCCGCGGCGACGGATGGCTGCCTGTGACGGTGGTGGGCGCGGGACCGGAACTCGAGTTTCTGGAGGGCCTCTGGCAGACCATCAAGCAGGGGGCGGAAGCCGCCGGACGGGATCCGGGCGTGCTTCGGCGGGAACTGCGCGTCAACATCGTCCCGGGCCTGCCCGTCGAGGCGGCTGTTCCCGTCCTGCAGTCCGCCCGCGAGCTGGGATACGACGGTGCGTTTCTCGACCTCTCGTACAACGCGGACAGCGTCGATCACGCCCTGGAGATCGCCGCCGACATCGTGGCGCGCTACCACAAGGGCTGAACACGCTTCGAACACTCCAACAAGACAGAAATGACAGAGAAGATGACCACATACGCCGGTCCCATGGCAGACGTCCGGGACATGTACATGATTCACACGGTGTTCCGGCGGGAGTTCGGGCTCATGCCCCGGCTGGTCCGCGGCGTCGCCGACGGGGACACCGCACGGAGCGCGATCGTAGGGGCGCATCTGGATCTGGTGTGCCGGTTCCTGCACGTCCACCACGAGGGTGAGGACGTGATCCTCTGGCCGCTGCTGCTGGAGCGGGGCGGGGAGGTCACGCGGAGCGTCGTGCCGACGATGCAGGACCAGCACGCGTCCATCGAGGCGGCGCTCGGGCAGGTCACCGACCTGCTCTCTGCGTGGCGGCTCACGGCGCGCGAGGGTGAGGCTCTGGCCGACGCCTGCGAGACCCTCCTGGCCGCCCTCACCGCGCACATGGCGTTGGAGGAGGAGCAGATCCTGCCGTTGGCCGAGAAGCTCGTCACCGACGCCGAGTGGAGGCAACTGGGCGCTCACGGCAGGGCGTTGTTCACCAAGCAGGAGTTCCCGGTGTGCTTCGGCATGGCGATGTACGAGGGGGACCGCGAGGTCGTCAAGAGCGTCCTGGCCGACGCACCGCTACCGGTGCGCCTGCTGGCACCCCGGCTGGCACCGCGGGCGTTCGCCGCGCACTCCCGGCGCGTGCACGGCACGGCCACCCCGCCTCGCGCCGCCTCCCTGACCTGACGCTGCCGGAGTCGGCACCGCGGAGCGCCACGCCTGGGCGGGCGCCCCCTCCGGACTATCCCGCCGGAGGTATAGCGTCGGCTTCGTGCAGCTTTCAACAGACTTTCCGGCGCGATGTGGCACACGGCTGGTGGGGCGGCGGGCCGAGTGCGCCGTGCTCGACCGACTCGTGGGCGCCGTGCGTTCCGGTGAGGGCCGGAGTCTGGTGGTGCACGGCGAGCCGGGCGCGGGCAAGACGGCGCTCCTGGACCACTTGGCCAAGCAGGCGGCGGACTGCCGGGTGGTCAGCGTCGTCGGCGTCCAGTCGGAGATGGAGCTGGCCTTCGCCGGACTGCATCAGCTCTGCGTGCCGATGCTGGACCGCGTAGAGGCCCTTCCGGCACCGCAGGGTGACGCCCTGCGGACCGCCTTCGGACTGTGTCCCGGCGCCGCGCCGGACCGGTTCCTGCTCGGTGTGGCGGTGCTGGGCCTGTTGTCCGAGGCGGCCGGCGAGCAGCCGCTGATCTGCCTGGTCGACGACGCCCAGTGGCTCGACCAAGCCTCCGCACAGGTACTGGCGTTCGTGGCGCGCCGCCTGGTCGCCGAGCCGGTGGGCGTGGTGTTCGGCGTCCGCCCCGGCTGCACCGAGCTGGCGGGCCTGCCGGAACTGGCGGTCGGCGGGCTGCCGGAGCAGGACGCGCGCGCGTTGCTGGACTCGGTGCTGACCGGGCCGCTGGACGCGCGCGTGCGCGATCAGATCGTGGCCGAGGCGCACGGCAACCCCCTGGCCCTGCTGGAGTGGCCGCGCGCACTGCCGGTGGCGGAGCTGGCCGGCGGGTTCGCCATGCCCGGCGCGCTGCCCCCGTCGGACAACGTCGAGGAGGGTTTCAGGCGCCAGGCGGAGCAACTGCCCGTACGGACCCGGCTGTTGCTGCTGCTCGCGGCCGCGGAGCCGACCGGTGATCCGGCTCTCGTGTGGCGGGCGGCCGGTGCGCTCGGTGTCGGGGCGGAGGCGGCCGGACCCGCGGTCGCGGCGGACCTGATCAGGTTGGGGGCACGGGTACGGTTCCGGCATCCACTGGTGCGCTCGGCGGCCTACCGGTCGGCGTCGGTCCCGGAGCGGCGGGAGGTTCATCGCGCCCTGGCGGAGGCCACCGACGCGCGGCTCGACCCCGACCGCCGCGCCTGGCATCGTGCCCAGGCCGCCGAGGGCCCCGCCGAGGAGATCGCCGTAGAGCTGGAGCGTTCGGCCGGGCGGGCCCAGGCCCGGGGTGGGCAGGCGGCCGCCGCTGCCTTCTGTGAGCGCGCGGCCCTGCTGACGCCCGATCCGGCCGACCGGGCCAGGCGCGCGCTCGCGGCGGCGCAGGCGATGTACGGAGCGGGAGCGCGCGACGCTGCGCTGAACCTGCTGGCGCTGGCCGAGGCGGGACCCCAGGACGAGCTCGACGCGGCCCGAGTGTGCCTGCTGCGCGGGCAGATGGCGTTCGCGTCCGGTCGCAGTGCCGACGGTCCACCACTTCTGCTGGAGGCGGCAGGCCGGTTCGAAGCGGTGGACGCGCGACTGGCCCGCGAGACCTACCTGGACGCCCTGTCCGTGGCGATGTTCGTCGGACGGCTGGCCGACCGGGTGGGGATGACGGAGGTCGCGAAGGCCGCGCGGGCCACGCCCTCCGCGCAGCGGGGCACCAGCGCGTCCCACCTGCTCCTGGACGGACTGGCCGAACTCATCGCCGACGGGCCCGCCGCCGGGACCCCGGTCGTCCGGCGGGCCCTGCGGGCGTTTCGCGATGCGCGCCTCCCCTGCACCCGGGACGAGCAACTCCGGTGGCTGTTCGTGGCGGTCCGCGCCGCCCACGAGATCTGGGACGACGGGGCCTGGCAGGACCTCGCCGACCGGCAGGTCCGGCTGGCCCGCGACGAGGGCGCGCTCTCCGTGCTGCCGCTGGCGCTCAGCCAGCGGGTCTTCGTGCACCTGCACGCCGGTGAGCAGGCCGCGGCCGGGTCACTCGTCGCGGAGCTCACGGCGATCAGGGAAGCGACCGGCCACCCGCTGCCGTCCTACGGCGCGATGAGCCTCGCCTGCTGGCAGGGCCGCGGCCAGGACGCAGCCCGGCTCGTCGAGACCGCCGTAGAAGAGGCGACGGCACACGGCGAGGGCATAGGGCTGTCCCTCGCCCACCACAGCGCAAGCGTCCTCTGCAACGGGCTCGGCCGGTTCGAGGAAGCCCTGGCGTCGGCGGAGCGCGCCGCCGCCTACCCCGAGGAACTCGGCCACTCGCACTGGAGCCTGGTCGAACTGATCGAGGCCGCCGTACGCAGCGGACAACCCGCCCGCGCGCAGGCCGCACTTGAGCGGCTCACCGTCAGCACGGGCTCGGCCCGCACCCCATGGGCCCTGGGAGTCGAGGCGCGTTGCCGTGCTCTGCTGTGCGACGGAGACGGTGACGACGAGGCCGAGCGCCGGTACCGGGAGTCGATCGCCCACCTGAGTGCCACCTCCGCACGCGCGGAACTCGCCCGGTCCCACCTGCTGTACGGGGAATGGCTGCGCAGGCAGCGCCGTCGCGCCGACGCACGCGTACAGCTGCGTACGGCCCACGGCATGACGGAGGCGATGGGCATGGCGGCGTTCGCCGCACGGGCCCGCCGGGAGCTGCGCGCCACCGGGGAGACCGCCCGCAAGCGTGCCGCCGCCACCCGGCCCGAACTCACGCCCCAGGAGGCGCAGATCGCGCGGCTGGCCCGCGAAGGACTGTCGAACCCCGAGATCGGCACCCGGCTGTTCCTCAGCCCGCGCACGGTCCAGTACCACCTGGGGAAGGTCTTCTCGAAGCTGGACATCACCTCGCGCGGCCAACTGCGCGGCGTCCTGCCCGCCGGCCCCGACGAGGCCGCTGAGCGCTGAGCCCTGAGCCCTGAGCCCTGAGCCCTGAGCCAGGGTGCCCGGCCACTTGCGCTGGCCACTGTGGCGGATTCGAGCACCGGGTGCGCGCCCGGAGCATGGCGTTCGTACGCGGCGGACTCGCCCTTCCCGCGCGGGCCGCCGGATCCACCATCACAGGAGTCACCAGTGAGCTTCATACTGCCTCAGCCCGAGTTCCCCCAACACAGCGACGCGGGGGGCGGGTTGCACGTACCCGCCGGTGCGGGCGTCAGCAGGTGGGTCTTCGGTGACACCTACACCGCGAAGCTCACCGGGCAGCTCACCAACGGCTCCCTCGGCCTCGTCGAGGCGTCGGTCCCCCCGGGCGGCGGGCCGGTCGGGCACACCCACGCCCACGAGGACGAGATCTTCTATCTCCTCTCCGGCGAGCTGGAGTTCCTCAGCGGCGAACGGACCTTCACGGCCGGCCCGGGCGACGTCGTCTTCATCCCGCGGACCGTCCACCACCGGTTCCGCAACGCCGGCATCCGCCCCGCCTCGATGCTCTTCATGTACACCCCCGGCGGCGCGGAGGGCATCTTCATCGAGGGCGGCGACGAGCCCGAGGCCGGCAAGGCGGCCCAGATGTGGGGCCCCGAGCGCCTGCCCCAACTGGCCGATCTGCTGGTCAAGTACGGCGTCGAGGTCGTCCCGGAAGCCTGAGTCCGCTCACGATCCGACGGGGACGCTCGACCACGCATGGGGGACCCGTGCCGGGGCGGGTCCCGCTCCGGCACCGGCGGGCGGGCGCTGAGAAAGAGCTACAGGGTGTTGAGGGCATGGAACTGCGCGAGATGCGGGTGTTCGTGGCGATCGTGGAGGAGGGGAGCCTGTCGGCGGCGGCGCGGCGGCTGCATCTGAGCCAGCCGGCGTTGTCGCAGACGGTGGGTTCGCTGGAGCGGCAGCTCGGGGTGCGGCTGCTGGTGCGCAGCAGCGCGGGGATGGCGGCCACGCCCGAGGGACGGACCCTGCTGGACGAGTCGCGAGCGGTGCTGGCGCGGCACGACCAGGCGCTGGTGGCACTGGACCGGCAGCGCGCGCGGGAGGTGGGAGTGCTGCGGCTGGGGCTGCCGCTGGACGTGCCCCCGGCGCTGCTGGTCGGGCCGCTGGGGGAGCTGGCCGCGGCGTATCCGGCGACCGGTGTCCAGGCGCGCCATCTGGCGCCGGCGCTGCTGGAGGCCGCGCTGCGCCGGGACGAGCTGGACACGGCCCTGCTGAGGGAGCGTCCCCGAGGACAGGAACTGGACTCTCTGCTGGTCCTGGAGGAGCCGCTGGGGGCGCTTCTCACCACACGGCAGGCGGAGCGGCTGGGAGGGCCGGACGCGCTGTCGCTGGAGGCGCTGGCCGGGTTGCGGTGGATGGGGTTCCCGCGTGAGGACGCCCCGGGCTACTTCGACGAGCTCACCGCCGTACTGCGCGCCCACGGGATCGAGGCGGCGCGGGCGGTGACGGAGCTGCGGGCGATCCTGCCCGCGGTGGTCTACGCGTCGGTGGCGGCGGCGGACGGGGCCTTCGCGCTGGCCCCGCCGCACCTGGCATGCCTGGCCCCGGACGGGCTGACCTGGTGCCCGCTGGCCGGGAACCCGCTGATCCGCCGGACCTGGGCCGCCTGGTCGGCCGGCTCGCACCGCCGCGATCTCGGCCACTTCATCGCAGCCTTCGACATCCCGGAACGGCAGCGCGGCCTCCCGGTGCCCCGCGCCCACCGCGCGGCCTCCGGACCACCGCTCGGCCAGAGCGCCTAGAGATCCCTGGCTGTGCTCCCCTGCGGCCCTCGCCGAGATCTGCCCCCCCGCACCTGTTCTGCCCCGGAGGAACTCATCGGCGCGGAGAAGGATTTCGACACCGTGGAACCTGGCCGATCTCATGGTGGTCTCGGCGATCCACTCCTGCGCAGGACCGGTCGGGGCTCCTGGCCTCCTGCTACCGCGAGTCCCTGCGTGTCGCCGACGAACTCGGCGCCCGCACGGTCGCGTTCCCCACTGGGATCTACGGCCGGCCGATGGACGACGCGGCGCGGATCGTGGTGGAGACAGTACGGGGGGCGACGACGTCGGTCGGGGAGGTCATGTTCGTGCTCTTCGACGAGGGGAGTTGGCGGGACCGGAAGGCGCGCCGTTCGCCGGAGCCGTCGCAGCACGTGCAGGGTGGGGACGGCAGCGTCATCCAGGCGGTGAACGCCGGTGGGGACGTCAGGAACGTCAGCCAGAAGGTCTCTCAGGTGGGGAGCAGCCCGGCGACCCATGATGTTCGCAAGGCCCTCCAGCAGTTCCGCGACGCGCTCAAGGACGCCGCGTCGCAGGAGGACCGGGACGCGGGCGAGAGTGCCGCCGCGACGATCGAGAGGGGGCTCGGCGACCCGGAGGAACAGCGCGACGGCATCCGGGGCGCCGCCTACACGATCTCCCTGCTCGGCCGGACGGTGGCTTCACTGGCCGGGTCGGCGACGGCCGTCCACGACGCCGTGAAGGCGCTGCTGCCCTCCTGACCGAGCGGTCGCGCCGCGGTC
>Ga0307511_10002070_pt1 | contig 21018 bp, 17 predicted proteins | sample 13_EM_MG_FD_200266 | JGI IMG/M metagenome (GOLD analysis project Ga0307511, IMG submission 200266) | Populus trichocarpa ectomycorrhiza microbial communities from riparian zone in the Pacific Northwest, United States - 13_EM | ecosystem: Host-associated > Plants > Roots > Unclassified | place...
GAAAACAAGTTGAGCTGCGGCGCTTGCCGCTCGCAAGGGGGTGCAAGCAGACTTTTGGTGGAAATATCCGGAATACTTTGGCTATGGCGGTTGCGGATCTCCGGTCGGTACCCTATCGCCATATATCAGCATGGATTCATGTAGGAAATTGCACAGCGGGGGTCCATTGCCCAGATGAATCGCTGTAGGTCCCTACCGTTGCATCTCGCATGGACCTGGGTATCTCAAAGTGCCGGAGAAAACAACGGTTAAACAAACGCCTTGGCAGAGCCTCATCGCCGCTCCAGCTCAGTAAACACGAATCGCCCCCTCGATACCCACCCCACACATTGTCTCGTTGCCCGCGCTGGAGGCACGCACACTTTCATCCTCCCATTCTACTCCGCGTCAAACTAGAACTTGCGCGACAGCAAATAAAGGACGCACACACACACGCAGTTACTCTGATGCTCTTCTGGCACCCTACCGACCCAAACATTTACCTGCCATGCCGATACACCTTTTCCCTCCACCACCTTGCAATTCGCACCCTCCACCCCGGTAGCGAGGGGAGAGCTTCAGCCAGATCTCCTGCTGAGCCTGGCGCGTGACTCCATTGTGCACACTATCGCATACACCCTTTCCGAATTTCCCGCCTGGCGTCGTAGGACCTGGACAGTGAACACTTTCTAGCCTCTGGGAATATCGCGAGCGGAGTGAATCCTTCCTCAAGTATGCCACGTGGCTCATTCACAATACTATGCAACCATGCACCTGATTAACCCCCGCACGAACGGGAATCGCCGGACATACACATAAAGGTACGTTAACCCCACTAGGCGGACGTTATTCGTTGAAAAGTTTATTGTCTAATCAAGTCAAAGTATAGGTATAATACAATGCGGCTCAATAAAACCCTCTCAGCGGCTCCGGGATTTATACACCAACCTTGCATACACACAACCAAAATATATTTGTTCGTGGAATCGTTGTGGGAGTCCGATTTAGTCAGGGCCTGGCTTCTCTACGTCAGATGGCAATGGAGTGGCTTCATGGATTTATCTACATTGCACATGTGCAACTTCATCGACATTACAACACAGCCTCGGTCATATTTTGACTCTGCGAGGAGAAAATCAAGCAGCCGGGGAAGATGAGGGTTCATGCATGATGATAAGGATGACACTGGCGGAGCATTTACATTGCAGGAGCAAATTTGGGTGGGGGGGAATGGTGAAGACAATATTGAGGGGCATGAGGTTTTGGTGGGGATTAAGGTGGATTTCGGAAATTCGTTGTTGGAGCAGGATGAACCGGGGGAGCTGGCCCCGGTTATGGCGGAAGCGGTGGATACGGCTGTATATGTCTATGCAAAGGCAGAAGGAGATGGAGGGGAGAAGGTTGATGGGGATGGGCAAGGCGATGCGGACATTGGTACACGGATTGCAGCAACTAATCTGGGGGGCAAGCCTGATCAAGAATATCCTGGTAACAGCAATGGCGTTGACGGTTGCAACACCAACTCCGTAAGTAAAATTGACCAACACAGCTCGTCCAGCATAACTACCTCGAAAACCCATGCTCAGGTTCGGATAGCAACCTGCCAATCTCCCTTACCATCTCGTACGCACCCCCGCAACCCATCTCCTCACCCCAACTCACCTCACCCCCACCATCACCAAGCTCTACGGCCCTCTCCGCTAGTCACACTAACAATAACTATAACAACTACCCCGTCCACTGTTCCATTAAGCCCCTTGAGGTTCATGCCACTCCCATTCCGACCTCACGTGCGATATGAGACACATCAAAACAATCAAGGAAACCCAGTCTCAGATGAAGGCAGTGGTCAGCGAGATAGAGGAGAAGCAAACCCGCATTGACACCGAAATAAAAACTGTCCTCGATCCCAGGCAGAGCAACAGACCGAAGTTACGAAATGATGGAGTAAACCCGGCTTGAGCAAGAAGTGATAACGCCACCCAGTTTGACGACCTGGCGCAATTAGTGTTAATTCTAGCTCGGAACTGAGGGTAGCTTAGGGTAGCAACAATGGGTGGGAGAAGGTGTGAGAGGGTTTGGCCAACGCAAGGAGGGGCATAGGGACGATGGTGGAGCGGCGGAAGATGAAGGCGCAGGAGGGAGATGTTGAAGGGGCGCGAGGGACAGAGAGGGGGAGCGAATGGGAGTCTATGGAGTCACTTGGCTTCATCGGAAGGAACGGCAAACATTACGCAGGTGGGGTTTGAATGATATTGATGGTGAATCCGTTTGCTGCGACGGATATTGGTTGTGGTTAGGGTATATTGGTTATGCTTAGGGTGAGTTTTTATGACGTTGTGTGGTACTTGGTTTTTGCATGGATAGTTCCTTAATATTACTCGTTACTTGGCCTTGTTTGTTTTGCTATCGACGGTATGCTGTTGATTTACCCCTACTGGTTGCACATTTCCTCCGTGTTTATTGCGCCAGCTGGGAGTTGTCATCATCATAATTACCGGTATTAATTTGTTTGGGGCAAATAGGGATACTGAAGGGAAATAGTTTATTAACGAATGGGCTTCCCACTCCTCCGCATTTACCTACCCGGTAGCCTGCTGCACTAATATTAAAAAAATAGTCACTCACCATTACCAAGCGGTGATTCGCCTCTAACTAGTTAGTCTGGTTGAGACGTTCTTTAGCTAGGCTCTGAGGGGTTCCTGAATTTATGAGATATATATATTCTGTATACCACGTATATCTCCAGCCCTGTATCTACCATGACACCTATCAGAGTTATAGATATATTTTTGTTGAATGAATCTGGGGCTTGCTAGAGTTCCATTACTCGGATTTAAATTAAATAATATATCTGATACCACTGCTACCATTATGCCTACACTTCCAGGGAGAAATACTCGCGGGGCAGGTCATTTCTCGTACTCAGTTGGGATTCAGGGGCGTCTTGTGAACATGTCTACTCCCCAACATCTACCTGTGCCTACGAATACTATGTGATCATTGGTAAAACACGGAGATAGATACTGAGCCCTCGATAGCTACAGCTGCAACAGCAGCTGAACACAAATGTGAAGTTAGATTTTTAGCTAGCAAAGCAACAAAGCAATAAAAGACAACAGAAGATTTTTTAAACAAAAGATATTTATATTCCTAGACCCGTGCTATAAGACTCCTGAGTTTTGTTGTTCAAGATCGTTACCACCAAAGATCAGTGATGTAGATACCCTGAATTCCAATAAGCAAATTTAGTTCCCCTCCAAAAAATAAAAATAAAAATAAAAATAAAAATTTTATACATCTTTCGGTATCTAGGCTTGGTTTTAGGTATAAGGTTTTTTTTTTTTTTCCGAATAGTCTATCTACCACCGAGACCTGAAAGTTAGCACCAGCGTGAGTGTGGTATTGAGGTGAACTTTTGGTAGAAGAGGAGGGAAGAGGGGGGTGGTAGTACTAACGTCATACATAATATACTGAGACTTTTCCCTGCTCACGACACCTTTCCGACTAAGTGGGGATTACAACTTGAGTGGAAAATATTGTCTATAGGTGATGATGTATGGTCTGTTTGCGTAGGGCAAAAGTAGGAAATAGTACATGTGCCCTTGGTACTTGGTACTTGGTACCGGGACTAACTCGGGAGGATATATCAACTGTATAGATAGATAGTTATAGGTGTTTCTTTTTGGTTTTTTGGGGGGGGAGGGCGGGGGAAGGGAATATACTGATATAAGAGGGCTATGCTTATCAATAGCTACAACATGATTACTGCCTAACCTTGGGACTCAGAGTCTATATTGATTTATATCCAGAATTATCTTTTTTGTGCGGGAGGCTGCCGTTTAATCATACATACATAGGTCGATAAGTTTCTGTAGACGGAAAGTGGGAATATCTCCAGCTAACATAACAGGGTTGACCTGTCGCGCTGAATAACTTCCATCTTTCCCGCTTCACAGTGTGTATGTATGTATGTGTGTCTGTATGCAGTGGGCTTAAGTCAGAGGGAGGTCTACACCCTTCTAGCTTGTTGGAAGTGATATGCCAGGACAGGACCTAGACTTAGCCTTTACCCGTCCCGTCATTAGATAACTGAGGGTAAATTCAATATTTGTCAAGCATCATGCTGGGTTGGCTTGAAAGGTAACGTACCCTATCCTAGGTAACGCTATTTCAATCTAGATACGTAAGTAGGGTAATTATAAGATTCTGGCTATCCCTAGATTTTTGAGGTGGTTGAATGATCTCACATTACCAATAGAGGCAGTGCATTCAGACCTTAGGATAGAGTTCCTCCAAAATACTACCCCCCTCCCCCCGCTGTCCTTCGAACTTGCCCACCGGCAAGTATCTAGTACCCTCATACAAAGATCTTCTGCATATACTCAGTCTAGTCTTCAAATACCAGTGAAAGCAATATTCAAGGATCCCCCTCCCCCTAACTCCCTTTTCTAGGTATATTTCCTCCAAAAAAATACCCCCGATACACTAGCTAGTATATAAGCATATGGATGGGCCCCTAGCCTAGCCGTGACATAGCAGACATGTAATAATTTTTTTTTCCCCCAATATTTGATCCCATTCATTTCGGCCGTAGAGTATAAGTTATACTTCAAGCCCTGTTTGTGCGGGAAACCCACCTGGCACTGATTACACCTTGTTTTCCCTATGAGATTTGTGTATATGTTGGTCGTAGGTATACTACCATTATCTAGTATCACATTAGGGTCTATAACCTAGTTTGAGTAGGAGCAGCTTCGTCAGTTTCAACGTTGGTAGATTTTCCTCTACGGAAAATCCGTGATATTTTTTTTCTTTCTTTTCAAGTATTAATCTCAACATTATTCATAGACCTGTGTTTTAGTTGCTTCGCCGCACTACGCCCATGTACGTTTATGCATTGTGAAATTAAGGGGGCGGAGAATATGGCAGTTCAGTTTGCATTGGTCATCGTCCAAGCAGAGGGATAAGCCATTGAGGGTATCCAGAACCTAGCCTCTGCGTACTGAATATATGTGGGAGATAATCGGTATTGTGATTAACCCTTGGTCACTCACGGAGGTGTCTCGCCATCCTTTGTCTCCGGAAAATGACCTCCAAAACCCTAGGTGGGTGAAGTACTCACCTCTGCCTCGAGCGGATGAGGCAGTCTTGACCATAAATAGACAAACTATATATACTGTACTACCTAGCCTACCCGTAGCGTATAATGGCATTACACATTTTCTCAGTCATGGGGTTTCTCCGCTGAAGACATTAGATTGATGATAGATACTTACAGACTGTGGAAGTTACAGCGTAGTAACAAAAAGCCTGCAGAAGACAGAGACCTTTAAGCATGTAAACAACACAGACAAACCAGCCAGAGCTGCCACGCTTGCTTCAAATGATATTGACATGATGAATCCAAAGTCAATGAAAACTGTCTCGAGACGAGATTTTGTCTTTTCGTGCATAGGGGGGTCTTGTGGTGCCCGTCCCTGTCGTAGCCGGGAGCGAGAATATGATTTGCACAAGCGGGATTTCGACACTTACTTTAATAGACGGATATTATTTTCTCAAGATGACTACTGGCCCCACCCCTAGCGGCACTGGATATATGCTCGTGGCCTCCCGTTCAAAAAATTAACAGTAATATTGTATTATGGCTATCCCGATTTGTCAAGCGACTTTGAAAGCTGAAGGAAATGGTAAGGAGTTATCAATGTCGGAACACGCGGATGGGCAGATGGCATCCGGGATGGAAATATCGGAATCGGAAGAATCCCGCAGCGGGGGAATACTGTAGGAAATAACTGTCTCAATGTCACGTGTTAGGATAAAAACTAGCCGCGTGTAGGCAAACATAGGAAACATATCCTTCCACTTTTAAATTTTTTTCGTTTGATAGAACCGAATAAGCTCCCCTTTTATTCGAGTATAGTATACAATACTCCCACCATTCTGAATCCTCCTGGCCTCATATTGTTACTGATACGAACCTCATTTCTATTCCTCCTGTCCACAACCCCAGCTAGGAAGAGGTGTGCCCGGCACTGAGAGTTATAGGGACCTTGCTAGAACTCCACCGAACGGCCTATCAGACTGCCTATCCGGAGGTCTGTATGGCCTATTAGGCAGTCCAGGTGAGGCAGACCCAAGCGGACCCAGGCCGCCCAGGCAGTCCAGGCGGTTCAGACCAAGGACTCCGCCGGCCTGTTGTTTCAGGCTAAGCCCGGGCAGACTTGCTTGTGGCCCAGGCCGCCCCAGGCCGCAGGTGTCGCCAGCCTAGCCCGCCCGATCCTGACACTGGAACACCTGTTCAAGAGGGTGGAGGGTGGCAACAAGACCGTGATGGTGGACCTAGTGGACACTTTCTCCTACTAATTGGAAAGCATATCTTGTTTCCGATGTATTTTTTATTTTATTTATAAATTCATTACCCATATTCGGCCCCGCCGGGGGCTATGATTTTGTCCGATGCAGTTCGATTCGTCATTTTCCTGATAAAAAAGAAGAAAAGATTACCTGGACGCTCCTTCCCTTTCTTCCCTCATTTAATAATGGACTACTACAAAGTACCGTCCCTCAAGCGTATATGTGGCGAAACTGCGCTGCAACACTTCATAGCGCTACCCAATGATCGTGGAATCGCTTGTATGCGACCGGTGAAGAGGCTCATTTTGTTCTCTGCTATGACCGCAATAAATAATTAAAAAATCTATACCTATTGCCTTCAATACTTTGTGGGGCATCAAGAGCTACCTCTTTGCCCCATTCTATAAATATATATGTCTAGATATGTAAGATTACGAGGTTATGAACGGAGGAACCGTGTGACAAAGAGAGAGATGTATTTAAACAGCGGAGCTATCTTCAGTTATTGCTATAGGCTTATTCGCTATGGTCCCCGTTCTATATTCCTTCATTACTACTCTTTTACCCTTTCCCGAGTTCTTCCATTTAGCCATATTAGATCCCCCGGCCTCACCCCGCCTTTCCCAATTGTCTATTTCTAGGTTCCTAACAACACCCGTGATTCTAACACATAAGCATATTTCTTACAAGATATACAGTAGGGATCGGCGTATAAGTAAGTGCAATCACGAATGAAGACCTTTGTATAAGAAACAAACGGACGTTAGACCATCAGCGGTTAACCAATCAAACGAGTTTCCAGCATATTTCAACCATTTGCCAACCTTTTGCAAGCCAAACAAGCTCAAATTTTAGGAATATAAAATACATGTATAATAATTTCTTAAGCGAAGCAGGCAGGGGCAGGGGCGCATGTGACTTACTACTGACGCTATTCTAGAAAGATATATAGTTCCATAGAGGAGGCTTTGTGGGAAATATGTATATTCGGGCAGCAATGTCCTCAGACCCCGGTACCCGATGTTTTAGGTAAGGTACTATCTTAATGGGTGGTAGGTACTTGCTTATAAGTTGGTTTCCACAGTATTTTCGCTTGCACCCCTATTATCATCCCTGTGCCCCATGACAATATCTGGTAACGGGGCTATAATAGACCCACAACTATTTACTTTCCCACCTTGAAACCCGTACATCGTATCAGAGAGTAGGCAGTCTTACCCGCCACTTTCTCCCCAACCTACCTACCAACATTTTTCTCATTGATGAGACTCCTTACGGTAGAGATAGGGGTCTGCTTCATACTCGATATGAAAGGAGGTAGAATAAATGTTTCGCGAAACTGAAATATGCGATATGAGTGAGCTGGGGAAGGGTTCGGAAGAGGTATCTGGCTACGAGATTGAATTAATTAAATGAATCAGTACAAATAGCATGGGAAGACCTGGTACTCGCTTTAACGTTCGCAAAGTTACTTCAACGGCACTTGTACTATCTATAGAATTCAATGTAGCATTAGATAATACGAGCGGTTCTGGCCCTTAATTCACAAACAGATTCTAAGGTACGGCGTGAAAGTGTAATACGAGTCTTGATTGAAATTTTGCTGGCTAACTGCATCCCTACTTCCTATCTTGTAGCGGGATTATTAGCTATTTATTATCACTGATGACGCCTTTGATGCACTGTAGAGTTGCACTGGGTAGTCCAACACGCAATTAATGACGTGGGCTAGAGTTTTGCGGACGAGTCCATTACGACTAGATACACAAAGGTTGATATGACTGTAGCGAAGATAAATGAGGGTAATAACCATAAACAAAGTCATAGAATAAATAAATAGTAAAGTACGTATTATGACTCGTTGCTCCAGAGCGGGTATATTCAATCTTAGAAAGCACTTGTCTAATCCGAACCTACTTCCTGAGTCAGGATTTAAATAAGCCGCTCATTGCCTTCCCCGCCTCCGCTGGCAGTTCCCGTCTCCAGAAAAACTTGTAGCCGTGCCTCCTCACTAGCGGACCTTACCGGAAATAATATCGCCCCATCATCCTCCGCTAGCAAGCCTTGCTTCTCAGCCACAGTTGACTTTTCGGGGGACGGATGTGGCGTAAGACACTCCTGCCCTCTTACTAAAATAAAAAGCAAGTGAGCCAAGACCATTCGGAGATTATCATCACGGAGAATGTGATATACTGCGGTTTCCGAAACCTGTGCTGAGGTCGACCCGGCGGCGGGAGAGAGCCGTAAGAATTGCCACTGGTATCCATCAGTAGCGACACCGTAGGTTGAAAGATCAAGCCTGGTACCGACAGATTCTCGTTGGCGATATAGACACCCCATATATGCGAGCACCTGAATATAGGCTCGATTTACGGACAGGGGAGATTTTGCTTCAATTATGGTGAGGAGGGATCGGAATGAGTTTGAAGGGAGGTTGGGTGATGATCGGGTGACGCTACTGTTAAGCCCAATTCCCCAGTCGACACGGCCGGTGTAGAATGTCCCCGGCGTGAGTCCGGGAGAGTGGAGATCCACTTCGAAGAAGAGTTTCAGCCGGCGGAAAGCATTGGGGGTCTTCGTTCGCTGGCGCTTTGGTGTGGGAGGTTTGGCGGCCTGCTTGGGACTGGAAGTGGCCGTATCTGAACGGGACAAAGACGCAAGGTAGGCTTGATACGTTTCGCCAGCACCGGAAAGGATAGAGAGTGCAGTGAGGAGAATAATGTCGACAAGTGGTCTACAGGCGGCCTCTTTTGCCCGTTCGACACCGGCGCGGTATAGGTAAACAAAGGTCTGCAACACACTATTTGGCTCAACTGCCGAGCAGAGAAGTGACCTCACATCCACACCCGTTTCAACCAGCTGCTTGTCCAACCAATCCTCAATATCCCGGTCACATATTTCCCAGCGCGAGGTCGACATGGCCGGAGAAGGTAACAGAAAGTCGTCGTCTTCAATCTTGCCGCTGAGTTCAGGATGTTGGAGTCGGAATGCAGAACAGACAGACTCGAGGGTAGTGAGGTTGGTGATTGCAATTGGAGGTGACCGCCCAGTGGTGAGCGTCTCTTGAACTCGTAGGTATAGCGCAGGATCAAGGATGAGCTGAAGGTGTTCGAGAACGGCCTGTGGGACACGGGGTGTACGTAGAAGGGGTGGAGACGCTGGACGCTTACGTTTGGTATTCGCATTCTTAGATACAGGAGGCCGAAAATCCAGTGTTGCATGCGGGAGTGAATTGTCCGCTAGTTCAGTCGGCATCGACCATGGTTGTGAAGAACTAGGGGGATTTGATAGGGAAGTAGAGGGCGAAGGTGGATGGGCAGCAGACCGATTGTTGGCACTGTTGCTCTCTCCGCATCTTGTAGACATGCCAGTTAGGGATGCCTGGCTTGCAGCTATTTAAGTAGTTCCCTTAACCGATGTGGAGGCGGTTGAGATAGTGGAGGTATCGGTTAGCAGAGGGAATGGTTAGCAGGTGGGGCGACCCAGATACACTCTCCCTCATACCTATCGATATATGACGGTGGTATGGAGTTGTGGGTACACGCGACCATGTTGATCAACTAGTGGTTCTAGCGTGTCAATAGATTGCTTGGCAGCACTGATGGAATTACATAATCACTAAATTGTGTATCAGGTCGGCATCTTTTGCCATGAAAATGTGACGTACCTAACAATGTCAACAACGATGCGACATTGAATCCTACTTGAGGTTGCAGCAAAAGATGCCCCTTTCGCCATTACGGATACTAGTCTTGCAGAACTGACCACCTACTGCGCGTTTCGTGGGTGTTGATGGGTTTTGGCGGTGGAATTTGGAAACGATAATACAGGGCGCCGGTAATATCACTCACCCGCTAGTGTGAATAATACTGTCGCTGTGCAGGGCGTGCGGAAAGGTGGCTGTGAAGCAAATTGGCTAATGAAGCAGAGTTGCACCTATGTCCTTATTATCCGTTGCGCTTGTTCGGTGGTATCCGCCTGTTTTATCCGCCATTGTCTGAATTTAAGCGCTGTGTGCAACTAAGTAACCGCCAAGCCCGCACGCGCGCACGTCCATTACTTGAGTAGTGGATCATCAAATAGCTAAATAGTGAGTCCGGTACAATATTCAACCAAATGGTTCTAAACTCTAGGAATTTGTTGTAGATTTGTGATAGTCTCTTGAGCAGAGCTGCTGCCGAAAACTTAAAGTACGCGTGATATGTATAATGTACAATAGGTTCGGTTGTAAGCAATGGAGTCCGTGGCAGTTTCTGCTCTCAAGCATAGCTCATACGTTTTTTGCGCGCAATGGACTTAAACTCTAGAGCAATACTATACATGTGTGGCATATGCGCGCAGGTCATGTAGGTAATTGCATGTGCTCTGCCAATTGGACAATAACATTCACGTATTCTGTGAAGACCAAATAGATCGTCTGTAGAAAATCTTTGTGCGGAAATACTACCGCGGCCTCGTAGGTTTAGTGGGGGCTAAGGCACATTATGTCTTATTAAAAACAGTCGCGATGTGGCTCCCGATATTTTATAGGAATATATACACCCAGGAATGCCTTATTCGAGAATCATGTGGAAAATTCGGTGTAATTTGATAGAGGTTAATGGTAAACAGTAGACCTGCTCCCGAAGCCTCGGATAAAGTATTCAATGGGTATAAAGATGTAACCAGCGCGCCTGGGTTGGATATACTTGTTGAGAGCCTCACACAGGGACAGGCGACTCTCAAGCCATAGTGTTTGTACCCTCTACATCACTTAATTCCACTGCTTGCAAGATAGGGTCACATATCTGTCTGGTTACACCAACTGGAGTCTTAACGTTAGCTTTCCCCCCGCTACCATAGTTCAGCTGCGGCTGTGATCCATACGAAATCACAGTTAGCTGCTTATATACATATGTGCTGGTAGTGTCAACTCAACAGAATTCCGTCCACATTGGGTATTCCGTACAGGTATGATACGACGGGGTCTAGGAGTGACAAAGCATTGAAAGTCCGCTCTTCCGACCTGTGCAGGTCAATCCTTTGCGAAATTCTCCACAAGCAGACACATAGAAATGCGGTGCATACACGATTCCCAACAGTGGTGGAAAAGAGAACAAAGGGAGTTTACCCTAGGGAGAAGTTTCGGTATGGCGGGGATGGCACGCTGTTTATGAATTCATCCTTCAGAGTTTGGTAATCGCAATCTAAATCCCCATTGGGCTTGATGGTGGCGGCTTCATAGAGAAAATCTTACACTTCTTCATTAAAAATTGGTGCGGGATGATAATGACGACCCTCCGGTGGTTCATATTAACTTCTTCTGAAGACCGCCAATGATACTGACTAACTCGGTGGCCATGAGGCCATGTACCGAATGAGCATCTACACGCACTGGAACTATCTCCATATGTTTCACCGCTTATGTCACTAGAAAGATCTCGTCTGTTCTAACATACAGGATCAGGGTAAGTTAAGGTCCTGGTATGAGTATTGAATTTTTAAAAAAAACAAAGGTCTCGGTAAGCCAATGTTTCTTAAACACAGGTGATCACTTGATATATTCACTAGTACTTTCTTATGCGGGGCTTATTGTGGCAGGAGAAAAATCAGTTCACGAAAGTTGGAGCTAATTGTGACCCATAAATACAGAACGGATTAAAGAGCGTAGGTAGGTCAATGATGCCCCTTAATTAGGCTCGTGGCATAATGCAATTCGGTCGTTGTAGTACCATTTTCCGTAGTAGCACGGGCCGAGGTCCCCACATGGCGTACCTATTGGGCAGCTATATCAGGCACCTTGTTAGTCTCTTTTAATCTATAGAAACAGTTATACCCTTCGATGATACAATGAAAATACAGATAGAGGTCTGTGACAAAAGGTTTGGTACGCTGCATCAAACCGACCTGAGCATGCAACCAGATTTACAGCGTAAATCGTAATGCTCACCCATTATAGGCGGGTAGGTACGATCATTTTTTCACTTGGCTATATAAATCCACAAAACAAGATATATGGTAAATAGGAGGATCGGAGGAATGAAAGTCCACATACGAGCAGCGTGAGGATCTTGCACAATGTAAGCCATTGAAACCTGGTGGACAGGTCTCACCACAGTGCCCCTTTGAATTGCACATGAACTTGGTATCTACGCCATTGCTGTCGTTATCTTTCCAGCAAGCGGCACATTTGCTGTCACAATCCAACCCGGTGGCAGTGCGGATGAAGACGGCTGCATTCACAATGAGAGTGACCCCTAGATACAGCTTCATTGTGCTGTAGACCGTGTTAGTTGTACCCACGCTGTTCAAGTGAAGTGAGATGGGGCACTGGAGGGCTTCGCACTCACACGACTTCGGGTGGCTTCGGTTCTGCCTCAATTCTGGTGAGGGTCACTGTTTTGCGTGCCTTGATATTTAGGGAGGAAAAGGGTTAGAATCCAAAGATATTTCATCTCAGTTACTACCATGCCCATCTTTATAGCTAGCTGAGTATTCATTCAAATTGTAAGGAAGCTATGCTGCCCGGCTCGTATCTATGCTAGGACCTATTTCAGCTATATCCCCAGCTTCTCGAAGTTTCCGGAACACAGCTGCGAACGCGGTGGACTAAATTAAAGGATGGCGGTTTTCAGTGCCACGGCGACAGGGATGCAAAGGTTTACAATACCACAACTAATTAACAGGGTTTTTAATACTTACCCTTGCACCATAGCAGGTGCGGCCGAAGAGAAGTACTGGATATCTATAATTATAAAAGATAATAAACAGAGGTAGCGGTACAAATGAAGCTCAGTCATGAGGGGCCTGACATGTGCGTGAGTTGTGTCTAGGCTGAAACAAAGGTGTGCTTGTATGCTTGGAGCATGCTGGGGGGCCTCACTACGCCGGTAACGCTCCTTCTTAGGCCTTCCCCGAGGTATACGAATACGAAGGGAGTCCTTCTTCGGGGTGTGTATGAGGTTTAGGGTTAGTGCCCACGAGTGGGAGTACATGAGGAGCAAATACAAGAGGATGAAAATTGGTGGAATAAGTATCTCGCCAGGCTTGAACCGAACAGAGTTGCGGTAAAAATACAAGAGGGAATGGGTAGTTACCTAAGGCGCAATATAAGGGCAAAAGCATGAGTGGTGGTATATCATTTCTTTGATATTCACGGTAGACACAAGATTTTGTCTGGAGGTTAACATGATGGTAGTGTCGTTATTGTGCGCCGCATAGCCTTAGGCTAATTAGGCGTATAGACTCAAAAAAAAAAAAGTGTCGTTGTTGCTGTGGTATTGTAAACCTGTGCATCTCTGTCGCCGTGGCATTGAAACCATTCATCCATGAATTTATCCTACACTCGGGACAGCTACGCTTAACCATAATATACTCCAGTCGCTCACATCCCGTTGAGCAGCCAAATGCTGTATGCTTGAAACAACAGCTATTGTATATACGAAGCTGGCACGTGTGAAATTGGCTCAATGTGATTGATGCGGACTTTACTAAGTATCTAGGGGCTTGACATGAGATTTAATATTTATCGAAATTGAGCTGGTGTATATGCGCAACTCGGAGGCGCGAAACCGAACGGCATATGAAAAGGTTCGATCTGCTCTGTGGCCTCATCCCTGCGTTTTGGAATCCTCCAGGATATATACGTACGTTGCCGTCTCTTTCCAACATGATGAAAGGTAGTATTATAGAGCACTTGATCAGGCATATCATTGAGCCAGGAACAAAAGAGTGGCAAAAGATAACCCTAAGTCATGATCATATCACTTCGCAGATGCTATAGCATGTTCTGCCGCAAGAAAAGTCTGCGAGCAATAGTGCAGCCTTGCCAGCGGCGTATCCACATTACCCCCTCTCGGACGATGGTACATTAGGTAGGGAATATGGGCAGGTAAAAATATATGGGGTAAACATGGTTGACATCAAAATAGGCACGAGTTGCCCTCAGGCTTAATATGCGAATACGATATAGATGATGAGGTCCACGAAGATATAATCTCGGCCTCGCACCATGCGCCCCCCGGCACTCCCATGGACGCGAGCTCGGGGATTTTCCTCAAGGTCAAACACCCTATATAATCTAGTATATCCGTTAATAAACCATATGAGTGGATATAAACCTTGACTACTCAAAGGTAACAACGTAAAAACATATTGCTGTATCCCTCGACAATGATCACTTGATGGGCTACTGGGATCCCTCTATATGACATGGATAGTATTGACGCATTCACGAATTATTTAGAATAGTATTCGGCCATCTAAACGCTGAAATGTTAGGATTATTGCTTTGAGGATCTTAAGGAAATAAACACCATATGCAAGGCGATATTACCGGAAATGTGATTGTCTAGAGCCCTGAATCGCTAGATAAGATACATACATGCGAGTTGGAAAAGAGGGAACAGGAGATTGCGACTCGATAGAAGAAGAGGTAAGGTTCAGTAGATGAAGAGAAGAGAAACAACATGGGTAGTAGAGATATACCCCCCTTGCCAATATGACCGCTCTGGCGCCCTCCACCTGATAGGCCACATATCATACTAACAAGCCCATAAGCGCCTTAACTGAGTATTTTTACCTGTGTCAAATCACTACTGAGGGTGCTGTAGGGAAGGAATTGGGATGCCGCGGAGGAAGTGTAGCTGGAGGTGTCTGTTTAGTGATTGAGGATCCCGGGTTGAGGGTGCAACACTTGCGTAGTGTCTAGGGATTGAGTAGAGCAGAGATGGTAGAGCAGAGAGGGTTAAGCAGAGGCTGTCATAGAGTGTAGGTTGAAGCGCAGAGGTTGTACATTGACACAACGGACCTCCTACAAAGGTAGATTCAATCTACAACTGTGCTGTTACACCTCCCATCCGTTCCAGCTATTCATAGCGATACTGAGAAGGGTGAATACAGTGAATAGAGTTAATGGATAACCTCACCCACCACATTGGGGAGCGTCCTCCGATATAATTCAACGATACACAGGTTTCTGTAGCGAGATTATTACTTCTGAGGCTGATAATCCAAGCAATCGCATGTATTGCCATGGATTCTGAAGCAGAATGTCAGAAATAGCGGTAAGAATCATGGAATTTCAGGGGCATAGACCACCGTTAAAAACACACCTCGAAATTCAGGGGTAAGCTACCCTCCGAGAACTAGGGCGCTTTGCAGGGAATCCTTTTCGGTGGGAGCAGAATCCCCGGTTTATGTTTGACAATGGGGCACGTGGTGAAAATCCCTGATTACCTATGGCAAATTCCCCAACTAGGTAGCTGTTCTACACTGCGTTGATTTGCTATTGGTGTACCTCCGGTTTCGAGTACTGCAGTAGTATGAATATGTACCTAGGAAGTTATCGGTGACTGAATAAAAGCGGCACAACTCCAAAATTGTTTGAATTTTATTCCAATTGATTACCAGCATGCCATGATTGAGCAACAAAGGCTGGGAGCTCACACGACTTATGAATTCCGTGGAGTGGCTTCTTGAAGTACTAGAGCTAAAAACGACAGCCTGTAGAACGGAGAAAGCGGATCCGATGCCGCTAAAAAATCACTACTACTGTTAGATGTCAACAAAGGTATCGGTATTCTGCTCCCAATCATTTTACGTTTTTGTTTGTCGGGATTGAGGTTGATGTGTGTTGTCATTAATTCTCATGGAAAGTGGGAACGTAAATTGAGAGTATTATGAATCGCAAGAGAAAGTGTGTACCGGTAAATAGCGAGTGAGAAATCTCAATGTTTTCATTGCCGAGTATTGCCGGACTATTTATTTGTTGGAAGTATACAAATATAAGACCCGGCTGCGGACTTAGTTTCCATACGCCCACAAAGCGTGCAGTGGGCAAGGCTCTCAAAATTCGTGTGCAGTTTCGTTTCCGGTCGTTGCATAGAGATCCGAGGTAAAATAAGCAATGCCCACAATAAGTAATGCCCATTGCCCCACACTGTCTCTCAGCAATTGGCTAGTGTATACGCTCCCTACAAGAGGCAAAGGGGTTTCGGCCACGTTACTACCCCTTGTCGACTGGCGTCGTCATTCTCAGATTATGCGGCATTACTACCTGTATCCTTGCCATCTCACATGTCTCTTTGTGTATGGTATTGGGTTCTTTGTAGAGCCCTAATGCAGGTTAAATTGTTAGCACACACCTTTGTTAAAGCAGGTATTCTCAAATGGACGGTAAAGAGGATTAGCAACAAATATGAAGCGATCATGGAAGGAAACACACGCAATGTAACAGCGCTCAGGATAGGGGGTTAGAAGTGAAAAGAATGAGGCTTCATTCAATAGAGCAGAACTGCGCATTTTGCTGGCTTTTGGAAGTTGGCAGATGCTCATCAATATCCTACAGAGATGTCTGGCATGACACTTTCAGCTACTATAGTACGTGGCTTGTGCTAAAAAACCCTGGACATGATACATAAACCTTGTCCTTATAGGAGACTTGTTTGCTACTGTGTATCACAAAGAGTGTTTGCATGGAGATAGTCTGCACAAAACAAGTCTTTTTCTTTCCGATCTTAAATGTATGGTGGCTTGACGCCAAGCCACCCGAGGACGGTAAAAGGTTTTTGTTCTGCGCACACCATTCGATTTCTATTCTCAACAACTAAAGCTCCAGTCAGGTCTGACAGAGATGCTACCTTAACATCTGATCTATAGAAATTCCAAACTCACTAATAGTTCATAAAATATAAGAGAGTGACAAATTCTGACAGTGACAGCTGTTGCATACTATCAAGACAATATCTTGTTTCATCAAGTGTTTTGCGCTAGCGGAGATGCATACACTATGAGAGACATGTTCCACTGCCCAGCACGTATGCGGCTTGGCTTGGCCGATTCAAAATTTTCACCTTTGTCCGAATATATTTTATGAATTATTGATGAACTTGCAAACGTAGCATCCGACTTGACTTTAGGGCTATGGTTGCAAGACAGGTATGCGACAGCACAGCGGTGAATAAATGTGGTCGATGAGGAATCACTTCACCCAACAAGATGCAGAAGGGAAGCAATATTGTGCGATGTACAGGTACAAGTCTCATTAATGAGGGCGAGCGCTACTATATAGAGCGAGTCTCTGGAAGGACTGTAATCAGGTTTTGCAAGCGTGTGGAATTGGGTGCGCCGCTGATGTTATGGGCTGTATGCGCTTAGGCAAAGCAAACGTACTACTAGGTAGGCCATAGTATGGTTTGAGGAGCTTACATAAGCCATCCTTAGTTGGAGAAGCAACGAAGAACTCTCAGCACATCATGTGTACTAGTCGGAATTAGTATTAGTGGATCCTCATTTGTTACAACCAGACTAATTTGTTACTAGCATTTGGAAGCCTTATCCGTATTGGAAGCGTGTCCAGTCTACTTAGTCAGCGTACCGGTAATATCGGCGAGGAAAACATATACCGTGGTATAACCAGACTACCGTGGTATTCTGCTCATAAACATGTGGAAGAGGCTACTTGGGGTTGATACAGGTGCTAATCTCAACGCACGTTGGTGCAGCTACTGAGACATTAGTATTGGTTGTAGTTCAGAGACATATGCCGACCCTGGTCGGCACTGGTATGTATCCCGCGGTTGGTTCTAGTGATGGTGGGATACATAGGTACTGTTATGTACGTTAGCTCGGTGCTCGATGCGTCTACCAATAGCAGGCACCTACGTGCGTAATGAAGGTCTACGGACACGCGGGCGAGTTGTGACAAGGTAGTTCATATTTATATATCGGTCGCGACTATTAAGCTTAGTGACAGTCGTAATCCTACAATTCGTCTACCAAATTGCCTTCCTCCCGCCCCAATTTCCCGGCTCCAATGACCACGACACCGCTAAAAGGCATCTTCTACCCCCCAGCTGTTGCCCTTCCCAGTGGCACCCCGGGTAGCGTCTACTCGCGCCCTACACTCAACAACCCGACCTTAAGCGGCCTGCCCCTGGGAATCCTGGGCAACGTAATCAATGGCATTTTGCGCCCTGTGGGGTCCTTCCTCTACTCCAATGCTGGATTCCCCGTACTCCGGGACCTTAACACCGACAATGGCTATGCAGGCGTGCCGGAGCTTGAGGGGCCATTACGAGGGTATTCAGCGAGATGGGACCCAACTGTGATTCCCTTCGCCAACCTGCATGAGAGTGAGCCAAGTGCCACCACAAGTACGGATTTCAACGGCTATGTGAATGGGAATAGCTCTGGAACTTATATTCAGAAGTACTCGCTGGAGAGGGAGGATGGGGGTATGTCGCCTGTGGATGTCGCTATGGTGTTGTTGGAGCTTGTAGGCGGCAAGCAAAAGCTTGGTGGTGATAGTGGTGGAGGCGGAACTGGCACAAGGGGATTGCATACCGCGTGGATGCATGTTGATCGTGATAGGGTCCTGAATGCTGCCAGACAGAGCGCAAAGAGGTGGGACGTTGACAGGCGCAGTAATCGCGGGGAAGTTGTGTCAGATGAGGAAGGAGTCCGGTGGATTGCTTTGGGTCAGGGGCGGAAGGGATGTTTAGATGGCGTGTTTATCGGAGTTAAGGATGAGGTTGGCATCTTTCTTGCTTCCCCTCATTCACATGTCATTCAATTAACGGGAATTGGCGCGTACTGTGTTCGTAGATCCTTGTTGAATACCACCCGATTACCTATGGCACAGGCCGACCGCACCGTGTCTCCCAGGATACAAATTCTTGGGCTGTCCAGAAGTTCATCGATTATGGAGCAATTGTGCTAGGCACGACAGTGATGCATGAATTCGGCCTCGATACCACGAATAATAATCCTACCCTCGGAACCCCATTGAATCCCTTCTCAGAGGACTATTATCCAGGGGGGTCATCCGGCGGTAGTGGCTCCGTGGTAGGGTGCGGCCTTGTCCCGATTGCATTGGGGGCAGATGGTGGCGGGAGTATTCGTGTGCCATCAGCATATTGTGGAGTGTTTGGACTAAAACCATCTCATGGAAGAGTTTCTGGCTGGCCGTCGGTTAATCATTGTGTTTCTGTGGGTTTTCGAATCTAGAAAGAGCTCCTTGTACGGAAAGGTACATACTAATCATACTCAAAAATTAAAAGACTTGTGTCATCGGCCCCTTAGCAGCAACCATGCACGACCTCGAACTATCGTACAAAGTCATGGCTACTCCAAATCCCTCCGATCCCTCGAGCGCTCTCTTCCCCCCCACCATTCCTCCCCTCCAACCTGCCACACCACCTTCGACAACCCCTCAAGCAAGAAAGAAATATCTCGCCATCCCGCAAGCCTGGTTCTTAGATTCCGCACCAGACGTACAACGCGTGTGCATGGCGGCGATTGAGTACCTAACCACTAAATCGGGCTTCACTCTAATCACTTCTGAGGAAGATCCAGATATCGATATCCCATTTGTGCAGCACGGGCAACTTGCCCATGCGCTTACGATTCTCAACGAGGTCGCCAACGGCGCCATCGCAGGCATGCGTGGCTGGAGATCGTGGCTGACACCAGCCAATAAGCTACTCATGGGAGTCTCCGCGCACGCTACCGCGCAAGATTTGCTTCTTGCACAAAAGCTCCGTGCGCTGCTCATGTCCCATCTTGCACATCTTTTTGCGAAATATCCAGGCCTAGTGTTTGTCACGCCGACCCTTCCGGATCCGCTTGCATCTGGACGTATTGGCTCAGCGAATGATATTAAAATAGGAGGATATGGAGTCACCAACAGCAACCGGAGCCTGGAGAGTATGAGGTACGTCTTTTTAGCGAATTTCACAGGCATTCCTGCGATCTCGGCACCAGTGGGATATCTCCCGCTTGATGGAGAGACTGCCAAAGGGATGAAGGACAACGTGGGTGGCGGATCGTATGTCCCGTCCGTGGATGGGGTAGGAAGGGTGCTACCTGTGGCGATGATGGGGATGGCCGAGTGGGGTTGCGAAGAAGAGTTATTGTTCCTTGGGTATCAATTGGAGCGTTATCTGCATGTAGTCTTGAAGAAAACGGGACCTATGAGCACCGATGACGCTGAGGCTGCAGGAACGATGGCACAGGAGTTCGCGCCTCCCCCCGCGTGGGTGGATATTTTAAGCAAGGCTGAAAGGTTGGAGAGGCAATGATGAATGAGGGGCTGTTGCTCCCTGCCAGGGTAAAAGGGGGATATCAATATATATATATATATAATATTATTTATCTAGTTTCCAAGATCCTCCGTAGATTAGACTTTATACTAGAGTTCTGTTCGTTAAACTCATACTCTAGGGTGAGATCTAAAATACTAAGGATATTAAAAGTGGATTTCTGAACGAAGACATTCAATATACAGGACCCTAGTCAGGTATTAGTTGGGGAATCTGCTACACGTAATCAGGGTTTTTTCAACACCTGACCCTGATTGTCAAACATAAATCGGGGATGCTGCTCCCCCGAAATTATCTCCAGGAAATATCTTCCTAAAAGGTCCCCAGAATTTCGTAGACTTAGTTGGAGCCCTTGTGTCACGGCGCATAGCCCCAAGGGCCAAACGCACAGGATCGGGCGATACGAGGGCTGAGTATGCATGAAGGACGAGTTCAGCTGGAATGGATGCAGAGGATCGAGGGATCGGGTTATTGACCGTGGGTTTCTTAGTTTACCTCTATTGGCTATTTGGGCGGCAGGATCTCTATATAACTCTCCTATATTCCCTTACTCTCCTGTTCTCCTTCCCTCCTCACGCAACGTCTTGTATATACTCTCAAT
>Ga0307511_10002071_pt1 | contig 21012 bp, 20 predicted proteins | sample 13_EM_MG_FD_200266 | JGI IMG/M metagenome (GOLD analysis project Ga0307511, IMG submission 200266) | Populus trichocarpa ectomycorrhiza microbial communities from riparian zone in the Pacific Northwest, United States - 13_EM | ecosystem: Host-associated > Plants > Roots > Unclassified | place...
GATCTGGCTCAGGAGCAGGGGAGCGGGCGAGCGGCACGGTCAAGGCGTTGACGGAGAGAGCCCCGACGACGAGGAAGGTGAGAGCAGCTTTGGAGAACATGATGATATGGAGTGTCGTGAGGAAGAACAGATGACAACGGCACCAGGCCTGAAGTTTGGGAGGTAGGAGAGAAGAACTGGGGTGAGCTGCACAGCGGCTGAGGAAACCAGGGAGCGCACCTCGACCCTTTTATAGGTTAGTGGGAAACCGTCGGTATCAAGTTCCGACCCACCACTTGCGTTCTGCGGCGAATGCACCGGGCCAAGCGCATTCCAGCTGAGACCACGGTCCCGCTGCATCACGGACACAGGGTACCCTCCGCATCACCGGTACCACAGTTCCCTCTGTATTACTGACACCACGGTGCCCGTTGCATCACCGACACCATGTTGTATGCTCATCACTGACACCGTGTTGTTCAGGCGTCACGAGCGGAGGCTATTCACAACCCGGAGTCTGATCGATATCGGATCACAGGCGCTTCGATTACGATCTGGATTGTAGGTAGCCTAGCGTTTGAATCGCTGGTCGGAAGTTTCACGAGGTTTATCCATATAGTTCGAACAAATCTGCGACGACCTCCTTCAGGGGGCGGATGTCATCACGTCTGGTATTGTTCGCTGCGGTATTCAACTAGGTGGGAGGCTGAGGTTGTGTCCCTGTTCAACTTTCAGCCGGAGTGTAGTACATCACAAATCCACCATCCACCTGTGCACAAGAGCAATAGAATCTCTGATTGTCGCTCGATCTCGGTCACGGGCGAGTACTCTCCATGGGGCCGACTGACCTATATCATATTGACTTGTCCAAGTACCCCCTATTAACCACCGATGCCACCGATCTTCCGGGAATTCTCCGTTGAAGTTAGATCTACGAACCCCACAGCCTCTGATCACAACCCACAAGTTGGGTAATACAGCGATCCCTGACAGCGGCCGTTCGGATCTGCGGGACATGATAAGATTCTTTCGACTCGTTAATCGAGTGCACCGAGTGGTTTTAAGCCGCCTCAAAGCGCCGTGGAGTCGCCCAGAAGCTAGAAATCAGCGATCCGAACCCCGGACCCTTGATTCGAACTCAAGATGACCCGGGTGAGAGCGTTAGCTAAGATGCACAGAGTCAACCCTGACGGCCGACAACGAATATTAGTATTGACAGACCTTGTTTGACCTTCCCTTGTACCTGAGCCTCGAGGTCACGAGTGCTTCCAGTTGCGTTCTTGACGACGCTCAAGAAGTAACGAAACGTTTTTGGTGGTATCTTCTAGTGACAGGCAGTCTAGTGAATGTAGGTTAGGTGATGGCTTGTCCGAATGCTTCGGTCGCGCACCTTGGCAATGGGGGACCAATCACCCCAGTCTTGTCACCCTTCCACTCCACGGAGCCCTGCATCCTTCGAATATAACCAGCAACGTCATCGGCTACTGCCCCTCGCCTCACCGAAGGCATAAGACCCCTCGCGCTGAGCACACGACCGAGTTTTAGAGTGATCGAACGAATGGGACCCGGAACACATAGTAAGCAGTCACTGCGTTGCGTCGCCCATCGGGGGAGGAAGAAACCATAACTGGACACGAACAACGCCATACCAAGAGGATACTCACGTTATCTGGGAGTTCTAGACCACCAACTTCGTCCGCCTGGTGACCTTCGAAGACCAGGATCGTATCATCCGACAGGGGTTTCGCCTCCCGAGGCCAAGTAAGACGACCCTTGGATATTGTTGTCCCTTTCGACATAGCGGTCTTTATCACGGGGTCGCGTTGGGACGGGTTACTTAGTACTTACTTCGACCGCCTGCGAGGTACACGAGCATCGAACAGCAGAACGCCCAGAATCCCGCTCTCATTCATAATACGGCAACGGTATCTTCTCTGAGTCATGGATGTGTTTCCAAACTTTCAAAGCCTTCCTATGTGCTTTGGCAGTGGGCTACTTCTTCGTGGGGTCGTGGGCAAAGAGAGCCGATGAAGTATTGAATTGGCGAGTTAGCTGAGAAGGGACTAAACGCATACCACGGCAGAGCGTGCTCACGCCCTGTTGTAATGTCGGATTCGACTGAGGAGACCCAGGGGATCAGCGGGACCGTGAACTCATATTTCTCCGCTTCAGGGGTTTTTGAAAGTACTACTAGTACGGCGGGGGGACTTTGATTCGACACCATCCCCCCTTCCTCCCCCCCTAACGAATCCTCCATCCCACTCTGCGGCCACAATGTCTCCGAGATATTATGGCACAATCAACGCAAACGTCATTCTCCGCTCAGCGGATGGACAAGAGTTTCTCGTCAACAAAAAATGCCTCTCAACTTCCTCGCCTCTATTCCGTAGAATGTTCGCGCTCTTACAACCTCCTTCTCCAGAAACTCGGTCAAGATATGTCCGAAGCCGGGGAGGTTGTCGATGTGTTCCTTCGGTGGCTCTACCCAGTGTCAAGGCCGGTCATCAAGGATCCAGAGTTGCTGGAAGCGTTGACCTCCATCGTGAAGAAATACGAGGTATGGGACGTCCTTGATACGTTGGACTGGTGGTACGCGGCCAAGGAGGTCTGGAAAGTGCCGGTCCCGGTCACCACATCCAGGCCCAAATGCGTTTTCAAAGCCGAAGAACAAACCCAACTAAAGGAAGGGATCGAGGAAGAGATCGAGAAAGAGATCTCTCACATGTGCCCTGCATGTCCAATCCGTCTCTGCCATGGATTGCGGAGAGAGCCCTCATGGGTTGTCGCCAGTTGCTCGAGGAGCATTCTTGCAGGTTTGCAAATGATTGTTTGTTCATGGCCTGGGGAGAAGAGTATGCAAGGGAGCTAATGGAGAGACGGGAGTTTATCGTGGGTGTCAACAAACCCTCCGAACTAAGCCAACTCATTGTCGCGTTCGAGGGTTTATGAGGGCGCAAGGAACCCCCGGACGAAATGTCACTGCTTATTTCTCGATTTATTGGGCGAAGATCATTCGAGGACTAAATATGTTGTTCGAGATTTGTATATGTTTTAAAGGGCCTCAAGAGCCGTGGCACTCATTCCGTCGATTTCTTTTCAGAACCGCTGCTTCCGAGATCGAGGGAGGAACATTCAGCGAGTTCTGAATGGAGCTGGACAGTTTATTGATCCGGGGAGAGAGAATTCCACTGAGGTAGCAAATCGACTACATTGTTGTGGTAACGCTCTCTCCGATAATGAGTTTCGACGTACATCCCAATTGTCCCGAGTGCTGACATGAGCTGAAAAATCATGAGTTGACTCAACAGTTGCAAAGACTTCTCGAGTGGGTCTTGGTTTGTGTCACACACCGCAGAGGCGCGAAACCGAGGCTGATTATGTTGGTCATGTCTGTCTGTGGATATGTTTGTGAACGTGCGGAGAGCGGGATGGAGGAGAGAATGAGGACCATAGCCAGGGATGTCGAACACCTCGGTGGTACGTAATCACCCATTGCTAGCGGAAATGCCGACGATGGTGGACGGGCGGGCACGTGGTATTTCACAATTTTGGTGCTTCGTTCCTGTTGCTTCCAAAGCTTGACGTGGCTATCGACCGAAGCGGTCCTCGGATAGTCAGCTCTATGACCTTCGCGTGAGCAGGAATATCGCAGACCCGCTACTGGAGACTCACTCCGAAATTTATGGCGCCCTCGTGAATGAAGCTATTGAATGCGGGGAGACGTTCTAGGCACAGTTTCTCGTGCGGTACAACTTATAAGTAATTGATTTAAGTCACTCCACGAGAGCGTACGACGATGAACCGACCTTTCCGTTTCTTACGAACGCCTCCACCGGATGAAGCAGCAGCCGGCACGGACTTGGACCGACCGCCGTCGTTCATCGCCCTCTTCTGCAGGTCCGGGCGTGACATAGTCTTCAGGCTTTTGGAGAGACCCGCTATGGACGCATTTTCCGAGAACGGACCCGTCTTGGCCAGAGACGAGTTGAGACGGAGGAAGATTTCGCTGACATAATCACAGCCGCTCACCCTCTCCCGCGGAACGGCCTCGTTGAGGAACGATGGCGACCCTTGCACGTCCACCTTGGTCAAGACGTGTATTGGTCCGCTCTTATTGTGATACCACCCCATGTCTGCAATCTCCGAACCGTCGACGGGCTCCCCGCAATTTAACACCAGCGTTCCACTGGATCCCGCAACCCTGTCGGTTCCTTGCGTTTCGAGTGCCGGCACTAAGTTCCATGCGAGCATAACCTTCCTACATCTCACAGATGTGACAAGCATAAGCACAATCGTGTCGTTCCATCTTATGAGTTCCTTTCCACGCCCATCTGTCCCGTCCGTTTTCCCAACCGTTATCTCAAGTCTAAGTTGGTCACTTGATAACATACTCATTACATGAAACTACAAGAAACTACATGAAAGTGGCGTCCCCAGCGGGTAGCCGTTGGTTACGAATACATATTCAATAGCTTAGGACATGAAAGAAGTGGAAATTTTGTGAATGAGCGTGAGGGAGTGTTTGAGGAGATCTAAGCGTGAAACTACGTTGGCTATGGTGGCGGAGGTCAATGTCTTGTGAGTACTCGCAGCAAAATAAATGAGCACAACGCCACCGTCGTGAGCTGCAAGAAGAACGCCGCCGTGCCTGGAAGGAATTGATCAAACTGTGGAAATCGATGACGTAAATTACAGAATCCAAGACGCACCGATGGAGGTCTCCGGGGGTGATTGGGTGGTGCGAAGCGAACGAATGGCGGGAATAGTCAGTAGAGCACTGAAGGGGAGTGCAACGACGATACTAGTCGCTTCCAGGCCCCCGTAAGCCACTAGGGCCGTGACGTAGACCGAACTGGCAGCCAGTAACCAGTTGATCAAACACAGTGAGACCGCGAAGGTCTTGGCGATCACGGTCCGCCTGATCTCTGCCCGCAGCGCACGGGCCTCAATCTCCGTTATTACCAGCCCGCCTCCAGAATCGTAAGTGAATTCACTTGTGGCTGCCGCGTCATGAGAGAAGATGACGAAGTCTCCGAGTGTATCGGCGACGATGGATATGCCCATGGGGAGCGAACGGTTTGTCATGGGATCGATTGCAAACCCTTGGGCGTAGAGGACATATCGGTCAAATGGGGCGGTGAGCTGTTCGGTGGGATCCCATCCACCATCATTGTCGATCCGGTGGTCCATTGTGAAGCCTAGCCGGTCCCAAATGCTGTTCATGCAAAAAAAAAAAAAAAAAAAGTAAGTGTGGTGCACTGGGAGAGGAAGGGGTGACTGTACACCTACTTCAGTACCTCACCCCCGTGCCCGTGCGGTGTGTATGTGAAAATGGGTTTGGGGAGGCTAGAAACCATAGTCGGCAACGAGTGATTTATAATCATAATCTGGACATACTCGTCAATGTAGATGTCAACCGCCCTGTCGAGGGGCCCGCAGTTCTTGGGGATGCGAGCGCCCACCGGGGCCGCCGGGACCCCTCCAGATGACCCACCACCGCACGTGACGGGCGTCCACAATACCGATAATGTGTGCGCTCCTAAGTCCAGTTGGAAGCCATGTCCGAACAGAAGCAGCTACCAGGGCACCAGCTATTAGCAACGTTTGACCCGTTGAGGCATTAACGAACCCCACCCCAGTTGCGTTCTCGGAGAGCATCCGATCGCCCACTGACTGCGTATTCCGGACAACGACTACCCAACTTAGGGCAAAGAACCCGATAAACAGTACCAGGGAGATGAGGAACATCGCACAGAAGAAGTTGCCAAGAGGCAGAGACCGGCGAAATTGGCGCCACGCACTCCTCTCCGGAGTGTTGGATTGTCCAGGTCCGTTTGGCGGTTGTGTTGGCCCGGGAGAGCGAAATCGAGAAGGGGGTTGGAAAGAAGGAGGCATTTGAGGAGAATGGAAGAGAGAAAGAGGGGCAGTGGTTGGGGGGTGTTGCATATGGGTGAACGACAAGAGAGAGTTGGGGGTGGGGTTAAATGCCTACAAACGAGCCCCTCGAGGCAACCCCGTTCCAACGGCCAAGATATGCGGGTCGGCAGGTCGGTGCATGTCAAACGAATAGGCAGTGAAAGGCGATGAATAGATAGTGAAAAGTTGGTATTGACATGCGTTCAAAACGTGGGGGTGGAGGCTGTTACAGCGTGGTGGAAGCATGGAGGCTGGCAGGTGATCAAGCACATCAATATGCGGGAGCCGGGAAGGACCGTGCACCCTTGACTTCACCCTCCACGTTTACCGCCTCGTTTCGAGACAGATATAAAACACCTTATGGAAACCTAAGACGCCACACTCCCCCCTCCCCCCTCCCATCTCAACCGAATGGACATCCCTGGGTTGGTTTTACGCTCCTATTGCGATGCACTGAGCGCTTCGGCTAGACAAATCGTCTCGCTGGCTCCTGCAGTGGCCCTGCGGAATGTGTTATTCCTGGTCTTACAAATGTTATACATCACGTTTCCCGGATGCGCAGGCCAAGATGGTAGATTGTCGTCGGGAGACTGGTCTCTCCGAGATGGTCTTCCATTATCAGGCACCTGGGAGGTGGGTCCTGCGCCAGCTGATTAGCTCGCTGCGGCCAGGAGCATTTTTTTAGGCAACGGCATTGATTGTGTTCGCCCCTTATAGCCGTCCGTGGTGGCTTATGACTACCGTCTCAATCTGATTGAACATAGACTCTTAATCACCTGGATGATTTCCGGGTGCAGAGAACGCGAACTCGCGATGCACCAACAGGAAGCGCTGGTGGCCTCAACAGGGTGTCTCCCCGACCGAGCCATAGCCGTATACCTGAACAAGTAGGCATCCTTTCCGTAGTGCAAAAGAACCCGCCGCTGATGCTCTTTCCAGCGCTTCCGAGCGGGCCTTCTCCTATGACCCGGACCGAGTTATGAGCGGACCCCTGTGGTGCGCACACCCAACGTGCCCTCCCATAACTTGTCGATTTGACGATCGGCACCCACAGGATCCCGAAGTTCAACAGTTTCAAGACTGAACACGAACTGCGGACGTTACAACATTCCCCTCACTCCTACACCTTCGGAACATTCGTATTCATTGTAGACCTCACAACGAACCTATCAGTCAACATCGATCGATTCGCCGTCACTGACTCACTCAATGGCTTCACAATGTCTTCTCAAACGAGGAGCGTGACAAAGCAGTTCGTCTATGACACCGGCAACGGGCGCGAGACAGCGGAAATCGAGGCTCGTGCCGTGGAAATCGAGATAAGACGCTCCAAACTAGCGCATACACTCACCATGTGTATGTTTGCCACGAACTGGGCCCTAACTATCGCATCAACCTATGCCGCGTTCGAGGCTATGACAAAAGTCCGGGTGACTTTTGCGGCAGTCATCGCCCACGGCTCCATGGGATTGGCCATCATGGCCATCAGCAAACTCTACCTTGGTCCGCCACCATTTGGTGCATTTCTAGGTTTGTGCCAAATCGCTGTACCCGCCGGTTTGCTCACGCTCTGATGATGTACCACCCAGACACGGTGGGATTCGTCTCACAAATCGCCACCGTAGCGGTTTGTAATATGGCATTGTTGTGTTCCTTTGCAAAGCAACACTGGTCCTCCGAACTGTCGCCCCATCATCTTCTCGAGAATCCTCTCGAGAAGGATTGATACCCAGGATACAGAAAACCTCGAGCACTTGTGCCTAGTGAACTGGTTCCTGCGCTTTCATTGACCGTTTCCATTATGTTTATCGCTATATAAGCTTATTGATACATATGCATCTGTAATGATTGTGGAATAGTATACCTCGCCTCGAAGCGGCGAGTGATTGGCGACGAGGGGCAGCGATACGAACAGTCTTGATCAGTTTTCCACTGCCCCAACGCATCCAGAAGCCGTTTCCGTCGACCGCATCTTCTTCGAAGGCGTTCTGTGATTGTTGGCGCGCGAGCACCTTCGGGGTACCATCCCCCACAACGCTGGTAAATAATCACCCGTACTAGCGAGCGGAAACGTCGACGTCGATGGTGGACCTCCAGTTTCTTCTAGAGTTTGAGGTGGTCATCAATTGAAGTGGTCACCAGATAGTTGGTGTCTTCGTGTAGGCGGGAAGATGCCTGATGCACCAGAAGACCAGCTTTGTGATAATATTGAAATTCGTGGCATCCCTGGCATGCACGTGACTCTTGAAATAACGGCCCGCTGCAGAGGGATGTTTTACTAAGTCACCCCAAGAAAATATACAGCGACGAACAGGCCTTTCCGTTCCTCGCAGACACCACGATTACATGGGGTATCGGCTAGCATGGGCATCGGACCAATGTCGTCCTCGTCATCGCCCCCTCGGGGTGCCTGAGCGTGACACCGTCTTCAAGCTTTTGGGGCGATCTGTCGTAGGCGCGTTTTCCGATGGCGAACGCGTCTTTATCAGAGGCGAGTTGGGACATTTGGTCTGAAGATAAGGTTCAAGTTGGAAGGTTCTGGTCTGCTGACATAATCACATCACCCTCTGCCACATGCTGTACCTGTACCGGCTCTGGAGGAAAGACGGTCAGGCTCGCGCCCACCTTGGTCCCGCTGGATACCGCAAAACTTCGCCGATTTCTTGCCTTTCAGAGATTTCAAGTGCCAGCACTGCGAACACAAGCCCTGTGGTCGGCGTTACTTCCCACTCCTCGAAATCGCATTACTCCGTCTTGTGAGTTCACCGCCACGTCTATCTGTTCCGTGCGCCCTGCTCATTCACCCGAGACGAGATAGCAATATGTGCGCGACCATCCATATTGGACAAGACGTTAATATCCGGATGGAACCAAATATCACAAGTGAGCGCTCTGTTATGACTGGGAGGACGAAGAAAATCGACCCAGCCCCAGCCCGTGATATACGTCCCAATCCGTCGCGATGTGAGTTGCCTTGGTTCGATATTTGAAACCATCCCTCTTATTGTTGCAGGACCGCGACAACCTGGACCCGTCGAACCAAATGGCCGTATGACCTCCAATGTGAACACCACGGCACAAATCCTTACGAAAAGTGGCGCCTGCAAAAGGCTACAATCAAACCCTCGATATCCCCGGCGGAACCGAACCAGTCGTTCGCCCCCCCAACCCAACCCGCAGCCGCTTCAACCCGTCCAGAGGTCGTCTCCCCTAATCCCGATCCTCTGTCCACGGCTGGGCCGTAAGCACACTTCGACCATTCCTCAACCTCGCGTGACCGCTCACGGACAATTCGGCCTTCCCTCTCCCCAGTCTCCTATTCCTTGGTTACCATTACGGAACACACCCCATCGACGTGCACCGATGACGTCGCCAAAATGAAATGGAACTCGCGGAACCTGGACCCGGGTTGTACACACCTCCCGCCCTGTTCACTTCCGCTTGTAATGTCGTATCCCATCATAATGCCAACTGTGTTGTCATGGCTGATCTTGTCTTATCCAACTCCATCCCCTGGCATTTTCTGTATCCGCATTCTACACTCTAGGCGATATCTGGATAAAGGCCGGGAGTGGGGCTGCTTGAATGCGGTAGAGGAGAGTGTCTAGAATGGGGTAAGCCCTCGTGTTTCCACTGTTCTTTTATTGGAAGATCTAGCCTACCTCTAGAGTCTAGACTTTGCATGAGAGGAGGAATCCGTTCTCCGAGAGGAAAGCAGAGAATCTCGATCGTGTGGCCCGCCCTCGGCTATCATTCCTTGTTGTCTCCGCGCGTACACCCCGCCCTCCGCTGTCTCTCTATTCCCTTCGCCCGAGGGCATCGTTTATTTCGCCACGTCTGGATCTAGATCATGCCATTCGATACTGAAAACCTTTCCTTCAGGTCTTCGGAGGTCCTGGTCACCGAGAACAACGGGGCTTACGTGTCGGAGAAACATTGAGTTGATTGCAAAGTTTGAACCTACGTCCAAAGGGCACACATCCACCGAAGAAATGCCTTATCATTTGCGGTGTCAACGTTCGATGACGACAGATTCATGGCACTCTTCCACCAGAACGACTGAACCTGGTGTAAATCGACAATACTGGATAAGAAACCCCTGGTCCCCGCCATTCAAGCACTCGCCCCCGTGGTCGAAGACCCCGGACACCGCCCCGATACAGATCGCGGTTTCTTGGCTAATTGAAACCGAGAATGGCTTATAATATCTCACATTTACATCGCCGTCCCACCCATCCTCTGTCAACTTCTTCGGCTACCCAAAACCTCGCCGCTTCTTAAGAGGGCTTCACCCACTTTCCCCTTCTCGACCCTTCTACCACACCATCACAACCCACCACAGCTTGTTGCTGCCACCAAACCTCTACCTCCCCCCTTGCACAATGCGCCCAGTTAACGTGAGCTCCAAAGACCAGAAGCCCACGCATGACCAGGAAAATATCAGGATCACCTCCAGCGGATATGGTGCCGTCCTCTTCTAAAACCATTGTCCGATCGGTATGAGGAGGTCCACACGCGTCATCACCGCAGGCCCCGCGCCGGCCTAACCCACAAATTCTGCTACGCAACCCCCACTTTCGCCTCACCCTACCTCTTGACCACGTTTTCCCACCCACCCACACTAACTCGTTATGTATTCCATTCTTCCGCCACAATATGCGAGTCTATCTTTGGGGTTTAGGTACACGATATCTGTTTGCCTGGGCAGGAGATAGCGACTGACAAAGTAGTTCAAAACGTAAAAGCGACGATCAGGAACAGACCTGATGCATGATGCATGATGTACCGTCGATAGCCGATATGGTTCAGAAGCGTTTCGCTCTGTCGTACTCTGTACTTTCGGCAATTCAATTGTCGAGACGAGTAAGAACCGGATGTACGGATCGAGAACGAAAGCGATACAAGCTAACCTATCGGAGTAAATGACGAGGGGCTGAACCAGGGTAGCGACGAGGGGTAGGGTGTTATATAAATGGCGGAGGGTACTTAAGGGTAAGTCGGATAAGGGGGTGTAGAATGAAAGGCCGATGAACTCCGCATTCGACGAGGAATAGAGGGCGTGGAGTTGTGAGGGGCTCCATCAACGTCGTCAATCGATGCTCCGTGCTCAGCGCTCAGCTCTCGACGTTCAACTTACCGCTCGATCAACTTCTGTTGGATTGGGGATCCAGCGAAATCCTTCACAAAGTGGGACTCACACAGAGCTGTGTGTCCAAGGGAGCACGGTGTGCGTTATAGTATGAGTTGGGCGCGACCGGGTTGCGTAAGGCCCCGAGTGGGGTATGGGGAGGGTCCGCTCGCTGGAGAAGGTCAAGTTCGGGGTGTTGAATCCTGGTCACGGTCGTGCGCGTACGGCGTCCTGGGCACCTGGGCTCATCGCCGATGGACAACCTAACGTCCCTTTCCCCAGTCTTCCGATCACCCTACTAGGCCTTCCACCAAGTCACCACTTCGAAACGCACCCCACCGACATGTGCCGATGATGTTGTCAATGAAACGAAGCTCGCGAAGTTCGAACCCGAGTAATACGTACCTCCGTTTCTGCTCAGTTCTGGCTGGCTGATCCTCCCTCGTTTGGCCCTCATATCTTGATCTCGTCCTAGCCCCGACTGTATCGTCGCGGCTAATACCACCTCGTCGCATGTCGTCATCCCTTGGCATTTTTCGTATTAGGATTCCATACTCCAGGTGGTAACAAGATAATCGTTGGGATATGAGAAATAGAGTTTCTTGGATTCTGTGGGGGGGCGAGCTGTCGTGTTTTCGTTGTTCTATCCTCGGTGGATCTAGCCTACCCCCTCGTAGTCTCTGTCTCTGTACCCTCTCATTTCGAAGGCTTCGCTAATCTCACCTCGTCAGGACCCCGTATCACACTGCTCGAGAAGTTGAGATCGATCGCTCTCCCTTCGGGTCTTCAGAGGACCTGAGTGGAGACGTAGTTAGCCCCCCGACAGCCATGTTTTGGCGGGTCTCGATCGCCGTGAACCCAACGATACCGTATGCTCCTCAGCCTTGGCAAGGTTCGCGGTGGCGAAAATGTGGTACTGAGTGGAGATGTTGACGCATATCTTCCGAGCTCAGGCTGGCCCAGCAACTTGAAGTTGAAGCGGAACGTGCTGAAAAGGACACAGTTGGCGGCTGACCAAGACCGTTCTCCTTATTGTCAGTTGTTTTCGAGCTGGGATACCGCGGAGCGTCAGGGGATTGGGGGGGATTGGGGGTCCCTGGGTTCCAGTGCGTACCTCTTCACTCCGCTCTGCCGCGAGAACTGGTCAACTCTCATAACCCCACCATCCCGCAATGCGCAACACACGAAACAAAAGGTATAGAACAATCCCCCTGTGCACGGGTGATAGTCCCGGTGTGCAATGCGTCTGCGGTAATTCATGGTTTGCAAGACCCCAATATGTCCGGTGAAACTACATGTCACGAACGAGTGTTCGGTTGCGACTGGGAAGACCAAGGAATTAACCCTCCTGCGGACAGGTTTGCTCCCCATCTTCCGTCCCCCGATCCTTCCTCCACCCCTATTACCAACATGAACCATAGCCCATCGACATGTGCCGATGACGTCGCCAAAATCGAAACTCGACAACTCTTGACCTGCGGTGTATGCGCCCCCCCCCCCACCGATTCCTTTCGTTCAAACCTTTGTGCAACCTGGTTCATTCCCAATCCAATCCAATCCCCCGTTCTGTTGTCGATCGGAACCTTCCATCGGCCGATGAAGTTGCGGTTGTTATCCCTGGCGAGAGGCTCAGTTGTGTTACCATTCAACGTTCATTCTGTTGGAAACTGAGCAACGTCTCAGTATACTATATCCTTAGCGTGTGGAACGAAGCTTTATATTTTACCTGAGCAACGTCTCAGTATACTATGCTATGAGTATTATAAGTAATCATGGGGGGAGGGAATAAAGGAAACTGTGACTCACTCAGCGTGTGGAACGAAGCTGAGGAGTGCCAGCGAACGAACGGGCGAGAAGTCCATATATCAAAACAAAGATAAATAACGATCGGCTGAAATGCCTAAACCGATCGTCGGTTTTCAACATATTCATTATTTCGTAGTCGCAAGACGGTTTCATTTTGAGAGACCGTCCCACACCGCGTCACTATTTACCTTGTGGTCCAATATCCCGGCATGGCAGCGTTGGCCGGTTCGTACGTTGACATCGGGAGGTGAGAAATGCGATTCCCCATCCACGCTCGTTCTCTCGCGTAGCCATTCGGCCGGTGGAGAAATGCCGAGAGAAGTCAAAATTTTGTGATTAGTTACATATCAGAGGGTCTGGTATTGTGATCTGTGTCGGTGGCTGCAGAGTGGCCTCCCGATCCCTGCACCGCGTGGGTAGGTTTGCCAGACCGGCTGGGTCCGAGACTATAGGAGACTAGTGACCCCGCACCCCAACAGGTGAGTACATAACGGATGCGGTAGACGACACATTCTCTGTCAGGGTTGCTTACTGAATTGTTTTGGTCCACAGACCCCATTACCGTCAACGGGCGCTTATGTCTGAGAGCCACGCCCAAGCTCGGTGCAGATTTGTCTCCGTCATGTGATCCACACTACCAGCAGGTTGCGGTTCTCGCTCGATCGTCGCGTTTTCTGGTCCCGCTTCTATAGAGCCGCTGAAGAGGGGAACATCGATTCTTGATCATGGCCTATTTATTCGGGACTTCCCACAGTCGGTTGCGTTGAGTTTCGGGGGGTTTTTTTTTTTTTACCGCCCTGGACCTCCAAATGAGTTTGGTGATGGTCCGCTGGGTCACCAGCAACAGCGGTTCGCGTCAAGAACACGCCGCCGGTACATATCACAATGTGAGTCTGGGTCGTACGGTATGGAAAACTGTTAAAACCTGGTGGAACCCGAGTTCCTGTCATGAAAGTGGCTTCGAGGGGGAGGGCACAACGCTCAACGTTCCCCGGACCGATCTGCCCGATTGCGGCTGTGCAAAAAAAAAGTATATGTCAGACACATGACAGGTGGTCCATTTATCCATGAGCTAGAACGTGGGAGATGTTGACTGATCGGAGCCTGATTTAGAAAGCTCGGGAGCAAAAAACGGGAGGACCTTCGGGATCACAGTCGCTGTCAAGGAAACATTCCACGGTAAAAGGGCTGTCCCTGGAATCAGCTTCGAGTTTCGCTTTACCGCGCCTTCCCCGTCTCGCACCTTTCATAGCGGCCGTGTACGGACTCGGCGGTCGGATTACATCGGATGTGCGTATAGTCACATAGAAGAGGTTCCCAACGGGATCTAGGGAATGTTTCTCCTCCCTTGATCGATCGGCGGGTGATCTGGATGGGGAAGGACTCACAGCAGACTGTTTTCCATAGAGTAGGGTCCAAATTCGTTATATACCTTTTGGTCGTATTGGGGCTCGGCACCCCGGCATGAAACGCGGTAGGTATTCTTGAAAACCCTCCGTAAAAGGAAGTTGTGCCTGGACTGTGAGGGTACTCATCATCAAGACTAGGTGATAAACGACGGGAAAAGCTACGCCGATGGTTCATGTTCCCGGTAGCGCGGAGGCTCACTCAATTGGTTACGTACTCACTGTTTTAGTTCGTTTGTCGCGCCACGTCGTCCACATTCCATCCCCCGGCCCGCGAAAGATACCCGTGTTAGCCATACTTATTCATGGACAGCCAACAATGTGGCGTTTGTCGGCTATTGTCTTTGTCGTTGGTAAAATGCGCTGCCTGTAGTCCATACACCTCGCTCAAGCTTCGACGGAGAGGAATGCCTCGGGAATGACGCTGCGAGGAGCGTGGGCGAGCGGTCGGGATGAAACGCAGCAAATATTGTTGAAAACCCTCCGTAAAAGGAAGTTGTGCCTGGACGGTTTTCGCGGAGCCCTAAAGAGACAGGTCACACCCAAAAAAGGTTATATCTAAGAGAATAATCGAAAAAATAAAGTGAAAATATCTCGGGTTTGTCCGTTGGATTGATGTGCGAACTTCCGTTCCCCTCCCGGGCTGAGGCGCCTCCGGTTTGGATTTACTCTTTCGTTTGTGTGCGATGGGTTTCGTTATAAGCTCTCGGGTCGTCCCTCCACTCTCCCTCCATATTACATTCCCAACAACACTCCCCCTCATCCGCTAACCTGGCGCGTGAATCCCTGCTCCTCTCAGGTGGCCTGTGCAGCATTGTCCGGCTATTGGTGGCAGCTAACTAACGTAGGTCAAGGAGGTTCGGGTCGAGGTCCTTCTGATCGTCCACGTTTATCGGTCAGGAATACCGCCCTCACCCTGAAACCATGAACATTCACCCCGAAACACCAGCATTTCAAGAGGGTACGGCCCCCGTAGTTTCGCTGCGGGGCGATGACGCTTTGACTCTCGTTGACCTCCTTGATCAGGTGAGCAGACCCAAGACAACCAGAGTACCCCGTTTAACTCTTTGTCCCCCGTACAGGCTTTTGAGGCTCCGAACATGGAGTCCGGCCTCCGGAGGAAGAGTGTTCGCATCCTCCGGAGAGTCTGTGGCTCACAGACCATCCTACCTCGTACTTGTATCCTCTCGGAGAACATCGCAAAGGAAGGTGACACTGCAGTCACTCCGGGAAGGTTCACAGGTATCTGGATGGGTTCCTACAACGGGAACCGCGTGTGCATAAAAGCATTCTACACTCGTGCAGGGGGATCGTCCAGAATCAAACAGGTTCGCCGTTGATGGTTCGTTCATATGATGTGTGTCGTTGACAACTTGCGGTAGTGTTTGTTCCGAGAAATAGCAATCTGGAGGCGCCTGCCCCACCCAAATGTTTTACCCGTGTTGGGCGTTTCCCCAAAGCTGTTCCCACTCTGCATCATCACTGAATGGATGACTAATGGAACTATCATGGATTTCATATCCACGCATTTCGAAGCCAATCGTCTACATCTTGTACGTCAACCACCTGCTTCCCACGCGACGCTTCGGACCTCAACAACCACTGAAGCTTGCAGAGGCTTCCCGCGGCTTGCAGTACCTTCACTCCATACGTATAATCCACGGCCGCCTCAAACCTGTTGGTATACTCCGCTGGCTGTTCTTATACTCGCCGCTGAGGCTATCACGCAGGCGAACATTCTCATAGATCGTAATTGTCACCCTCGTCTTACTGACTATGGGCTCCCCCTTCAGTTTGATCTCGTAGAGGGTGGGTTTCACCCCTACGATGACCTCCAATACCTAGCACCGGAACTGCTGGACCCTTCCTTTTTCGGTCTTGAAAACAGAACCCCCACGAAGGAGAGTGATATCTTCGCATTTGGGACGGTTGCCTATCAGGTAGGCCGCTGCTTTTTTTTCTCCGCGAACCGAGATGAGACTTGGAATTTAGGTGTTCACGGGGCAACAACCCTTCCCCGGAGCCAAATGCTCGATCATAGGAAACATTGTTACCGGGGCACGACCACCCCGCCCCCCAGGTTCCAATGAATGGGTTTCGGACAACATATGGAGCTTAGTTTCCAGATGTTGGTTCACGTCCTGGGACGGTCGACCTGATACTGGTTTGGCGATGAACGCTTTGAACGACGCAGGAGATGTCGTCGAGTTCAGGCGCAGGGAGCCAGAGCTCATCGCTTTCTTGGACGCAAGTAGGGCTGGAGCCAAGGGCCTGGGAATAGCGAAGGCACAGGAATTTGTAGACATTATTGATCTGGTGCGTTTGTTCGGCGAACAGCTACTCAGGTAACCTGATCACGTACTCAGACTCTCGACAACGGTGGCCTCACTAAACAAAGCCGGAAACAGTATCTGAAGCACTTGCGGAAGTTGTGCGGTACCTTTGCGATTCTCCCGTCCTCGTTCGCGCTCGCGCCAACCCTAGTTAAACGCGAAGTTACTGCATTTGACTCAGGAGGCTACTCAGATGTGTACAGGGCGGCCTTTAAGGGACGCCCTGTGGCGATAAAAACCCTCAAGGCTACTATCACGACGGATCGCAAGAAGATACACAGGGTAAGTACCTTGCATTCAAATGTGACAAAGTAATCACTCAAACCGGACCCTAAGCTCCTCGTGAAGGAGGTCGTGGGGTGGAAGTGGCTTCGACACGAGAACATCCTGCCGTTTGTAGGTGTTATGTTTACACCTCTCTTTATCTCGATCGTCTCGGAACAGATGGAAAACGGGAATATCACGACCTTTGTTGTCTCTCATCCGAGATGCAATCGTCTACGCCTTGTGAGTGGACTGGTGCATCACCACCTCCCGCCATATCGAGTGATTATGGGTAGCTCGTCGATGTTGTGGTCGGGTTGGAATACCTGCACGAGCATGATATCGTCCATGGGGATCTTAAGGGGGTAAGCTTGTCGCCCGCCGTAAAGTTGATTATTATCCTGAATATCGATAGGCCAACGTTCTGATAGATTCCAACTATCGCGCCCGTCTAGCAGACTTCGGGTTGGCCGTGGTCATCGGCGAATCAACTGCCGGGAACACCACCAATGATCGCGGGGTGGTGGGCACAATTCGGTGGATGGCACCAGAGTTGATGTATCCCGAGCAGTTCGGTTTCACTGGCGAATATCGGAAGCGACTCCCCTCAAGGAGCACAGATACCTACGCTTTGGGTATGACAATTCTTGAGGTGAGCCCATTCGCATCCCGCGTGCATTGAGTACCGGACGACCCTATGCGTAGGTTATCACCGGGTGCCATCCATTTGACGGTGTCACCAGGGATGTGACTGTTATGTGCAAAGTCCTCAAAGGGGAGCGGCCGGACAGACCACCTGCGGGGCTCTCGGACGAATTATGGGGACTGCTTGTATCCAGCTGGCGTGTGGAGCGTGAATCTAGGCCCTCCAAACGTCCGCCGACGTCCACCATACTCGATCAGTTGAAGGAAGCCGCTTCTTACTGGGGAGAGGCGGGCGCTCGGTTGCCAGCCCCAGCACAATCAGAAGGGAAACGTGGGTGTCCCATGCACTAGGTGGGGAGTGGGATTCGCTGATGAATCTATATAGCAGACGGCATTGATGGAACGAGCGGTCGGTTAGATGATGATGGTAGGCCACCGTTTCTTTCATGAACGGGTCCGCCACACCGGTGCTGAAATAAGGACGACAGCACCTGAAATGGCCACCCCCGTTCGCTCAACCCCCTCCTACCTCCGTCGGTCCCGAGTCAACTCAACCGAGGCAATTCAGCACAATTCTAGTTCCCTTGGAAACATGGGCAGGGTCAGAGGGTTTTTCTGCTTGGGGTGATCGGAAAACAGCCCGTGGCCCGCGCGGCGGATCATGGCGCCTGCGGATTGTAATGGGATCTTTACTTTATATTAAGGTGTTTTGTCTACATCTGCGAGAAGTGTCGAACCGGCACCATTAAACCTCTCTCATTATCAGGAATCCATCCCGTTGGGATTAGTATCAAACCCCGGAACGGTGGCCACGAGGAACAATACAAAGAACCCTCGGATTTGAAGTCATTCGAGCACGTACTCATACTTGTGTATAATGCAATTCTGGAGTCCTAGAGGGTGCCGTTCCGGTTAAGCTGAAGACCTTACTATCATTGCATTCATCAGCAGACTTAAATTATAGGATGAACTGCACAACCATCGACTCGATTGATCCGCTGGACTGCTGGCCATGCACGAGTCGTTCAAACCCATAGCAGATCCAAAACCATATCTCGTCACGCCCCGCGCCCCATTGTTGTAATTATTGTGTACGTGTTCACATGCAATTCGTGACCAGTAGCCTAGGTGTTATGAGGTAGACCGGTCTCCGCGCAATCGCCGGGCAAGGGCCATATCCTTGGGCTGGATCGTCACACGCCTTGCGTGGAACGTGGCTCGGTTCGTGTCTTCGAAGAGTGAAACGATGTGAGCCTCGGCGGCCTCCTGTAGAGCTTCAACTGCAGAGGATTGGAACCGTAGGTCCTTCCTGAATTCTTGGGCGATCTCGTGGACGAGGCGCTGAAAGGGCAGCTTCCTGATCAGGAGCTCGGTCGACTTTTGGTACCGGCGGATCTCTCGTAGGGGATGGGTTGAGGGGCGGTACCGAAAACCCCACGGCCATCGGATTCTCGTACCGTCGGGTGTCTGCAAACGCGGTTGGAATACAGTCGAGGCAGAGATTCAGAGATAACGCATACGTATACTGCAGGCCGCTTGCGAACGGTAGAGGACTTGGCAACGAGTTGCTTCCTCGGGGCCTTGCCACCAGTCGGCATACGCACAACCTTCTTGGTGCGAGCCATCGATACGGTTGGTTGTTGGTGGGCGGGCGACGACACGAGGAATAATCGGCCACGAGGGGAATCATGAACTCGGCATCACCCACAATCCGATCCAGGTTCAGTGGCAGAAATGGTCAGGCGTAGCAAGGAACTACCAAAAACAAGCAATCAAATTGCAAAAGGCTTCCGGGTTCCCAACCAGTTAAACGACGCACGGATGGCGATACTCTTCCCGTCTCGTTTGACGACGTAAAACGACGGCTGAGGACCTTTGTTGTATACATAATACCGTGAGTCAAGCCAGCGCCACATCCCTTCTTGACCCAGTACCACCACCTTCTACTTTTAGCGCCGTAGCCCATCCAACCATTTCGACTCTCATCCATCCCATCCACCTAGATCCAGTCAAGAGGGGACCACTAGAAGAGTCCCCAGATACGATATGAGCGCACCTGTCCTAGTCGAGGGCTCCGATGACGAATCCACCGACATCGGATCCAACCTCACCTCCCCCACCCAAACCCCCAACCCAGAGCTTGCCGGTACTTCAACCAGCGGGCGGAAACCCAAACGATCCTCAGGATCAGGCGGGAAACCTCCGTCCTCTGGCAAGATCGGCCGCCGTTCCACTATCGACGCCGCCAGCGGGTCCGGATCTGGTCAAACTCGGGAAGTAATCTCGTTGTCCTCCCAATCGAGGGCTTCGTCCTTACAACCCGAGGGAGACCACTCCAATCCCAAGGTGGCATTCGATACATTTCTCGCAGAGATCACTCCAGGCCCCATTAAAACTCCACGAGAACCATCCAGGTTCAAGTGGATCGGGGAAAAAATGTACATAGAGGCTGCGGACATCCTTAGGTTGGCCAAAAAGCCCATTAACATCGAAAATGTCTTCTTGGAAAGGACGGGTTCGGCTCTGGATACCATCCGCGAAATCCCAACCGAGGAGATGTATAACACTCTCATGGCGAACGAGGAGATCAGTAGAACTGAGAAGTTCCCAGCGTTTGTGGCGCAGGGTTCCAATCAGGACCACGATGTCCGAAACTATGACACTCGAAACCCCGAAGTTGCTGCGGAGCCATTCAAAGACGATGACGGATCTTTCCAGACCCTAAAACGCGCTATTGAAATAAGCTCCATCGACACCATCCCCAAATTCAACATCGCTATCGATCCGAGTGAGGACGAGTCCGGCAAGGGCATACTCCACATTCTGAACAATATCAACGACCGTTTGGAACAATCCCTTAACAGGGAGAAATTCTTAATGGGTCGCAGTGTCTATATGGAGCAACGCATCCAGACCATGAATGCGGAACTCCACATGCAATTTGCCAATGCTTACAACCTCACCAGCCTCTCCCTTAAGGCTCTAGAGGACGTATACGCTAGGTCATTTGGAGCCATGGACGAGAACATCGTCAGGAGCCTTAACGACGTCCGTGCCGAACTAGGCACGGACATCTCGATGGTAATAAACGACCAACGCGCAATGGAGGAATCAATCTCGGTTCTGAAAGACGCAGCATACTGGTCCCGGAACAACGTCCCCCCCCTGGGAGTAACAGAAGTAGAAGGAACCATGATTGATGATCTGACCGGAGAAGTCGTCGGAATTTCCGATGTGACTCCACCAGCTCCAATCAATCTACATCCGGACCTCAACCGCTTATCTTCCCTAATGGAGGATTTTAAATCAGGCCTTACGGTGATGAACTCTAAACTTGACGCGGTCACGCGAAAAGTTGAAGGTCTCGCCCAGACTAGAACAGCCCCCGTTATCCACGCCCCCCAACCTTCGACTCCCATCAGGGTTGAAACCCCTCCTCGCCCCAAATCCGTAACATTTACGTCCGATACGGTGTTTGACCGACCCCCATCAAGGCAAGACTCAGTTCTGAGTTACGCCGACGATGACGAGTTGG